>Ga0307516_10003951_pt1 | contig 18631 bp, 13 predicted proteins | sample 19_EM_MG_FD_203310 | JGI IMG/M metagenome (GOLD analysis project Ga0307516, IMG submission 203310) | Populus trichocarpa ectomycorrhiza microbial communities from riparian zone in the Pacific Northwest, United States - 19_EM | ecosystem: Host-associated > Plants > Roots > Unclassified | place... | reverse complement strand
AGCTGTCTCTTTCTTCTTTTTGACCCAAAATAATGTGACAATGTCCCCTCCAGCTTTCCATCCATGTGCTTGCCCTCTTGGATCAATGAATTATCCAAAATAAATCAAATGTTATTTGTTGTGTGGGCATGTAAGATCATGGATTGTGCTTGGGCTGATTTGAGGCTGATTTGGGGCTGATTTGGGGCTGAATTTAAGCATCAAATAAGGATACAAATGTTCCTATTATTTGGGCTAAGATTGACATTAAAACCTTGAGTGTTTGATATTCTTTTCTAGAATTGGAATAGAATTGATTTTTGGGGCAAATTTGGAGCACTTATTTGAACCAAGATTTTCTTCAATCTTCAACTAAATTTCTCTTCAATTCTTTATTCTGAATTCCGACGTTGAATTTTCTGAAATAATTCATTTAAGCTCCAAAAACCTATCAAAACATTAAAAGAAACTTCATTACTAAAAAGCACATCAATTACTATAAAAAACCCAAATAAAAACAATAAATATATATGTAAAATAAGAGACTTAATGATACTTTTGATGCACAATCAGTGAACAACTTACTGCTCATACTGACTTACCTCCGGTGGCAGATGATGGGGAATTGCTTATGGAGCCAGAATCTATTTTAGATACCCGTTGGGTAAAATGAGGATCCAAATTTATTGAAGAAAGCTTAGTTCAATGGAAACGACTTCCATTAGATGATGCTACATGGGAAAACACACAAGACTTACGGGACAGGTTCATCAATTTAAACCTTGAGGACAAGGTTTGTGTCATAGAGGGGAGTATTGATAAACCAAGAAGATCCGTCAAAGTGGCCGTGAAAAACCCAAAGTATTTGGACTAAGAAGTTGTCATGTAAAAGCCAACTTCTATGTGCAGGAAACATGCAGGGAGAAGCTGTCACGTAAAAGCAACTTCCAGGTGCAGGAAACATGCAGGGAGAAGTTATGTTTGCCAAAGACTTTGTCTAAGTTGTTAGTCATGTCCACAAAGCATGCTTACTTAAGAATAGGTCTAGTAGTTAGTATTTGAATTTTAATAATGTGATCGTGTCCTAATTCTTAGAGATATGATCTCAGAATTAGGAGGGGTTGTTATTTTCTTCTTTGTATTTAAACTCTTTCAAAAGCAGTAAAGAGGAAGCTTAATTTTACAAATAAACACTCTTGGGTTAATTCTCACCCTAAGTAGAATACTATCTGCACTATAATATTCATAGCCTGATTGGGACCTATCATATCCCATGTTCGTGATGTGTATGCGAATTCTTTGGAGAATTGCATCAACTGTTGCTGATGGGAGCTGGAAGGCATTGTGGAAGACCCTGTTGTTCCTTTCATGCCAAATAAAGTAGACTATGGTAGAGAGCATAAGTCTAGCAATCATATGAGTGATGTCATTCTTCTTCATATATACGGTGGAAGCCCACTGGAGAAGGCGATCCCAAGTGGCGAATGGGCAGTGAACATGTGCTTCATTGCTGACAGTATTCCAGACGAATGTGGAGTATGGACATTGGAAGAAGAGATGTTCATGACTCTCAGTGTGTTGATCACATAGCATGCATGTGTTGCTAGTTATTATCCTAGTTATGTGCAACTTGTCCATAGTGCTTAAGCAACCCAGGGTGGCCAGCCACATAATGAATGATTGGCATGGAATGCAACCTTTGTACCAAAGCAGCTGATGCATGGTATTTCTAGGTTTTCTTTCACGTAAAAGCTCCCATGCAGAGGCAACCGTGAATGTTTCTGAGGGATGTCCGGTCCATACATAGTGATCCTTCCTGGTGGAGTTAGGGAAGAAGGTGATGGTATAAAAAAAATACTTGGTGGTAGCAATGAAGTCAGCCCCAATAATAGACCAGCATTTCTTAAAGAAGAAAGCATTGTAGCCATCTGGTCTTGGGGCTTTGTTGTCAGGAATGGAGAACAGTGTTGTCTTGATCTCAACATTACTTATAGGAAGAAACATTGTTGTTGTGGAAGAGGCAGAGATGGTGTTTTGATATAATGGTGTGATGTCATATGTAAGTGATGGCTGCAGAGCTGATAGGAGTTGATCGAAGAATGAAACTACCATCTGACCCATCTTTTGCTAGTCTTGGATCAGAGTACCTGTTTCATCCGTTAGTTGGTGGATTTGATTCCTGACCTGTTGGTGTAGCAAAGATTTGTGGAAAAAATTTGTGTTCCTGTCACCCAGCTGAAGCCATTGTATCCTGGATTTTTATCGAAAAAACAATTCCTCATCCTTACATAATTGCATGTAGTGGTTAGCGGTGGCCCTTTCATTGACTCTGGCTTCTGATGAAGCTGGATTATCATCTAGGATGGTTTGAGCAGCATTCCAAGCATACCTAGATTGAGATACTCTGCTAGTAATGTGGTTGGTGTGCTGCTTATGGAATTTATTGAGCTAAATTTTTAGGAGGCGCAACTTGGTGGTGAATTGATACATTGGAGTCCCTGTGATTTGAGTCTGCCTGGAGGAGCTAACAATGGCTAGGAAATCATCTCGCTCGTCCCATAAATTCAGGAATCTGAAAGGAACTTTTTTTTTTTTTTTGTAGCTAATAGGGTTGTCATAACCTCTTTTTGGGTTGTTTTCCAATTCATATTTTTTTCTCTCTCAAAAAATAAAATAAAATAAAACAAAATACAAAACAATTAAAAAAAATATTATAAAAAAATATAACAGTGAAAAGAGGATGCCAGAGCGCTCTACAAATGGTTAAAAATTGGTTGAAGAGGTTCAAAAATACAAATATTAAAATTTGACAGTATTTTGTTGACTGATGAGAGCCCTGTTGACAAAGAAAATTCAATTTGAGGAAAAAAAAGTCCAAAATCAGATGTTTATGGACTCAAGTAAATTTTATTGAAGGTTTAATTGAATTTATAGAGGGTTTGATTACAAGAAAAATTGATTTTGGAGTTAATTTGGGCTTTAATTAGAAGAAATTAAAGTTCTGGGGTCAAATTATATTTTTTGAGAGTTAATTTGGTCAAATCAGGGGCTTAATTGCATAAATATTGAAGTTTGATGGCCAATTAGGGACTTAATTGAAGAAATTCGAAACCAAGGACCAAATTGGAAAAGGTGCGTAAATAAAGGGGCTGTAATTAAAACCGGATCAGAAGCCAAATTGAAGAAATTAGAAGTTTATTGCTCAATTGAGGGTCAAATTGCATAAATTCAAGACCAAGGACCAAAGTGAAAAAGGCGGCCAACTTCAGGGTCGCTGTTTGATTTTTGGCAGGGATGCAATTGCATTGATTTTTAAATCAAAATTGCAATTTAGGACTTGATTGAACAAATCACAAATTGAGGACTGATTTGTATTTTAACATAAGTTTGGCGCCGTTTTCATTTAAATGAAACGACACGTTTTGCCCAAAACGGAGTCGTTTCATACACTGTTCATTAAAAAAAAAAGGAAAAACCCAAAACGGTGTTGTTTTAAAGGCACTGTGGGTCTTCTTCTTCCCTTGGACGTGCGAAGCAGGGGAAGAAGAAGATTTTTTTTCTTCCTCTGTCACCGCCATCTCTCTCTTCAAAAAGACGCTGACACCACCCCCATTTGCCCGAAGCTTTCCACGTGTTGGAGAAGAGGGAGGAGATGTGTTCCTCGGGCAATTTTTGGGGCGGCAGCACAGTGGCCGCCCCAGCCACATCCCTCCCCTGTTTTTGCCTATAAAAATGGGGGGGGGGGGCGAAAAAAAAAGAGAGGGGGGAAGACCGAAAGGAGGAGAAGAGAAGAGAGAGAGCAGAAAAAAGAAGAAGAAGAAGCAGAGAAAAAAATGAAAAACAGAGGAGAGAAAGAAAAGGAAAAAATAGAGCCACCGCCGACCACCGTGAACCGCCAGCGCCATCACCAGTGCCGCTGTCTGTCGCCTCCAGCATCTCCGCCAACGACAGCAGCCACCACAGGTCAGCCCTTCTCCCCTTCTTCTTTCTCCTGCTTCTTCTCCTTCCCTGCCAGCCTCCATTGTTCACGTAGCATGTGAACAGTGGAGGGCACTATTCACACGGGCCGGGCTGAGCCCAGCCCATGCATTTGGGCCGGGTTCAGCCCAGCCCATTTCAAAAATAAAATTAAAAAAACAAAATATTTTTCAATATTTGTGATTTCCCTGCGTGTATTGTTTTACGTTGTTTTGTTTAATCTTAGTCTTTTTTTTCATTTTGAAAAATACGAATTCGGTATTAAAATACCCGGTTTTCATCAAAACTTCCAAAAATACAAAAAAAATTAAAAAAGAAAAAATGTTTTTGTGCATACGACCAAGTGTCTCAAAGCTAAAAATCATATTGTGTTTTTCATACACCAAAAAAAAATGTTTTAGCATGCATTTTGGCTTTAATAACCAGTTTATTGAAGTCAAGAGAACATTGGCCAAAATTTAAAAAACATAAAAATTTTATTTTTTTTTGTTTTAATATCAAGGATTACTAATTTATACGTAAAACATATTCCCGATATTAAAAAGGTAGTTTCTTTTGACAACATAGAACAATTAGGTTTTACCGCATTAAGATAAGAACCTCCTTATTGAGGAGGGCTTTTCTTGAAATTTAGACAGACAGGACCAACGACTAGAAAACGCAACAAAACCTTAGATTTTGATCAGACAAATAAAACAATGCAGCTTACCTTATGTAGGGCGTAGTCGGGGTGCTAATACCTTCCCTTTACGCAACTAGTCTCCGTACCCGATCTCTAAGACCAGTTAGGGTTTCTAGTGACCAGAATACTAGGTGACGACTTCCAGTCCATATTTTATTGATAAGAGACCAGAATTCCTTGTCTCTCCACATTCGCCAGATAGACCCCATTCCATTTTTTTTCCTTGAGTGGTGGACAATCATCGCGACGCCTCACACATGCGACAAGGGTGAAGATTAAGGATCATGGCACTATGATCAGAGATGTGTTGTGGCTGGAAAATAGAATGAGCTGCTGGCCAGGTGTGGAAGAGGCATTGGTTGCCGAAGATCTAGTCCAATTTCTTTTGGATTGTATGAGCACCATGTTGGCCATTGTGCCAAGTAAATCTTGGACCTATGTATGGAATTTGGATGAGTTCAAACTGATGAATGCAGTTGTTGAAGTCATCTTAGTGCCGATACCATTGCATGTCCCCTCCTATATGATCATCAGCATGCATAATGGCATTGAAGTCCCCTGTAACACCCCGGGCCAGGCCGTTACATCCCCCATAACAATCCAGGGGATACCAATATTATGAGAACTTTTATGGCAGAGGTGATTCCATAGAAGTGTTCTTTCGGAAGGTGTATTATGGTTATAGATGAAGGTTATTTTGAGAGGTTGAGTGAAGGATGGGGCAGTGACCTTACACGAAAGCCATTTGGGAGAGGAGTTTTTATAAGTGAGGTTAAGTTTGTATGAGTTCCAACCTACTAAGATACGGCAGTAGGAAGTGTGGTGGATGTTTGAAATAAAATGCCAGTAGAGATGGGCCAGTTTAGCTTTAACTACAGCTATGTTGGCAACTCCTATCTTGGTTTCCAGTAAACCAAAGATGTCAAGATTATTCTTTTGTGTCCAATCGTGGACAGTTTTCTGTTTTTGAAGGCTATTAAGGCCCCATGTGTTCCAGCTACCTATATTAAACATTTATTCAAATAAGGTAAGAAAACAACAACAAGATTAGAGTCCCCTAATCTCCTTTCGCTTCCTTCCCCCTTTCTTTTCCCGGACTATTTTTGGAGAAGAAGTTGGGGATGCATCATGGGCAGCAATGAAAGTGGAAGAGGTCTCCGCGGTGGCTTCAGTAGCTACAAGGTGGCTGCTTTATTCCAGATTTTGAGGCTCTTTATCCCCAACCCACCTTTATTCAGAAGGTAACATAAGGAGGCCCGTGCAACTTTTGCTCCTATATGAGTAAGTGATGTGCCCTTCCATAGGAACAAAGCCAGAGTGCTCTCAATTTTCCTGACAATTGAGCAAGGAATGATGAAAATGCTTGACCAGTAGACTTGTATTGGACTTGACCTGTGTAGGAGAGGGAAGCTGATGTCCATAGCTTAATCCTGGAGATAATCCTCTCAACAAGCGGTATGCAGTTCTGATAAATCAACCTAGAGCTGATCAAAGGAACACTAAGATACTTGACTTGAAAAGTCCCTTGCTTGAAGTTCAAACAATTGATTATGGTTGTCCCGAGCTAGCTCCTCTTCCACCCCTGATAAGAAAACTAGGCTTTTGTTATGGTTTATAACTAGGCTTGACATGTTAGAGAAGGTGTCCAGGACTCCCCAAATAAGTTCCATCGATGCAATGCTTGCATGGCTGAAGATCATAAGATCGTCTGCAAAGCTAAGATGGGTGATAGAGTTCTGTTTGCACCTCTAGTGGAATCTAAACTGAGGATTCAAAGAGGCTAACTTCAACATACCCCCCAAGCCTTCCATGGCGATGACAAAGAGATACGGGGAGAGGGGATCACCCTGATGAAGTCCCCAACTGGATTGAAAAAAACCATGCAGCTTGTTAAAATAATTGAGATCAAATATAAAAAAGAGGCTAGAATTCTGAATAATCTGTATATTATAAATGCATAGTCTTAACCTAAATACAAATAAAGTATATATAGGTTAAACTGAAAGTACTATTCTACCCTTAATAAATAAGACTACATAAATATTATTTAACACAGCTCACCATTAAGACTGACAGAGAAGAAAGTCGAAGATATGCAAGTTTGGATCCATCCTACCATGCGGTCTGGAATGCCTATTGCTTTCATTCCCCTGAGGATGAAGTCCCAGCTAATTGTGTCAAAAGCCTTCCTTAGCAACCTTCAAGGCATATCTGGCTGGGCCACTATCCAAATGGTAATTGTGCATAAGCTCTTAGGTGAGCAAAATATTGTCAGAGATTTGCCTACCTGGGACAAAAGCAGATTGGGAGGAGCTAATCACTTCTGGCAGGATGATCTTTAATTTGGTTGCCAAAATCTTTGATATGCATTTATAAATGACATTGCAGTAAGAGATAGGCCGATCTTAATTCCATCCCACAAGAATTCGGCAGGATGAGGATGAAGTGATATTGGAATGGTATTTCCAGTAATACAGGGCAAGTTTGGTTTCAATGGAAGCTAGATGGGCAGCATCGATCTTAGTTTCCAAGAGGCCAAATATATCTAAATTGTTTTTTTTTTTGCATCCATGCATGGGGTTTTTTGTTTTGGGGGACCATTAAGACCCCAGATGTTCCAGCTGCCAACTATGAACATTTATTCAAGAGGTGATTAACAACGATAATGAAAACTAGTGGCCCCGGGCCTCCTTCTTTTTCCTGCCCCTTTCTTTTTCCTTATAGTAGTCGAAGAGGGGGGTGGGGACTGAACAGGGTTGTCATTTGGAGGGATAGAGGATGTAGAAGCCTCAGCTGAAACCTCCTTATCAATAGAGGAGGTTTCACTAGGAGTATGTAGAGCATCCATCTTACTTTCGAGACAAATATTCGCATGCAGGGCATTGAAATGATGATGTTGAAGGCCAAGAAGTTCATTACCTGAGTCTTGGCTTGAATCACAATCCTCCATATTTGTTGGAATTGCTGGCTCTATGATAGGCACTAGTAAAGGGTTGGCGTGTTGTTGGGTTGGAGGGTGAGTGGAAGTAAGATGTGTATATTCTACTGGTTGTATGAGTTGGGGTGCAACTTGGATGTTGGTTGGGCGGCCAATGGAAGCTATGGCTTTGAGGTTGTTTGCTATTTGTGGCTGGTAAGGGGTCGTATAGTTGGATTACCTTTGTCCTCTACAATGGGTGGTGTGGGACATAAGTGGCCGCATACCCTGTATTTTTCAAATCTTTGAGGCTTCCATTCATAATCAGCAATAACAGTAATTGGTGCAATGGAGAGGGGGCTGTCAATCTCAAAGCTGTGGATAAAAGGCAAGGCAGTATCAACTTCAACATATAACCGTGCATACTCCAGCCTGGTGCAGCTATACGTGAGTTCATCACAAGAAAGTGGCTAGCCAACCATGCTTGTTGCCAAGCTTAGTCCCTACTCGGACCACAAGGGGAAAGGCAAACCATGGAGTCGGATCCAAACTGGGAGGGTGGAAATTTTGTTTTTATCAAACTGAAATCATGGGTGCCATTATTGAAGAATGATATTCTTCCCTCCAAACATCCTCCTAACATCCATGGTCCTTTCTCTAGCACTACATGCATCTCGTCTTTGGTGTTAAAACAGAATATGATAAAGCCATTGGAAGACATCATAACATTCTCTAATCCATATTGATGTCATACCCTATTGTAGGCAATTGAATTAACGGCATGGAATGGCATTCCAAACCCTGGGAAAAATCTGATCATACAGCGATTCCATTGTTTAGAATTTTCCATAAGCATTTCTTCTGTGATATTAAGGCATTTACCATAAATTGAAGATATGTTATATTATCAGACTTGTTATTATAAAACATGCTTAAGTTAGGGAATTTAATGATACTTTAAGTGCAATATGATGATATAAAACCTTGATAAAAATGCACTTTTAAGTACTAATCAACTACCGATTTCTAACTTAGCTTTCGCTGCCGATTTCTGATTCGGCAACGACAGTTTTCGCTGCCAATTTCTGAATTGGCAGCAACTGAGTCTAATTAAAAGTTTAGGAAACAAACCTGACTGTCTTAAGGAGCTAAGAAGAAAGGGTAAAACCGGTTTTGGACATACCAAAACAAGGACAAGAACACATCTAAACCAACTCTAAACACCCCACCTCATTTAATGGGGAGTATAAATGCAAGGAGAGAGAGAGAAGGTGACCCTTCCTCTTCCCAAAAGTTGTCTGCAATAGCTGCATGTCCAGCTGCATGTTGCTCTTCTCTTCCTCCTTCCTAACGGAAACCCAAACCAAACCAGTAGAGAGTGCATTGTGAACATGTGAAGGAGAATTGAGATCTTGAGAGAAGATTGGACAGCTGCCTAGAGGGAAGGGAAGAGGGCTCTAGAAAATGTGAGAGGAAGAAGGAGGAGAACCAGCAGGAGAAAAGAAAGAATACTGTCAAACCTTCCCCAAACTTACTTAGATTCGAAAGGTGGTGCGGCCGGGATCGGACTATCGTCAGGACAAGGACACCGTAGGTGGAACAGGTAGGTGGTTTCCACCTTTTTCTCATATGATGTTTATGTTTTAAAATGATTTACTTATGATGATATTTTATTAAATCCTTGTTGAATGAAGAACCAATGATGAAGTGTTTGATTGAATTCTTGATGATTGTCGAAACGACTATGAAATGTCGATAAGGTTCTTGTAGAATGTTGAAACAATGATGAAAATGTTAATGTTTTGAAATGACATGTTTGAGGTGGATACATTATTGTGTTGCGATGAATATTAAACCGACTATGAGATGTTGATTGGGCTATTATGAATTTAGGCTACTGATGAATGATAGTATGAGTATTATGAAGGATCTACTGTTGTATTTTATTGGATGTAATTGTGACAAATGGTTGTATGAGTATTACAAAGGATCTACTTTTGTATTTTATTGGATGTAATTGTGACAAATGGTTATATGAGTATTACAAAGGATCTACTTTTGTATTTTATTGGATGTAATTGTGACAAATGGTTATATAAGTATTACAAAGGATTTAATGTTGTATTTTATTGGATGTAATTGTGACGAATGGTTGTATGAGTATTACAAAGGATCTATTGTTGTATTGTATTGAACATTAATTGTCATGAATGGTTGGATGAGTAATACGAAGGGTGTACTATTGTGATACTGAATGTTAAATTGTTATGGAATGTTTGTTTGTGTATTACAAAGGATCTATTATAGTGTTTATTGAATGTTAAACTATTATGGAACACCTGTACGAGTATCACGAAGGGTTTGCTATTATGTTGCAGTGAATGTCAAGTTGTTATGAATGATTTGAACGATCGCCTCTGGAACGTTTGATTGGTTGATGATTTTGGTTGGAACGAATGGATGACCGAGATAAATGATTGATTAGCTTCGGTTAATGACATCCGAATGGATGACCGGGACAAATGATTGATTAGCTTTGACTAATGACATCCGAAGGGATGACCAGGACAAATCATTGATTAGCTTTGGCTAATGGCATCCAAATGGATGACCGGGACAAATGAATGATTAGCTTCGACTAATGGCATCCGAATGGATGACCGGGACAAAGAAATGACTAGCTACGGCTAATACCACCCTAAGTGGATGACCGGGATGAACAAATGATTAGTTACGGCTAATGGCATCCAAAGTGGATGTCCGGGATCAATAAATGATTAGCTTCGGCTAATGGAATCCAAATTGGATGTTTGGGACAAATCATTGATTAGCTTCGGCTAATGACATCCGAATGGATGACCCGGACAAATAAATAACTAGCTACGACTAATAGCATCCTAAGTGAATGACCGGGATGAACAAATGATTAGCTTCGGCTAAAGGCATCCGAAGGGATGATCAGGACAAATCATTGATTAGCTTCGGCTAATAGCATCCGAATGGATGATCGGGATAAATAAATGACTAGTTACGACTAATAGCACCCTAAGTGGATGACCGGGATGAACAAATGATTAGCTACGGCTAATGACATCCAAAATGGATGTCCGGGATGAATAAATGATTAGCTTCGATTAATGGCATCCGAATGGATGACCGGGACAAATAAATGACTAGCTACGGCTAATAGCATCTTAAGTGGATGACCGGGATGAAAAAATGATTGACTACGGCTAATGGCATCCAAAATGGATGTCCGAAATGAATAAATGATTAGTTTCAGCTAATGGCACCCTAAGTGGATGACCAGGATGAGCTAATGGCACCCTAAGTGGATGACCATGATGAATAAATGATTAGCTTTGGCTAAATAAATGACTATATTTGGCTAAATAAATGACTAACTTCGGCTAATAGCATTCTAAGTGGATGACCAGGATGAATAAATGGTTGACTTCAGCTAATGGCATCCTAAGAGGATAGCTGGATTGGAGAGTTATGAATTAGTCTTCAAGAATTGATGCGTTCATGTATACTTGGTTTTGTATATAATAAGTATATGAAAGAACTATGTCTATTATGCTTTAAATAGAGAATAACGTTAGCTCAGCAAATGATATTCGAGATGAATGATCGGATTTGAGTATTGTAATTAGTCTCAGTAATTGATGAATTATTAATGGTGGTATTTATATAAGGAGAAATGATAAAATTACGCTCTTTTGGTCCATGAATGAAATGTAATGCTAATATTGCTTTATTATGTTTCTTTAAATTGCTTTATTATGTTTCTTTAAATTGCTTATAATGCTTGAAATTATCTTTTGGTCCATGAATTATTGCTTTATTACGCTCTTTTGGTATTTACATAGGAATGTGAATTTGTGAGTATGTCAATATGATGTAATGTAAACCTATGAGTATGAAAATATAATAATATGAGCACGTGTATTGAGAATCCGTTTTATAGGAATATTGATTTACATTATCCTACGTGGATTGCGCCTTGTTAATGAATGGAATGCAACTATAAATCTGCAGAATGATATGGTGAAAAACATCTAGAACCGGACCAAAAAAAAATTCCATTGATTTTGGCCTTGAAAAAGTCGGGTCGTTACAAGACATGTGCTAACAAGTTAGCTGCAAGGAAGGCTAGTGATGGGGGGAGTAGATGCAGAACTAGCGATAAGAGGTTTAGCTGCTACAGTCTGAGTGTCTGTATCCATAAACTTAGAGGGGGCTTCCATGCTTAATATGCTAACAATAGGGGGACAGGGTACAATGTCTGGTTGGCAGGTTTCCACTGTAGTCATCCTAGGGCATGCATGTCCAAACAAGCAGCACTTTTCACATCAGGGAGGCCTCCATTCATACTCAACCTGAATTAATATTGGTTCATCTGACAGCTTGCTTTCCATGTCAAATTGGTGAATGAATGGCAGTGATGCATCAATCTCCACACATACTCTCACATAATCCAGACGGGTGCAATTGTAAGTCTGCTCATCACATGACAATGGCTTACCTACCATACTAGCTGCTAGGCTGAGACCGGATTTTGACCACAATATAAACGGCAGACCATGTAGGCGTATCCAAACAGGAAGTTTAGAAATTTTGTTCTTGTCAAACACAAAATGAGGATGCCATTGCTGGAGGATTATGACCTTTCCCCCGAACATCCAAGGTCCTTTCTCCAGGACCACATGAATCACTGCCTCTGTTTTGAAACAAAAAACCATGAAGCCATTGGCAGTAGTCATCACATTTTCGAGTCCATAGCTTGCCCAAACTCTAGATGCAATGGTGTTAACAACATGATATGGCATTTTAAACCCAGGGAAGAAACCTATCATGCATCGGGTCCATTTTTTTGTTGTCGCTGTTATAATCGCCTCGGGGATTTAAGACTAGCTCCAGCCAGCTGTCTCGGTATAGGTTCTTGAGAGAATCATGTACTAGTGTCTGTGACTCTTACCCTCTTCACCCAGTAAGCAGAGGGAGAGGTTTTAGAGCTTGAAAGAAGGGCAGTTTGTTGCCTGATAGGTTTGCTTGTGTTTATTTTAAGCTGAGAGTGTTGGGGTAGTTTTAGGAGCGAAGGGATGTTTGGTTGTGTTTGTTTTTGTATTTTCTGGCGAGTTCCCAACAGGGTAGTTCGAGGGAGGGGGTGACTGGCCATGGGTGGACATCAAGGTGAATCAAGCAGTAGGTTTGTGGAAAGGTAGCAAGAAGGGAACAGGGAAGGGAAGGAGAAACAGGGAGAGGTATTATAGACGGGAAGAAAGGTGTGGACCAATATCTCTCCGGTGAAGCAAGATAATAAAGATCTGAGCGGTCAGAATATAGAGGGCATTGAGAGGCATAACATACCTGAAAAGTGAGGAAGATCTAACGATGGTCGGCCGAGCTACAGCTCCGGCAGCAGAGTCTCTCTCCTTTCTAGACGTTCTTTGCCTTCAACCCTAAACTCTAAACTTTTTTTTTAAATATAAAGTTAAGTTGTATAAAAAGAAGGAAAAAATAAAATTCTTTACAGAATATACCAAGGTATACCACAAGAGAAATTAATTCAAAATGACATAGCAATCAATGCTACCGTGGAGCCAAGATAGATGGCTGAAAAAACAAACAAAAGGAAAATAAAACTAGAAAAGAACAAATTAATTGTACATGGCCTCTACGTGAACAGGGACTGAGAATTCAAATCCATATTGCTCGAGGGAAGAATTAGTCTAGAGCTGCCTTATCCTATCAAGAGCTACCCAGTGCATTTCAAGCATCTGAGAGATGCCAAATGCTTTTAAATATCTCTGGTATCTGCATGTGGTCCTTGTTCATCAAGCATGCCCTGATGATCTTGAAAGCTTCGTCACTTAGCTCCTATGTTGTCCGGTAGATATGCTTGAAAATTCTGTTGTTTCTTTCATACCAAAGGTAGTATACTACTGTGGAGAGAACCAATCGAGGGAGGGTGTGAGTGAAGTCCTTTTTCCTAAAGGTAGAAGCTGCCCACTGAAGGAGACTCTGCCATGGTGTTAAAGGCCATGGGAAAAGAGTTTTAGCTGAAAGATCTCCCCAAACCTTGGCTGGGTAGATGCATTGGAAAAGGATATGTTCATGCGTCTTTGTGTGCAGACCATATAGAATCCATGTCGAACTGTTAATGATCTGGTGGGAGAGGAGTATGTCCATAGTGTATAACTTGTTCATCAAGGCAATCCAGAGGATGAAGGCATGGTGGGGGGGTGTGTCTTGTGAACCAGATAAGGTGATACTTGGAGTCCTTCGGCCTAGTGTCCCTCAGCAGATCCTATCTAGAATCAATTGTAAGCCTTCCAGAAGAATTCCCCTACCATCTGCATATGTCTGCCTGGAGTAACTGAGGGTGGAGGTTGATGGAGTTCAGGTCCTAGTGACCTGGTGGAGGAGCCAATCTGCCATTTAAGATGATATCTGAAACCTTGGCATTCCATGGTAGCTCAGGGGTTGACAACAGTCTAAAGGGCAGGAGGTCACATAGCCTTCTTCCATTTGGCAACCAATAGTCCAGCCATAAGAAAATGGTCATGCAATTTCCAATGATGGGGACGAATAGTCCTTTACACCAAGACCTGCTTTAAAGAATTTTCCTCCAGGACCATGAGGAAGATGAGGGGATGTTTATATACCAGAAACAACGTGAGTCGGCCTGCATAAGTGAGGGACGCTGATGTCCATAGTTTAATCCTAGAGATGATCCTTTCGACTAGCTAAAGACAATTTTGATGTGCCAGTCTTGACCTGATCATAGGAATACCTAGATAGTTTACTAGAAGGGTCTCTTGTTTGAAGCCTAAACAATTGACAATGGTTGTCTTGAGATTCTCTTTAACTTATAATAAGAAGACCAGGTTTTTGTCATGGTTTATAGTTAGCCCTGAGATACAAGAGTAGCTTTACAGAGCCTCCCGGATTAATTTCACAGACACATGGTTTGCATGATAGAAGAACATAAGGTCATCAGCAAAGCTGAGATGGATGATAGGATTTTGTTTGCATCTCCAATGAAACCGAAACAATGGATCTAAAGAAGCTAGTTATAGAGTACCCCCAAGCCTTCCATTGCAAGGACGAATAGATAGGGGGAAAGGAGGTGACCCTAACGAAGCCCCCTGCTAGATTGGAAAAACCCTTGTAATTCCCCATTAAGGCTGATAGAGAAGTAAGCTGAGGAAATGCAAGTTTGGATCCAGCCAACCATTCTTTCTAGGATGTTTATCGCTTGCAGACCCTTCATAATGAAGTCCCAGCTAATTGTGTTGAAAGCCTTCCTCAAGTCCACCTTCATAGCACATCTAACTAGCCCACTCCCCAAGGGATCTATGGAAAAACTTGGTGTTTTGTCACCAAGTTGCAGCCACTGAATCCTAGACCACTGCTTATAGATTGCTTCTTCATCCTTGCAAAGCTGGTTGTATAATCTTGCATGGTTCCTTTCTATGGCTATCAAAACCTCTAAGGCAAGGGATTTATCCGGAGTCATCTGAGCTAAGTTCCGTTGAGTCTTTGCTTCGGCCACCCTATACGAGATATGGCTTATATGGTGTCTATGGAGAGTTCTGAGTGCAATTTTCAAAAGACGAAGCTTTGTTGTGAAGCAATACATAGGGTTGCCACTGATTTGATTCTGCCATACTACTCTAACAATGTCCATAAATTCTTCTCGGTCAGCCCATATGTTTAGGAACTTAAAAGGGGACATTGGTAGAGTAATTTTAAATATGTTGCTAGCCAAGTGGAGAGGAAGGAGGGATTGCAGAAGATCCAGTCAAGCTTTTTCAGGATGGCATGCCTTCCTTACTGACCATTATACTAAGAGAATTTAGGTCCTATAAAGGGGACTTGGATGAGCTTAGTGTCTTGAATGCAGTTGCTGAATTCATGATGATGGCCATACCAATCCATATCCCCACCTAACCTGTCAGAAGATTTTAGTATGGCATTGAAATCACCCATCAATCCCAAGACAAGGAGGGAAACAAGGGTGCTTGTTATAGCATGTATTCCCATGACAATTTCCTCCCAGCTGGAGTATTGAGACCATACACTATAGTGATCTTGAAGGATTCCTTAGTGGACAGGGTAGTTACTTCACAAGTGACCCATTGGTTGGAATAATGCATGCAAGAGAGGTTAAAAATTGTAGGATCCCGTCCTACTAGAATCCGGCATGTGGGGGAAGCATTAACATTAGAAACAAAGCTCCAAGAGTGCAGATTAAGACTGACAAACACTGTATTCAAGTTGGGGCCAGCTATCTTGGTTTCCAGCAATCCAACTATACCTAGCTTGGATTTTAAAATCCATTCTCTAATAGTTTTTTTTGTTTTTTAGGTCTATTAAGTCCCCATATGTTCTAGCATCCTATCTTAAACATAAATATATTATGCAGGTGCTACAACCGGGAGGGTTATAGGCCTTTGGCCTGTCTCAGCTTCTTCATTTTCTTTTTCCCTACTTGTTTAGTGGATGGGGGGGAGAGGGTTACCTCTGGGGATCGAAGATGTTTCCTTAGAGTTGTCTCTTGCTGATGTAGATGTTTCACTAGAACTTTTCAGGGTTGCCATTTTGCTCTCCACACATTTAACAAAACCTGTGATGAGGTGCTGGTTTTCTTCAATGGAGTGTGGGTCATGAGCTGAGTCTATGTCTGAACCATCCTCAATATCATCACCCGGGTTACTTCCTATTAAAGCCAACAGGTTGCTGCTTAGTCCTACCGGTTGCTTAGTCAGCTGCTCCAAAGATTTTTGGGGTATTTGAGACCCTCTACTATTAGCAGACGCCACCTGCAAGGAAGTAGCATGCATAGTCAACTGCTCCAAGCATTTGGCCTGCGACTGAACTTTCCTGCTAATAGAAGATGTTGCGTGCATGGCTACTGCAAAGTGTGTATCATCTATAGGAGGTGTGGATTTAGTTTTGGATAAAACTATGTAGCCATCCCCATTCTCAGATGTTTTGGTGGCAATACCAGTACTGCCTATCCCATCCTCATAGGTTTTGCTGCCTATCCCATCCACATGTGTGTTGCTGCCATCCATTACCCCAAAAGTTTTCCTGCTCACCCCATCTCCTACTTCAATGGTTTTGCTAACAGTGCACGCAGTCACCCCATCTCCTACTTTGCAAGCAGTGCACGCAGTCTCTCCATCATTTGTTTTACTGCCAGTTCCTATTACTAAGGAATCCCAGAAGAAGGCATGTTTCCCGGCATTCTGTCTGTGTTTTTTCCTTTCGTGCAGACATGGCTAAAGAGGTTGCATCTATCACATCTCGGTGGCTTCCACTCATATTCCACCTGGATCAAGATAGGGTTTTCTGAGAGGAAACTTTCAATCTTAAATTGGTGAATGAAGGGTAGTGAAGCATCAGCCTCCACACAGACTCTTGCATAGTCCAGGCAGGTGCAGTTGTAAGTCTATTCATCACAGGAGAGAGGTCTTCCCACCATACTTGTAACTAAGTTTAATCCACTCTTTGACCACAAGGGGAAGCGTAGTCCAGGCGGGTGCAGTTGTAAGTCTATTCATCACAGGAGAGAGGTCTTCCCACCATACTTGTAACTAAGCTTAATCCACTCTTTAACCACAAGGGGAAGCGTAGTCCATGCAACCGAATCCAAACTGGGAGTTTGGATATTTTGTTTTTATCAAAAAGAAAATAGGGGTGCCATTGCTGCAAAATGATAGTTTTGCCTTCAAACATCCAGGGGCCTTTTTCTAGCACTTCTTGCATCTCAAGTTCAATTTTGAATCTGAAGAGCATAAAACCATTTGTTGTTGTCATGACATTTTCCAACCCCTTGTTCTTCCACACTCTGAATGCAATAGTGTTCACCACATGGTATGACATTCTGAAGCCAGGAAAGGATCCAACCATGCATCCTTTTCATTTCCCTATTGTGTCTAGCAGAATCTCCTCAGGAATGACGAGTCTGGCTCCGATAAACTGCCTGGGGATGCCCTTTAATAAAAATTTGGTACTGGAGTCTATGACTCGAACTCTTTCTGGCCAAGAGGTTAAGGGGGTGAGATTGGTTTTTTGGTGCTATAGGGTGGGGTGAAGGTTATGTGTATCTTATAGGGGGGTGTTTGAGTGATGACTGTGTTACCTGTAGAAGAAGAAATGGAATAATAGGAACTAATGCAGGCCACACATTCAAAAGTTAGTTATAGATTCCATACGCACCGTTTTATTTAAGTAACCATACGCACCGTTTCAATTCCATAAAATGCTGCATGGCAGTTAGCACACAGCCTGCATGCTGAAGGTTTTCGTAACCAATTAGAATTGCAATATTCTATATAAAGGCATATGCATGATAACAGAGGAATAACAAGAATTATAATGAAAGAATGAATTCCTTATTATCAGGAAACAACTATCAGGGTGTTGTTGGTGTGGTATCAACGGCCTCTCATAAATCTTCCCCACTAAAGCCCCTATTACAGCATTAACCATCACTGGAGACCATCCAATTCGGATCCATCATTTCTTCACTTGTAACAACTGGTATCAGAGCCTGCAATCCACGGACTACCACCATGCCACCAGACACCAGAGCAGCTGATCTCAAACGAATTGAAGACTCCATTGCAGCTGTCTCGCATGATCACAACCTCAAGTATGAGTTGATGGCGGACTAACTTAAAGGACAAAAAGTCAAACTAGATCAAACCATAGCCAACCAAGGTGCTCAGATTAGAGACATGCAGGGTATTATGGGCACCATGGCACAACAACTAGAATTGGCTTTGCATAAGCTTTCTCCCCACACTGGCAGCCCAAGTCAAGGCAGAGACAAGCAAGTATCAGGCATGGAAGGTTATGAGTCAAGGCACAGGAGCTCGCAGGAGGAGAGAATTCCTTCATACAAAATACACAAACCAAAACATTTCTTCCCAATTTTCAATGGTGAAGATGTTCATCGCTGGCTTTACAAATGTGCTCAGTATTTTGAGATTGAAGAAATTGCCAACACTGACAAGTTGAGAATAGCATCTTATTATCTTGAAGGTGTTGCATTGTAT
>Ga0307516_10003950_pt1 | contig 18635 bp, 24 predicted proteins | sample 19_EM_MG_FD_203310 | JGI IMG/M metagenome (GOLD analysis project Ga0307516, IMG submission 203310) | Populus trichocarpa ectomycorrhiza microbial communities from riparian zone in the Pacific Northwest, United States - 19_EM | ecosystem: Host-associated > Plants > Roots > Unclassified | place... | reverse complement strand
TGCGGGCCCAGAGCCAGCCGATCCTGTCCGACGACGACAACTTTGACAAGGCATTCGACTTCTTCAAGCCCATCATCCAGGGAACACACGACACCGGAAAGACCGCCGACAACCTCGCTGAGACCATCCAATTCTTGGCTGCGCACGCATTCGAGGGTTCCACTCCCGAAGAGCGCCACGCTCTCGAGGCCAAATACCACGCTGCGAGCATTGCGGGCGCCGATGCGTCGGAAGAGGACAAGGCGATCCTCAAGCAGATTGCCGTCCACAAGCTCATGCGCACGTCTGACGTCGAGAACCTCGATGACTTTACGACGGATGCTCACAATGGCCTCAAGCTCAGGATGGTCCGGGGCAACCTCGGCCTAGACAAGGCCATGATGTAAAAGCGAGATGCTCCAGTCGTTCTCGAGATCTTAGCATTCACTCATTTATTATTGCCTGTAATAATACCTTCATAGAATAGACACGGATTCATGGGATCATGAGAGGGACATGAGCGCACAAACCCAAAGAAAAATTAAATGATCTACTTACTTATACGACCTCTTGCATGTTATAAACCTACCTAGCTTTGTGAGCAATATTGCAACTCCCAGATCATCGGCACAGGCCACAGGGTCAGAGTGGAAAGGTAGCGCAACTTCGATATTGAGATGATCGTACGTCAGGCAGTAGTTGGCCTCTGCTAGGGAACAGCACACCAAGAGTCAGGGGAGTCGCCCAGTGAAAGACTGAAATATGGAAGATATGTTATTGACCGAGTATGACCAGATGCCGATGATGCGACTCGACGTGGGCTCTATTCCCATCGTCAACCACAATCAATCGACATCGTGCTGTGGTACATAAGTGCATCTAATTCGCAGCGCAGACCGGTTGCGTGGGCCCTTTTCATCCACGACATGGGTATGTTCCCCATCGTTCCTCCTTTGCATTAATCTTTCAATATAAACTTTTCATCCGCAGCTACGCGCATCCTTGCTGGCTGGTACCTTCTCCCGCCCTCCTACCCCCTGCCATCCCCAACGCGTTCCTTGAACACGTCGATGTCCAGGATGACCACTACAAGCTTGTGAGGGAGATGGGTGCTGCCAGTGTTGTGTTGCTGAAGAATGTGAATGGCACGCTGCCGTCGAAGAAACCGAAGAGCTTGTTTACGGCGGGCGGCGATACGTGACCAATTAAGGTTGGCCCAAACGAGTTTGCGGATCAGGTTTGTTCTCTTTTGTTGGATTTGAGAGACTGATGGGTATCTTGTGGTTGGGGTCGGGAACTGCTTGGTTCCCCTAGCTAATTTCGGTGAGCAAATGATAGCATCGGGAAGGATCTTTTTGTACCAATAATTTGCACTGAGCAGCCCTTATGATCCAGCGGCGAGCGATTCAATATCATACATCTGTCAGCTGGACGTTCAATGATTCCCCTCCACAAAATGCAGCGAACCTCGCTGTGCAAAAGTCGGTTTCCTCAATTAGGATTCAGGAGCTGGATATATCTACTGTTGACAGAAATGAAGGTGACCGGTGAGTTCGCTATCATTTTCGATTCGGGGGAGGTTCTTATACACTTGGGGTAGCAAAGGAGAAATCTGACGACGTGCATAGGAGACCATCTGGTGCTTGTTGTTGGCGCAGAACACGAACACGAACATTGTCGTACACAGCGTCGGGCCCCTGATTCTCGAGCCTTGGATTGATCACCCGAACGTCACCGCAGTGTGTACCCTTAGCATTGTACAACCTCTTTCATCTGAACTGACTGTTGCAATGTCGTTAGGTCCTTTTGGCAGGTCTATCTGGCCAAGAAACAGGGAATGCACTCACGGAGGTTTTATTGGCATCTGGAACTCGCCTGGAAGGCTTCCGTACGCGATTGCGAATCGGGTGTCGAACTATCCTGCTCAGGTCGTGGCGGAAGGGTCGGGGATCGTGCAGATACTGAGTGGTGAGTTTCCTATTTTTCCTATCATCCATTATCGCGTTGCGACTGATCTCTTTTATTTTATTTTACATTACCGCCATTTCGACACCATAAGTTTCACGCTTCCAGACGTAGTCAGACACCTAATTAGCTAGTGAACAGAAAAAAATTGCGCCGCGATTCAAGTTTGGGTTTGGCTTGAGTTATACCACTTTTGAACATAGCAACTTGCAGGTTTCCAATGTGTCGAGGTCAATATCGATGGCAATTTGGTCGCAGATTGGGAGGCTAGAAAGGTTGCGCCCATCTCTCCCTCTACAACATTATGGTAATGCTTCCTCATACTCGGTTTTCATGGACTTGATGCCCCGGACAGGACCCACAGACCCGCTTACTGCCTCACCTTCAATATCAGAACACCGGCTCATTATACGGTGGCGAAGTGAGGAATTTTCTTTTCATCCACAACGGTATGATCAATTCCGAAACTATCATTATTTACAGCTATACCTAAACCACCCTCTGTAGTCGCTGTCGATTCTGGAAGGGTTCGGCAACGTCGCTGTGGTTCCTGGTTAGACGACGAGCGTGGCGATCTACTTGTCACCGTATGATGTGTCGATTTGGGATATGGTGCAGCGGGGGTGGGTGAAGCCGACGGGGGGACATTGGGGTGATGATTGGTGTGAGTAGTCGGGGAGTAGTTGAGACAGCCTCTTTCATTTGTTCATGCTTAGTGTTCCGCCGTTCCACCAGTATATCGACAATGCGGTTCGCCAGTGGTATTATTGTCTTTCGATTGTGGGTGTCTCTCTATCTACTATGATATGGTAATCCCTGCTTCAGAGACGCGTCCAAAAAATTCCAACGAAGACGACCATAAGTCCAAAAAACGTAATGACCAGGTTCCTCTGTTGCACTTGCAACATTCTGTCAAAGCTTTTTTGTTGCTCTTGCACTTGCATCGATATGTTGTCAAGGTGTTTTTGTTGCACTTGTGCTTGCGCCTCTAGTGCTCTATAGAAAGGTTAGAGATTGTGCGACCAGCTAGGAAAGAAGTGCCTACTTGTCAAGCTTCTCTTGCATGGCTTCATGGGCCTCTTGCCGTACGAAACGACCGTCGTTTAGAAATTTTGTGAATGTTTTTTCTTCCATCTCTTTTGTCACTTTATGGATATGAATACTAGCTTTCTTCCGGAATGCGTGTTCATTGTGCCTGCATATCATAGTAATCAGCGAACATCCAGGATACAAACACATAGGGTGGGATTCACTTGATGAAATGTTCCGACGCGACCTTGGCAAGCTGATCTGCGCTACCATCCTAATCCAGCCACGTGTCTTTCCCTGTTACCCTTAAAGCGATGTTGATCCAGACATCAGCCTCAATCGGCTCCAACTCCTTGATGTCGCCAAGTGCAATGAAAACGTCGTGCAGTGTAAGGTCATGGACCGCTCCATTGAGGGTCTTGAGATCCATCGAGGGGTCTAGAATATCAAGTAATCTCGCGGCTGTGAGGTCGGGAAAAGCAGTGGAGGGTTTCGTTCGATCCAGGAATGTCTGGAGGGCTTGCTTGTTGGATTTGGTATTTAAAAAGGCATCATAGAAGATTTTTCGTCCGGGTGAGAATCTGATTTCTGGATCATCTGCATTCGCAAAGCTAATATGCTCGCTTCCTAGCATTTTGTACATCTGACCTTCGTTCAGAGAAATAATTGCAGAGCGTTGTGGAAATGGCTTACGAGGCGGATCAATTCCCGTTTAGTTAATCCGAATCTCCCCTTTTCTAGATCATCATGTTTTTCTACCAGCTCATCAACTTGTTCTTTGGTCCCGACGACCGCACCGCACGCCGCAGTGCCTTTGGGAAGTATGGAGAAAGCTTTAGACAGTTTCTGCGTCCAATCGGCACGTCTTTCTGGCTTTAGGTTCGCAGTCGAACTGAGCGGGATTGTGCTCAAGCTCGCAGAGGGAGTTATAGGATTTGTGTTGTTGGCGGGCTGGGTGGATGTGAAGATGTGGGCCGAGACATAGCTGGAAGCCACGCTGGTCGAAAGGAGAGAGGCGCTTCGTTGGGAAAGAATAACAGGCGGGCCTGTTTATCCCGCCAAGTTCTAGGGTCTACATGTGAATGATGTCATCGCCGCTCATTCTAAATTTAAAATTGCACACAGACTCGATTTCAGGGTGAGCAGACCTGGGAGGATGTCTTTCATATAGAGTCAAACAAAAACCCACGCAGGCATGGGAGACGTGCTACGAGGCGGGTTTCCCCCTCGTCGAGGACCCTCCTCCTCTGTCGTCTTCCCCACCTCGTCCGACTCGACGAATTGCGAATGGAACAGTGGGATGGATGTGAGGGAAGATGAGGCGAGCGTGGAGAGAGGAGACCATCGTTGCAGGACTTGCCGACTCGGGTGTAGGTTTCGGGCTGGGCTGTTGGGACGAGGGTTCTTCCAGTAGCCCCAGACAGCGACGTTCCTCAAATCCTCGTTGTAAGTGCGGTTCTTCAAGTATTTGGTGCAAATGATGCCGTTCCTCCCGCTGGCATCGATGATGTGGTCGAACGAGATGGTGCCGGTTTGGCCCTTCTTGCTCAGCCAGGTGGCCGAGATGGCACGGTTGTTGGGGTTGCCACCTTCGAATTGGACCTCAGTGACTTTGGTCTCCTCGAAGACGGTGGCACCGTCAGACTCGGCATGGCGGAGCATGGGAAAATACCTTTCAGCGCGACGGAGGTCAACGGTGGAAGACGTTTGATAAGAGTCTCCAGGGATTCCCCAGCCCAACACCTCTGGACAAGCGAAGTCGGCCATCGCCCTACCCAGACTCGTCTCTCTCGACCTCCCCACCATCGCTCCTCTCTCTTTACCCACCAACACGCACTTACACTCATTCCCTGCAACGCCAAAAACCGCTTCACACCCCTCGCCGTATTCCCCCTTAGCACCATCAAATTCGGGGCCGATCTTCGTCCTCCATTGCCAAGGTGAACACGACGACAATCGACACCAACTCGTCGTCATCTTCGACCCCCCCAAACACTGTCACCATCACCATATTCCTCCATCACGACGTCCTTCAGATCCTTCACGACCTCAATATAGCTCCTCGGCCTCGTACTCGCCCCAGGATATCCATGTCCATATGTAACGCCCGACCCAGAGCCCCCCTCCCCCTCCTCTTCGCAGCGGCAGGCCCGAGCCTGACCTTTAAAAGAGACACCGTCCCGTGGCGGTCACTACTTGGCCGGAACCCCCCGCGACAACTCTCCTCTTTCTGAAGCTCTCACTGGTACGTTCAACCTATCTGCTCCGAAAAGATGTTTCACTAATTCCTTACAAAGACGAAACCGGCTGGACCTATCCCCCTCCACGACGGGTCTGTCTCCGTCGGCCATGTGATCCACCTCAACAAGTCCAACGCCAAGCAGCAGGCAGCCAAGGAGGCCGGTGAAGACACCTCTCTATGATCAAGTTCACTCCCATCATTGACGGTCTCCTCAAGGACGCGACAATGGTGAAGAAGCCTGACATTGGCCTTGTCAACTCGGCCAGCGACTACAGCTACCAGTCGGCCATCTACACTGGCCCTGGCTGGCGCGTTATTGGTGATGCCGGAGGTAAGCTATTGGCTGTTCCCTTCCCGGAAAGAAGAATCACTCGCGACTTTTGGCAGCCTCCATCGACCCCTTCTTCTCGTCTGGTGTCCACTTGGACTCTGCCGGTGGTCTTACCGCTGCGGCCAGCATCTGCGCTGTCCGCAAGGGCGAGACCAACGTCGGTGAGCATCCATTCTTTTCACGATCAACGCATCTTATCGCAAGCTCAGGATGGTCCGGGGCAACCTCGGCTTGGACATGGCCATGATGTAAAAGCGACATGGTCTAGTCGTTCTCGAGATCTTAGCATTTACTCATTTATTATTGCCTGTAATAATATCTTCATTGAATAGACACGGATTCATGGGATCATGAGAAAATTAAATGATCTCAACCAGATTGTTTTGTTCAAGTAACGGATACAAAGGGATGGGTTCTCGGACGGTATAGGGCAAAGGGTAAAGTCATTTACTGGCAAAAAGTATCATGAGCAAGATGGCGGCGGCATGGAGAAGCCCTATGATATCGATAGAGTAGAAGAAAGAAACCGTTGTCTAGTAATGGCATGCAAAGATTCGTGACTGTATGGTTGTGCCTCCTTCAGATGGCGATTGACAAAGTAAAAAAAAATTGTGAGATTGTAAGCTGCATGCGTGGGATTGAGAGAGAGAGTAGAGATGGTGGACTCAAAAAAGCCTGAAACCAGGGTAAAGAAAATAGAAAAAAAGCAAGAACGGGGGAAAAAGAGTTCTGAAGACATCTACTGCGTTGCAATTTTCACCATCTAAATCGGAAAAGAAAGAAAGAAAACGATGTCAGCCGAATCTCGACCAAGATAACGGAATAATATGAACCTCGCGAGCCCACCGCATAGTCTTCTTCGTATCCGCCTGCATCCGGTGCTTCGCTCGCAATTCTCCTGTAAGCCATTCTTGCAACAAAAGCTGTTTCAGCTCTCCATTAGGGAAAGAATCGGCCAGGTCGCCCAAGAGTCCGAATGTCAACTTCACCAGAGAGTCGGTCCTTTCGTCATCAGCCAAACATCTTCGGATGAGCTCCAAGATGTTCTGAGAGTGGGGAAGTAACAGGTTGACTAAAAGTAATGGTTTCGTTATGTGTAATAACCGCGTTGAGAAAATGGAAGAGCACCTTTTTCCGTCTTCTTTAGACCGGTCACAATTCCAGTATACGCCTCGAGGATACCTTCGCGCAGCTGCGAGACATAATCTACCAAATCATAATCCAGCTGCCAGAGAATGTCGCAACGTCAGTATGCGCCTGTATGCATATATAAAACATGTGCTGACGGGGTTGGGCTCCACCGAACCTGCTTGCCTCAGAACGCCCATAGTGGTATCAAGATACGGCTCAAACGCCGGACCGATGGCAAGGGCAATATCGCCGAAACACGAGAGAATTGAGATCTTGACGTTGCGATTCAGCAACTCGCTCTGCAAGTTTTCTAGCAGGACCGTCATGAAGTCGTTGGCATATTGCACGCTCTGATCCCCTAGGGCGCGAGAGATGTCGCCGATGATGCCCACTGCTACAGTGCACAGCTGGGTGTCTTCATGCGACTGGAGAGCCGGGTAAAGGAAAGGCCAGAATGCAGAGATATATGGTGTAAAGCCGGTCTCCAGAACTAAATGGAGCTCAAAATGAGCTCATCGAAACGACTGTTATGAAATCGAGCGTACCCGATGCAAGCGATCCTACGACAAGGAATGCATCTTCCAAGACTGATGATGTCTTACCAGCTACTTGACTGAGCTGCAGGACGAGGGTCATGATGCGGTCTGCGAGGGGTTGAATCCCTTTTTCAAGTTTACGAACGACGCACTGGACATTGTCTAAGCGCATGATCGAAGAAAGAATATTTGGGTGACTCACGATGACCACGCTGCACAAGTTGCTTTGGAGCTCATTCCAGTTGTTACGATCATCCACTCCTACGATTTGGTTCTGAAAAGTTTTACTGCCCAGTCAGCCTGGAAGTGCATATAGGAGGTAGGAACATGCCTGAAGGGAAAGAAGTTGTTCCATGCGTTGGAGGATGGTGACGATGGTATTCTGGACGACGGGGATCGTATCTGTAGTGGCCTGCGTGACAAACGAAGTAATAGCTTCATAAGCCGCCGTCCTGAAATTCGCCTCATTACCGGGGCTGATGGTTAAAAGTATGGGTCAAGGTAAGATAACAAGACAAAACGATGACTTGCCTGCCTGTCACCTGCAATAAGGCGCCCACAACACCCTCGAAATACGGCGACAATGGACCAGAAGTCTGCCCTTCCGACTCATCTCCATAATATAATGATAACTGATCCGCCAAATTCATCAGCGCCCAGCAACAATTTGACACGATTCTCGGACTGTCTTCGAGACCGCGAACCAAAGCTGATATCAATGGATGCAGATGCACGTCAGGCTTGATGGTTGAGATCAACAGGTCACAAATCCTGCCCAGCGTCCACGCAGTAGTATCCTTGACGTGGGCGTTGCTGTCGCCCATCATGTCGATGAGCAGAGGAAGAGCTTGGTTGACAAGAGGTGTGAGGACGGCGGGATCAGGCCCTTCGAGGATAGACCCGAATGTCATCACAGCAGCTTCACGTTGATGCCAGTCCTCTGCCTTGATGTGAGCTTCGATGAATGGTATTACCGCAGGGACGATTGAATCTTGAACGGCGCCGGCAAGGAGTGAAAGACAGGTCCCTGCAGCCATTGAGACGTTCCATTCGTCCTCGTCTGCATCCTCTTGCTGCTTTGTTAGGAGGAGGAGGAGAACGGGCACAATTTCGGGTAAAGCAATTTTAGCGAAGTGCTTGGACTCAGTTTCAGGTGTTTCACCGTATTCTTGAGCCTGTCCACCCAGTCAGCCGAAAATACAAGAGAAATGGTAAAGGTGTACCTCTTGCGCTTCGATGGCCAGCTCAATCTCCTCCTCGCAAACAGTAGACCAGAATTCTACAGCTTGAAGAGCGACTCGTTCGTCCGAGTGTTTCATCCCGACCACGGTCAACTATGTTTGAAAATCGGAAAGTTTTTCTGAAACAAAGAGCCTGAGCCTACCCCGAATAATGCCTGTTCCATGTACAGCGCCATCTTGTCGTAGTACACGCTCATGATTCGCACCAAACATTCGAAGGCGCCGACTTGAACGGGAACAGATGCATTTTGCGTCGCTTCGCAAACGACCTGCATGATGTAATTCCGTTCACCCTATTTTGGTCTCGTCAGCTTTCACCATCTCAAGGTTTTTTTAAAAATAAAATAAAAGACAAGAAACGCACATCTCTCTCAAAGTTATCACGCACAAATTCCAAAGAGTTGTACAGAGCATGGATTGCAGCCAACTGGACCTCTGGCGAGGTCTCTTCTTTCCTTGCTCCATGAATGACAGCAGTAAGTATTTCATTTGAACGCAGGCTGAGGATTTCCGGTTTCTGACACCGATCAATGCCATCAGTCAGTCGAAAGTTGCAAGGGATCAGAGAATGGACTGACTATCGTCTCACAGATGAAGCCGATCGTCTGGAGGGTCGTGATCTTCAAATTGGGGGTGCTCTGCTCGTTGTTGACGAAGCCAAGGAGGACCTCAATCAAATCGGCCCATTGGCCCTGGGGCAGTTCCACGGCCGCGATGGCAGCAACGACTTGGGAGGCGACATTACCGGCTTTCGAAGATGAGGAGTTGAGAGTCACGAGTGCATCCTGCTTGATCTTTGCCTTTGCGTCGTTGTTGAGACTCAACCACCTGTTGGAGTACTCTTGCTGCCGCGCACTTTCCTGTAGACATTTTTTTAAATTGAGATAGGAGGAAAGTAGGGGAAAGAAGTGAGGTCCATACGCGAGCCGATAAAGCATTCTTGAGTGCGAGACCAGCTGCATTCCGAATATGCATGAGAGAGCTCTCATCGACAAGGACCGATGAAAGCATCTGCATGTATTCGGGCTACATGGGAAGGGGAAAAAAGCGAGTTAGAAGAGACCAGGTAAACAAAAAAGGAGCGCCGCACATAGCTATCCCGTGCAGCATCCTCAAGCTTCTTGGTGGCATCCTGGCGCGTATTTGTATCTGAGGGAAAGGAAAGGGGAGAGTTGAGGATATGGAAAGTAGCCAAGACGCGTGGATTGCTGGACGTGTGGCGTACCTGCGGAGAGGGTATTGGCGAGAATGTCGGCTGGATTCATTGTTGATCAGGAGATAGGTAGCGATGGTTGGGCGGAAAATCGTGAACGAGAAGAGGGGACAAAAGTTGACCTGGGTACAGGCTCGTCGTTTGGGGTGATGAAACAAAAAGCGGCGTTGTGGGAGAGAGAAAGGGTGATGATGCAGCGGGCTGAACTTCAAATTCCAACCGAGTCAGTCTACGTCTACAAGTCGTTTGCTATGGCGTACAGAATACTCAAATCGCCCAAAATTTTATTTCGGGTGAAGCTTAGCTTGTAAACTTGTCCTGCTGCCCAAGGAAACTCACCCCGTTTATGACCATTCTGGATGTCAAGGACTCACTCCAAAAAATGCTTACTTTCACGAGGCTCTGACGAGATCCTCGTCCTATTCGGCCTGTTGGTCTGCACCTATTGGGTGACGCCATCGACTCCAGCCTACCTCCGTCCTGTGCTCGTACACCTCATCGACCCTGAGCCAACTCCCAAAAGGTGAAGCCAAGAAAATGCATGCATGAGGACTTGGAATCCTGATATCTGGCAGCCATTACTTGCGAGACAGCTGTTTGTTGCGCTGCCGAATATTCTTCTTTCCTGTCGTCGTTCGGCGCCGCTCACGAGCCACTGATGGTGGTCCTTAATGACCACAGATCATTCGAGGGTTTACCAAGTGAACCTTCAATGAGAGGATTAAACAAGCCTTTCATTAAGGACTACCTGTAGGAAACAGAGAATCGGATCAATAACCTCTTGACAGTATTAGCTGAACGCTGCCTATACTTATTACGACGCCGAATAGTAAATAACTTGTTTCGCAGCGTAAATTGAAGCTTTCAGGGGTACTCGAGGCTTTTGCGGAGCAGTAGGGAGACGTAAACGGTCGCATGACGGTTGTCGTCAGAACATAAACGTGATCGCGTACACAGAAATCACACAACGCCCATCCTCTCACCTCTACATGGCAGATCGGGTGAGCCCATCACCGTCACTTGTTATCGCTATTCATCACCGATTCTTTCCCTTAGGGTCGCGGTTCAGCTCGAGGTGCAAGGGGCTCCGGCAACTCCTTCAGAGGTGGCGGCGCACGGCATCATGGTCCCCAAGCATCCCAATCACCTATGGACAAGCCCAAACGCGAGGCCATCCTCGATCTCTCAAAATACGTCAACGAAAGGATACGCGTCAAGTTTACAGGAGGGAGGGAAGGTCAGATTATTCCCTCCTCCGAGGCCCAGAACCTCTCATCCCTATCTCTGCAGTGCACGGAATCCTAAAAGGCTACGATCAACTCCTGAACCTCGTCCTCGATGAAGTAGAAGAAGAAATTCTGGGTAAGCCCTGTTTCCAACTTGCGCCCGCCGTTTCCCTCTTAAACTTGTCTATCAACAGAACCCGAGCCACACAGCCGCTCACTAGGTCTAGTCGTCCTACGAGGTCCTACAATAACGCTCGTGAGCCCTGTCGACGGATCCGAGGAGATTGCCAATCCCTTCAACACGCAGGAGGAATGAAAGCCATCCTCGGCCTCACCTATGCTCTGAAATTTTGTAATTATATTCAGTGTAATCTGTCCTTCTATTCTATATAGCCGCAGAAGCACGAATACTACCAGAATCCGAGGCAGAATCCAAGTTTATCGCATTCTCCACCAAGTTGATATGATCTACATGCATGTAAAACTACCAAGAGACCAATAAGATGCTCAACTATGCATGATGATGGGGAGACTGGACGACAGGGGATTTAGGCCCGCACAGTACATTCGAACACATGCATCTTCATCGTCAGGGAACGGCTTTACAACCAAAAGAACGAAAACAAGCAAAAGCCGGACGGGAGGTTGGCGTGTGTGGATGTGGCTAATGGGCATGTTTTGATGTAAAGTGAAGGCATATTGACGAGCAAAAACGAGGATGGAGACGTTGCAAAGGTCTTGGGTGGAGTTGGTGACTCAACGACCTCGGCCACGGGACAGGTGGGGCAACAAGGAAAGGTAGGAGGGGTTGAAAGGTGATATCGACAGCAGGGAGATTCGACATGGATGACAGACGAAACAGTGCCAGGTTATTTTTGATCCCAGAGTCCGCAGAAAGCGTTGGGAAGAAATACCGTCTTTGCTTTGGTGGCATTATGGTGGCTTTATGCTTGGGAAGAACATACATGGGATCTGTCGATAGAGGCGAAAAAACGGCCACGGAGTGTGCACAGTTTTGATCGAACATTGAGAGGTCGGAAGTCAGTTGACTCAGCGGACAGGGGGTGACACCGTTCGAGAAACGACGTCGTTGTCTACCAAAGATAGCTCCGCCAATGGTGCCTGCATCTGCGTAGGCAACAAAAGGGCTTCTTCTGGCTTCTTATCTGGAGGAGGAATAGCCGCCGCCGCCGGTGATGGCGAGTGTGGAGACGGCGATCGCGAGACAGAGGTAGCATAACCAGTCGAGGACGGCGCGGGCGAGCTGCTGTTGGACGTCGAAGAAAGATGAGGTGAGCTGCACCCAGCATCGTTCGTGTCGCACTCGGTCGTCTTCGTGTGGGTGGACATATTGTCCACAGATAAATGCGCTGAGTGACAGGGTGAACCAGGGGATGCGTCAAGTCCCGTCTGGGGCCGTGAGGGGGATCGCGACCGATGTCGAGGAGATGCAGAACGGCGTGACGCATCGGCTTGAGTGGTTGACGTGAACGTAGAAGCATGTGGGGGAGGTGTCGGCGGGATGATGGTGGTGCTGGACAGAGAATGAGAGTGGGAATATGAGGTCGGCTTCGGTGTCTCCGGGCCTGCTGAGGACCGCCCGACGTCGGCGACTAGACCCGCATGAAGGCGGACATTGTTGTTGGACATTAAGGATGGGGGGAGATTTGAAGGGAAAATATCCGGAGGGACTAGGACGTTCCTATTAAGATGCATTTGATACTGTGAGGGCAGGGAAGAAGGGTATAGTATGTTTGAACATGGGGTCCTGGGAGTCGTTTGATAATATACAGCGGATGAGTCAGCTAGAGTTGGATCAAGAGTCGAATCAGGAGACGAAGGCAAAGGAATGGAGGCTGCTATTGGCGTGATAGTTGATGATGGCCATGATGGTGGTCGGGGGGGACGATGCGAGGGTAACCGTCTCAGGGAATCTAGACGGGCCAGAGGATGGGGTTGCGGTGGGGTACGGAACGGTATTGGGGAGGTCTCTAGGTATCGTGGGTATCGGCCACGAACGGCATTTCCATTGAAAGGGGAGTGGGTGAGGCGAACGGGATTATCATGCACATGCCACGACGGCCTGCGTTGTACACTGGAACCAGACGCAGGTATCGAACGCTCAGTAAATGACCGAACGGACGTAATTTCGTCGGATTCTGCTGCTTCTGAGTGCTCTCCATCAGTCAGATGTTCGCTATTACTTGAGGAAGAATGAGAGGAAGTTCGTTTTTCCTTTTGTCTAGCTTCAGACGAGGAGGTGGCCAGCTCGAGGCCCTTCCCTAGCTGGTTTTCAAACAAGGTATGATCAGCTGATGGTGCTTCAGCCGGAGGGGGGCTGGTCCATCTGCTTCTTTTTGGGGCCATGTGCTCAGGGGGTGGTGGGCGGGCTGTTTGTTGGACAGGAGGGCTAGTGGCGGGTTCAGAAAGCCTTGTGGGAGGAGATAAGCTCGCTGATGCAGGTGCTCCTTTAGGTCGCATTGACTGGCTTCCAACGGTATACGGTGTCTGCGGCGGCAAGGATGGTCGATGAGAAACATATGTTGGAGCATGTACGAGGTCCTCGTCTTTACGTTCGTCACATAGCTCTGCAAGCGCAACTACTGCGCGCTCTGGGCGAGTGGCCAAAACACGGGTTGCACGCATGAACTCTCCACGAATCTAAAAAGGCAAGGTTAGTGTGTCCAAGGATGTGAGCAAACAACGGTGACAGATGTACCGTATAGAGCCCATCTTTAGTTACGCAACGCGCCACGTTGAAGTCAGTTTCAAAAGGATCCTTGTCACAACTGTCAAAACATGCCACAGGAGTGTCCCCAGCACACATACCTCTATGCAAAACCTGTTACGCTCTCGGGAATCATTGTAACGTCCGCTGGACAACTGGAAGGTCTCGTCAGGAAGTAACAAGTAGGAAGCTCTCATGAACGAACGTCATTCTGCCAGCCTTTGCTATCTTTTCGAAGCAGTCCCGCCCGGATTGATGACACACCAGTATTATAGGGAAAGTCGCGAGAGTAATAGCGGAAGAAGTCGATGAGCCTACAAAAGTCGTAAGTCATGTGTCATTCGTGACGACAGAACAGACTCACAATTCTGCGACAGTATCCGTATTTTCTGAGTGCCACCGTTGTCTCAAAAGCTCAATATCATCAAAGAACCATATGTTAAAGCCGTTGAGATGCGTGTCCTCCTGTGATAGCGATGAATTAGAAGTTATTGTAAGGAAGGACAAGATGCCTACTTTCGATATCGGACGCAGCGGCGGCATTTGTTGGAGATTCGGCAGCACTGGAGGGTTCTTGACGTGTACAAGGAAATAGATAACAAGCAATACATATCCATACGACGAGAGCGTTCCTTTGTAGGGAGAGTTGATTTTTCTAAGTTATTCGATGAGCGGGTTTTGATTGCATAGCTTTCGGGAGAATTACCTCCGTTTACTCCACACCTTGACTGTGCAGGGTTGATCGATTGGGAGAACTTTGGAAGAAGGGGACGGGAGGACGCACGGAAAAGTACCATTGTTCGGACACGGGTTGGATCAACCATCGCGTAGCACATGAGAAGCCGCGTGTTCTCCAAAGCCAATCTATTTTCAAAACCGATGTCACAAGCAATTCCTAAAGGGAGACCTGGTGATGGGTCGAGTGAGAGTTTCACGATGGGTATCCGCGCATGCGGGAGGGGCTTGACGTGAAACTTGGTCTCTGTCTCGCGAGTGAGGAAGGACGGGGGTCCCCAGGGATATTCGATCACATACCGCGTTCGAGGAGGTCTCCCAGCATGGTAACGAGATCGGTAGCAGCAAGGCGGTCGTCCGAGTCAATCAAGCAGCACAGATCCATGTCTGAGTATAGAAGCTCGTATGAGAGGGCCGAGTGAAAGTAGGAGGAGGGTACCGACCTGAGTTTCGGAGGCTGAAACCGTTGGCCGTACTTCCAAAGGACAACAAGCGACTGTCAGGTTCGATTGTGCGGATGAGGCGCTCGAGGAGTTTCCTGACATCCTCCTTGACGGTCGACTCTTCTGGTGTGGGCAAGAGCTGGATCACGAAATCGAAGAGACATTGGGATAGCTCTGTGACGAAGCGCAACTTGGGGCTTTTGCGCTGTTGAGTCGGCTGGGTGGCTGGGACGGGAGCATCGCGGTAGGGAGGCTGAAGGGGATGGGGGGTCATTGAGAGGGAGTAGGCCATGGGGGTCGACCGCACTCGACTCAAAACCAACGCTCGAGGAACCGTTGGGACGGTGATGGACAAGGCCGAAGCCAACTGATCACGCTTATAACACTTCCTTTTATATGCACAATATAAGTACTGTCAATCTAATACATCTCTACACAGGAAAACCCCGGATGGGTTAGGCACAGGACCCCGAGCATATTATAAGCGACTAAGGTTTAACACCTTCAGCTCAGGAATAGCGCCGGCGAATGTGAATCGTTTCAGTAATCCATAACTTGGGAATCCTCACACGAGTGATTCGCAGCGGACCACGGCTTGTTGGGAAAGGTGGAATGCGACAGAACCTCGACGGCCATCTCCTCCATCGATGATACCGTCGGAGCCTTACAGTTTAAAGCTGACATGTATCCCAGCAAAGTGGAAAGAAGGAGATACCCGAGGGCCGCGTCAGGGAAGCAGGTATCGCGCATACACATGGCTCCTCAATGCCGCCGAACTCGGCATGAATCACCGCAAACGAAATAACGGGCAACGGCTTTCGTGGGCGCGATGATCAAGTCGCGGAGAGACTATGGGCTCGACCTCCGTTAGAATTAAAACAGTCAGACCCATCCGCCCCTCGTCTGCAATGAATCCGCCAGTCTGCATTCCTTGTTCTTGTCATAGAATACAGTCAGATCAAAGGCGGTCCCTCTGAATGTCTTCTCGATGAAGGCCACAGCAGATGACATAGAATATTTTGTCGGCTTCCTAGATGTAAGGACATACTATCCTGTTCGTGTCCTGGATGCACAGTCAGCAGTGCAAAGAGACCGCACAGCAGTTTGGGTGCTGCCACCTAGGAGTGTAAATTCCACATCACTTAATAAAGCGATGTAGTATAAGGTGCAAAAAGAGGATTACCTTATCTTGGGAGGGGAACAGGATCTCCGATAAAAATTGCATGAGGTTTGGCGGACCCGAGAGAACTTTCAAGACTGCTTGAGTGTATGGAGGGCAGAAGCCGAAAGCGCTAGACGCCTTTCACAGGGAATGAAGTAGTCAGACTCAACACCGATGCGCAGAAGATTTGAACCGTTTGATGAAAAGATCCTGATTTCGGGGGGAAGACGCGTACATCGGCGACCCCACAGTCCTCAAAAAGTGAAACGTGATCGATATCTTGGGAAAGGTGAAATGCACCATCTGCTCGATAGGCATGCGAAAGGGAGGCCTCGGAGGGTACCAATCATTGGACGTGTGGGTTGTCACGGAAGTACAGCCAAGTGTTTTGGATTATACCATCTGTGAGAGCAGCAGCTCACCAGCTGAAATTGGCATGTCAAAATCCAACCTCTCCAGGTGGCGCAAAGGCCTTCTTAACATCCGAAAGGTGACTTCGCCGATATGCTGAAAATCGGGAAAACAATCGGCCTGGATAGATAATCGCTCGAGGAAGGTCTGAGCCGGGCGGTGAACAATGACAATTTAGGGTCCGGTTGAAAAGTGGTTTTTTATAAACAAAGTTTGTTTATAAACCGGTTGAAAATGTGGGGGTATTTTGGGCCTGTTGAAAATTGTTGACCACACCCAGGCTCCTAGAACCAGCCACTCGAACCGCAAGTTTTCGAAATCTCACTGGCCAGGGATGTAGATTATCTTGTATCTTATCTAAAACCAAATAACTACAACGCCACCTAAGGCTCAAACTCGCGGTTGAGCGGCTGGCAAAACTTGTCGTCAGGGCCATCGGGATACTCAAATAAACCCCACATTGGGTTACAAACGTCGGCTCGCTTAGCCTCCATTAAAAAAAAATAGACCAGATATGTATCATATGTCGTGACACACTGAGGTAACACATCACTCGAGACACTATCATCATTCACCTGGAGCCCACCTCACATCACCGACCTCATGCCTCGTGAATGGTCCGTTAAGGAAATACGTGACCTCGTCCAGGAGAAGTTTGGTAAGCACCCGTGCTGGTACCAAATCAAAATCGTGCTCGCGCTCCGTGCTGGGAAGGATGTTGTCGGTTGCACTGCCACCGGAGCAGGGAAGACTTTGTCGTTTTGGATCGCCCTATTGATGGCTCTTGCAGATGGGGAGGATAAGATGATCTTCGTTGTGACACCATTGAATTTGCTTGGGAAGCAAAATGCCGCTACATTGGAGAAAGCAGGTCTGAGTGCTATTGCAGTTAGCAGCGAGAATGCATCTGCTACAGTATATAAGGTGAGTGGTGAGCATTCTGATAATATTTCGAAGCTCACATTGCATCAGGACATCGAGAGGGGCAAGTACTGTGTCGTCATAATCAACCCCGAGCTTCTGATGGGCAACCAAGAAGTTACAAAGCTTTGGACAAAGGCGAAAGTAACGAAACGAATCCTTTACTTTACGTTTGACGAAGGACACTGTATCAGTCAATGGGGTAAATTTCGGAAGAAATATTTGCTTGTTGGAGACTTACGCTATCTGATCTCAGAAACGATCCCGTTCTATGTCGCATCAGCCACTCTACCACCTGCAGTCCTCCTCGATGTGACCAAGATTCTGCATCTGCGAGGGAAGGATACTGTACACATTTTACGGTTGAACGATAGGCCGGAAATGCGTCTCATGGTGCACAGCCTGACATTTGCAGCCAACAGCTTCAAAGGTCTGTCATTCCTCATCCCAGAAGGTTATAAAGACGGCGACCCACCTGTCCCGAAATTCCTGATCTTCTTTGACAACACGAAAGAGACCGAGGCCACATGTCAATATCTCCGTTCTCGGCTACCAGCATCACATTGAAATCGAATCAAATATTTTCACTCAACAATGATGCAAACATACTGTGATGACGAGCTCGAGGCAATATGGGACTCGAACACATGGGGATTGTGTTGTATGGATGCATTTGGCATGGTAAGTCTTGATGAATGATTTGTGAGAGTGAGCCTGATGGACTGGAACAGGGCATGGACTTACCTGACATCGAGATTGTTGTTCAGTGGAAGGCAACATGTGATCTTTGTACCTTCTGGCAGTGGTTTGGTTGTGTAGCATGTGGCCAGGATATAGAAGGAACAGCCATATTGCTTGTAGAAAAGAAAGACACCAACAAGGAGTGGGCAGCAAAAGCAGAGAGGGTGGTGAAGCGGAAGCGGAAGATAATGGAGGGGATTGGGACCACAAGAAAGAGAAAGATTGTGGACCAAGGTGGTCATAAGGGGGCCAAGAAGGGAATAACATCGTGTGTCTTGACAGATATCAATCAGAACCAGTTGTTAATGCCTCCATGACCTGCAAGAAAATGTCAACAAGGGTTGCGCTGGAAGCTCTGAGTTGTGTTAGAGCAACACCAAAACCAGCAAGCTCAATGAGACACTCAACAGTGACCAGAGCACTAGCATTGTGGGCTCACACATAGAATCAAACAATAAAGGAGTGGAATGAGATAGTATTTGTTAGAGCAACACCAAAACCAGCAAGCTCAATGGCACACTCAACAGTGACCAGAGCACTAGCATTGTGGGCTCACACATAGAATCAAACAATAAAGGAGTGGAATGAGATAGTATTGACA
>Ga0307516_10003949_pt1 | contig 18646 bp, 11 predicted proteins | sample 19_EM_MG_FD_203310 | JGI IMG/M metagenome (GOLD analysis project Ga0307516, IMG submission 203310) | Populus trichocarpa ectomycorrhiza microbial communities from riparian zone in the Pacific Northwest, United States - 19_EM | ecosystem: Host-associated > Plants > Roots > Unclassified | place... | reverse complement strand
TAGAATTCAAAGAAAAAACAAATTTGGTGACTTTAACTAAAAATCAAGGAAAAATGAACACCCACTGGAAAGCCAAACCCACAAAACCCAAATCTGAGGCTCAGAAATAGATAAATCAAGGCCCAAACATCATTTCAGAAGACGTGCATGGCTTTGTTATCTACATAAAATCCATTCTTACCTAAGTTCACACGTGCAACAAGAAAATATATTCATTTTGAAGGGCTTCAAAACACAGATTGAGATTCTAAAGAACTCTAGTCATCCGTATCTCAAAGGAATCACAAATCAAATCAATACCATGTTCTCTTCCTTTTGGTAGGAATCAGTGTTGAATTCAAATGTTCTCGAATGAAGACTGCCTAGATTTTAAACCAAAAGAAACCTCTATCTACTGGTAGGAATCTGTGTTGAGCAGCGTTTCTCCACGTACAACTTGGATGCCTAAATTTTAAACCAAAAGTAAACTCTATCTACTGGGCTACTCCAATGAATTCCCTTTTGCTGTCAAGGTGACTATGATTCCTTCTTTTTTACTTGGTATGGATATTTCTGATATATTGAAATGCTGCTCATGACGAGTGGAAGGGCCACAAGACTGTAAATCGAAGGTGGCTTCCCTTCAAACAAGAACTGAAGCAAGGCCGTTACAAGAAGTGCAGAAACGATGACAAACCCCTGCACGCATCAAGAAAACTTTGTGGAGATAGAGTTTTTTTTATTTTAATACCAGATAATTGCATTGTAAAGTAATAATTGTACTTTATGATTTTTTCTAATTGTGTGTGTGTGTGTTGATTTTTTTTCTATTTGAGTACTTGTACTCCCACAATTTGATCAATTACTTATCTCCATTAATTTTGTTGCCGAAATGCTTACATGACAGTTAACACTTCATCAGGTATTGATTTTGTTTTTCTATTTGAGTACTTGTACTCGCAAAATTTGATCAATCAAATGCATCAATTAGTTTCTAATACAAACATGCTGATGTGGTATTTATCTCCTTGTCGAGTGGGTCTAGGTGTTAAAAACTGGCATGCATAAATGGCATTTGAAGTACCTTTACTTCATGATTTTTCTCAAGTAAATGACTCTATATATCCTTATATAATTCAACAAATCTCTAATATCTCCCTAATTTCTAATTGTGTCTTGTATGTTCTTATATGGTATCCACTTCTCTAATATATATTTTTAACCAATTTGTTCATCCAAATTGGCATAATTATATTATTTTTATTTTAAAAATACCCATGAGAAATACAAGGATATAATTTTAATTTTTTAAAAAAAGAAAAAATTTTATTTTTAAAAAAGACCGAGTAATTTTGACTTTTTTTATTTTTCAAGACAATTAAAAAAAAATTGAACAATTTTTCTATCATATCCTCATACAGCTAAATGATATTTTTGAAATGAAAAATATAGTTATGTCAATTTTGATGAAAAAACTTGACAAAAGTGCATATTGAAAAATTAAATACTGTACAATGATATAATATAACAGACAATGAATTAAGCCCTAACTAATGAATAAGAAAAATAAAAGTTCACCTAACTAATTAGTTTTAATGGTTTTCTTTTTAATATTTTGTTGTTTTTATTTTATTTTTTCAATTTCTTAATAGAAAATTGAAATTGTTGTAAAAGGAAAAAATGATGGTTATTTCAGTTTTTTGAATTTCCTGATAGTTTTATTGGTTTTCTTTTTAATATCCACTTTAACACTGCATTTACCTTTCTCACGCCACCAGCGTAGCTTGTGACAAGGCCCACGAGAATTCCACCTAGAGCATTCGCTACAACTGGGATCTGAAAAATAAGCAAACACAGCTTGTCAGTGTTAAACCACACATGATACAGCTGGCAACAATGTTCGTAAACTTAGAATGCAATACAGCTGAGGCTTGAAGAAAAGAAGCTGGAGGAACAAAGAGCATCATGCACACAACATATCAGCTCACAACTACTCTAAACCAAATACCCCCCCCACCCCACCCCCCATCCTCAGATTCTGAATTTCAAAATATACATACTTCAAATATATAACGCAGATAAATTTCACAAATCCGAAGCAATATGCAACGCAAGATGCACACTTGGGGCCCTCAAATTATATTACTAACTGGAATTTTAACAAGCCCACGAGATAACCAGTTATCTATTGTTCCTTGAGTAACCAGAAGAAGAAGAAAATTCTGAGTCACAGGAGATTGGCAACAAACCAAAAACATTCCAAATCAAGGCAGGTATCCTAACACTAACAGCTGCACAGTATGGATGAGCTTCACCATCCAGCTATAATTGTGTCAGTTCAAAAGATGTAAACCAAGGGAAGACAAATATGATCTAAAGACAATTTCTCCTGTCCTTTGGACCACCTAATGATTATGAGATGCTCTATACAGCAAGAAAACTTCTTCAACTGAAAAACCATGACCACAAATCAACTGGAGTTGTTTTCTATTTCATGGCCAGATTTGGATTGAGAACTTTCACCAATCCCATTCCAACTACCTTTTGTCACTTCAACTATTTTGCCAAGTATGCCGATGTCATCAATGAGAAAAATTGCATGAAGTATTGGATAAGATCATTACCATTGTTAGAGGAGTCCAACCATAAAAGTATCCATGCTGTCTGATAGCTTCTCCATCTGGAGACTTAGTGGTGCTGGCCAACAAGCATAAGCTTCCAACAATTGACATTTCTACAGTCATCAAGTATGACGAGTGTTTCTTAACCTGAAATGATGGGAAATAACATTGGAAGGGGTGGAAAAGAAAAAACACTTGTAAGATCATTTAAATACAAGTTTCAAACCTGAGAAGCCCATTGACACAAAGCTGAAGCTAGACCAGAGAGAACTGAAGCAACCAGGACAGGAATGATCCCATAAAATAAAATTTGCTCAGGATCACTACTGCCAGAGCCTTTGCTAGAGCCCTCACCGATGCTTAGAAGGACAGCTGCCATTATCAGCAAGAACAGAGCCCCGATTTGTTGAATTGATTGTTTCTGCCTGCACATTCCCACCAGAGAATAATATAAAGAGTTTCCAATACAATCCTAAAACTTATCATAACTGGTTCCATATAAATATATACAGCTGAGTGGCTTTTCATAATCTACTGCATGGAAGTTGCCTCAGTCTCATTACAATTAGAGAGGGTGGCTTATTAAAAGATGTTGCACACTCATAACATATCTAAAAGAGAAGGTCATCATATAGTAGCTCTGGAAAAGAAGATGACTTTAAATACCAGCTTCATCTGCATGCTATTTCAAGAATTCTTAAACAATCAAGAGCAAGAGATGAAAGTCTACTAAAGATATAAACCGACAGCAATATGTACATAACAACTTCAAGACTAGTGAGCCACTGCAAGATATGAACTTGTAAGGAATTCGTTTGAAAATAAAACAGTAAGTTTCAAATCAACGAGACAGTTATTGGGTGGAACATAGCAAAGACACGAGAATCAAGCCTCAAATAAACCTAAACAAGGAATCATTTCAATGTTCTATAAGATATTAAATGCTTGAACTTCGAGAATCATTGTTGCATGCTTAATACAGTTCAAAAGCAATGAATAATGTACCAATAAAAAATAGAAATTTATGAACATACCTCAATATTATGTATGTAAAGAATGCAGTAAAAAATACTTTTGTCTGGTTCAATATTGAAAATGTGAGTGAATCAAGATTCTTGTAAGATATCTGCAGCAAGCTGTTTTGCAGAGCATAGATAGCTGCAGGAAGGCCTGATGCAGTCAACGACCCAACCAAAGTCCACTGACTGAACACTTTCTTCAAACTACCATCTCTTACCATGAGAATTAGGGCACATACAACCTGAAGAACATAAGGAAAAGAGTAGATGATCATTTGTGTTTAAATATAGTATCCATTCTAGATTGAAAAAAAAAGTAGGTATTGCTCTTGACCTTGTCCTCTCCTATAAAAAAATCAATGAAGAGAAAGACTAAAATTAATGTACATGGGACTTTAATTACCTTAGCTACCTCACATGTCAAAACAGACGTAGTCACGATTACTTCACGTCTGCATGAAACTCAATGAATTAGTGACTGAAATTTCACAGGAAATACATACCAATAACATTTGTCAACATATAAGAAACAGATAAGACCATAACAAATCACATTCATCGGATCCATTAAAGCTTGGGCTAGATTAAGAACCCAAAACAACAGCCAGATTGTGCACAATTTCACAGATTTTCCGGACCGCAAGGGCGTCAGAATCAGGGAGTCAAGAAACAAAAGCAAACACGGAAAGAAGTCTTGATATTGATAAGATACGTCCAATGTAGCTGATTTTAACTTGGGGTCAAATAAAAGGAAGAGCTGAAACAACTGTAATAGACCCAGATGATTTTGTAATAAACCACGTCAAGTCAAAACATAAAAGTATTTATGTATACAGATTGTAACCACCCGGATCATATTTGGTGTCCTTCTGATTGATTGTTGCAGTACTGCAAAACGCTAACATTGCTTCCTCAACTATGACCAGAATTCGCAATCATTGATGATGTAATAAATAAAGCAGCATTTTAAATCAAATTCTTTCAAGAGAATTGAATTCTAGCAGTACCAAATTTACATGGAAAAATAATAAATAGGAAAGGCATAAAATCGAAGGGGGGAAGAAAAAGGAAAATACCCGGTGAAGCGTTTGGAGATGAGAGGCTGAGCTCCGTATTGAAGAGTGAGCAAAATGGAGTATAGCCAAACCCTTGGGTTCGTTCTCTCCGATCCGAAGGCTCCACCTTTCCGCTTCGTCGTCGCCATTTTTGGAGAGGCGACCTTCTGACTCACTCTCTCTGTTTTCTTACCTTTTCTTTTTCCTGTGTTGTCAGCTCTGGAAATTAATCCACGAAGAAAAGCATGGTACGTTCCTTTTCTTCTTTCTTTCTTTCATTCTTTCTTTCTCTCTCTCTGTTTATCTTTTACCACAGCGTTTACGTCGTCGCATCGACGTTTTATTTTTTATTTTTATTTTTTTAGTTTAACGTGGGTGTTCAGGCCAGCTTGCGCGCACCTCGACTAATTCCACGGGTCCTAAAATTAACGACCATGTAAGCCTCCAATGACCATCATATGAGTAACCACAGGGCTCGAACCTGAGACCACAGAAGGAGCAAACATCTTAGTCTCAAGCTCTTACCACTGGACCACCACCTAGTTTATTTTTATTTTCTCATTATCGTGAATGTTGCTGACTTGCAGTACTGTTTTAATATTTGTTCCAAATAAGGTAATAATTTTTTTTTTTAAATATGTTATTTAAAAATATATTTAAATAATAATTTTATTATTTTTAAAAAATTATTTGTTATATTAGCATATTAAAAAAATTTAATTTAAAGCATAAAAAAAATTTAAGAAAATCAATTTTTTTAAAAAATACTTTTGAAACGTAAAACAAACGGGCTCTTAGATTTGTTGCACCGCTTTGCCCCACCGGTAAAATAATATTTTTTTAATATATAAAAAAAAGTTGAGAACGAATGGGTAAATTTAAAAAATATATAATTAAACTAAATTAACTTGAAAACTTTGCGACCATGGACACGAGATTGACATAATCTCATGGAAAAAAATACAAAAAAAAAATTGAACATCAATTCCTAATAAATCAAACGGGAACATGATAACTCAACATAAAAAAAAAGATAAAACTCGATCTCTAGCAAATAAAATGTTGAAAGATGAAAATTAAAGATAAAATATAATTTAAAAAGGTAAAAAAACTCAATCTGAGTTCACCTAAGTCAATATGCAAAATCTTTAATCCAGTTGTGATACGATGGTGAACACGTTCAAAAGAAAAATTAATAATATCACGAAACTCGATTATCAAACAACTTAATGTTGAAGGATAAAAATAAAAAAAAAATATTTCAAAAAATATGAGTTGACTCAAGTTAGGTCGCAGATTCCGCGACCATGGAAATCATAAGATACTTGAATTGGTTTCAATCAAGAAACTAAATTCCCAACCAGTTTAATTTTAAATGATAAAATTATTAAAGTATATAAAAAAAATTGACCGGGATAACCTGGCATAAAGGAAAAGAAAAAATAGTACGAGGAACAATTTTCATCAAATTAAATGTTAAATAATTAAATTAAAATAATTTAATTTTTAAAAAAGGTCCAAAAAAAAGTCAATTCACACTAACTTTTAAAACCAGTAACTCTGGTCTTGAACCCGGAATTAATCCGTAGCAATGAAAACAAATCTTAGTTAACTCAGGTTAATCCGCAAACCCCATGATCATGGCACAAAACCGAGATAACCCAATAGAAAAGAAAATAAAGGGTAGGATGACCAATTTCAAATGAATTAAATTATGAAAGATAAAATTAAAATAAATAAATTTATAAAAAAAACCCAAAAAGAAAAGAAAAATCAACTTATGTTAATCTCTGAAACTAGTAACCCTCGTCATGAACCCGAGACTATTTCTATAGAAGGCAAATCATAAAAAATAATAAAGCAAATCTTTTGAAAAAATGGTAAAAAAAAAACATTAACGTTTTTTTTAAAAAAAAGTGTAGGCAAACCTCCTAAGCTTCATCCAATCTCCGAGAATCACAGCCCATGAAATATTTGAATCGGGTTCAATAAAAAACTTTAATTTTCAACTAATTTAATTTTGAATGATGAAATCATGAAAAAAAAATAATTTAAAAACTTGCCAAAAAAAAAGACAACAATAAAAAAATAAGGATCAAATTGTACTTTTATAGCTCATTGAAAAATTAAAAACAGTAATAAAAAGAACAATGATTAAATCTAAAAGATTAAAGATTAAAAAGAATGAAATTGAAAAATATTTGTAATTTCATGGTTCTTTCAAAATAAAAAAAATAATAAAAAACACATGAATTACATGTGAAGGAGAAATAGATTGCAGGGGCAAGTATGATTTTTTGAAGGGGGCTAGTGTGAAATTGAAGGGTGAGTGAGAGAAAATGAAAAAAAATGGTTGTCGATGTCAAACCCGATGCACATTATTTGCACGTGCCACCTTATTGTGCTGGAGGTGCCGATAACTTTCAAACGCCACCCTAAAAGGTTGCATTTGGTGGTCGGATGACCTCTCATGAACCGTCTGAATAGTGCGAGAGTTGTGTATACATCGACATGTGCAAGCTCCAACATGTTTTTTTTAATTATATTTAATAAATTTAATTTACAATAATTCTCTTGAGGCCCTTGAAATTTACAATAAAAACAATATAAAATGAAAAAAAAAAACCTTGAATGAAAGTTTTGTGGTTGTCTATAAAAGTATCAAAGTATTTATACTACTCTAAAAAAAAATTAAAAATACAAAAATATTCTAGAATAGCAGGCATTAGATTTGTTTTTACAACAAGGTTAAATAATTATTTTTATTATAAAAAAATATAAAATTACCAATCTAGTTCTATATTATTTATAAAAAATAATTATATCGTGATAAAAAGATTATCTTCCCTCTAGATAATATCTAGTTCGAAGATTTTTTTGACTCAAGGGTGATTTTGTAATTATATTATTATAATAAATAATAACTTGTATCTATAGCTAAACTGATTTCCCATTCAACTTTTTTTAAAAAAATTAATTTCAACAGCGAAAGTTTCATAAGAATACTATCTCATTGGTTTGTCAAGAGACTACTATCCTGATAAAAAAAACACTATGATAATTCATGATGATATAAAAAAAATAATTTTAATGTTATAAAAATCAATAGTAAAGATTTAGTGACGTTACTGTCAAAAAATGAAAAAGAAATCAACTTAGCCCCCGACGTGGTCTGTCACAGGTCAAGTTGTCTCCTTTCTCAACGCTGTTCTTTTTAATTTTTTTAAATTTTTTTAATATATTTAATTTATTTTTGATATTTACATCAAAACAATTCATAAAAACTAAAAAATTAATTTTAAATATTTTTTTAAAATTTTAAACAAGCAGCATGGACAGTCAAAGATACCCTTAACCTTCTAGCAATAAAATCTAATGGTTAAAACTTAAAAAAATATAAAATGAGAATGCAAACATACGTATCCACGTTGAAAAGTTCTATATAGATGAATGGAAGATAATGTATTTCTTCTTAGCCCCCCTTATTGACTTCCTTTTTATGCACTGTTTGGAAATGAAATTAAATGGAAAGCTCTCACGACTTTTAGTGATTCAAATGGAAAAGTGAAAGTCCAACTTGTCTGTCTGATCCCACAAGGTTCTCCCCGCTTACTGCTCAGCCGCACCTGGATGAAAGTGTAATGTAATATGATCTGATCATATATCTCAATCGATTGGATTCAATTATATTAATCGGTTGATTGATTGTTTGATATAAAAATTATAATTTTATGAAATTTTACTTTTAAATATATTTTATAAATTAGAATATACATCTTTCCAACATGCTGACTAAACAATAAATTTTAATTAAAATCTTAAAAAAGTTATTATTCTCGTTATAGTGAGTGATTCTAAATAGTTAGATGTGAGTTTGCTATAATTAAACGAGGATCTGTCCCGAAAAGATCACATGGATGGTCTAACAGATGTAGTTATGGATCAATAGAATAAGTCAAGGTCCAAAAGGAGATCTGGTCGCGCTATATCAAAATAACAGCTCGAAAAGATCATAACTGTTGATTCGATTGTTGAGACGCGCTTAATTTTTTACAAAAGTTTTCGAAGATCATTTTCTCTATAATTGTCATTGTATCGCTATGCAAATTGACAGATCTTTAAATATTAAAAATCAATGCTACTGTAATATTACGCAGATCATCAGATCTTTAAATATTAAAAATTTAACTAAAACCCCTCAATTTTAATAATTTTAAGATTATTTTTATTATTTTTGAAACCAGTACATTGATTCATTAACTATCATGAACTAGACCAATTGAGTTAGAAATAACATAACTTGGCCATGCCGGCATGCCATGCCTCATTAGTGTAATATTTATTAAATATCATTATTTTAAATCACATCATAGTTAAATGGTATAATTTCACTGAATTTGTTTTTGAAGCTACATCAATTAATCAAAATTTTTAATTTACTGTACTAATTGGATATAAAAAAAATAATTTATTTTAAAAAATTAAAAAATTCATTTAAATTTTTTTTCAAATAAAAAATATTTAAAAAAATCACCCATCACCATTTAAAACTCTTTATAGCAGATTCCAATCAACTCACTGTGCCCTGCCCCACCCCCATCCACCCACAGGATGAATCTTGAATACGCAAGCACAAACAACAAAACGAAAGGAATTTCGTTTTTTTCTTCCTTTAATTGATAGGGTTAGAATAATAGATATATATAAAAAAAGAGTTACAGTAACGATGGACGCCACTAGATCCTTCATTTAGCACATGTATTCATGTCCCACGAGGTTAATGAATGGCGAGGCTTCCTGGACTCCAAATCCATGGAAAATAATTAATGTAATTAACCTCCTATTTTTTAATTCCTACATTTATCTTTTTTTTTTTCAAAGACAAGGTGCAAAAAAGCAGCTTTTCCTTAGAAATGTCAAACAAGCAGTATTTAAAATAATAAATATTGTTTTGAGCCTTTTTATGACCAAAAGTCTATTGAATATTATTTCGAAAAAGATTCATTTTTCATATTTTTTTTATTTTTTTTAAAAGACATAAAATTAAACAGCACATATCATTGAATATTGATGATATTTTATACAAGTTACACCTATGAACCATGAGAAACTCTTGCACCATTTTTGTTTTTTCATTGCAAAATTGCAAAAGCATTTTTGATTTTTTTTTAAATTTTAAATTAATTTTTGATGTTTTAGAATTTCTTTTTTATATTGATGTTAAAAATAAATTTTAAAAAATAAAAAAATATATTTTTAAATAAATACTTTAAAAAATAAATCTAAACAGGCTCTCTAATCATTTGAGCAAAAGATTAAAACTTTAAGTATTTTGTCTAAAATTCTACACACTCCGCAGTAAAAATAGGAAAGGCAAAAAAGGGGCTAGGGGAATCTTTTGAAATATATGTTAAAAAAGAGAGAATCAAAGGCCGCAGTTCAAGGGGCTCCTATAAAGCCATCCTATACCGCAAGCAGCCTCCTAGTGCTTCCGCTCTTCTTTTCGCCCCTGCACAGTCAGAGACTTCCAGACCAGACCAAGCAGATAGCAGCCGCCAGTCCAATCCTCCATCATGTGCGGCATCCTCGCTGTTTTAGGTTGCGCCGACAATTCTCAAGCGAAACGTTCCCGTGTCATTGAATTATCTCGCCGGTAAATCAAATCAAATCAAATCTCTCATTCAAAAATGAAGACAAAAAAGATTGAATTCCTCTTTTTTCTTTTTTCCAGGTTGAAGCATAGAGGACCAGATTGGAGTGGATTACATTGCCATGGAGATTGTTACCTAGCTCACCAACGTTTGGCTATTGTAGACCCTGCTTCTGGAGACCAGCCTCTTTACAATCAAGACAAGACTGTTGTTGTCACCGTATGTTGCCTCTTTTCCTCTCTATCTCTCTCTCTTTATTTTTTTCATGCCCATTTCATCTGTGGTTTTCTTGTCAAATTTCGTTTCCATTCGTGCATTTAACAACTGGCTCGATAGTTTTTTTTTTACATTTTTTTTTATTTTCTTGACTGAATAATTTCTTGATTCAAATGAAGGCTATTTGAAAATGGAATCCTTGATGGTTTTTTTTTTTATGTTCGGTTCAGGTTAATGGAGAGATATATAACCACAAGGAATTGCGGGCGCAGTTGAAGTCTCATACTTTCCGAACTGGTAGTGACTGTGAAGTCATTGCTCATCTTGTAAGTGATCTAGATTTTATAGACATATTACCATTTGCCTGTATTTTTATCATGTATATGATGATGAAGCTCTAAGGCTATACAAATGACATAAACACAAGTCACGAATAAGCTACATTAGGAAAAATCAGTCACATTGTTTGCTTCTTGAGTTGAATGTATTTTTTCTCGTCATGGTTCGGATCTTGCATGCTATCCCTAGTATACAACTTGAGTAAATTTACCAGGAAGCGAGATGTGCTTTCCTTATCTCGCTTTCCTTTTCCTGAGCTGTAGCATGTAAATTGGAGTTTACTAGCTTTAACCTTTAAATAACTCATTTTTTGTATTTCTTTTTTCTAGTTGTTTGACATAATTTTGCTGTTTGTTTCTTTCCAGTACGAAGAACATGGAGAAAATTTTGTGGACATGTTGGACGGCATGTTCTCATTTGTCCTTCTTGATACTCGTGACAAAAGTTTTATTGCAGCTCGGGATGCTATTGGTATTACCCCACTTTATATCGGCTGGGGTCTTGATGGTACGTCAGATTGAATTGGTGTATTTGCTTCATATCTGCTATATAGTACTAAAAGACACTTGGAAGATGTTCTTTCTTAATATTCTATGGTAATGATTGCTCCATATCAGCTTCACTTCATCACCCCTTTCTGGGTGAATTTGAATATCATCCACCCAAGTTTTCCAAAGTTGATGTTTTGAGGTTGCATTTTCATGTTGTATTTTTTCCCTATATAAAACAAATGCCAGCTTCTGTATTAACCAAGCACCAATTCTTTTCAGGATCTGTATGGTTTGCTTCAGAAATGAAAGCATTGAGTGATGATTGTGAACGATTCATGTCTTTCTTGCCGGGGCATATATATTCAAGCAAACAAGGTTTCCATTTGTTTATGTTGTGAATGATGGATGTGCGCTTTCATTTAAATTAAAGATTGATTGCAAATGATCACCCGTAGCATGGTCTTCACTTATCAACCTTATATCTGTTTTATTCTTCCTGTGATTTCATTTGCCAGTGCTAGAATTTTTTTGGTTCATATTGTATAAACTTTGCACAGATTTTATTAATAATAGATTTAGTTACCCTAACACATTGGAGGATAGAGGTTCAGTGAAAAGATTATTAGTCCTATGACATGGGGAGCAATCCCTCTCTTTTCTATACAAATCCCTGCTTTACTTACCAGCCACTTCCAGAAAGGGGGAAAGAAAAAAGCTTGAGAGGAAGTTTGTATGTATGTGCAATATTGGGCCATTTTGGATTTGCAATGGTTTGTAGGGTTAAAGGAGTAATTTCTTCCTAATTGTGTCTTTTGTCAGTTTCTTGTATCCTTATGCAGATTGTTCAAATTCATGCTTTTAAGGTCACTATGTTGTTTACCTCACATGCCTGCAGGAGCGCTTAGAAGGTGGTACAACCCACCATGGTTTTCAGAACAAATACCCTCATCCCCATATGATCCCCTAGCTTTGCGGAAGGCCTTTGAGAAGGTATGTTCTGGACTCTCCCTATATGCTTGTTTAGTCTATTTTATATCTTTGTTGTATCAAGCTTTACTGAATAGTAATGATTGTCTGTGAAAACATCTCCTTTTCTATCTGTTTGTCTTTCTGTTTTAATATTTTCCTAAGTTGTGAGTTATTCTTGTATAAAATCTCTAACCTTTCATCATACAGTATACAGTTGTTTTGCTGTTATTTGTAGAATGAGCGGTTGGTAATTTTTTTTTGTCTTCCTTTTTTGATCTGCTTTATTGATGCCAAAGCAGAACAGTGATTTTTTTATGTATACACTTTGCATTGTTATATCTATATAACCCAAACATGATTATACTTGAGGAACTTTATATTTATTCTAAACAGGTGTCTAGTGAGAAACATTAGGCATAAGCAAGCTGTCAATTTAACTGCTGCAAGTACTTTTCACACTATAGGCAGGCACTATCTGTGCGACCTTGCACCACAGCAACAGTTCAGTTCATGTTATTTCCTATCATTGAACTAGTGGGCTATTATGATCTAGGCTCTTTAGATTGTCACTGTAGGTTTTATTATCTTCCTTCCTTTTCTTTTTCCAAGACTCGTTTTTGAAGAGACTGAACATTGTTAAGATCTGGAAGTTTAGGGGCGTAGTTTTGGATTCTCTTTATTTCCCTTTTAATCCTATGGTTCTAACTACGTACACTTTATTTTTCTGACCATCTTCATGTAGGCTGTAGTCAAGAGACTTATGACAGACGTACCTTTTGGTGTGCTTCTGTCTGGAGGACTGGACTCATCACTTGTTGCTGCTGTGGCCTCTCGCCATTTGGCCGACTCAGAAGCTGCTCAACAGTGGGGATCACAATTGCATACCTTCTGTATTGGTTTGAAGGTGCCTTGCTGCTAAATAAACATGTTTCGCTCTTTTTAATATTTGGACTGTTTGGCCTCTGAAGGTTCTATAATGATTTTGACTAACATATTGCATTAGTTGAGGACTAAAGAATGTAAAGTATTCAAAAAATCCATTTCCAACATGGTTTTTTAATGCATGTCATGCTTCTAAAGGGATTAGTGGTAAGACTTATCTGTGGTTTTAAACTGTAATTGTGATGACCTTTCCACGCTACCTTGTTGTCATTCCCTTGGCATGTGATGATTAACTATTCAGTATCCACATAATAAAGGCATTGATGTTGACATTATTATCTGGCCTCTCTGCAAGCTACCTTGTTGTCATTCCCTTGGCATGTGATGATTAACTATTCAGTATCCACATAATAAAGGCATTGATGTTGACATTATTATCTGGCCTCTCTGCAAGATGCTTGCGAAGTAATGTCAAAAGAAATTGAATTGGTCACTGGTGCGTACAATAGTGCTTTCCTCATTCATGCACATGCTTCTACTTTTTTTGCTATTTAGGGTTCCCCTGATTTGAAAGCTGCAAGGGAGGTAGCAGATTATCTCCGAACTCGCCACCATGAATTTTACTTCACTGTACAGGTAAGCACTGCTTTTAATTGTAAAACAAAGAGAGAATCTATGCCGTGCATTTCCAGTACTTAAGTGTTGTTGCTAAATCAGGAAGGGATTGATGCTCTTGAGGAAGTCATTTATCATATTGAAACATATGATGTGACCACTGTTAGAGCCAGCACTCCAATGTTTCTTATGTCACGGAAAATAAAATCTTTAGGAGTGAAAATGGTTATTTCCGGGGAAGGTTCAGATGAAATCTTTGGAGGTTACCTGTATTTCCACAAGGCACCTAACAAGGAGGAGTTTCACCAAGAGACATGTCGAAAGGTATTATTTTTTGCTTTTTGATGAGGAATGGAACTAGGAATCAATAAACTATGCTGCACGCCAATGTTGTTTTGATTGAACATATCTCACTGCATGCAGTATTTTTCGCAGTTCTGATTGTTTTAATTTTTTTCAGATTAAAGCTCTTCATCTTTATGACTGCTTGAGGGCCAACAAATCGACTTCAGCATGGGGTGTTGAGGCTCGCGTTCCCTTTTTGGATAAAGAATTCATCAACATTGCAATGAGCATAGACCCTGAGTGGAAAATGGTAAAGGCTTTTCCCCTGCTTTACGCTCCCTGTTTCATTATTTGATACAAGTATATGTGGCCCCTCACAGAGAAAAATAACTGAAGCAAACATATTCCAGCACTGCATGAGGAAATTGCTGAACAAAAGATGATAACTGATCTCTTTCATGTTTAACACTTCATATGCAGATCTGCTGTATTTGCTTCTTTCTCCTGCTATTGTTCTGTATTTGACTGTTCAATGAGCCATAGATTGTGTAGTTTCAAATATGAGGCATGCTTCCCTGCATTTGGTTATTTTCAATGTTGTCACCTGCTACATAACATAGAATTGCAGTAGTTGTTTAGGGCCTTTAGGCACATTTTAATGCTATGTAGGTCTTGTCTGGTGATTTATGTTGGGATAAGATTGCTGATGAAAATTACTAATTATATAAGATTAGAATCTAATTATTTGCTTTCATCCTTGCAGATCAGGCCTGATCTTGGAAGGATTGAGAAGTGGGTCTTACGTAATGCTTTTGATGATGAGAAGAATCCATATCTGCCGAAGGTTTTTCTTCTTCTTCTTTTTTTTTATAAAAAAATTCTAGTTAGCTTTTGCTTCTCAGTCCCTCATCATGAGATTTATTTTTTGAAATGTTTCTTTTTCCACTTGGTTTAGCACATATTGTACAGGCAGAAGGAACAGTTCAGTGATGGAGTTGGGTACAGTTGGATTGATGGTTTGAAGGATCATGCAAACAAACAAGTATGTATACTTTGAATTGTTAGGGGCTTTTGTTTTGGATTCTACATGTCAGCCAGTTTTGTTGAAGACAACCCCGGAAATGGATGCTTTTCTTATAATTTATGATTTCAGTGATTTCTTTGTTTTATTTTCTAAGAGAAATCTAGTTATAGATTCAAACTTTTGCTGTTGTGAATTCTTCATTTAATGCCTTAGCAGGATATGAACAACTTCTAGCCTCTGTTATAACTGGGCAGGTCACAGATGCAATGTTGATGAATGCAAGCTTCATTTACCCAGAAAATACTCCTACAACCAAAGAGGCATATTACTACAGAACCATCTTTGAGAAATTCTTTCCTAAGGTGCAATGTTATTCTTTTCTAGTATCTGAGCTTTTATTCTCCAAGGTTTCTCTGCAATATAAAGGAGCAGGATTCATTAACTTGGCTGCTGCCTATAAGAACCCTTTGTTTAACTGTTGCACTATTGTTAACTAATTTCCATTTTTGAACAGAATTCTGCAAGGTCAACAGTTCCTGGAGGTCCAAGTGTGGCATGCAGTACTGCAAAAGCAGTGGAATGGGATGCTGCTTGGTCAAAAAATCTTGACCCTTCTGGTCGTGCTGCCCTTGGTGTCCATGAAGCTGCATACGAGGAAACTGTAGACACCAAGGCTGCCAGTCAGAATAATGGGTCCCCCCAGAAACCACAAGGCACGCTGGAGAAAACTGCAACAGTTGCTTGATTGAAGACAATGCAGCGGTTTTGTTTGGCACGTATTTGTGGGGGAAGCTGCTGGTGACCATGGGAGGAAGGTACTTGGTTTCTTGAACGGGATGATATTATGCCAAACAAGTCTTTTTCTTTTTTCATTATATTCTTTCCTTTGGTAAAGCCCTACACAATCAAGTGGTGCACTAATTCATGCTGCATTCCTCCATGATATTACATGACATGCATCTTCTGATTTTGTCACAGATTCTGCATCGAAAGCTCGTGCGGAAGATCGTGGAATTTACATCATCAGATGTTGAATAGCTAGCTGTCTGTTCATACTTGAATCAATGGTTGTTTTCGTTCGCTTTAGTTAGGGTACGTAGTCCTTCTCGTGATCTGTGCCCCTCTCCTGTGTTTTCCTAGGTTTGTTGTGCTAGTGAGTATTGTGCATTCGAAGAAGTATGACAAATTTATTTAATATTTGGCACCTTTATTAGTCCATATCCTATGACCTTAAATGAGTTTCCTGTTGCCTTTTCAGTATCTTATACGAGCATCATTCACCCATCTTTCATGTTCCCAACTGCAATACGGATGGGTATTCTCAGCATTTTTGTTTAGGCGATAAAAAGAAATTTCTAATTAGAGGCATTATTTTTTTTTCCAAAAAAAATCAAGAAATACTCGAGTAAGAATAGTAATATATTATCAATGAACCTCTTGCTTAAATACTGGAACGTGCTTCAAGTGAGTGATGGCATTGCCTGTATATATGGTTTTAATGAAGTGATGGCAGGTGAATTTGATAAAATTTGAAGAGGGTACACTAGGCATTGATCTTGAATTGGAATCAAATAATGTTGGTGTTGTACTATTACGTGATTACTTGATGATATAAGACGGAAGTTCTGTAAAGGCAACAAGAAAAAAAAATGCTCATATACTAGCGAGTGAGTGAGGTGTGTTTGGGTCTTGTTATAATAAATGCCCTTGCTAAATCCATTTATTCATGCCATATTTAATGTGACTATCATATTTTAATTTTTTATTAATATTTATGCAAATTAAATTTATTTTTTATTAATATTATCTAAATAAAACTATTCTCAACTCTGTTAATAAAAAAAATAAGATTTATGAATTATAAATATATCATGAATTCTTTAAGCTTTGGATTCACAATCTTTTCATTCTTGATATTTTAATATATATAATTTCAAAGTCTATCTTTATAAAATATCATTTTTTTTCTCCCTACAAAGATAGTTACTTGAATATATGAGAGTTCTTACTTCTATTAAATGTTAGGGGTGAGTAAAAAAATCAAAAAACCGATTAATCTGAGAAAATCAGAAAAAAATAACTGAAAAAACCGAACCGTGAAAAAATCTAATTAAATCAATTATAATTTTTTAAAAACCAACCGGTTTGATATCGGTTTTATAAGCCTGAAACTAAAAAAAACTGAGTCAAACCGAAAAAACCCGGTTTTTATTAAAAAATAATCGAACTGAAACCGATCGGTTTGTACCCTTAAGCCATCAATCAAAGGAACAGATTCAGCATTCCATTAGCCACTCGGTAAGGATCAGTAGCAACAAGAAATTTCCCTTAGAATTTAGAAAGGCGTGCTTTAGCTGGTCAAATGCAACAAAATGCAATGCCCCAAAATGTTACTTCAAATTTCTCTTTTTAACGCCAAGGGAGTCCGTGTTTTTTCATGTTTAATTTGCCAAGCACAATGAGAAACTTTTTTCCGCTGCTTGATGCGTGAGAGGCTCCTCCGTGTTACTTGCGCATGAATGAGCCAAAACTTCCACCTTAGCAGGTTGCATGCAGGCAAAACTTGATTTTTCATTTCTACCCAGGAAAGTTTTGCTATGATGTTTGTTAATAAGAGTTCGTAGTAGAATCGAAAAATATTTTAAAAAATAAAGCTATCTAGTTGAAGGGTCAGGTCATCATCTTTGCAGCCTTTTTTGCTAGGGCACATTGTACTGAGAGTGCTAAGAGTCATCGTGCTATGTAATCACAAATATACTCTGATATATATATATATATAGAGTATATTTTGTTTCAGTATTCGAAGCTACTAGTCATCTGGAGCACAGCCTCAGTTATCTTCAGGCATGGTTCAACCTCCAGGTTTCAAGTCAATTTCATTCGGTTGTTGAGACAGGAAAATAAAGAGTACAGGCAACAAAAGGTCATATACCTCATGAACTCGTTAAGCAATTAAACATAAAGCTCTTGGCAATATCATTGAGTATGAATGTGAACAGCAGCATGTGCATTCTTCTTGTCATATGATCAACCGGCATTACTGTCAAATCCAGCTTCCATCCAAAATTGGATAGTAATATCATACAAAAACACTCCTCGTCTAAAGGTTGAACATCTATGTACAAAGGTTGATAGTAAATGCCATCTTCACATGTACCCACTTCCATATGATATATACAACAGATTGGCATTCAGCATCATTCAGTAGTATCAAAGGAATCACTTGATCCATGTCATAGTGAATTGAGCCCTGTCCTGTTCTTTAACATTCAAAACCGACAAATCCCAGGAGCCTCGATTCTGCTTAAAGCAAGTATTTCCTCATACTTTGAACCATGTACAAAGCCCCATAGCTGCAAGGAAAGGAAAAGACAGTGACTTCTGTCGGTTATCCTGTAACCAACTTAAAAGGCATTTGACCCTGTGGAGTTGGTGAACCACAGTAGATTGTGTGCTGTGTGTGTGAGTGCGTGTGTGTGAGAGAGAGAAGGAGAAAGGGA
>Ga0307516_10003947_pt1 | contig 18653 bp, 19 predicted proteins | sample 19_EM_MG_FD_203310 | JGI IMG/M metagenome (GOLD analysis project Ga0307516, IMG submission 203310) | Populus trichocarpa ectomycorrhiza microbial communities from riparian zone in the Pacific Northwest, United States - 19_EM | ecosystem: Host-associated > Plants > Roots > Unclassified | place... | reverse complement strand
AGGCCCGGCTGGCCGAGGCCGGGCGCGACGAGGCCCAGGCCGCCGCCAGCGCCGCCACGGCGCTGCGGGCACAGGCCGAGACAGACCGCGACCGGGCCCGCGAGGAGGCGGCCGCCACCCGGCACGAGTTGGAGGGCGCCCGTCGTGCCGCCGAGGCCGAGGCGCGGGAGGCCGAGACCGCCCGCCGCGCGGCGCAGACCCAGGCCTTGGCGCTGGATGCCGCTCGCCAGGCGGCGGAGAGCCAGGCCCAAGCGCTGGAGATCGCCCGCCAGGCGGCGGAGGCCCAGGCCCTGGAGCTGGAGGCTGCCCACCAGGCGGCGGAGAGCCAGGCCCAAGCGCTGGAGACCGCTCTCCGTGAGGCCGAGGCGGAGAGCCGTGAGGCCGAGACCAGCCGCCGGGCCTATGAGGCGCAGGCACGGGAGCTCAAGGCGGCCCGCGACGCCGCAGCGGCCGCGCTCGCAGAGCGTGACGCCGCCCGCGCCGAGACAGCCCGGGAACGCGAAGCCGCCACCCGCGATGGGGAGGCGCTGCGGCGTGCCGTGAACGAGATCCGGGCGGACGCCGACCGGGATCGGGCGGCGCTGAGCGCGGCCCGGGGCGACGCGGACGCCGCGCACGACCGGGTGGCGCAGCTGTCGGCACAGGTCAGTGATCTGGCATCGGCGCTGGCCGCGCTGGGCCCGGCACGAACCGTTCCGACACGGGGGCCGACCAACGGGTCAGCCGGCAGATCGGCCAATGGATCAACCGGCGGATCGGTGCGGGGATCGGCTGGCAGATCTGCCAGCGGATCGGTGCGGGAATCTGCCGCTGCGTCGGCCGACAGATCAGCCGGCGGATCGGATCACGAATCGGCCGGCGGATCAGCCAATGGATCAGCCGGCGGATCGGTGCGAGGATCGGCCGGCGGATCGGATCACGAATCGGTTGACGGATCAGCCGGCGGATCGGTCGATTCGGCCGTTCCGGTGGCGGGGTGACCGACATCGCACTATCCGTAGATCTCGCAAAGTCTAGTAAAGTGGACCAAGGTCCACTTCAGGGCGGGGCTGAGTCGGCCGATAGGGGACCCGGGCGGTTACGCTCGAAGCGTTAACACCGTCGACATACGGCGGTCGCGTCAGGAATCCCGCGGCCGCCCCTTTCGTTACACCAACGGAAGCAGCACCACGAGCGAGGGGAAAGCCGATCATGGGCGAACGCATGCTGCGCGGCAGCCGTCTAGGCGCAGTCAGCTACGAGTCCGACCGCAACACGGAGCTGGCGCCCCGGCAGACCCGCGAGTACCTGTGCGTGAAGGGTCACCAGTTCGAGGTGCCGTTCGCCGTCGACGCCGAGGTGCCGATCACCTGGGAATGCAAGTTCGACGGCAGCGTCGCACGACTGGTCGACGGTAACGAGCCGGAGCAGAAGAAGGCGAAGCCGCCGCGTACGCACTGGGACATGCTGCTCGAGCGCCGGTCGATCTCGGAGCTGGAGGACATCCTCAACGAGCGGCTCCAGGAGGTCCGCACCCGACGGGGTCGCTGACCCAGCACAGCACGGCATCAACGTCGATCGCCGTCCCGCATGCCAGCGGGACGGCGATTTGCTGTGCGCGGCAGGGGCCGGCTTCAGCGGACGATCTCGCCCTCGACGACCTCGCCCTGCAGGACCTGGCCGGGTGGGCCGAACGCGGCGGGCTCGGCCGACGGCTCGTCGACCGGGGCGGACTGGCGCACCCGCACGTGGCGGGGGCCGAACAGGTCACCGGCAACCGCCGATGACACCCGCCGCTCGGTGGCGCGTTCGACGCCGCGGCGGGCCAGGAACCGGCCCGGCGGCGCGACCAGGAGCAGGCCCGCCACGGCCGAGATGAAACCCGGGACGGCCAGCAGCAGCGCGCCGAGCAGCCCGACCAGCGAGTCGCTGACCTGCGGGCCCGGCGGGCGACCGGTCTCGGCGGCGGCCCGGAACGACCGCCAGCCGCGGATGCCCTCGCGGCGCAGCAGCGCCAGCCCGGCCACGCTCGACCCGGCGATGATCAGCAGCGCCCAGCCGGCGCCGAGCGCATGCACCACGGCCACGAAAACGGATATCTCGGCCACCGCGAGCAACAGCAGCCCCAGCGGGAGCAGAGCCAGACCTCGGCGCATCATCCACAACCTTCCGGCGTCACCTCAGCGCATCACAACAAGCATGACACGCCCGGGCCCGGTCACGGCCAGGTCGAACCCTGCCTCGGCTTGCGGCCGAGCTTGCCCAGCACCGCGTCCCGGCGCGCCGCGGCACCCCACAGAGTGACCCTGAGCAGCTGTTCCTTGAAGATGTTGCCGCTCATCTTGCTGACGCCGTGTTCGCGCTCGGTGAACGTGATCGGCACCTCAGCCATCCGGAAACCGTGCCGGTAGGTCCGCCAGGCCAGCTCCACCTGGAACGAATACCCGGTGGAGGCGACGGCGGCGACGTCGATCGCGTCCAGCACCGCCATCCGGTACGCCCGGTAGCCGCCGGTGGCGTCCTTGAACGGCATGCCCAGCGCCATCCGGATGTAGATGTTGCCGCCCCGCGAGAGCAGCAGCCGGTGCACCGGCCAGTTGTGCACGCTGCCGCCGGGGATGTAGCGGGTGCCGAGCACCGCGTCGGTCTCCCGCAGCGCGTCGAGCAGCTTGTGCAGCTCCTCCGGGGCGTGCGAGCCGTCCGCGTCCATCTCGACAACCGCGTCGTAGCCCTTGTCCTTGGCCCACGCGAACCCGGCGACGTACGCCGCGCCGAGACCTTCCTTGCCCGCGCGGTGCAGCACGAAGACGTGGTCGTCGGCGGCGGAGATCTCATCGGCGATGGGGCCGGTGCCGTCGGGCGAGTTGTCGTCGGCGACCAGGATGTCCACGCAGGGCACTGCCCGGCGGACCCTCTCGGTGATCAGCCGGATGTTGTCCGCCTCGTTGTAGGTCGGTATGACCACGAGGACGCGTCCGATCCCCGGGTATCCTTCCGCGCCCGAAACCGTCGGGTTCGCGTCGCTCACCGTTCCTCCGTCGTCGATTCCACGGCCGCGCCGGCAACACGCCGGCGCCGCCTCATCGGCGCCGCCGTCACGAGGACGAGCACAGCCAGGGCCACAGCCGCCAGCTCCGGCCAATGCCCCAAACGAGTCGCCAGCGTACGCGGTCCGTCGACCCGCATGTCATGCAGGACCACGGCCGGCTCGTTGAATCCGGTCGAGGAGTACACCTGACCTGCGGTGCCGACAAAAGCGGACACTCCGACCGTGGAGACCATCAGGGCCTCCCGGCCGTGCTCAACCGCCCGCAACTGCACCATGGCCAGCTGCTGGCGGGCCTCGGCTTCGTTGAAGGTCGCGTTGTTGGTCTGCACCGCGAGGATCTGCGCGCCGCCGGTGACCGTGTCCCGCACCACCGAGTCGTAGGCGACCTCGAAACAGATCACGTCACCGATCGTCGCCGCCGGGGTCCGGACCACGCCGGGGGTGGTCCCGGCGACCATGTTCTTGACCAGGTCGACCTTGTCGCTGACCACCCGGGCGATCGGGCGCAGCGGCATGTACTCGGCGAACGGCACCGGGTGCCGCTTGATGTACACCTGGTCCAGGTCGGGCCCGGTGACCGGCTGCCACAGGATGCCGGCGTTGCGGATCTCACCCTCGACGTCGCCGCGCAGCACCGCCCCGAGCAGGATCGGCACCCCGATCGCGGTCGCCGCCCCGGCGATCTGCTGCGCCGCGTCCGGGTTGCGCAGCGGGTCGATGTCGCTGGCGTTCTCCGGCCAGATCACCAGTTCGGGTTGGCGGACCCGGCCGGCCCGCACGTCCTCGGCCAGCTTCTCGGTCGCCCGCACGTGGTTGAGCAGCACCGCCGCGCGCTGGGCGTTGAAGTCCAGCCCGAGCCGCGGCACGTTGCCCTGCACGATCGCCACAGTGCGGGTCGCCGCGGCCGGCTCCGCGACCGGCACCAGGGCCGGACCGGCGATCAGCGCGGCGGCGGTCACGGCGAACCCGGCCGCCGGCAGCCAGCCCCGCGGCCGGCTCCAGCGCCGCCACGCCAGAGCGACCAGGGCGCCACCGGCGAGACCGACCGCGAAGGTCACCAGCGGCGCACCGCCGACGACGGCCAGGCGCAGCGCGGGCGCCTCGGCCTGGCTGAACGCCAGCCGGCCCCACGGGAACCCGCCGAACGGCGCCCGGTCACGCAGCGCCTCCTGGGCGACCCAGAGCAGCCCGGCGGTCAGCGGCCACAGCGCCCGCGCTCGGTCGTGCAGCGGCGACAGCCACGCCCCGGCGAGACCGAGCAGCGCCAGGTAACCGGCCTGGGCCGACGACAGCAGGATCCACGGCAGCCAGCCGGCGGCCAGATGGGTCCAGTCCAGCAGCGGCACGAAGAACACCAGCCCGGCGATCATGCCGACCCCGGCGCCGCCGCGCAGCCGCCGGCGGTGAGTGGCCGCGGCCAGCACCGCCACGGCGACCGGCGCCAGCCACCACAGGCCGTACGGCGGGAACGACACCAGCAGCCCCACCCCCGCGGCCAGCGCGAGCAGCACCGACACCCAGAGGCGCAGCGGCTGCGGCGCGGTGGGCACGGCCGGGCCCGGTGCCGGCGTGGGCGTTGCCTGAAGCGTCAATAAATCCACCCGCGGAAGGGTACCTGCCGGTGGTCACGAAACCATCGCACCCGCCACCTGCGCGGATGGTATCCGGACAGACGTCGGGGCGTGGCCCGAAGACCACGCCCCGACTGCACCTTGAGATCCGCCCGGGTCCGGTGGGTCATAGCGGCGCGTGACCTTCGGACCGGCGCGGCGCGGGCTGGCTGCCCCCGACGTGCCGTTGTCTACTGGCCACGTGTCCCCCTGACCGACACCGGAAACAGCGCGGCAGGTCCGCGCCGCCCCGCCGACCCCCACCCCCTGGACCTGGCGTACGCGGGCACTCTGTGAAAGAGCGCGGGCGTGGCCAGTGGGCGAAGGAACGAAGCGAACAACAACCGCTTCCCGGAATAGGACTTGAAGACGGTACGTCGCACCCCCGGCCGTCTGTCAACCGGTGTCCCCGTGTCCGGGCGTGTCGCGTTCTCGGGCGTGTCTCGCCGGTGCGCCGACAGGGATTACAGAGCGTTCACCAGCCCCGCCGCCGCCACCGGATGCTCGGCGGCCAGCAGCCCCGCCGCCGCCAGCACGTACCGCACGTCGACCACCCGCCGCGCCGAGCCCGGCGCCGCCCAGCCACCGGCGGTGTCGCCCAGGACCGCCGCCAGCACCTCCGCGCCGCCGCCGTGCCGCAGCACCCCGCCGGAACCCACGACCAGCCGCACGTCACGAAGATCCCGGCCCCCGGTCCGCGGCTGCCCCGGCCCCGCCGCATGGCCGCGGGCATGCCGCCGCAAAGCGATCATCGCCGCCGTCGCCGCCAGCAGCCGGTCGGTCGCCACGTCGTACGGCCGGCCGCCGCTGATGTCGGGCACCGGCAGCTTCTCGGCCGCCGCGGCCGCGACCACCCCCGGCGCGCCGACCCCGACCCCCAGGTCCCCCTCGACCGTCCGGGACCGCCACAACGTCCCGGCCACGTCACGGCGCGGACCCGTCTCGGCCTCCGCGTCCGGCACCAGCGCCGAATACACGTCCGTGGTGGCCCCGCCGACGTCCACGACCAGCACCCCGGCGCCGGTGCCGTCGGCCAGCACCTCCACCCCCGCCAGCACCGCGTCCGGGGTCGCCGCCCGCACCAGCGACGCGAACCGCCCGCCGCGCGACAGCCCCTTGCCGCCGATCACATGCCGCAGGAACACCTCCCGGATCGCCGCCCGCGCCGGCCCGGGATCGAGCACCCCGATCCGGGGCAGCACGTTGCCGGTCGCCGTCACCGGGATGCGCCGCCCGGCCAGCAGGGCCGCGGCCTCGTCCCGCACGTCGGCGTTGCCGGCGAGCACCACCGGCACCCGCAGCCGCGAGGTGCCCAGCCGGGCCGCGTTGTGCAGCAGCACCGCACCGTCGCCGCCGTCGGTGCCACCGACCAGCAGGATCACGTCCGGCCGCGCCGCACGCAGCGCCGCCACCGCCGGCCCGTCGAGCCGGCCCGCGGCCACGTGCACGACCTGCGCCCCCGCCGACAGCCCCACCCGGTGCCCGGCCTCGGCGGTGACCAGCGCCTCGTACCCGACAACCGCCAGCCGCAGCCCGCCACCGGCCGACGAACACACGAACAGCTCGCTGTCGCGGCCGCCGACGGCCGCGACAGCGGCGTCCAGACCGATCAGGACGTCCGAACCCGCCGTGGTGGGCACCTCGGCCCGGCGCAGCAGCCGACCACCGTCAAGATCGACCAGGCAGGCCTTCGTGTACGTCGACCCGACGTCGACACACACAACAGCGCTCACGGCTGACCCTCGCGGCCCCGGCCGTCGGCGGCCGCTGGGAGGCCGCAGTCGGTTATGCGGGAGCGGGCACGACCACCGTCTGCCGGGAGGCTGCAGTCGGTCATGCCGGGGCGGGCACGACCGCCGTCTGCCGGAAGGCTGCAGTCGGTCATGCCGGGGCGGGCACGACCGCCGTCTGCCGGAAGGCCGCAGTCGGTCATGCCGGGGCGGGCACGACCGCCGTCTGCCAGGAGGCCGCAGTCGGTCATGCGGGGGCCGGCACGACCGCCGTCTGCCAGGAGGCCGCAGTCGGTCATGCCGGGGCCGGCACGACCACCGTGCCCGTGGCGGTCACCGCGACGATCGGCTCGGCCAGCACCGCCGCCGCCGACCCGCCCGTGCCCCGGCACACCACCACCGCCCGGAAGTCGATCGTCCGCGACCGGGTGCCCATCCTGGTCACCGTCGCGGTCACCTCCAGCACGTCGCCGGCCTGCACCGGCGCGGTGAACTGCACGTCGGAGTACGACGCGAACAGCCCCTCGTCACCGTCGAGCCGGATGCACACCTCGGTGGCGACGTCGCCGAACAACCCCAGCGAGTACGCCCCGTCGACCAGATTCCCCGCGTAGTGCGCGTGCGCGTACGGCACATACCGGCGATGCGTCACAGTGATCAAGGTTTGCCCTTCACGAGTGCGTGTACCAGGTATGAGGCGACCTCGCGCGGTGTCGTACCCCGGCCGAAGATCCGGTCCACGCCCAGCTCGCCGGCCATCAGCTCGTCGAACCGCGGCCCGCCGACGATCAGCAGCGGCCGCTTGCCGGCCGGCATCGCCTCCCGGAACGCCGCCGTCATCGCCCGGGTGTTCTGCAGGTGCGCGTCGCGCTGCGTCACCACCTGCGACACCAGCACCGCGTCGGCCTTCTGCGCCCGGGCGGTCTCCACCAGCTCCGGCACCGACACCTGGGCGCCCATGTTGGTCACCGACAGCTCCCGGTAGTACTCCAGGCCCTTCTCCCCCGCGATGCCCTTGAGGTTGAGGATCGCGTCGATGCCGACGGTGTGCGCGTCCGTGCCGATACACGCGCCCACCACGTTCAGCCGCCGCCGCAGCCTGGCCTTGATGACCGCGTTGACCTCCTTGGCGCTCAGCAGCGGGAAGTCACGCTCGACCACCTGCACCTTCTCGGTGTCGACCAGGTGACCGACCCGGCCGTAGACGACGAAGAAGGTGAACCCGTCACCCATCGGCTTGGCGTGCACCAGCATGGCCGGGTCCATGCCCATCTTGTTCGCCAGCTGCACCGCGGCGCCCTCGGCCCGCTTGTCGTGCGGGATCGGCAGCGTGAACGACAGCTGCACCATCCCGTCGCCGGTGGTGTCCCCATAAGGGCGAACGATCGTCATGATTCCAGCGCCTCCGTCACGGGGTTGTAGTAGCCGTCCTCGTGGCGGGCGACCCCGTCGAGACCCTTACCCCGGTCCGCGGGCCGCTTCATGATCCCGAAAGTGCCCTCGGCGATCGCGGTCAGCATGGTGTCGTCGACGATCTTCTCCAACAACGAGATGGCCTCGCCGAGCACCGCGTGCGCCCGCGACTGGATGAACCCGCCCGGCGCCGGCACGAAATCCTCGTGCAGGTTGCCCGCGCCGTTGAGCACGTACCGCACGTTCTGCAGCGCGATGTCGCGGTCCGACAGCCACGGCGTCACCACCGCCTCGGTCATCATCCCCACCAGCAGGATCCCCTGCCCGGTCAGCGCACCGGCCAGGTTGAAGAACCCGTCGAGCAGGTTGCCCCGGAACACGTCACCGGTCATGTGCTTGGTCGGCGGCATCCACTTCAGCGGCGCCTCCGGGAACAACTCCCGGGCCAGCAGCGCGTGCGCCAACTCCAAGCGGAACGACTCCGGCAGCTCCGGGTTGATCTCGAACGCGTGCCCCAGCCCGATCTGCCAGTCCGCCAGCCCCGCCTCGTGCGCGAAGAACTCGTTGAGCAGCTGCGACACCGTCACCGTGTGCGCCGCCTCGACCGCGTCCGCCGTGGTCAGGTAGTTGTCCTCACCGGTGTTGATGATGATCCCGGCCCGGGCGTGCACCTGCCGGGAGAACCGCTGATCGACGAACGTGCGGATCGGGTTGATGTCGCGGAACAAGATGCCGTACATCGAATCGTTCAGCATCATGTCGAGGCGCTCCATGCCGGCCAGCGCCGCGATCTCCGGCATGCACAACCCCGACGCGTAGTTCGTCAGCCGCACATACCGGCCCAGTTCCTTCGACGTCTCGTCCAGCGCCGCGCGCATCAGCCGGAAGTTCTCCCGCGTCGCGTACGTGCCAGCGAAACCCTCCCGGGTCGCACCCTCCGGCACATAGTCCAGCAGCGACTGCCCCGTCGACCGGATCACCGCGATCACGTCCGCACCCGCCCGCGCCGCCGCCTGCGCCTGCGGAATGTCCTCGTAGATGTCCCCGGTCGCCACGATCAGATAGATCCACGGCCGCTGCTTCGGATCCCCGTACCGCCTGATCAGCCTGTCCCGCTCGGCCCGGCGCCGGTCGACGATCTTCAGGCCCGCGCCGGTCGCCCGCCGCGCGGCCCGCCGGGCCGCGGCCACCTCGGCCTTCTTCTCCGGTACGGCGAAAGTCACCGCCCCCGCCGCGGCCTTCTGCGCCAGCACCGTCACATCCTCCACGCCCTGGGTGGCCAGGGCGTGGAACACCGGCACCGCCACCCCCCGGCCCAGACCCACGTCGGCACGCACCGCGTCCACCAGGCGGTTCACCCACGGAATCCCGTCGGAATCCGCCCCCGACACCCCCGCCAGGCGCAACACCGCCCGCTCCACCGACACCGTCGTGTGCGAGCGCGCCAGATCCACGACCGGCTGCCCCGCCCTCGCGGCCAGCGCCCGCGTCCGCGCCACCACGGCGGGGTCCAGACCAAGCTTGTTCACGTCACTCCTCGAAGATCGTCTCGCCGCGCAGCACCGTGCGCCGGCACACCGGCCGCGCCGGCACCTCACCATCGACCCCGGCCAACACCACCGGCAGCCCCCCGTCGACCCCCGCCGGGGTCTCCCACACCGCGAACGTCGCCGCCTTGCCCGGCGACAACACCCCCGCGTCGTCCACCCCCGCGGCCCGCCAGCCACCCCGGGTGCTCGCCCCGAACGCCGCCCGCACACTCATCCGGTACACCGGGTTGCGCGGCGCCGCCGCGGCGACCACCGCCGCCCACGGATCCAGCGCCGTCACCGGCGCGTCCGAACCGAACGCCAGCGACACCCCCACCGCGTACATCGCCCCGATCGGATTCGTCAGCATCGCCCGCCGCGCACCCAAACGCTGCGCGTACATCCGGTCCGGGCCGCCCCACAACGCGTCGAACACCGGCTGCACGCTGGCCACCACCCCGAACTCCACCATCCGGGCGATCATCGCCTTGTCCGCCATCTCCACGTGCTCGATGCGGTGCCGGCCCTCCCGCAGCCGGTCCACCCCCACCTGCTTGGCCGCGATCGCGAAACCGTCCAGCACCGCCTCGATCGCCGCGTCGCCGATCGCGTGGAAACCGCCCTGCACCCCGACCTCGACGCACTCCAGCAGATGCGCACCGGCCTGCTCCGCCGACACGAACGCCTCACCACAACCGTCGCCGTCGTGGTACGCCGACCGCACCGACGCCGTCCGCGACCCCAGCGCCCCGTCCGCGTACAGGTCACCGGCCGCACCGACCGCGCCCAACTCCTTCGCCCGCACCGCACCGCCGAGCTCACCCCAGTAGCCGAACACCTGCGGCAACCCCTGACCCGACAACGCCAGCACCGACGAGAAATCGGCCTCACTGGACGTACCCGGGCCCGCGCACTCGTGCACCGCCGCCACCCCGCGCGACGCCGCCAGCCGCAACGCCGCGGTCTGCGCCGCCGTCCGCTGCGCCGCCGTCAGCGAACCCAGCGCCACCGCCCGCACCGCGTGATGCGCCTGCTCACGCACCCAGCCCGACGCCGCGTGCCCCGGCACCCCCTCGACGCCGGGGCACGCTGCCAGCATCGATCGCGACGCCAGCGCCGAATGCACCGACGCCTGCGACAGATACACCCGCCGCCCGTCCGCCGCGCGCTCCAACTCGTCCGCCGACGGCGGCGTCTGCCGCGCCCACGTCGACTCGTCCCAGCCATGCCCGTGCACCACCGCCTCCGCCGGCCGCGTACCCGCGAACGCACCCACCGCCGCCAGCAGCTCACCGGCCGACCGCACCCCGGACAGATCCAGCCCGTCCGCCGCCAGCCCGGTGTCCGTCGCGTGCAGATGCGCGTCCACGAAAGCCGGCATCACCAGCGCGCCGTCCAGATCCACCGTCGCGCCCGCCGCCGGGGCGTCCGCCGCCGCGCCCAGCCACGCGATGCGGCCGTCGCGCACCAGCATCGCCGTCGCCCGAGGATCCGCCGCCGAGTAGAACCGACCGTTCGCATACAACACCGAGGGAGAACTCATGACCGTCAGTGTGCCGCGATCCGCGCCTCGAACAACGCCCGCACCGCAGGAGTGCGCCGCACCACATCCAGCGCGAACGCCGCGTGCCCCGGCACGTACCCGTTGCCGATCAGCATCGTCACGTCCGCCGCCAGGCCCTCGGCGCCCAGCGCCGCCGCCGGGAAACTCGTCGCCATCGAGAAGAAGATCACCGTGCCGCCGGCGGCCGTCGCCAACACCGCCCCGTGCTCACACCCCGGCACGTCCACACACACCACCGTCACGGTCGCCGGGGCACCCAGCGCCGCCACCACCGCCGACGACACCGCCAGCGGATCCCGCGCGTCGGCCACCGCGACGTGATCGGCCAAACCGGCCGCCTGCAGCGCCTCCCGCTCGGCCTCCGACACAACCACCCCGACCGTACGGGCACCCGCCAGCCGCGCCGCCGTCAACGCCAGCGACCCGCTCTTACCGGCACCGCCCAGCACCGCCACCGACACCGCACCCGCCGCCGCGTGCCCCCGCACAACCCGGTCGGTCAGCGCCGGCGCCCCGCACACGTCGAACACCGCCAGGGCCAGCTCCGGCGCCAGATCCTCCGGCAGCACCGCCACCACCGAACGGCCGAACAGAATGGCGTGGCCCGCGGCCGGCACCTGCTCACTCCTGCCGTCCCAGCCGGCCAGCCCGTCGGTGACCGCCAGCGGGGTCAGGGTCAGCGACACCAGCGTGGCGACCCGGTCACCCACCTTCACCGGCAGCGGCGACTGCGGGCCCACCTCGTCCACGACCCCGATCAGCATCCCGCCCGAACCCGTCACCGGGTTGTGCATCTTGCCGCGCGTACCGATGATCTCCAGCACCTCGGCCCGCACCGCCGCGCCGTCACCGCCGTGCTTGCCCGCCAGCTGCCGGAAGCTGGCCGCGTCCAGATTCAGCCGCTCCAGCCGGATCCGCACCTCGTCCGCGCCGATCTCCGCCCGCGCGTCCAGCCGCCACGCCGCCTGCGGCAGCACACCCCGCGGCTCCAGCACCCGCGACAGACCCACCGGGAACGTCATGCCCACCATCCTCACGAGAAACAGACTGCCGTTCGGCCGCACCACCGTAAATCCTCCGGAGCTACGGTTACCAGACCGGAGATTCTCCAGTATCGTCCATGTCGATCAATCCCCACCCCAGGAGGCCCCGTGACCGAGCTGAAGAACGACGCGGCCACCGCGGCCGGGCAGCCCTACAACTACCAGCGCCGCACCCTGGAAGAACCCGACTGGACCCGCTTCCCCGGCTGGCGCGACGTCACCGCCAAGCAGTGGGAATCCGCCCAGTGGCAGCGCGTCAACTGCGTCAAGAACGTCCGGCAGCTGCGCGCCCTCATGGGCGACCTGCTCGACGAGCGCTTCTACGACGACCTCGAAACCGACATGAAGCGCCTCGCCACCATGTCCATGCTGGTGCCGCCGCAGATGCTCAACACCATGGTGCCCGACAAAACCCCCGATACCGAGTCCTTCTACGCGGACCCCATCCGGCGCTACATGATCCCCGTCGCCACCGACCGCCACCTCGACTGGCCGTCACACCCGCACGCCACCCGCGACTCCCTGCACGAACACGACATGTGGGTCGCCGAAGGCCTCACCCACCGCTACCCCACCAAGGTCCTCGCCGAGCTGCTCAGCACCTGCCCGCAATACTGCGGCCACTGCACCCGGATGGACCTCGTCGGCAACAGCACCCCCACCGTCGACAAGCTGAAACTGACCCTGAAACCCGTCGACCGCTACGACGCCCACCTGGCCTACCTCAAATCCCACCCCGGCGTCCGCGACGTGGTCGTCTCCGGCGGCGACGTCGCCAACGTCCCGTGGAAACAACTCGAGGCGTACCTCATGGGCCTGCTCTCGGTCCCGACCGTCCGCGACATCCGGCTGGCCACCAAGGCCCTCGCCGGCCTGCCCCAGCACTGGCTGCAGGGCGACGTCGTCGAAGGCCTCAACCGGGTCGCCATCACCGCCGAACGCCGCGGCGTCAACCTCGCCGTGCACACCCACGTCAACCACGTCAACTCGCTGACCCCACTGGTCGCCCGCGCCGCCCGGATGCTGCTCGAAGTCGGCGTCCGCGACGTCCGCAACCAGGGCGTGCTCATGCGCGGCGTCAACGCCACCACCGCCGACCTGCTCGACCTCTGCTTCGGCCTGCAAGGCGAGGCCGGCATCCTGCCGTACTACTTCTACATGTGCGACATGATCCCCAACGCCGAGCACTGGCGCGTCCCCGTCTGGTACGCCCAGCAACTCCAGCACGACATGATGGGCTACCTGCCCGGCTACGCCACCCCCCGGATCGTCTGCGACGTCCCGTTCGTTGGCAAACGCTGGGTCCACATGCTCACCGAATACGACCGCGAGCACGGCATCTCCTACTGGACGAAGAACTACCGCACGTCCATCGAGGCCACCGACGACGAGGCCCTCAGCAAGCTCTACGCGTACTACGACCCGATCGACACCCTGCCCGAGTCCGGACAGCAGTGGTGGCGCAAGCAGCAGGTCGCCGAGTAGACCCCGGACAAAAGGCCCCCGGGACCGTCGTCCCGGGGGCCTCGCTGTGTGGCTGCTCAGCTGAACGTGTCGCGCACGTCCTTGCCGGCGTCCTTGACATGCTCGGCGGCCTGCTTCGCGTGCGCGGAAGTCTCCTGCGCCTGGCCCTCGGCAACGAGCCGCTCGTTGTCCGTGGCGTTGCCGATGCCCTGCTTCGCCTTACCGGTCAACTCTTCGGCCTTGTTCTTGACCTTGTCAGTGAAGCTCATCGTCAACCTCTCCAAAGACTCGAACTCGATTGTTCTTGTCGGTGAAAAGGTGCCCGAAGGGCTCCGCTTTAAAACACTTCGTACTCGCGGTGAGGTGTCGCACTGCCTCTAGAGCATCCTAGGATCCTTGGATTATGAGTGATCGCGCCACCTCCTTCGGACCCGTCGCCACCGTCTACGAACGCGGCCGCCCGCCATACCCCGCCGAGGCCGTCGACTGGCTCCTGCCCGTCGGCGCCACCCGGATCGTCGACCTGGGCGCCGGCACCGGCAAACTCACCCGGCAACTCGCCGGCCGCGGCCTCGACGTCACCGCCGTCGAACCCTCCGCCGGCATGCGCGCCGAGCTCAGCCGCGTCCTGCCCGGCGTACCCACCCTGGCCGGCACCGCCGAAGACCTCCCCCTGCCCGACCACAGCGCCGACGCCGTGCTCTGCGCCCAGGCCTGGCACTGGGTCGACCCCGGCCGGGCCGTACCCGAGGTCGCCCGCGTCCTGTCCCCCGGCGGCCGGCTCGGCCTGATCTGGAACCTGCGCGACGAACGCGAGGACTGGGTCCGCCGCCTCGGCGAGATCATCAACTCCCCCGAGCAGTACCGGCAGAGCGAGCTCGGCACCCCGTTCGGCCCCGCCGAGACCCGCGACTTCGGCTGGACCCACCAGATCGGCCTCGACCGGCTGCTCGACCTGGTCGCCTCCCGCAGCTACGTCATCCTGCTCGACGCCGCCGACCGCGCCGCCGTGCTCGACCGGGTCCGCCACCTCACCGCGACCCACCCCGACCTCGCCGGCCGCGACACCTTCCCGCTGCCCTACATCACCCAGTGCGCCCGCGCCGACCTACCGCAACGCTGAGCGCCACACCGGCAGATGCGCGGCGAGGTAGTCCGCCGCACCACCCCAGTGCACGCCGTGGCCCTGCTCCCACAGCCGGGCCCACGGCAGCGCACCGCTGCGCGACCCGTGCTCCAACAGGTCGAACATCGCCCGGGTACGCCGCACGAGCAGCTCCGGCAGCGCGGCCCGCCCCGCGGCGTCCAGGTCGTAACCGTCGACCACCGCACGCAGCCGCGGCCCGTCCACCCCCGGATCACCCCCGGCCACCAGCGGCGCGAACGTCTGCGCCAGGTATGCCAGATCCCACAGCCGCGTCCCCGGCGCCGCGGCGTCCCAGTCGATAAAGGTCCACGTCTCGCCGTCACGGATCAGGTTCCACGGCGCCAGATCCTGGTGACACACCAGCTCCGCACCGTCCGGCGGAATCGCCACCTCCCACCGCGCACCGGGTGGCGGCACGAAATCCACCGACGCGTCGTGCAGCACCCGCACCATCGCCCCGAGCCGCCGCAACTCGGCCACGGTCATCGGCGGCGCCGACTCACCCTGCTCCCCCGGCACGAACGCCAGCACCTGCCGGCCCTGCTCGTCGCGGCCGTGCACCGCCGGCACCCCGGGCACACCCTTGCCCCGCAGGTGGCGCAGGAACGCGTGCACCGCCGGCGTGGCGGCCGTCCACGGCTTGCGCACGGTGTCACCCGAGCGGACCACCGCCTCAGCGACGTTCCCGCCCGCCAGCAACTCCTCCGTCAGACCGTCCACCCCATCCGGAGGCGCCACTCGTCGTCGGTGCCCTCCCGCGGATCCTGCAGGATGTGCAGCACGGCCTGCAGCGGAATCATCTGCTCCGGCGTGACCCGCGGCGGCAACCGCCGGAAGTCCTCCCGGCTGCGCACGGCGCGTTCTCTGATCTCCACAGCACCAGGCTAGATGCTCCCGGCGAGATCCCGCCGGCATGCTGCACAATCAGCGCCGTGAGCCGCATCCTCGTCGTGGACGACGACGACCAGCTACGCCGCGCCCTGCGGATCAACCTGGCCGCCCGCGACTACGAGGTCCTGACCGCCGCCGACGGCACCAGCGCCCTGCGCACGGCCGGCCGCACCCCGCCCGACCTGGCCATCGTCGACCTCGGCCTGCCCGACATCGACGGCGTCGAGGTGGTCCGCGGGCTGCGCGGCTGGACCAGCGTCCCGATTATCGTGCTGTCCGCCCGCGACGACCAGGCCGGCAAGGTCCAGGCCCTGGACGCCGGCGCCGACGACTACGTGACCAAACCCTTCGGCATGGACGAGCTCCTGGCCCGCATCCGGGCGGCCCTGCGGCGCGCCGCACCCCAGCCGGACAGCGTCACCATCACCACCGCGGCCTTCACGATCGACCTGGCCGCCAAGCGCCTCACCACGACAGCGGGCGACGACGTACGCCTCACCCCGACCGAATGGCACATGCTCGAAACGCTGGCCCGGCACCCCGACAAGCTGGTATCGCAGAAACAGCTGCTGCGCGAGGTGTGGGGCCCGGCGTACGAGAACGAGACGGGCTACCTGCGCGTCCACCTGGCCAACCTGCGCCGCAAGGTCGAGCCGGACCCCTCCCGGCCCCGCTACCTGATCACCGAGCCGGGCATCGGCTACCGCTTCACCCCGTAGGCCCGTTCACCCCGTAGGCCCGGAGGCGTCGTCCGTGCGCGCCTGCAACCGGTCGCAACGCTGCTGAGCGGCCTGCGCGGTGCCGAGCCCGAGGCCGAACGCGATGTCCTGCCAGGTCATCCCCCGCGCACGTGCCGCGTTCAGCAGCGCCAGCTCGACGTTGTCGAGGTCGGCGCGCGCGTCGGAGATGAGCGTCAGGGCGGCCACCAGGTCGGTGCCGTCGAGCTCGGGCTCGCCGGGCCCCGGCCGGACGATCCCGCCGGCCATGGCCGCGACCAGCCTGACGACCTCATCGGAGGACGGCATGTCCGGGTGCGCGTGCCGGGCCCGACGCTCAGCGGTGTCGGCGTGCCGGGCGGCGAGGTGGGCCAGCGCGGCGTAAACCCGCCGGCTCCGCTCGACGGCGGGATCGGGCCGGGTGAAGATGCTGGACTCAGACATGCCACCAACACTCTCACTTCAACGTCACGTTTTCAACCTTTCGTTGAGCGATGCCCCCACACCCTCGACGGTCCACCATGCGGGCACCAGCGACCGACTCCCGGTCGCGAGTGGTGGTCGCGACCTTGAGAGCTTCGGGCACCGATCGCACCGAGGATCCTCAAGATCCGTGACCGGCTGCCCGCGACCAGGTGCGACCAAGCAGGAGGCACCCGAACCCGGAACCCATCCCACCCGGAAACTTGCACTACGTCGTTCAGGTGGCGCCGGCGACTTGACGAGCAGCCTTCGATACTCGCGATCAAGGCTCGCTACGGCGCGATCGGCGAAGCGGTCAACAGCCCCGGCGGCTGCGACCCGTTCGGGCCGCACGAGAACGCCAGCGACGGCCCCGCCTCCGCATGATCTGGCACGACGCCGAGGCCGCACGCACCCACCTGGTCGCCGCCGACTACCGCAAGAACTGGCTGCCGCCTTCACCTTCGACAGCCCGGTCCACTACCTCACCCGAGGACGGCGTCCGGGAAGGAGCAGCACCGGCGGATCGAGCCGCAGGCCTTGCTCAGCACCGGGCCGCCAGGTGGTAGTGCTCTTCTTCGGTGATCAGTCGCCGAAGGCGGCGAGCTTCGGCCGTGACGGGGCGCACGTCGCGTAAGGCATCCTAGGATGGTGCCTGTTGATCGTCCGGGCGGCGCAGCGTCAACGACTGGAACCGGTAGCCGCGGCCGGTGTCGACGGGGTGGAAGTCCACGACCTCGAAGCGCGCGGCGGCGGCGAAGCCGAGCAACTGCTCGTCGGTGCGCCACGAGAAGAAGCGTGGCGGCACGTGCTCGTCACCGGCGAGCGGGCCCTCCGCGCTCTCGCTCGCGCCGTACACGCCGACGAAGAAGAGCCCGCCGGGGCGCAGGACCGCCCGGATCTCGGCCAGCACCCCCGGCAGGTCACGGTTGGGCACGTGCAGCAGGCAGTTCATCGCGAACACCGCGTCGAACGAGCCGGCCGGGAAGTCCAGGTGCAGGAAGTCCATGACGTGGGCCTCGAGGCCCTTGGCCCGGCAGTGCTCGACCATCACCGGCGACAGGTCGGCCGCGACCACGGCACAGCCTTCCTGCCGGAAGTAGGCGCCGTCCTGCCCGGTGCCCGCGCCGATCTCCAGCAGCCGCGCGTCCGGTGTCAGCCGGTTGCGGAACGCCTGCCGCTCCGCCAGCTTCCACGGCTGCTTGGCGAGCGCGTCACGCCAGGCCGCACGCGTGTCGTACGCCCGGCGCAGCGGGTCGAGTACCTCGTCATATCGGACAGTCATGCCGGTCATTATCGACGCATTGTCCATGCGACGCGCACCCGACGCACGGCGCCGGACAGACCGTCGTCCACGGTCCGGCCCGGCGAACTGGCAGCCGTGACGGGCCGTCCGGCTTCCAGGACTTCAGCCTGACCGCCGCGTCCCCACGAACCGCCCGTCCCATCACCGCCACCCCCAGACGTCGACCAACCGGCTGCCGCTGGTCGTCAGGCGGCGTGCCCGGTCTGCGCGGCGTGCGCGATGGCCCGGCGCAGCACCGACAGCGGCACGGCCCGGTCGTCGTCGAGCTCGGTCAGGCCGACCTCGGCCCACTCGCGAATCAGCTGGGAATACGGCACCCCGGCGTTCTTCGCGGCCTCGCGGATGCGGGCGGCGAGGGTCGTGGGGACGCGGATGCCCATCGGCACCATCGGCTCGGTCTCGGGCGGCTCCGGCAGCCGCACCGGTGCACTCTCGTCGTACGCGACGTCACCGGCCGCGAACGCCGCGGCGGCCGCGGCCACCTGTTCGTCGCTGTACTGCTGCGTCATGATGCGACCTCCCATGCCTCGAACCGCTTAAGCTCCTGCGGGGACATCTCGCGGGCACCGATGATCTGCTGGTCATGGCCGCCGAGCAGGCGGACCGCGACGATCAGCGGCCGGCCGGCGCCCGTCCGCCCCGAGACCGTCAGGAACCGCACGCCGGCGCTCTCCGCCGCGAGCGGCATCCGCCGCGGCGCGGACAGCACCTGCGCGGCCTCGGACGGCTCGACACCGCGCAGCGCGGCGA
>Ga0307516_10003946_pt1 | contig 18655 bp, 27 predicted proteins | sample 19_EM_MG_FD_203310 | JGI IMG/M metagenome (GOLD analysis project Ga0307516, IMG submission 203310) | Populus trichocarpa ectomycorrhiza microbial communities from riparian zone in the Pacific Northwest, United States - 19_EM | ecosystem: Host-associated > Plants > Roots > Unclassified | place... | reverse complement strand
AGAACTTGGTTGAGAAAAAATGGGTTATAAGTGGCCAAAGAGTATAAAACATATCCACGGCCATAGGACCTTGAAAGCACCGCATCCCGTCCGATCTGCGAAGTTAACCAGGGTGCCGCCCAGTTAGTACCACGGTGGGGGACCACGCGGGAATCCTGGGTGCCGTGGTTTTTCCTTCCACCTTTTCTTACTTTTTCACTTGGGTTTGGAGTTCTGAGGTTTGTTTTCTTATCTATTGCTCTAGCTACACCAAAACTCAATCAGTCTTTCACCGCGGTTTTTGTTTTTCCGAACATACCACATGGTCTTAAGTATCAGGTTTAGACGTTCGTTCAGACTCTTCCGGACTGAATAGAGACACGCTAATTAGTTTCCAAATGAGTGAAAGGCGTCGATTCTCCTACGCGACGTCAACAAACCACAAGCAGAAATGAAATTTGTGGTTGAGGGACCGAAAACCTGGCTCGTAGGCGGCCACGGCTCCGAGAGACTAACGAACAAATCGTGAAAGAACCTCCCCATCCACCACATTCCTAGCCGGGCTTGTGGACGGGTCAGCGAAAATGGCGTCCTCGGCGTACCACCCCCTTCAATTATCCTCCCTACTTTCAAGTGGTTCTGGAAGGGTAGGCGCGGACTCGGGAAGGGGTAAACGGTCTCGATTTGCACGGCGTTCCGAGAGGTCAAAAAGAAATCGGCCGATATGATAGCCACGGCTCGTTTCGCACTACCCTCGAACTTTGAAAGGAGAAGGCAACGATTAGATCGTATCGACGTCACGGACGGGAGAGAAGGCGTGGACTAAGTACTCTGATTTTCTCCAGCAGCGGTTTGACGTGAGTCGTGGGTGTTCAAAGCAAAGAGTGAAAGAAGGTGGTCTGCATAGCCCGCCTCACGTCCAGGCTATATAAACGTCAGAGTTATCCGAGGAGAGGACTGTTCTCCATCCACTCATATCGCGTTCATCAGCTCTACAAAACGCTCTAAACTTCCAGCCCAGTTTCTCCTTATCAAAGATGACTTTCTTCGACAACAACAACTCCGGCGTGAACTTCGGTTACCCTCTCGGCACCCAGGAGTTTCAGAACTTCGGGGCCCCGTACTACCCCCTCCTCGACTCGGACACCCCGGTCGCTGGTGCAAGCGGGTCACAGGACTGGTACCTGAATCTCTCGCTGAGGGGTATGCCGACCAATCCTGGTATCAGGAGAGTACCCTTTTGGACGCGTCGGGGAACCAGTTCGTGGGTGGACCCATACGCCTTGCACACGGTGCCCGCCCACGGCGGCTTCGATGCCTGTGAGTCGTGCTGCTGTTGATTGCAATTGGTTGTGCTATTACTGACGGCCTTCCTAGACACGAATGTTTATGGCCGAGTTACGCACGAACAGGTGCATCGGCGGGGGGCCTGGCGGCTGCCCCCCGCAGATCCTTTATGCCGCCAACCGAGCTTGCGCCGATCAACACGCGGCGCGTCCTTCGGGAGGGTCGCTCAATAGAGAAGGACCCAAGTGAACTGGACGACTCGAAGGTGAGAGTGAAGCACAGGGAGGCGGAGCAAGGACGGAGAACAGCCATCAGGGACCTCCTACACCAGAAAAGCTTTCTTCCTGGTGAAGGAGAATATGGCCACTGGAGAAGTGGCACTCTTCGGTAAGTCGATTACCTCGAAGCGTGAATCAACGGATTGCTTACCAAACTGTCTTGGTCGTCATCTATCTGAGGATAGGTGTGCTCGCCTTCTCAGGGCTCGTCCACCCCCACCTTCCCAATGACGGACAATAATAGCTGTGACTGTATTTATTAGAACGCCCATCCCTGTATTATCATTCCGTAGATACTACCTTGTCAACTGGGGGATAACTCCCCCGACCAACTTGCGAAACCGGCGGCCTGCCCGAGCGCGGATGAGTCAAGTCGCGGGTCGAGCCACGGACACATCGGGATGAGTGTTGGGCCCAAGTCGTGGGATCCGAACAATACTAGCCTTGGTGACGTCGACGCAAGTGGAGTCGAAGGTTTCCGTAGATTGTAGGCCGGCCTCGCAAGTGACTGGATGGGGCGAACAGGTAGGAAGAGGTAGGTTTCGAGGGACAGCGGTGATCGCTTCACGGCGACGAAACTTGAAGTATTTATACCAGGGGACCTCGGGTTCTGGGTCTGACGTTCACCAACCCATGTTGCGGTCGCACGGAGAGTTATTCACCGACGAATTCAGATGTGATTCCTGTGAGAATTCGTACTGATTATTTAACGCGGCGCCATCGTTTCTCCGAAGCGGGCGAACCAGGTGGGACAACCGGAGGGCATCCTCAGACATGGCCTTAATTCATCCATCGATAGAAGCACCAATATAACCTGTTCATGGAGACGGGCTGGTTACAACCCCAGGAACAAGGAAAACCGAGTGGAGGACCCGAGAAGGGCGAGCCCATTGACGCGGGAAAAGCTGTTTTCGAGATGAGCGATCCACGGTCTGAAAGAATTCGTACCCTCATCGATATGACTGCCGAAGCTGAGTCACGATTGGAATCCGTCGTCAGGTGTTGGGCACACAGCGGTTTTCATTTGATCCGTGGTCAAAAATGTTGTTGGGGGTTGGAAAATACGCTAGATGACATATCCCTGTGGGATGGTCGCCTTCTGCACCGCCGGGAACGGTTTGCATGCATGAAGACTGAGCAAAACTTTGCAAAAAGAATGAGCGTGACAGTACTCGAAACTGCAACCTTCTGATAGCGAACGACAATCGAAGTCAGACGCGCTACCATTGCGCCACACACCCATCATGAAGTACGTCCCAGCTTGTTGTCCAGCCGGGAAAAAAGCTCCCCTAGACTCGCACGCCGCGCAGGACACTCCATCACCAACGAAAGGTACACAAATTTCAAGTCCGATATGGTGTAACGGCTAACATTGCCGCCTTTCACGTGATCCACGCGGCAGCTCGGGGTTCGACTCCCCGTATCGGAGTCCCTTTTTGCTCGTTTGTCCCTGTGGTGACTTGGTTATAGTGCGTTGGAAAACGATAGACCTCTTTTCAGAAAAACAGGACAGTATTTTTTTGTTTATGCCGTGACATGTAAACAAAGATTTCCAAGTGTAGAATTGCAACGGGGATCACAACAGACTTGATAGGCGCTTAGTAGGCGCTTTTTGCCAGCCCCCCCTGTAATCCTGCTGACGGATTACCACGATCGATGTTGACTTTCGAGTGGTATATAATCCCTGCATTTCCCTCGATTACCGGTTATCGTTCTTTCTGCAATACCACTATCTGTCGTCCCTTCCGTCGCTCACTTGCCTCCCTCTCAGTGTTGGCGGCTCATGCCGCCTTCCACCACCCCCCCACCATCCCAACGCCTTACTATGCAAGTTCCTTGGCCAAAAATGCCCCACGATAGGAGGTCAACGATAGTAGGTCAACATGGCCATGGGGTTGGTACCTCGGATTCCGGCTCCAGGGGCGTACAGGAGGGTGCGGGGGCGCAAGGCCTCCGTTTCCCTTAGTTGCGAAAATCTTTGTTTACGTGTCACAGTGGGTGACTGTCCGTAGGATTAGATAAAACCAGATATATAAATACCCGTCGTAGAAGGGTGCCATTAGCTGAGGTCCACCGCCCAACATCTGGGCCCTCCATGTAGCGTAGCTCAACGAAGTTAAAAGTTGAGGTGTAGAAGTAAGGCGAGAATTCAAAGGGCCTCAAGCACGTCTGGTTGTGGTCCTTCCCGGACCCCATAATTCGGGGCCCCAGCGTTGTGATTCCAGATGGCGGTTTGCAGTCAATATCCGCGACCCAACGCAACGGACGGGGTCCTGACAGTTCCCTTATAAGGGTTCGATATTCGTCTGGATTCGATCGTACACGTTGTACATCCTGCGGACAGTCACCCAGTATAAACAAAGATTTTCGCCACAGGGAGGCCGGTAAACAGCGCCTGTCAAGCGCCTGTCAAGTCCCTTGTGATCCCCGTTGCAATTCTACACTTGGAAATCTTTGTTTACATGTCACGGCATAAACAAAAAAATACTGTCCTGTTTTTCTGAAAAGAGGTCTATCGTTTTCCAACGCGCTGTATTAGGCATATCTACTGGTACAACAGTCTATGTTCACCTCACCGTCACTCAGCTTCTCCGACCGCACGACGTCTATCCTGCAACAGAATCTCGTCCATCTGTCGATGGGGATCCTCCCCGTCACCCCGCGCACCATACCCTTCCGTTTCAACCTGGTTTGTTTGTTGCTCAGGAGTGGTCGCGAACGCGAGACCGGTTGACATCTCCGTCGAACTATCTCTCCGATCTGCGGCATGCCTAAGGTTCAGTAAGATTCGACAGCACACGATGCTGTGCACGACTCGAGTGGAGGCAGCCATGAGCCCACCGAATTGAGGCTATGCGGAGGGGTGGTTATCGGACTGGGAATTACAGGGTGTGTGAGTCCCACTTACTGGTGCCAGGGCGAGAACGAGGATCATAGAAAGGGTCAAGGCTGAATCCATCCGTTTAGTGTCGAAATCGCGAAATGTGGGGGTTCTTACCAAACAACACAAGAAAGAACGCGATGCCTGACAGACCTATGATCAATACGTTCTCGGTGGGAGAATGTGGGTGAGCGGCTCACTATCTCGGTATACTACCCTCAGCAGTGGGGCGCCTGAGTGAACTGAAGTACGGAGGTTGAGCCTTGCGATCGAACCAGGGTGGCGTAGACGCACAATTACTGATCCCTCTCCTGACGGTCAGAATGACCACGGCTATCTCCAGGTTTAGCTCGCGTGGGGAAGTACGAACTGTGGAAGCATTACCAAGTTCAAAGGCGAGGAGCAACAAAAAGTTGAAGAAGATTATCGCATCCCTCTGCACGAGGTAGCACCCCTCGAACAAGGAGTTGGGTGGTTGACCGACTGATCAAGTGTCATCAGCGAGCACATATTGGCCATTCGCAGCAAGGTCACCTACAGAGGGTTGAGCGGAGATAACGCCAGGTAATTACGATCCCAGCCACCGCCGCTATCTGCCAGAGATACGGTGAATTTCAAACGCTCCACAACACCGCCTGGAGACGCACCGCGTAAGCGGTCGACAGGGGGACGATGACCCGCTTTGACCTAGAGTATATCGCGCTGGTTCTCAGCAGTAGGATGGCTGGAAACGATCAAGGATGAGTGACGGGGATAGCGGGCGCTACTCTCGCGGCTGACATTCTGAGATAGAGATTCCAAGGAAGGTATTCCCTGACAACCGACCAACCAACGCTGAGTATGAGTGAGGTCGGGGTGGTGTTTCCTCTTACATGTGGCAATTTTGTAGAGGGTATTACATATCTGGGATGTTTTGGTTGGTCAGTCTGCGTTAGCCGTGTACGACCTTTACACTTACATCATAACTTATCGCGCCATAGGGAGCGATGTGTGCTACAAGGCAGAATCCCGGCCAGCATTCCCTCCGGTACAGTAACGCACAGGGTGTGGTATGACTCACTGGTGATCGTTATTGGCATGTCAAAAAACGGCCCATACCGTGTCAGGATAAAGAGTATCTTGGTGATACCCCATTCACTTCGCCAGATGTGCTCGAGTTCACGATCGAAGAGGAGTAGCCAGTCGTGTATCTGGTGCGCCCGAGGCGGGACAACGGAGAGTGGTTAGAAACGCGCGCCCAACGCCACGAAGGACGGGCCAAGACTTACCAAGAGCGCCAGCATGGAGACTTGTGGAATGGGGGTATGGGTGAGAGCTTGAACGCTGGTCCACGGGCTGGAAACTTACGATGGAGGTACTGCAAAATCAAACAAGGTTTTAGCGAATGCTGTCAGAGGGCTCCGTGTGGTGATGGGAGCGTAACGGGAAGGGAACACTCACGCTGACATCCTTCAGCCGTGACGCGTTCAAGATAACCTCAGAATCCGCGACGCTTTCCATCCGGCCTGAGCAGATCCGTCCCAGTCGCGTCGTACCAGGTACCAGAAGGGGGAGAGAGGAGGAGGGGAAGAAGGAGGATCCCCTTCTCCCGTTCTGGTGCAGGTGTGTAGGCTGACAAATACGCAGCTGAACCGTTGCGGTGCGGACTTCCGAGGAAGGACGATACCCAGAAGGGCCAAGTATGTGTGGCACGGAAAGCTCGAAAGTAAATCTTCCACTCTCAATCGACCGACATCACCGGGCGACGGGAACGGAGTAGGAAATATGCATCAGAAATATTCGAAGGGCGTGCCAACTCCGCTTCAAGTTGTGATCGTCCTCCTTCTTGGTGGGGAAAAGGTGTGCTTCCTGAATTTATCCCGTTTTGCGGAGGCAATTGTCCAGTGGCCACACGCTACAACGTTATTCCAAAGACGGGGGTGAGAGGTGGGGCAAAAGCCTTGATGCGATTGCACGCACGCACGCACGCATTGAATTGAGAGAAAAACCACAGCGTGTTTGAAGGTGATCAGAGATGAAGGGAGTTCAAGATGCAACGCCGGAGGCTCGAGTGGGTGACCGGAGCATCTGCAGGGAACAGACACCGCTGAGCGTGCATTGGTTACCGGACACATCAATGGAGATGGTAAAAATAGGCCAAGCACGCCTCCTGAGGGCACATGAACCGCTTTGAGTCGCGACGGTGGTCAGCTGGGGCTTGCCCTTGAACATCCTCCGCACGCTCTCTGGTCAATCACCGCCTCAGGGTGACGGTACTTGGATTTCCCGTCGACGTCGGGATCATCGCCAGCGATCAGGCTGTAAAGTTGGCCCCTGGTTCGGGTAAATGCCCGCCCGTGCGGCGACCCCCTTGCTCTCATGGCGGTAGTACAGTGTCCCCAATGGTACGTACAGCTAATAGCACCCTAGTCGCCGGTAGTTAGGTGCCTAGAGTTCCTTCGCACCGGAGGGGCTTCGTTTCCCGCCGCAAAAAGGTTGATCCGCTGGGTCGCTCTCAGATAGCCGGGGGTGGCGATCGCTAACCTGGGTGACACCGCTGCCTGGAAGATGCATATCCGGAGTTTCGAGCAAGCCATCTCGCGTCACGGCATGAACCAGTAGGGTAAACAGTTTCGCGTCCGACCAAGCAAGTTCCAACCCAACTACCAACAGCGTGCTAAGTTATACATTGGCTGTACCTCGAATTGACATTTGGCTTGGCTCCTCAGGCTGTGCGGTGTCTATCCTGCGACGGAGCCCCCGTCCGCTGCAAACGTTGCCTTCCTCACCACTCTGCGTACCGGACGCTTCCATCCGAATCATTTCGGCCTGGTATGTTTGTTGCCGAGGACGCGATACCGCGTGCACGACGCGGCTCATTCGTGAGGTTCAGTAGGATTCGACAACAGACGATGCTGTGCACGACCCCAGCGGACAAAGCAATGAACCCACTGTACTGAGGCTGCGCGGAAAGAGAGTGATGGTTAGTAGATCGGGTCACAAAGTGTGAGACCCCCCGCTTACCGGTGCCAGCGTGAGGACCAGGATCACGGAAAGGGTAAAAATTGAATATTGAATCCCGACGTTCAGCCTTGAAATCGCGAAGGGTAGGAGTTCTTACCGAATAACAAAAGAAAGAAGGTGATTCCTGGCGGGTGTATCGTCAACGCGTCCTCGATGAAAGGGTATTGATAAGTAGCTCACTATCTCGATGTGGGGCACCGAGTCAATAAAATTGCGGAGGTTGAGTGTAGACGCACGATCGTCGGATCCCGATAGCACTTCCCGAGTAAGGCGCCAAGTGGTAGCCCGACTATCGAATGCTGTCAGAGGACCACCCGAACTTGGGAATTACCCACAGAGAGTTGTGTGGATCTAACGCCAGATATTACGATCCCGGTCACCGGGGTTGACAGAGGGATCGCAACCCGCTTCGATTTGGAGTATACCCCCTTGGTTGACAGCAGGGGTATGCCTGGAAATTTCGAGGATGAACGCCGAGGGCAGAGAGTGCGACTCTCATGTCTGACATTCCGGGATAGGGGTTCCAAAGGAGGTGCTCCCCGTGGCCAGCCTATAAACGATAGACATAACAGGCCCTGGGCGGTAACGGTTTCTCTCACAGGTGGGGGGTTCTGTAGAGGGTGTCACATGTCTGAGGCGTTTCTGTTGGTCAGCCTGTGGTAGCGTACGGCGGGATTTGCGCCTATATACGTCGTCGCCTATCAGACCATGCGGGGCGTTCTGTATTGCATGGAGTAGAATCCGAGACTCCGAGCGTCCTCCCAACGACGCATGGGGTAGGGTCCTACCCACTGGTGACCGTCGTTGGCACGTCAGGAAACGGTCCACGCCGCATTATGATAAAGGGTATCTTGCCGATGCTCCATCTCCTTCGTCAGGTATACTCGACTTCACGACCGAGGAGAATTAGCCGGTCGTGTACCTGGTTATCGGCAACCGTCCGAGGCGGGTGAAAGTGATTGGAAAACGCCTCCGGTCCGCAGGGGGACTGTGGAACAGGGGGCTAACCGAGAGCACCGAGAGATAGAGACTCGTGGAAGGGATATGTCGATGGGGCTTTGAACGGTGGATTACGGGGTGGAAATTTACCATGAAGGTGCGATGAAACCAACCAAGGTTTAGTAAGCGTCGCCGAATGACACTCGAAGGTTTTGGGGTGATTGGAAGGCTGCTGGAAGGGAACCCTCACGCTCGGATCCGTCCCATTTGCAGGAAAGATGGGAGAGAAATGAGAAGGGGGAACCTTCTGCCCATTCCACAGAAACACCAGGCGCACAGGCTGAAGCGCTGACGTGTCTCCGGGAAGGTCAGAACGTGGAAACTGTGCGGCATAACAGATTTGAAGTGGTCATTCCATAGAACCTGTCGCCGGGAAGGGAGCGAATAAAAGAGGGTGTGGGGTTCATCAAACATATAGCGAGGATAGGTGAAGGTGGTCAGTGTGGATCTCCACACCACGGGAAACGGGGCATTTTTGTTGAAGAGGTGAGGTTGGAAGATGGGGACGAATGGAAAGTGTCGAAATTGAGAGATGGGCGGGAGTTGTTCTCATTGGCTGACGACCGGCTCTGCTTGGCCTCCCTTCCCTCGTTTGGATACCGATTCACAAGAGATTTGAGATTCCTCCAACGTGTGTCCCCGTTGCTCCTGGTACTAGGAGCGTTCGCAAGGGGAAGACCCCCACGGCCCAGAGGTTATATCCGCAAGATGCATAGATCGCTGTGCCCCAACGAATATGAAAATAGGCAAAGCATTGAGAGGCTTCGATACAAATAATTTACTGAGAATGACGCGTGTGGGGGGTCAACAGGTTCACGAAGGAACGTAAGCTGTTTTGGGTCATGGTGACTTGCTAGAGCTTGCCCTTGAACAACTTCCGCACGCTCTCTGGGTCAAGAACCGCATCGGGATAGGGGAATTGTAAAGATGAAAGGTGTTGGACTCCTCCGTCAACGACGAGAGCCTCGCCGGTGATCAAACAGGCGGCATCGCTGAAGAGGAAGACGGTCGCGTTGGCGATGTCCTGAACGGCACCTTGACGTCCAAGGGGAATGAAAGACTCGACAGGGCGTCCAGAGCCAGAAACGCTGAGGCGGCTCATGCCTTCGGTGGCGGCGATAGGTCCAGGAGCGATAACGTTCGAGCGAACGCCCCAAGGTCCCTCCTCAACGGCAATCACACGCGAGAGGGCGTCGACGCCAGCCTTCGCGGAGGATACGTGAGCTTGATACGGAAGCCCTGTCAAAGTGAGGTGAATACCAAATCCCACGCTGAGAAGGGTGGCTTACCTCTGTAGTGAAGGGTAGCGCTGACGTGGATATACGAGCCATGCGATTGGCGGATATGGGGGATAGTGGCTTTGAAGGTATTAAAGGTTCCGAGCTAATCCTAAAGATGAGCCCACTTCAGGTAGAATGAAAAAACTCTCCGTACGGTATCAATCTCAATGACAGTCCTGTAGGCGTTCTCCGAGAGTCCAGAGAGGGGTGCGAGGAAGTTACCAGCAGCACCTACACACAACATCGGTGGCCAAGTCAGATTGGTGCATTGTACGGTTAGCACGAGCGGCTTGAACTCACCGCAGATGACAAAATCGATCTTTCCAAACTTCTCAATGGTTTTCCTCACCGCTTCCTTGAGCTCATCCGGCTTTCGTACGTCCGCTTGGGCAGGAATGCACGTATTCCCCGTACCCTTAGACAACTCCTCAGCGGCTTGAGTGATTCGATCCAACCTGCATGCAGTCAATCGGTCAGTGGCCCGTGGCACGTCAGGTAGGGAACGGAGAGGGTACCGACTTTCTTCCGACAATCGTCGCATTGGCTCCGTGTTTCATCTGCGGTACCATGAGTCAAATTTAGCGCGTCGGTAAAGGCGAGGATGGGGGTGGCGACTTACCATAGCGTAAGTCATCTCCTTGCAAATCCCAGACCCTCCGCCAGTACAGAACAGGATCTTTCCCTTGAAGATGTCCGGTTTGAACACAGACTCGGAGTTGGCGTATCGAGCGCGGACCGGAGATGGAGCCATGGTCGAGTGAAATTCGCGCTTTTAATGGGTTATTTCGTCGGAGGGAGATGGCAGAAGACAAGTGGGGGCGGGGAATCCTGTCCAAGCAAGGACGACCGCATCAGCCCGTTACTCATCGAGGTTACAACGCGCCTACAATCGGATCAATGCTTGAATCAGATGTCTCCGGTCCCGCCGAGGTATCAGATGCTCCCGCTTTGAACCCCGAGGGAAAGTATAACGGAGGACAGTCTGAGCGCTTTCAACATCTGCCTCACCCAGTTACAGGGGGAGGCCCATCAGGAGAGCCCATTCCGCCTCGGTCTCAGCCCCAACGGCAAAGGAAACCAGCCCCCGGGGCAAGTCCCACAGTGGTCTGAACGCACGATGCTGCTGAGGGAGACTCCCACATTCTCGCTGTCAGGTACCCGTACTGCTTATTTCTCGTCGTCCTGTTTAATATTGATTGCCACCTTGGCGGGTGAACTACTCGTTGAGCGAGTTTGGTATCGAAGTCAAGCCAGAATCCACAGCATCCGTTCCGGGGGTGCTCCTCCTGAGACCTCCGCGACACGCACACCCGGTGTCACCAGGCTTCCCCTGGAGCTTGTTAAAGAGATCATCGACTGCCTCTCCAATGACGTGCGCAGTCTCCGCACATGTTCCGTGACTCACTGACTTGTTACTCCTGGTACACCGCCAGCGTTCTTCATCTCCATCACACACTCATCATTGACCCCGACTCGTGGGGCCGAAAATTGTGGTGACCCAAGCCCCTCCTGCGCATGCACGTCCTTGGTTTGCTTCCTTTGGTCAAGTCATTATGGGTCCGGGGTCGAGACTGCTGCTCCGATGGATTCTCCTCAAAACGGCTCAACCGCTGTCTCCTACGCCAATCTCGCGCACTAACCAATGCACGACAACTCACGATTCAGTGCCTGGACATCCACAGCTTCATGCCAAGAATACGGCGGTACTTTGGAAACTTCTTGCCGATGGTTCAACACCTCTCCCTGAGTGAACCCTGGGGGTCCTGCAGACAGGTCATTTACTTCATCGGACCGTTTCAACACCTGGAAGACCTCAGACTCCTCGGCAGTAGGGAGGGACCAGTAGACGACCTCACGCTCATTCCACCATTCGCCCCTCCACTGAGAGGATCGCTGGTGATGACGTCTTTCGGGGTGGTGGGCTTTTTGGAGGAAATGATTGACCTGTTTGAGGGAATCCAGTTTCGTTTGATGAGTCTTTCCAATGTGGGCAGGATGCGGCCCCTGCTGGACGCTTGTGCGCAAACATAGTAAGTCCTGGAGTTGGATCCGACTGATCCTCGTGGTAGGGATCTTTCTCAGAATAAAGTACAGGTGCTAGCTGACAGTTTCACAGGCAGGCACTCCCGTCAGGACTTCGATCTGCCGCGGAACAAGTCACGGCGGCGTTATGTGTCCGTGCAACTACATTGTGCGATGATTCACTGGGTGCCGCCTTGAGCCTCCTCAAGTACGCGCTCTCGACAATCACATCTCCCGTGTTCTCCAAAGTCGGGGTCGTTTATCGGCACTACGACTTCTATGGTGTGGAACCTTGGCCAGACCAAGGCCAACCTCCTTTCCGTGAGACGTCACAAACCGAGAGAATAGAGGAAGCCGCATTGCACCATTGGCGATTCGAAATTCTCTGCGAGGTCCGCAAAGCGAGGAACCTTCGGTTGGTGCTGCGCGCAAACGTTGGGGACCCCGTGGGGGAGTACGTGCGGATGTTGAAAGAGGCTGTAGCGGAGGAAAAAGCGCAAAAGGGGTTTGAAAAATTTCTTCCCGAGCCGTTGGTGACCTACCGCCCATGGAGCTGTTTTTGATGTAGGATGCAGGTGCAGATGCTCCCGCGTTGATCCGTGAGAAAAGAGCTTTTCCCTGCAGGGAGGATTGCGTGACGTTGCCTATGTGGCCGGGAGTATTTTTCTAGATGCAAGACAGCGTGTAAGTCTGGAGGGTTGAGCCTTGATCGGAGTACTTACTATGGGTTTCCCGAGGCGTAATCGTGGAAACACATTTGATCAAAGCACCCGTGTGGGAGCGTGGAATTCTGTGTGAACATTCTCCTCACCAGGGGACCGAGGGTCGCCACCGCAACGCAACCACCCGCTGGTCAGCAAAGGGGGAGCGCGATATATAACGTCGGGTGATCAAACCACCTAAAACACAGTGGGTCCACGAATGTTTCTTCAATTATAGCAGTCAGGCTATTCGTGGATCGTTCAAAGGCCCCACATAATCTGCGGCCCAGGGACCCCCGGTCGGGGTGAAAGTGGTTACAAAGCCTGGAGAGTTTCGGTGATGGCGACGAGGTGATTCAGCGCGAGAATGTTTGGCGAGATGGGATGGTGGGAGCCCCAGGTATTTACTTGGTGAAAGGGGGGGTACTTCGGAGCCCGGAGCCCGTGAGATGGATCAGTCAGCTCAGCGAGCCACCCTCGGTCTATTCTAATATCTTCAGCCTGATACTTATAAACCTCGAGATCATCCACCCTATTCCTCGCCCAGCCATGTCTCAGTTCCCATCGACCGTAAAAGCTCTCACGTTCTCCAAGACCGGAGACGTGGATGTCCTCGAAAAGACCGACCAGCCTTTCCCCCAACAGGGTCCTGGAGACGTCATTCTCAAAGTTCGTCTGATGACCACACGCCCCCTGGCGTCAACTCCAACTCACCGGTTTGCTACCATGGATGTAGGTTGAGTATGCTGGCGTCAACTTCATCGACACCTACCTCAGGAGTGGACTTTACCCCGTCCCCCTCCCCGCAATCGTCGGAATGGAAGCTGCTGGAGTTATCGTCGCGCTCCCCACCGACCCAGACGTATTGAACCACCCGGGGTTCAAGGCAAGATCTTACGCCATCGGAGCCAAGGCGATCGCTGTACGTACAACGACCAAGTTTCGGCGGTTTATCTTATCGTATCCATTTAGAATGCCCGGGGAACCAACGCGGAGTACATAGCCATTCCTTGGGACAAGATCTTCCCCATCCCCCCCGAATCTGGACTCGACACCCGGACGGCTGCTGCTGGTTTCATACAAGCCACGACAGTCCTCACGTTCATGAACGAAGCGTACCAACTCAAGAAGGGCGACACGATTCTCATTCACACCGTTGCCGGAGGGTTCGGACTTATCGCCGCCCAATACGCCAAATTCAAAGGCGCCACCGTGATTGGTACGACGTCGACGGACGCCAAGGCGGAGCTCGCGAAGGGGCATGGTGCGGATCATGTCATTCTGTACACCAAGGAGGATACCGTGCAAAAAGTGTTGGAGATCACGAACGGTGTTGGCGTGGACGCGGTGTTTGATGGTGTTGGGAAGGACACGTATGTTTTCGTTCCCCGGAGTTGTTCTGTGGCCGGTGTACTGATTCCATGTCCAGGTTCGAGAAGAACTTCCAGCTCCTGAAGAGGAAAGGAACATTCGTTTCCTTTGGAAATGCTTCTGGTGCTGTCCCGCCGTTCTCGCCCCTCAAACTCATGGAGAAGAACATCAAGTTCGCTCGCCCGGCCGTGTTCAACTATATGGTCACTCCCGAGGAGGGCACCTACTACTCTAAGCTCTTCTTCGACGTTGTGAGCAAGGGCATCGTGAAGATCAACATCTTCCACGAATATCCGTTCACTGCTGAGGGTGTGCAGCAGGCCCAGACCGACTTGCCTCGCGGAAAGTCGACGGGCAAGTTGATCCTCAAGATCGGCGATTAGAAAAGAGTAACTTCTAATTACCGTTGTACGATAGCTGAAGAGAATATTCCAAAAGCAAAGAGGAGATATCGTGAGAAGCGTGGCCGCCGGATCTTGGGTGGAGAGGGAGTAAGGAGGCAATGACGCCACTGTGAACGTGGGATCGCGTTGATGACGTCCTTTGACCACCCCTGTTCGGTATATAACCCTCCCACTTGACCACCCACGGACGGTCATCTGCCTCTCTCCTCTCTCTCACCAACCAAGACCAGGACATACAAAACATGGCTTCCGCCCAGTGGAGAGATGGTATCGTTCTCAAGGTCGTCAATGTCCTCGTTTACCTCCTTTTCTTGGGGTCAAACATCTACACCGTAGCCTCCCCTCACTCCATCTACGCCAACATCAAGCAGACGTACTTCACCCCGGCCAGTTGGGCATTCTTCGCTTGGTCCCTCATCCACCTCCTCCTCCTGGGCACCATCATCTACCAGTTCACCTCTGCCCACGCCAAAACCGTAGTGATCGACGGAATCTCCTGGAGGTTCCCTTTCCTCGCCGTCCTCAACGCCGTCTTTGTCGCCGTTTGGGCCCACCACCATTACATCGCTGCTTTCCTGATGTCCCTTTTGGTCGCCTCGTCCGTCAGCCAGATTTACTACATCGTCAAGAAGAATCACTCCTCCGAGTCCATTGGCGATGAGTTGTTCGTGCATCTGCCGTTCTCCATGTGGCATGGGTGGTCCACCGTTCTTGTGATTTTGACCGCCTTTGAGGCGTTCGGTGTTGACGCGGCCAAGCATCACGCCGGAGTTTGGACAAAGGTTTTCGTCTTCCTTGCCCTGTGAGTCCCGGATCCAGAGGTTCGGTGTTTCGCGTTGCTGATATCCCGTCTCTTTCCCAGCTTCTTCTTAGAGGCCACCGCGACCGCCTATGCGCTCTCCTCCACAGAGGGTGACCTTCCTGGCGCTTTCGTCATCTCTTGGGCTTTGTGGGCCGTCTTCGATCACCAGCGCTCCTCCGGGTATGTCTTGACCTACGTTATTCGCTGACTTTGAAACTCCAACTGACTTTAAACCTTCGCAGTTTCATCCACTGGTCCGCCCTCGTCTTCTCGATCCTATCCCTCATTTGGGTCCTCAAGGCCACGTATGGCCTTTACCGCAAGAACACCGGTAACCGCATCGCCCTCGCCGACGAGGAGCGTGGCCCCCTCTTGGGGCATTAATTGGCGATCAACGACGGCGATGGGTGATCCTCTTCACGACAAGAGATTATGAAGATTATGAACGTTGTAACTTTCCCATCGTTGTTTCCAACTATCTCCACATACCGCCGCTGTGCGAATGGGAGAGAAAACCAACCTCTTGTACCGCTATCTTGTCTTTTGTAACCTAAACTCCCTGTAAAATACACTACTCTTAGATTCCATTTGGTGAAGGTCGTTGCACGACTGGTACTCTTCGATCTTGATGCATGATGAGCAACTTGCGAGCAATTCAGGTGGGCTTCCCACGCTGTTACCCAGTCTACTTACTCTCAACTTCATCTGGGCTTTCCTGCATGCCTAGGTGCCTTCAATGGAATAGGTGCAGTGTCTGTTGGGCGTCGGCGGTTGGCCAACGCGCTCGTCCCCAATAACTCTCCATGACCACCCAGCCGCGTCCAACTTCAGTCCGCTCGGCCTCTTCCGCGACAGCCATCCTCGTGTACGTTTGTCGCCCCCGCTCCTCGGGAGGGCAAGGGCAATCTATGCCTCTATGGATGGTGACTGTGGGGGCCGCTGTATTCATTCCTCAATAATGCGGCACGTTTGCCCCTTTGAATCGTACGACTTACGACTGGCCCTGTGGGCTCGCGTAAATCCTTGGGACTAGAAGCAATCGCATCGAACATGTCCGCCACGAGACGCGGTCTTTACCTCATACGATTCTTCGTTCTGCAAGCTGATTCGTCGAATACGACACGGTTGTGACTCATGGGAAAACACGCCGTACCCTGTCTATGCCGCCACACTTTCCTTTTGAGTTCTATCCTTGTCTGCGTTTTTATAAAATGAGCCTGGCTGAAGGTGGATGTCCAAATACCCCAAAACCCCAACAGGGACGGAACACTTTCGACTTCGTCCGTTCTCTCATTCGCCACCACACCAGACGTGTCATCGGGCATGGGAGACGAATTCACAGGCTCCCGCGGGGTCGGTCTGTCAGACCCCACCCAGAGCGCGAGTCGTCGAAAGATTCTGGAAGTGATCGACCGAATGCGGGCCACCGGGTATGTCATGTCAAATATCCCACCGCTGCGACGCGTTCTCATTCTAGTGTAGAGTCGGGGCAGATATGGATTTGCCCATGATCGCCGTTGTCGGCTCCCAAAGTGCTGGCAAATCGTCCTTGATAGAGTCGATATCAGGAATAACTCTTCCCCGAGCCGCCGGTACCTGCACCAGGTAATCTCGTCGGGCTTTTTTGCGTCCATTCCGTCTCTCACTGTGGAGAAAGATGCCCCACCGAATGTCGGCTGTCATATTCTGATCACCCCTGGTCATGCAAGGTTGTGTTGAGCAGGACTGTCGACAAGCACGGGCACCAAATGGGTATTCCGGATATCATCCCCTTCGGGGCTGTCATCACGAACAAGAGGCGCGTAGAGGAGCGGATCCGCCGTGCTCAGCGTGCCATCCTGAACCCCAGTACCAACTATGATGTGTTCTTATTAGGACCGGACGAGGAGCCTGACGAAAAGGAGCTCGGTTTTTCGAAAAATTGTGTTTGCCTTGAACTCAGTGGTCCAGATCTGACCGACCTTTCATTCTGTGATCTCCCGGGTACGTACTTCCCTTGGTACCCTGTGGCCCCTTCTCTAAACCGTCTGTTCCACTTTTAAAGGGTTGATCGTCAGCGTCAGTCAAGGTGGAAACTCTTCGGACATAGCTTTGGTCAGGGACCTCGTGAAGACTTACATCATCAGACCGAGCTGTTTGATCTTGCTTACCGTCACCTGCGAAAGTAAGTTCCACGGCGCGTAATTGGTGTCTTTGTCCTGAGTTCTATACCCAGCGGATTTTGAAAACCAAGGAGCCCATCAGATGGCAAAAGAGTACGACCCGGATGGACAACGGACAATAGGTTCGTCAACAGTGCCAAACACAACTTCTCCTGCATGACCTCTTGCAGGTGTCCTCACCAAGCCAGACCGTATTCCGACCGGGGAGGAAGATCATTGGTTGCGGTTCATTAGAGGTGAAGCGGAACACCTTACAAACGGGTGGTTCGCTGTCAAGCAACCGGCGACCAAGGACCTGAAAGAGGGGGTCACTTGGGAGGAGGCTCGTGAGCGGGAGAAACTCTTCTTCTCGGGTACCCCCCCTTGGTCTTCGTGGACGGATTATCGTCACCGCTTTGGCACCGGCAACCTCACAGAGACTTTAAGCAAGATCCTCTCGGATCTTATCAAACGCCGGTGAGTCTTGTCACAGATTTCCGTCACAGCTCATCGTCACCTTGCCCCAGGTTGCCGGAACTTGAGGGTGAGCTGCAGTATTTGTTGAAGGAGACAGAATCCCAAATTCGTAAGCTCCCTGCGGCTCCGTCTGATGACGCCCAGGGTGAGATTTTGTTGCTGGTCTCCGACTTTGCTCGTGAGCTTGCGAGTTATGTGGAAGGCACGCCCGACGACAATGGAATTCACCAGGCCATCCGTCCGTTGAACAAGGTGTTTACGATAGAAATCCGGGGCACCGCGCAAAAATTCTCCCCTTTTGTACGTGGAAGGACAGGGCCCCGTGGTCAGTATGCAGGTTACACACACCCCAAGTTCCACCCGTCAGACGATGAACCGAAAGTCTGTGCTGGTGATGACGACGCGATCTGTGTGGATGAGGTCATGGAAATGGCGGACAAGTGATAGGCTTCCCTCTCTGAACGGCGCCGACCTCTCACTCTTTATTTAACAGGGCTCGAACACGGGAACTCCCGGATCACTACTCGTACATTGTTACGAAGCGACTCATCAAGATATCTACCGAGAAGTGGGGTGACCCTAGTCATGACCTGCTGGGGAAGGTGTACGATATCCTGGTCAGGGAAGTCAACAAAATGACCGATGACCATTTCCACCGTTTTCGGTACGGGGGCCTTCACCAACGCGTTAAGTGAGTTCAGGTCTTTTCGCTCCTTGTGGCGTTCGGGAACCCACCAACCGCGCGCTTGGCACAGATCCATCGTGAATGAGGTGCTTGCCGGGTGTCAGGCCTTGGCATTGCGGAAGATCGATTGGCTTCTGGACATGGAGAATAAAGCTCCCTTCACGTCCAACGAGCATTACCTTGGGGATTACAGGGATAAATTTCTCAAATCTTATCGTGAAGCAGAGATCACTGAGGCCGTAGACCTCGAAGACGTGGATGATGACAGCCCCCTGCTCACACTCACACCTAGTTACGTCGACTACACTCCGAGTCGTCACTACGTGATCGAGGATGCTCCGGTTC
>Ga0307516_10003945_pt1 | contig 18666 bp, 21 predicted proteins | sample 19_EM_MG_FD_203310 | JGI IMG/M metagenome (GOLD analysis project Ga0307516, IMG submission 203310) | Populus trichocarpa ectomycorrhiza microbial communities from riparian zone in the Pacific Northwest, United States - 19_EM | ecosystem: Host-associated > Plants > Roots > Unclassified | place... | reverse complement strand
GCCCACCCATTACCTTCCATTACAGCAAATCTTGGCCCGCACATATGACATGGTGATTACACCCTTATCCACTCCCTAAAACAGCACCATAGCCCACCCATATCACAAGGTGATAATATCCAACTTGAGCCCAACCCATGTTACATGGTGACAGTCCGTCCTTGGGCTACCATCCGCTGGCCCATGACACTTGGCCGATTTTCACCTTCAGGTGGCCGTGTAAGACGGCCTAAGTAGGTGCATGGGGTCATGAGCCAGGCCTGAGTCCATGCTGTAAAACCCTGGACCTGCAAAGGGCCGATGAGAAGTGGGCCTGGGCAACATGGGGGGCAGTCTCGACGCCATGGCTGGGAGAATGGATTCGCCAGATGATTCATTTGTGGTATCAGCAGGGGGGGATTCTTCATTTGCCACACCTACCAACACCTCTTTGACCTGCACCTTCAGGTTGGAGTTGAAATTGTGCTTGTTTGCTTGATCCACAGGTGTCCATGCATCAGCATTAAGATGTGAGAGAGTTTGGATGATGTTCGCAATGAACATGTTGTGGGTTAAAGACTTGTTGCAGCTGATATTACCGTGGTCATCAGTGGACAGAGGCACAATGATAGCATCACGTAGGTGTCTCAGAAGGTCAATAATGATAATGGGTTCGAAATATGTTGAAACGTGCTGCAAGATGGACGGTTTCCATGTGAGATTCGACTGGATTGTGATCGTCTTGAGCACACTCGGCTCAAAGGTGTTGAAGAACTTGTCAAAACACTGCCCAAGGTCCTTGTTGGATTTTGGCTTGTAAGGGCCATCAAGAAGGACGCAGATACCGATGAGAACATAGAAAAAAGATTCAAGATCGTGGATTGGCTCATGTATCACTGGCTGCCCAGTGCCTGCCATGACAAGCTGTGCTGACATCCACGACCATGTTCCCTAATAGTATTTGATTTGTTGAGTTACTTCACATGCATGGAAGGTCGAACGTACTGTGTGGTAAAGAGGGGATGTATCAATGGTGTGATGTGGGTCACTCTCTGCATTGGCCTGAGGACCCATAGCAAGGACAATTTCATCATCCTTTGTCAACTCTGAGACCAAAGTCAAAGTAGGCTGAGCATTATCTGAAAACACAGGTACGACAGGGACACAGTTGGTGGATTTATCTGCCATTTGAGACAGCATTGTAATTGGCTGTGTGGGAGGATCGGTGGCATCAGGACTGGCGGTGCTCAAGCAGGTGGCGGTAGAATGATCAGTCATTGGGACTGCATAACCCCAATCACCAAGTACCCCTCACCGCTTGACATTTCCTATTCTCTCGCACAACTCAACTTGCGCATTTGCGGACAGACCAGACATCTTTTGCACAAAATCTGCATGATTGCTTTGTTGTTTTGTACAGGCGAGGAAGAGGTTGACCAAGCTAACATCGCGGTGCAGAATGCCAGCGACCTCGACCGCATTCTTGTGGGCTATCAATAATTCAATCAGTGACTACTATAGCCCACGAGTGATAGTCTTGCTCACCAGCTATATAATCAACAAAGGCTACTAGGAGCTCTCCCAGACAGGAAAATTCTGTGATGAGGTCACTGATAGGCTGAGTAACGAGGCAGGATAATATTCAGAGGTAGTAGTTGCTTGTCTCGTACTTGGCATGGGCAAGGTCTGAACGGATGAAGTGAGTTGAACTATTGACCGGTAGATTCTTAATGGTTGAGGGATAGGGCGCTTTGACCTGTTGCTCGTGAATTAACATTGGGACGCCTTTGATCATGTGGCCGTTCAAGACCCAGAGGATAAATCCTTCAGTATACTTTCGGAGGGGATCAATCCACGAATCTTTTACAACCACCTCCCCAATTTCCATAACACCTCCCCAAACCGTCGTTCCTCGACCAAATAGATTGTTGGAGATAAAGAGCACTTTTGTGAGCTCGATAGTGAACTGAGTGGTGAGGTCCACCTGAATTTTTATTTCCTTCTTCAGGTCAACAGGTTCACCATCACCAGGTTTCTGTCGCCAGTTGATCGAGACATTGAACCCGAGGGTGTGAAGTGAACCAGAGGTGACACCAATATGGATGCGCAAGAAATTGTGTGGAGAGTGATGGATGTCATAGCTGCAGGTGGAGAGTGAGCCACCATGATCAAAAAGTGTGAAGTAGATGTGGGAGCCAAGGATGCGGATACATGGAACAGCGTGGTGGCCATCTTGTGCATACAGCAAACAAGATGTTTTACCGGCTGTCTCTATATATGATGATTTCTCATTGTCTTTTCTGTCGCAGTTCTTCACTTCAGCAAATGAGGCAAGATGTCTCCAATTGAATTTGTTGTCAGGAGCGAGCCAGCAAGATAGATCAGGTTTCCTGATCGCATTAGCCCCATTCAAGGGTTGCGTGGCCGAATCTGCACTCCATTTCCTGTAGATCAGTGAGACAGATGGAAGTGATAGTGCTCAGATAGAACTCACCTGACAGTGACCGTCTCACATGATGTATGAACTTGCTCAATTACATGATTGAAGAATTGTGCGAGAGAACCTTTGTGTGCTGTGGGATCCTTTGCATTGAGTTTGAGTGCATAACTCCAACATTTGTCTTTCTCATTGTACACTGATTCCCTGACCAAGTACGTGAGTACCTGGTCCATTGTGAAATGGTCTCACTTATTCTCAACTAACACCCCCTTCGCCTTTAGGAACAAGACTTCATGGGAAGAGAAGATTCAAGAGTTTTTGACTGTCGGCTGGTGAAAGTTCCCAGTGCGTTTCACGTGTGTCATTTTCGACCATATGATCCATTGAAGCGCGAAACCAGTCGGTTTTACGCCTTGAGGCTGGAGGAACACAGGAAAGCTTTGCATCTATCAATTTTTTTGGTGGTGGACAACAAGTGGAAGTGACTCACATGCAAGAGGTTGAATGGTGTCACATGGGCCACGAGCAGCTGGGCCAAAGTAAAATAAACCATTGCTGATTAAGGTAAAGTTGATTACTCACTCGACCTTTGCAAGGAGTCTTCAGATCATTGTTTGACATTGGCACCGGAAGATCACATAGTAGAATGGTATCTAAAGGTTGCAGGGAGGGTTGTTGAATTGTGATCATTTGATTGATCATATCAATGGTATTGATCAGCTTTTCCCATACATAAAAATATCCAGAAGTATGTAATGAAGTAACATTTAAGCGGAAGATAATGTGTAGTAAAACTCTTTCAACCAGTACTTATTCAGCCAAAATTTGTTGCTCAACTCATAGCTGCTCAAACTCGTGAGATGGGAATGCGCCTCACGGCCAAAGTTCAGAACAAGATGAGCTGGCGAACAGATGCGAGTAAGTGGAATTACCTCCCCAATACATTGTCCGTTCCCCCTCACCGCCCGTTTTAGCATGTGCATGCCAGTCACTGGACTGACGTTGGCCAGATTGGACTGACGGACGACATTGAAGTGCTGGCAAGGAACAAGTCCGATCTCAGCAAGTGGAAAACCATCTGCAGTTGAGAGACACAATGACCCACTAGTCCGTTCTTTGGCCAGTCGCTCTGAGGGTGCGGGCTGATGATAACTGAGTCGTATCAGCCATAAGAATTGGCAGCCAAAGGTGGGATAGCATGGAGGGTCTGGGGGGAGAGGAGAACCTGGTGGTGGTATGACAACTGCTGTACATGCACTTTGCCCCATATCTGGAGCTTGTCCAGAACTTGGAAACCTGGATTCTCATTGACAAAGAAGGCAGCTATAGCACCACCGAGATCAGGAAGCTGGTATGCGGTGGCAGCCTCATTGACAGTGAGCTGTGATGAGGGTTTAGTGGCAAGATGGAAGCCGGTCGTGGATGTCGCGAACATATGGTAAGGTTTGGGAGCAGAGGGCTTTGTGCCATGCAGGAGAGAGGCGGAGATGGAGAAATAATTGGCTATTTGACAAGTTGGAGTAGAATAGTTGGCCAACTGGATCTTCTCAGCATCTGGTTCGTGATTTTTGTCCTCGCCCAAGTCGGAGAAACCTTCTTCATCATCCCTGCCCTTATGCACATGCTCTTCAATGTAGGTCGCTAGGTCGAATTGGAAACATTTATCCAGCCAGTCGAGATGGCGTGATATTTGGCTGTAGTAGTTTTGATTATTGCTTGCACAAGCTGGAATCTTGATTTCATCGACATGGGCATGTTCAGTGATGTTGGCTGACCACTGAATCACTGCTCCTGATTGATGGATACTAGGGACGATGCTCTGAAGGAGCTCAAGCTTCGGAATCTGCCAGTTATCTCGCACACCCTGCCTCATGATGGAGTCCTTGTAGCTGTGGAATTCTTGCAGGGCACTGGCGACCCTTTCAATGGACTGTGTGGTGAATAATGGGGCCTGTGCAAGGTAGCAAAAGTCAAGTAATGCACGAATGGCCTTGAGGAACTCGCATGAGACAGAACCAGCCATAGCAGCTATGATATAGTGCTGGACTGCGTGGTCACAACCAGTGACCTGCTTGAGCTTTGAGACTCCTTTGTTGAAAGCCCGATACCCCATGGGGGTCTGAATAAGGGAGAGATGGAAATCCAGCTTGGCAGCTCCTATTGCAGCGATACACCATTTGATGTCGTGATCCCAAAACATCCAATGAAAGTGGTGAAGTACTTCGGGGGTGATGAAGTCAGAGGGATCCGATAATAGCCATATCTTCCAACATGGGTCGATAACACCGTTCAACTGCAATCATTTGATAGCCTTCAGAAAATTCTTATAGTCCATGGGGGAATATTGCGAACAGGCAGTGCAGATCGCAGTGAGCATATTCGCTGCAGTATGAGGGGGGTGCTGGTACGCATCACCAAATTCCTTTGCAGTGGCAGTGGTAACAGGAGAGACCTTCGCGCTTGTCCCAGCCAGGAGGCTTTCCTCAGGTGTGTCTGCAATCCACACAGCTATTGGTGTGAAACTGAGACAACCCTAAGGGCAAACACCCAAAGAACTACCACACAGGGACTCTGAGGAGGAACGGAGTAGGATCGCAAGCGTCTTAGAGCAAAGACCCAAAGAGAGCTCGAATGGAGAGCCTCTGGGTGCTGGATTGCAGCAGTATATATACTACACTACACGTGTCCTATGTGAGGCTATCCATGAGGCTGTATGCTGTACGAGGCAGTGAGCACAGCTGCCATCCTGTGGTAAGGCTATGCTAATGACATCAAGGGGTACAGCACGCACAGCACGAGGCTATGGTCCAGACAGGTCTACAGATAAGGCGCACTAGATAAGATACTACGATAAGACAAGATGTCATCTAATCGTAGATTAGATAAGATAAAAAGTTAGACTGTTACAGAAACAGTAACGCAGATTCCCTCTGGGGTTGTTCATCATGACCCTGACCACCACTGCCATCTTGAGAGAGGATAAGACAACACTGAGGGCTTGGTGTACAAGTCAGTCTTGGAGTAAACTGTGAATGTGAGTGTGCTTGTGTGAAAATTTGGCGATGGGAAGTAAGGTGAGAAGGAGATAGGCATGCAGAGATGCCTTGCTTTGGATGAACACGTTGATATTAGTGAGGCTGATCAGGAGTGGATAGGCCATACGGTTGCCGCTCATCACCAAAATATTAGTCTTATCGGATGACAAGACTACGCCTAGGAGAGTGGCACCTGGGGGTAGTGCCTCCTGAGTGGTAGGGAGTGTCATCTTTGGTGAGTCAGAGAAAAGCTGAGAAGAAAGTACCTGCATGCTCCAGGTGCAATCACTGCTCAACCATTCATTGTATATGTGGCAGATCTTCGCAGTGCATGTCCAAACCCTTCTTGGGACAAATGATATATGAGACACAAAAAGCGGGTGGCTCAGAAGTGCTTGCAGACATTTGATGGGATTGTGGTAGAAGAGACAAGGTGGCTCTTTTGTGGGATATTCAGTCGTCAATGTTTTGCATAACCACCGAGGGCCAGATGGAAGTGTTTCAGCTTGAGACCTGAGCTCCTTTGCGGAGCAGAAGGATAGCGGGATGTTTTTTATCTGTCCAGCGATAAGAGTTGAAACACGATGAAATAACACTACTCACGATTTCGAAAGAGAGTAGACTGTTGATTGCTGCCATGCTAAGACAGGACTGTAAGAGCCACAAAGCAAAATCCCACTCTTGCTTTGATGCCCAGGGGAAATAAACATTCTCTCATTGCTGCTCCACATACTGGTCATTTCTGAACCAATCTATAAACGTTTCTCCACCTGGAAACACTTTCGCACACCCTTCATATGTCTCCACAAATCTTTCAATGCCTGGGAACTGCCCATGTTGACTTTCATCAGGGGGATCGGAGGGAGGAAAGGGGATGTTGTTGTGGGCAGCAGGACTCTGAGGGACAGTCATTTCGATATCTTCATCGTCATCAGCAGCAGGACTTTTGGGGATGGCCATGTCAATATCTTCATCGTCATCAACTCCATCAGGGACATCAACTTCCTCCATACTGAACCTGTCAACAAGAACTTCAGTGTGATTGTTGGTGGTTATAAGACTCATCTCTTCAGCCAAAGATTCATGGTAACATGAGCTCCTGGGTTGGTTCATGTGCTGAAGCACATTGGTTGCCGTGCAGAACTTCTTACCACACCAAGGGCAGCTGATGCTTTTCGGTAGTCCAAGGGTGGTTTTCTTTCGAGGCATTGTGACAGTAGGTGGGAAGAATAGCAGCCAAAAGAAGGGTTAGGGAAGAAGTTAATGCGTAACTCAGGCTTACCAAATAATCGTATCTGAGTAACAATCTGTCAGAGTTGAAGTGTGCTGGTAGCCACATATGTTCTCATACTAACTCTTGTACCACTGTGATCATGCATGCCAACTCTTCTGTGAATGTTGATGCTAACACCTACTGTCGTGATCCTTGTACTCCTCTGGACTTGGACGACCTCTCCCACTTTTCTCTGCTTGCTGAACTCCATGAAAATACCATTTCCCCCATATGCCAGCCCTTTCACACAGAACATTTATCTTCGGACAAGTTTCAACATTCCTCACTGCCCAAACTTGACATAGAATCTGAATCATCAGACGGAAAGGTCAGCGACTACAACACTTGTGCTACATACTGCCTGAGTACTACTAACTCCCAGCAGTCCGAGAAAGAGGTGGGTTCATACATGTGCCATCTTGTTCCTCCTCCATGCAGCAGCATGGAGGCCTATCTCCTCCTGGAGGTTGCCCGAAGTAATCGACAAATATCCCTCATGCAGAAGGATCTCACCTATGAGATCGTCCATCACAATGCAGTTGCCCTACAACTTAACCACATTGTGCTTGAGAGGGTGGAGAGAGATCTGCATACAGCAGATGAGCTCGTTGGTCATGTTCGCCTGACCATCAGACAGACTGGCCATTCAGCTGCATTTGAGCATGCAATGTGAGAATCTTGGCCCTGCCATTCTCAAACTGGTGCATTTTTTTTTGACTTCTCACATTGAATTATATTGATGGCACCTGCCAGTCTCGTCCTCCACTTTTGATGTTGTCTTAGATTAGAACTCATGTATTACTCCAGCACATATTCAATACATTGTTTAGTCCTGTAACTAGTACTAGTAGTTCGACTAGGAACTCTGGATGACCTGGGAGTATGTTTGATGAGTGTGTAAGCCTGTGCGAGTCTGGGCTGGGCTGGGCTGGGCTTGGCGCTCGGCTAATGTGTCTGAAATGCTGGAGCCTTGGCTAACCAAAAGGGTCGGTTTGCTGATGCAGGGTAAATGATGCATGAATGATAGAGCTTCACAATTGTGTCAACAAAGCATAAGTTTCAGTTACTAAGATGGCCCCTCTTCGCATGCAACATCGCCGCAGGTGTGGGACAAGTGTCCAACTGGCGTTTCAACCCATGCACACTGGTCGCAGGCCACACATTTTCCTTCTGTTGGATCTTTGTGAAAGATGAACGAGGAGGAATGCCGAACTTCGACTCACCTCAGGCACTAGTTCTCGGTAGCAATACTTGTCTAGTAGATAGGGTTCTTTTACTGTAAAGGAGTGGTCTCAGAGACCAACCATCCGCACCAGAATTTAGGTGGCTGATCACACATTCATTTATTCCATCAGCATGACTTCGGCATTTACCTCAATATCCCTCTGTTGCACCCTCACAGCACTTCTTGTGGTATTACATAAGTGGTAAGAGCATCAATACTCCCAAAACATGTCTGCATTTGGACATTCTTTTAGTTGCAATATTCCCACCTTTGTTCTGAGAAATCCCTACCCTCTTGTGGCCTGTCCCTCCCCCATACATGCTGTATATTGCATATTTGTACATAATCCAAGTATATAGGACCATAAATGAATACTTAGTTGAGTGCCCAAGAGGCTCTGACATACCATCCTTGGAGGCTCTCCCTACACATGCCAATAGTACTCTAGATGGTATCCATATGGTTGGAAAATACTCCTAAGTACATGCTACACCATCCTTAGGTGTATACTTCAAGGTAGAGGAACAGGGGAAGTGGAATGACATATGAAGGCCATGGGGAAATGTCTGAAAAAAGTGCAGAGACTTCTAAAACATATAGAAAACATGAAATAGTACATCACACATACTACCTTGTGGTCTGTTGATGGCAATACAAATGTTCTAACAAAAATAAAGGCTAGTTTTACATAAAACACTATTTGTTATGACCATGAAAACTATGAAGCATGAAAACTTGCACAATTGAACAACTTGAATGGGCGAAGTTTCAATGCTGCACTATGTAGGCCTTTTGGTTTAATTCTGGTGTACAGAGGCTCTGAGATGTTGGGTAACTGTAATATTATTCATACAAGCCATAATGACCATGAGGGTCTTGGAACTACCCTCACTGGATCACGAGATGGTGTGTGTCCTGTGTTATTTCATGTTTTTTTATATGTTTTAGTTTCAGTAGGATGTATATTCCATTTGTGATTGGCTGTTGAGATCAGACTGGTTACCTGATTTGGTAAGTGTTGTTGTGCGTCTAGGTAGTAGGGAACTGCACGTAGCACCACAGCTTTCTGTAAATGGGTTTATTGACAATGACATCATTCCCACCCGCCTTGGCAATGACTCCCTAAGTCAGCTGCAGGAGGGATTCTGGGTTGGTAGGCTCATCTAGTGATTGCATTTGCTGTATTTAGTACATATATCTACAAGTAATACACCCTCTGGAAACCCTCTAATAGACCTTGCCAGGAGGGTCACTATAAGTGGATTGGGGGCACTCTATCCACATTGGGAAATGAGTGAGACCATCGCGGAGGGAAGGGGTCTCTGAGACCTATTAATTTGTGCAAAGAAACTAGGTCTCGAGACTGTGGGAACCTCAAAAAAGTGGTGCCAGGGTGCTTCGACTCCTCGAGCGTTGTTAATGCAACAGCATCATAGACATCCTGCGCATGGGGGAGACCATCTCCTTTGCCCGGATGGGCATACTCTGGTGATGTTCTGTTAGGTGGGCCTCCATATTGTAATGCCAAATGGCAGGTCAAGTGTCTGTCTCCCTACCTGGGTGATGGAAAAGTGAACAAATAACTGGGACATTACGACAAGGACAATTGTTGGAGCCTTTGTTGGCGCTTCCATACTGGAATGGTTCCATTCAAGGGCACTGACTCGACCACTGGGTATTGCAGGATAATGTCAAGATTGGTTCTCCTTGACGATCTTACTAGGAGGTCCAGGGGTGCAGGTGACTAATGAGGAGGTAAGTCCAGGCACTAGTATGTGTGAGGCGGAGAGTCAAGTCTGGGTCATACAAATGAAGTCCAGGCACTAGAGGAGCACTGGGAGTAAGTCCAGGTTTTTGCAGAGTAAGTCCAGACTGCAGGAAAGTAGTCCAGAGTTGAGCACAGCTTGTCCGGAGCGAAGGATATCCCAGAGGTGGGATAAGTCCTAAGATGTCTAGCATCGAGTCTGGGACAGAGGAGGCTTTTGCCCTTGTGCGAGTAGGAGACTTGCTAGGATCAGACATAGGACCAAGGGGATGAGATAGGACAGAGGCCGGAGTTGGCCGGAGTTCAGGAGAACAAGGTGGAATTAGGAGAGCATGGTGGGTAGTACAGACTGAGGAGTATCTTAGCTGAGATTTGATCTAAGGATCTACTAGGCTGGAGTTTGGTAGTTTATATAGTAAAGAGAACTAGAGGTGAGTATATGTGGTGACAAGTAAACACCTTAGTCAGGACAAGGGATGGAGCAGAAACAGACAGGAAAATAAACTGGAGCAGAAGCAGACATGGGGAACTAGGATTACAGGGTCAACAGGACAGATGCAGGAACAAGTGTGGTAAAGGGAACTAGGTCAGAAGAGGACAAGTAAGGGTTGGAGGTGGACTTAACTAATGTTAAGTCTGGAGCAATGTCCAGGACCAGAGGAAGTGGGACCAGAGGAAGTGCATGACCGGAGGGAGTGTGCAGGTGGAGGAAGGGCGGAGTAGCCAGAGGAAGGTCCGGAGTTAGACATAGAAATGTCCTAAGCCATTGGTGGACCTGACAGAGGAAGTGGAGCAGGAGCAGGAGCAGAACTGAGCCAGAGTTGGATATACCATCTGGAGTTGGGCTACATTGCAGACAAGGCTAAGGGAGTGGCCAGACTGAAACCAGAGTAGTGACTAGTGGTAGGTACAGGTCCAACACAGTGGAGTTAGACCGCAGATCTGTCTGCAGGAAGACAGGGGTCAGTCCTGAGGCAGAGATGGACATAGTGACCGGAGTTGAGCTGGAGTACAGCTATGGGGCTGGAGATGGCCGGACTAGATCTGGATTTGTGTCTATGCCTAAGAAGAGGTCAGGTGGGCCAAGGTTAGACTGGAGTTGCGACTGGGAAAAGTATGGATATGACAGATAAGCTCTTCAATGTGAGGGCACGTTCAGCCACCCCACAATGACCACAGAAGCCGCATGGAAGAGTGCCAGTGATAGGATTCATGACAGTTTCAGGTACTTGATGAGCGGCATGTAGAATGTGTCTGCCCATGTGTGAGCAGATATTGGACTCAATCTTTTTGTTGCAAACTGGGCACATACCAGGGGCTGACTTCCCTTTGGAGGTAGTAAGAAGTTCTGTCCCTGCATTGCAAACAAGTTGTTGGAGACCTTCATGTTAATCCGATTAGTATCATGGTCTCCCATTGAATTCACTGACATACCATCCAATGTCTGATATGGAAATAAATTGCACGTATGCCTGATCGAAGGGAAGCCAGATAGTGGGGTCTTGTGTGCAGCAACTCGACCCCAGATCATTGCCATAGCAGTCTCGAGCACCTCAGTGGACAATGCCCATGTTGTGTCGTTGGCATTCACTTCTGCTTGATCATCAGGTGCCAAGTGGGCCGAGGCAGTGGCAGTTGTCAGATTGACCACTGTGAGGAGAGATCAGCAACACTCATGGAAACAATGTGAGTAGTCTTAACTTGCATTCCAGGCACTGAGGATGCAGCTTTGAGATAACTGCCAGTCCACAACCAAAGGGACTTGGGGCTCGGAACAGGACTAGTGATAGAGGGGCATAGGACCATAATATCGCCAGTGACCTTGATTCTGCCTTGTGGGGACATAAGTGTTGCTGTCTTAATGTGGCCACGTGCTGAGCCCCCCTGTGAGATATGTGTGGAGCAGATGAAGGCAAGTGCAAGTGCCTTGTTGTGAGTGCATACGAGCGATACAAAGACATCACCAACAACAAAGTTATCACCACAGAGAAGGTGACCTGTCTCAAGGTCACTTAATCTCTTGTTCACTGAAGTATATCCCCAAACACAGAGAAGTCAAACAGTTGACTTGGGGGAGAAGTCAGGAGTGATAAGGAGTTGACAAATGCTCTGTTTATGGACCCACTTGTGTTCATCACACAAAAGGTAGTCCTCAACATGCACTCCAGGACCAGATGGAGGTGCAGTTGGGGAATGCGTGTCTGATACCGGTTGCTGGTTGGAAGTGGTGGGATCACAGTCGAGTGAATCAATTTCATCTTCAATGGCTTCATCAAACCCAATGTCAAGCTCCTCTCCCTCATCTCTGCCAATTCCTCCAGTGTCAGTCTCTGCTGTGCAACCAACCTGCACATCTTCCATAGTTGTCTGTGCTGTGGGACAGACTCATGTGGTCAGAACATCCACCAAGTCTTCATGGTCCTCAGCATTGTTGATACTGAGGTACTTTACATCTCTGAACACACAGAAGATATCTATGCCTGAACCTGAGGAGAAAAGTGTTTCAAAGTTGTATGAAGTGGGCAGAACCTTGGACTTTTTTAGAATTTCCATGGCATTCTCTCTACCTTGACTCCAACAGCTTGGAAGGTCGCAGTTCGCAGCAATTGTATCACCAACCCAGGTTGCACGACTAATGTGATCAACGCTTTCTTTCCGATTCATGTTCAAGCATCGATGGCCATGACAGATGTCTGGATTATGAGAGTAAATGTCACCAATATCATGTACAGTGCAAAGGCGATCAATGATCTGTCGATAGTTGAAGGTGTTGTTGTGACCCCCAGACATTCGCAATAATGCAAACATGAGCTCAAGTGCATCGTTGCCGACATCTAGCAGAGAGAACCTGGAGGAGGGATCAAGCTTCTATTGTTTTGCAATGCTAAAGATAGCATTCTTCACCATTGTCTGGGAATTGTAGTATAGTTGATTAGGCATGAAGTGGCAGCATTGGTCACAGTAGAACGTGTACAGAAGGTGTGTGAAGCAGCTCAGGTGAATCACTTGCTCAGATAGCGACAGCTTAATGTTAGTAAACGGTTCCAGTAGGTTCTCCATGTTGGTATTGAGTGTTTGTGCACTCTTGTTGTGCTTATGGACGCCTTATTTAGTGATTACTTCAGCTCCTTCCTTTCATGGTTCATCACATGATTTGTGGCTTATGTTTTCCTTTGTTTCTTCTTGTTTGCTTTGTTTGTATAGTTGAAATTTTCGTGCCCAGAGTCTTTTCTCTTCAGTCTCTGACACTGGGCACAAGGTCTGTAATCTGTAGCTCTCCTCATAATTTAGTCTCTGACACTGGGCACAAGAGTGCTCCTTTGTGGTTTATCTTAACACTCCAGAGTGAAACCCAGTACTTGCAGTGCTTCGAAGTTGGCAACAACATTGACATCAGGGATACATCCCAAAGATGTAAAGGGTGGAAGTGCTGGATTGAACTTGGCGATGGCAATGATTGCAGACAGAAGCTCGATGGCACGTGGGACATCTTGCAGGTCATCAGGATATAAGAGTCGTCGAGCTGCATCTTGATCAAGGTTGTCAAGCAGGGGGAGGTAGCGCTCAAGCATAAAGGTGCTGATGCACTGTCCATGATTGAGTGACATGCCTTTGGTTCTGTGGATGCATGTGCTAAAGCCTACAGAAGGTGGTATTGGTGACAATGGTCAATGTAAGGATGAGAACACTTACATTTAATGATATGTTTATAGTCAAAGTCGAGGGTCACTTCGCCATCACCTGTGTAAAGGTTCATACCAGGAAGGTTTGATAATGTGCTGTGCAATGGAGACGTGATGGGGAGCTGGTTCTTGAGGAAGACCCTATGGCCAGCTTTCCAATGTGTTGCATCTCCATCCATGGCAAAGGACCAAAGTGGACCAATGTCTTCCTTGCCACCTGCTACCTGCCAACCACTGATGGCCGTGTTGAATATGAACTCCATGTTGGTAGCATCTTCAGACTTGCAAGTAGGTGCAGCAAGAATTGGGTAGAGTCCGTCTTCACCAAAAATGTGCGCACCAATGACAGTCACTTCCTTTCCAAGGTGGACTTTACTGGCCTTGAGAGATGTTGCAATGTTGATTGCAGACTGGTAGTTGTAAAGCATGGGGTCAATGAGATGTGAATGGGTCCAGCACAAACCACTGATGCCATTGGCCATTGGCAAATAGACTGCAGCTTCTTCAAGTGCTGTTTCATCAACCAGAAGGCTGACACCATGACAAGTGATTAAGCCAGCCTCTAGACAAGGCCCTACAATGGTGTCTCAAATATTTTTCTTGATGGTGTCAATAGAGATGCGTCCAATAGTTGGTGTGATTTTGACGAAAGACATCTTGGAACAGAGGGTGCAAAGAGATGGCAAAGCGAGGCGCTTGTTCAGTGCAAAGAGGAGGCTTCTTCCCCCAAGCCAATAAATGAAGAGAGCGAGGTCTGTTGCCTCAGCAGTGTGGCCATGCGGCCGGTACCCTCTCTCCAGTGCATCTTCAATCATCCAGATAATCATACATATGCTTGCTCCATTGTGAAGTGCAGTCTTGAGGAGCTGGCAGAGCCATGGTATGTTGGCTTGTGAGAGAGCCATCACGAGTGAGTTGTGATCTTCAAGATTTGCAAGCATGCACTTGAGCTTGTGCATGTCATTAAGGCTCTGTAGAGAAACTCTAGTGAGACAAATGAACTGGATGGTAGCATGGCAAAGCACATACCTGAAGCTTTAAACCATTCATGACTTCATTGTGCTCGTCCAGAAGGAAGAGGAACTGGAGAGGTGTGAGGAGAGTATAATGCATGTGAGATTTGCATTTGCTAGCATTTTGTGCGAGCAATTCCATGTGGGAAGCTATTTGACTGCAAGGGAAACAGGTAGAATCACCATCTACAATGGAATGAAGACAGTTGTGGGATCATGCTGATACCCCACCTTTGGTGATTTCGACATTGAAAGGGAGTTGGTCAGGTCCTTCACGAGTACGGAGCCAAGGGAAGTTAGCTTGTATTGAAGTACCTGGAATAACTGGCCAGTTATTACTATCGAGGACAAGGCCATGACAAGTATCAGTCCCAAGTTGCGAGCCAAATTGTTGAAGTGACATTCTGGAGGCTGAGTGATTTCTAGTTATCCTTCAGTAAGAAATGCAACTTCCATCAATAGCACCTCACAGAGACATGTTTGGGCTGCTACAATTGCCCGCAGATGAATCAGATTGAGGTTGTACCAGAAAGATTGTTGCCAGTGCAAAGCGGGAGGCACTCATGTTTTCCTGAGTCGCAGATGACTTGATGCATGATTTCGTGCCCCAGTGTGACTCAAGGTTGGAAAACTGGCCTTTGGTCGTGAGTGGGATATGGCTATGAATATTTGTCTTGACCCAGCAGCCTCAAGGGCACTGTAGCTCCCAAGCTTGTTTGTTGTTTATGGGCACCTTGAGACTGCCACATTGGTAAAGTGTGAGATACAATTCGCTGTTGGCTTTCAAGATAAGATCTTCATCTGTGGGCTGTGCTAATGCACCCCATGGGTACGAACTTTTGAATTGAATGTATGAGGGGCTGTATAGAACTCGTCTCGGAACTGTAGTACAAGTGAAATTGTATGGAGGGTGCTGAGTTTGAGAGTGGGACTCGCCTTGAGCAGAATCAAGTTCAATTAGGTTATCTTTGGGAGACCCAGTGGAGTCGGGCTCATCCCAATAGTGTTCTGGATGCCATTGAGATTCCTCAAATGAATTACTTAGCTGGCTATTGTAAAACAATGTCACCTCTCTGAAAGAAGGTGAAGGAGACTGCATATATGCACCATCAATGGCACTATGCTGGTGGAATGAGTGAGTTTCCACTTCAGGTAACCACTTTTGATAAGCATTTAGCCTGAATAGTTTAGTATCACAATTCAGCCAAATAGCCTATAAAACCATGGTCATCCCAGGGAAGGTCTGCTTCCCTCCTGGGATGGCCCATGCTTGCTTGTGGTGTCAGGGGTCCTTATACATTTTTTTCATTCTTGCTTACCACAGATAATTTGGTATTTTCCTTAAACACTGCACATTCTCTTGCTTGGAATGAGTTCTGTAATATTTCAAAACCATCTTCATCCAACAACAAAATTTATATTATTCAAACTAGATGTTGATGATGATATTGTTCAAGCCAAAACTTGCTGGAAGCACACAAAGTGCTGCTGAGCTGCTCAAATAAGGTCCAGACTAGAGTCCAGTGTGAGTAACTGATGATATAGACAGTTGTGTAGAGGTATACAGCACCTAGAGTCCAGTGTGAGTAACTGAAGAGGAGAAACACTGGACTCTACAGGGTATGTGTGCTTCTGGGTAAACAAATGTAAACAACAAGTGAAGGAAACAAGTCAAGGGCACATCTAGTGCTACAATGCAGCTATGAAGCTGAAACAAGTTGGTAGTAAGTAGGGTAGACCATCATAGTAAGTAATAGAGTCATAAGAAGAGGTGGAAATCACCAAAACTAACACATAGTGTGGTATTCCTCAAAGTGGGGGAAAGCCACAGACTTCCTCTAAAGATAACGGTAAGAATTATTTTTTAAAAAAGGGTGGAAGACAGATGAAACATACCCATTAGATTCTTATACTTTGGATTAGCGGGGTCCACCCCACCACCAGTCAATTTTAATTTCCCAAGTTGGGCACAGTATTTTCCTTTCAAACTGTAGGTGACTGATAAGCGTTAGAATAGCTATAGCGAGAGAACATACATTAATAGGCGGCTCTGTACCGCCGTCGCAAATTTGTCAGGTTGCGAAGCATATGTGCGGCCATAGACCGGATCCCCACTGAATATTTCTCTGGCAAGCACAGCATGGACATCCTTCTTGTGGCATCCAGAGGGTTTCTCTTGAGGGGGGATGCCTTTTTGTGTAGGACGCCAATCGTAGAATAGAATAACACGGTCAGAGGGGTGAGATATGAGCCATGAGAGCAACCTCTCTGTTAAGTGGGGGTAGCGCTCCCAATAAACTGAATCAACTGTCGACAAAGTATCTTGCTTTGGTTGGCCTGCATTGCTGACCTGAGTGGTGGATTTCTTGAGATTTGGAGGGGTCTGGGTTCCTTTTGTAGTTGCCTTCTTCTTCCCTCTACGACCCTGTGAGCCAGTGTGGGATGGGTTGGTGGGGTTGGCATGCACCATACCAGGTGCCTGAGACAGTGGTGTACCAGAGGCCATTGGGGACTTTGCTAGGGCTTGTAGTTGTGCAGAGCATCTTGCACGAGGTCACAGGGGAGACATACTTTTCAATCGCCGCTTCAACCAAGCCACATGGTACTAACATATTTCAAGTTTCTCAAGCTAATCTGAGCAAACTGAGTTAACTTTGAGCACCACTAATGTGTACAATGCATGTGAAAACTCTGACACGCTTAACAGGATGCGAGAACTCTGGGCTCTCTGGCACCTGCTGCAGAATGACAACAATGCCAGCAACATGGTGTGGGTAGGTGACTTTAACAGGCACCACCTGCTGTGGGACGACCACAACAACACCCACCTGTTCACAGCCACAAACATGGACGCTGCCTCAGTCTTGATCAACCTTGTAGAGACCTTTGGCATGGACATGCCGCTCCCAGCAGGCATACCAACACTCAAGACCTTCAGGACAGGAAGCTTGTCATGACCCGACAACGTCTTCTGCAGTGCCCCATTATCACAGGCTTTCACAGAGTGCCAAGTTAGGCCTGAACTTTGCCCAGCCTGTACTGACCACTTCCCGATAACCAGAGCCATTGACCTAGCACTAGAACATTCTGTCCCCACTGCCCACTGGAACTGGAAGGCCATCAAGTGGGTTCAGGACCACCCTCAGTGGCAACCTTAGCACCTTGGGACCCACTTGCCCCGTACAGGACAAGGAGGACTTTCTTGCTACCTTCAGTTTACTGACCACAGCTATACAGAACACAACAGAACAACATGTGCCAAAAACAAAGCCAACCCCGTACACAAAGTGCTGGTGGTCCCAGGAACTCGCCCAGATGTGCAGACAAAAGTGCCGTCTCAAAGCCAAGTCCTTTCGCCTCTGGGCCCAGCATCTACACCCAGTCCACAAGGAAGTCAGGAGAGTGGCAAATGAATACACTACAAGGATAGCAGGTGCAAAAAAGAAACACTGGGAAGACTGGCTCGAAGATGTCAACATAGATAACATGTGGACAGTGCACAAGTATGCAGGTGGTGCCCCAACAGATGGTGGCAATGCAAGAATCCCCACCCTCAAAATGCAGACTAACGGCCAAGCAAAAGAGCTGGACAACAATGAGGAGAAGAGCAAACTCCTCTATGATACCTTTTTCCCCCCTCCCCCTGCTGACCCGCATGCTGATCTACCCACAGACTACCTGAACCCAGCATGTGAATTCAAGCCAATAACGGACAATCAGATCTATAGAGCAATCAGAAACCTCGCCCCCTTCAAGGCACTGGGGCCAAACAACATATGCAATGTAGTGTTCACCAAGTGCGCAGACCAACTAGTTCCATGGATGGGACACCTGTTTAGAGCTATTTTCGAACTTAATGTCTTCCCAAGCGAGTGGTTAATGTCCAAAACAGTAGTGATCCAAAAACCAGGGTGACCTGATTACAGCACACCAAAAGCCTACACAGCAAGCAATTCTCAATGTTCTTACCAAAAACATGTGAAAAAATATTTTTTGAATAGATACTCTTTTTTCTCTACTGTTCAAGGAAATAAATGGTGAAAAAAAAATACATAGGCACAGTATATACTACCTGCAAACATTGGCTTGACACATTTCAGATGTTTCTTCAGTAAGAAAATCTATGTAGTCTGAAATGTGACAGAAAATCAGAAAGGTTTATGCAAATTGTTTCATTTGTTGTTTTCAGAATGTTTTACACTTTGTTAATCAAATATTATGTGATTGGTCATCATACAAACATTGTAAAAATA
>Ga0307516_10003944_pt1 | contig 18670 bp, 12 predicted proteins | sample 19_EM_MG_FD_203310 | JGI IMG/M metagenome (GOLD analysis project Ga0307516, IMG submission 203310) | Populus trichocarpa ectomycorrhiza microbial communities from riparian zone in the Pacific Northwest, United States - 19_EM | ecosystem: Host-associated > Plants > Roots > Unclassified | place... | reverse complement strand
GATGCCTTCGATGTTCGTCAGGTGGTTCGTGGCCGCGCTCGTGTTCGTGCCGGCTGCGCTTTGCATCCCGGCGAGCGCTCGCGCGAATGCGACGTACGAGTTCACGTTGCTGGGACAGGTGGAACAGGCAGGTCACTCCTGGGACTGGACCGGGACGCTGACGATCGTGCTGGACTCCGCTGCCGATGGACTGTACGACCGCGACCACATTCTCGCTTTCGACCTGAACTCCACGGGCTCCTCCTTCCATTGGCCACCTGTCATTGAGTTCATTGCGTTCGATGTCCACGCGAACGTGGCGGACGGCAGGATGACGTCCGTCAGCGGGCGTTATTACGATTGGCCAATTTTCGAGGAAACGACGGACTTCTCGGGGCTGTCGGTCCACTACTACCGCCCCTTCATCGACAAGTCCCCGGTGACCATGGGCGACGCGATCCTCATCCCGGTGGCGGTGCCGGAACCTGGCGCCGGAGCGATGCTGCTGCTCGGGCTGGGGCTGGTCGCTGCTGGCGCCGGTGTCCGGAGTCGGGCAAGAGTCGTTCGCTGACTTGAGCCGAAGTGAGCCCGTGGGCGCACCGGGTGCGCGTCAGATCGCGACCTTGCCCGTCCAGATGTCGTAGTACATGCGCCAGTCGCCCATGAAGCTCCAGAGCGGGCGCTTGAACGAGGCAGGGCGGTTCTTCTCGAAGCCGAAGTGGCCGATCCACGCGAAGCCGTAGCCGAAGGCGAGGCCGGCCAGCAGGAAGCCGGGTTGGCGCGTCCAGATCATCGCCCAGAGGCAGATCAGCGACAACGTGGAGCCGACGAAGTGCAGGCGGCGGCAGGTCGCGTTGCGATGCTCGCTGAGGTACCAGGGGTAGAACTCGGCAAAGCTGTGCAGCGATTTCGGGTCGCCGTCGAATACTGCATTGGCCATCGTCGTTCCCTCATCGTGGCAGTCTTGTCATCAGGCCGGTACGGCCTGACGCATCGCATTCAACACCGCATCGGGGGCTTCCTGCATCAGTGCATGCCCTGAAGCGACCCGGGCGACCGTGGCACGCAGCACGCTTGCGAGCTCCTTGGTGGCCTTGGCTGGCGTCATCACGTCTTGCGAGCCCACGATCAGGGTCGACCGGCACGTGACGCGGGCCGCGGCCTCGAAGCCACCAGCGTACGCGTCGCAGACGCGGAAGTCGTGTTCGAAAAGGTTGCCTTCGTCACCGTCCTGTATCCGATGCATCAATGCGCTTGCGCCGCCGCGCAGCCACGCGCCGGGTCCGGGATATGAGGGCTTGCTGGCGATGCCCGAATGCGAGAACGCGTTGACCATCGCGATCGCGCGCGCCGGATCGTCGCGCGCGGTCGCGAGCAGCGCGTCGCTGACCTTCATCGGGTACGCGGTGCCCACCATCACGAGGCCGTCCGCGCGCTCGGGCGCGCGTGACGCGGCCTCCAGCGCGATCAGCGAGCCCATGCTGTGGCCCACGAGGTGCGCGCTGGCCACGCCGGCGGCGTCCAGCAGCGCGAGCAGCCAGTCGGCGAGCGCCTCGACGCTGGCCAGCGGGGGGCCGTCGGAGCGGCCGTGCCCCGGCTGGTCGACGGCCAGCACGCGGTAGCCGTGGTGCGCGTACCAGCGCGCGAGCAGCGTCCACACGGAGTGGTCGTTGAGCGCGCCGTGCACGAAGACGACGCAACGCGGCGCATCGGCCCAGGGCTTGCCGCCGGTGTACGCGCAGGCGATACGGCCTTGCACGTCGAACTTCATGCCGCAGCCCTTTCAGCGGCCTTCAGCGCCGACTTCAGGTCGGCGATCAGGTCATCCGGATCCTCCAGTCCGATCGACAGCCGGATCGTGCCGGGGCCGATGCCGCCCGCGGCGAGCGCGGCGTCGTTCATGCGAAAGTGCGTCGTCGAGGCCGGATGGATCACCAGCGAACGGCAGTCGCCCACGTTGGCCAGGTGCGAGAACAGCTGCAGTGCCTCGATGAACGCGACGCCCTGGGCGCGCGAGCCACGCAGGTCGAAGCTGAACACCGAGCCGCAGCCGCGCGGCAGCAGCGTCTTCGCGAGCGCGTGGTCGGGATGCGATTCGAGTTCCGGATAGCCGACCTGCGCCACCATCGGATGCGCCGCGAGGAACGTGACCACCTTGCGCGCATTGGCCACGTGGCGCTCCATGCGCAGCGGCAGCGTCTCCAGGCCCTGCAGGATCAGCCACGCCGTGTGCGGGCTCATGCACGCGCCGAAGTCGCGCAGGCCTTCGCGGCGGGCGCGCAGCAGGAACGCGCCGACGGTGCTCTCCTCGGTGAACACCATGTCGTGGAAGCCGGCGTAGGGTTCGCTCAGCTCGGGGAAGCGGCCGCTGCGGTCCCAGTCGAAACGGCCCGAGTCCGCCAGCACGCCGCCGATCACGGTGCCGTGGCCGGAGAGGAACTTCGTCGCCGAGTGGAAGACCAGGTCGGCGCCCTGCTTGAACGCCTGCTGCAGCCACGGCGTCGTGAACGTCGCGTCGACGAGCAACGGCACCCCGGCGTCGTGGGCGACGTCCGAGACGCGCGGGATGTCCAGCACGTCCAGTCCGGGATTGCCCAGCGACTCGCCGAACAGCAGCTTCGTGTTCGGCCGGATGGCGGCGCGCCAGCCATCGATGTCGCGCGGCTTGACGAAGGTCGTCTCGATGCCGAAGCGCGGCAGCGTGTAGGCCAGCAGGTTGTGCGAGCCGCCGTACAGCGCGGCGCTGGCCACGATGTGCGAGCCGGCGCCTGCGATGGTGGCGATGGCCAGGTGCAAGGCGGCCTGGCCGCTCGCGGTGGCGATCGCGCCGACACCGCCCTCGAGCGCGGCCACGCGTTCCTCGAACACGGCCGTGGTCGGATTGGAGATGCGGCTGTAGACGTGGCCGGCGCGCTCCATGTTGAACAGCGACGCGGCGTGTTCGCTCGACTCGAAGACGAACGAGGTCGTCAGGTGGATGGGCGTCGCGCGCGCGCCGGTGGCCGGATCGGGCGCGGCGCCGGCGTGCAGGGCGAGGGTGTCGAAACCGGGGTCGGACGGACCAGGCATGGCGGCTTTCAGGTGACTGTCGCGGAGGCGTCCGGATTCGTCCACTGCCGGGGCGAACCACGACGCCAATGGCGCGATTGTGTGCTATGTTGAAGGCCTCATTTCACTGCATTCTCGAGGAGGCGTTGCCATGAAAGTCAGCGACATCCTGCGTGTCAAGGGCAATACCTTGTTCACCGTTTCGCCCGACCAGCCGCTGCACGAGGCGGTCATCACGATGGCCGAGCACGACATCGGCTCGCTCGTCGTCATGGATCATGGCGAACTCACCGGAATGCTCACGTTCCGTGAAGTCATCCGCGCCACCGTTCGACAGGGCGGCACGCTGGGCGCCGTCACCATCCGTACGGTGATGGACGACGCGCCGCTCACCTGCACGCCGGAGACCGAGATCGACGAGGTGCGCCGCATGATGCTGGGCCGCCACGCGCGCTACATGCCGGTGCTCAACGGCCAGACGCTGATGGGCGTCATCTCGTTCTACGACGTCGCGCGCACGGTGGTCGAGGCGCAGGACTTCGAGAACCGCATGCTCAAGGCCTACATCCGCGACTGGCCTTCGGAAGAAGACACCAAGGTCGGAACGAGTCTTTAGCCCCACGGTCGCTGGCGCTCCCTGCCCCCGAGGGGCCAACCGCGAGCGGCCCGGCAGAGCCGGATCCGCCGCTCCCTTGAATCTTCTGAGTTACGCGCGAGCGGCAGCGCCGGCGAGATGAGTCGCCGTCAGGCCGCGATCATCGGCACGACATTCGACGACGAGGCCAGCTCGCGCCCGGCGATCCACATTTCCAGCGCGGCCGCGTCCATCGGACGGCAGAAGCGGTAGCCCTGCATCATGTCGCAGCCTTCGCGGCGCAGGAACTGGTGCTGGGCATCGGTCTCGACGCCCTCGGCGATGGTCTTGAGGTTCAGCGCGCGCGCCATCTGGATGATGGCCTGCACGATGGCGCGATCGTCCGGGTCGGTGTCGATGTCGCGCACGAAGGACTGGTCGATCTTGAGCGTGTGCAGCGGGAAGCGCTTGAGGTAGCTGAGCGACGAGTAGCCGGTGCCGAAGTCGTCCAGCGACAGCCGCACGCCCAGGCCGTGCAATGCGTCCATCATCGCGATGGCCGCCGCCGGATTGGCCGTGACGCTCTCGGTCAGCTCGAGCTCGAGGTACTGGGCCGGCAGGCCGGTGTCGCTCAGCGCGCGCGAGACGACGGCGGGCAGTCCGGCATGGCGGAACTGCACGGCCGACAGGTTCACGGCCACCACCATCGGCGCCACGCCCGCGTCGATCCAGGACTTCAGCTGCGCGACGGCGGTGCGCAGCACCCATTCGCCGATCGCGACGATCTGGCCACTGGTCTCTGCCAGCGGAATGAACTCGGCCGGCGACACCATGCCGAACTCGGGGTGGCGCCAGCGCAGGAGCGCCTCGACGCCGACCAGGTGCTCGCCGGTGCCATCGAGCTGCGGCTGGTAGTGGAGCAGCAGCTCGTTGCGCTCCAGCGCGCGCCGCAGGGCGGACTCCAGCTGCAGCTGGCGCGCCGAGCGCTGCTGCATGCCGGCCGCGAAGAAGCGCCACGTGGCCTTGCCTTCCTGCTTGGCACGGTACATCGCGGTGTCGGCGTTGCGCGACAGGATCTCGTAGTCGTCACCGTCCGACGGGTACGAGGCGATGCCGATCGACATCGTCATGCTCAGCTCGTGGCCTTGCACCATGCAGGGCTCGGCCAGGCGCTCCAAGAGCTTCGAGGCCACCAGCTCGGCGCCCGCGGCATCGGCGCCGGGCAGCAGCACGGCGAACTCGTCGCCGCCAAGGCGGGCCACGGTGTCGACCTCGCGCAGGCTGCCCTGCAGGCGGCGCGCGACCTCGCTCAGCAACGCGTCGCCGACGCTGTGGCCGAGGGTGTCGTTGATGTTCTTGAACTGGTCCAGGTCCATGAACATCAGCGCGAACGGCCGGTGATCGCGGCGCGACACGCTGGTGAGCTGGCCGACGCGGTCGGCGAGCAGGCTGCGGTTGGGCAGGTCGGTCAGGGTGTCCACGTGCGCCAGGCGGACCAGGTTGCGCTCGACCTCACGGAACTGCGTGATGTCGTTGAGGATGCCGATGTAGTGCGTCACGACGCCGTGGGCGTCGCGCTGCTGCGTGATCGCGGCCCAGCAGGTGTAGAGGCTGCCGTCCTTGCGCGAGGTGCGCACCTCGCCCTGCCAATGGCCGGAAGTCTGCAGTGCGGTGCGCACCTGGCGGCGCACGTCGCGGCGGCCGATGCCGAAGCCGAGCGCGGCGGTCTGCTGGCCCTGCAGCTCGTCGATGTCGTAGCCGCTGATCTCGCAGAAGGCCTGGTTGACGGTGACGACGCGGCCGTCGCGGTCGGCGATGACGAAGCCTTCGCGCGCCTGCTCGAACACGGCGGCGGCCAGATGCAGCTTGTCCTCGACGGACTTGCGCTTGGTGATGTCGCGCCCCTCGACCAGCAGGTTCGGCGCGGCGTTGCGCGGGCGCGGGATCGCGCGGATCGACAGCTCCAGCGTCAGCGACGTGCCGTCCGGGCGCTTCAGGGTGAGCTCGTGCGTGACGACGGCCCCGCCGACAGCCTGCTCGATCACGGCCTGGAGCGCACGCGCCGGGAGTTCGTCGATGCCGAGCGTGGCGACCTGGTCCAGGCGGCGGCCGGCGATCTCCGGGTGGGTCACGCGCAGCCATTGGCGGCCGGTTCCGTTCATGTGGCGCAGGGCGCCGGTCGCGTCGAGCACGCAGACGAGGTGCGGGCTGCGGTCGATCAGGCGGTTGGCCAGGCGTTCGCGCTGCAGCGAGCGACGCGTGCGCACGGTCTGGGCGAGCAGGGCGGCGGCCAGGCCCAGCAGCGCGACGGCCGCCAGCCAGAACAGCCACAGGGGCAGGGCGATGGCGGGATAGTCGGCGCTGGCCGGCGTGGCGAGCGCAGGCGCGACCGCGCTCGCGCAGGCGAGCGCGACGGGCAGGCGCAACAGCGAGCGCAAGGCAGGCACGACGGCAGCCGGGCATTTCAGTGCGTCCGTCCGCTGCTCGCCTGCCGCGCCTCTCCTGACGCTTGAACCGGGACCGAAAGTCAGCATCCCAGCACTGTGCCTGGGAACCCACGCGGGTGACGCGTGAATAAAGCACCCCGTCGTGGCCTTTATCACGCAGCCCGGCTTTGGCGGCGCGCGAAGGCCGCACTGGCGTGCCGCGCCTCCCCGTCCCCTGCTCGCGAAGCGCCGCCCGCCGCATCGCGAAGGCGTTCGCGCCAGGGGCCCTTAGAATCGACGCATGTCAGGCAGCACCTTCGGCGAACTCTTTCGCGTCACCAATTTCGGCGAGTCGCACGGCGTGGCGATCGGCTGCGTCATCGACGGCTGTCCCCCGGGGCTGGCCCTCAGCGAGGCCGATATCCAGGTCGAGCTCGATCGGCGCCGCCCGGGTACGTCGCGCCACGTCACGCAGCGCAACGAGCCGGACGCGGTGGAGATACTTTCCGGGGTATACGAGGGCCTGACCACGGGCACGCCGATAGCGCTTCTCATTCGCAACACCGACCAGCGCAGCAAGGACTACGGGAACATCCTCGACACCTTCCGCCCCGGTCATGCCGACTACACCTACTGGCGCAAGTACGGCCTGCGCGACCCGCGCGGCGGCGGGCGCTCGTCCGCGCGCCTGACCGCGCCGATGGTGGCGGCCGGCGCCGTGGCGCGCAAGTGGCTCAAGGAGCACCGCGGCACGACCTTCACCGGCTGGATGAGCCAGCTGGGCGACATCGCGATCCCGTTCGTCGACGAATCGCAGATCCCGCTGAATCCGTTCTTCGCGCCCAACGCCGACATCGTGCCGGCGCTGGAGGCCCGCATGGACGAGCTGCGCAAGGCCGGCGACTCGTGCGGGGCGCGCATCGACGTCGTCGCCCGTGGCGTGCCAGTGGGCCTTGGCCAGCCGCTGTTCGACAAGCTCGACGCCGACATCGCCTACGCGATGATGGGCATCAACGCCGTCAAGGGCGTGGAGATTGGCGCCGGCTTCGCCAGCGTCGCCCAGCACGGCAGCGAACACGGCGACGAGCTGACGCCGCAAGGCTTCGTCGGCAACAACTCCGGCGGCGTCCTCGGCGGCATCTCCACCGGGCAGGAACTGCGCGTCTCGATCGCGATCAAGCCGACCAGTTCGATCCGCACGCCGCGCCGCTCGATCGACCGCGCCGGCGAGCCGACGATCGTCGAGACCTTCGGCCGCCACGACCCGTGCGTGGGCATCCGCGCCACGCCCATCGTCGAGGCGATGCTGGCGCTGGTGGTGATGGATCACGTGCTGGCGCACCGCGCGCAATGCGGCGACGTGGTGGTGGACACGCCGGCGATCCCGGCGTCGGCCCCCCGCGGCTGACTCGCCTCGCGCAGGTGCCCCCGGCGGGACGCCGGGGGCGATCCGGACGCTCACGACGAGTTCCCTGACATCCTGGGGGGATGGCGCGCCTTCCCGTCGGCGGCACGCCCGCTTATCCTGCTGAAGGCGCCGGTCGAACGACCTGGCCGGCTGACACGCCCCGAGTGGCGTCCGACGCAGTTCGTCGCCGGAGTTTCCGCTTCGTCGAATCGCACTGCAACTCGTCCCGGCCCAGCAGCACTTCGTCGCAATCTGCCCCCATGTCATCACCAGTAGATCCACACTCCGTCGAAATTCAGGATGAGCCTGGAAAAACGACGAAGGAAGAGAACATGCGCAAGCGCTTTGTGATCGGGGTGGCGGTGGTCGTGGTGGCTATCGGAGCGGGGTTCGCGATCAAGAGCGGCAGGGGTAGCGCCGCGGTCCCGGCCAGTGCGGCGATGGCGGCGAATTCGCCGGACACCGCTGCCAGCGAGGTGCCGCTGGACTTCACCGCCGCCGAGGCGACGAAGCCGGTGACGCTCGCGCTGCCGCAGCTCGTCGAGTTCTCGGGCGCCCTGGTGGCGCCGAATACGGCGATGGTGCGGGCCAAGGCCACCGGCACGCTGCTGACGCTGGACGTCCAGGAAGGCCAGCGCGTGAAGGCGGGCGATCTCATCGGCCGCATCGACATCGGCGACCTGGCCAGCCGCGTCGCCGAGCGCAACGCCAACCTGGCGGCGGTCAAGACGGCCCTCGCGCAGGCGCAGCGCACGCACGACTCCAACGTCGGCCTGGCCAACGACAAGTTCATCTCGCCGCTGGCGCTGGACAACTCCAGGTCGGCGCTCGACACCGCCAAGGCGCAGGTTGCCGCCGCCGAGGCCACCCTCGACACGGCGAAGATCGCGCTGCGCGACGCCTCGCTGATCGCGCCGATCAGCGGCATCGTCGCGAAGCGCTTCGTGGTGGCCGGCGAGAAGGTCACCGCCGAGCAGCAGGTCGTCACGATCGTCGACCTGCACATGCTGGAGCTCGCCGGCACGGTCGGCACCCAGGAGGTCGGACGCCTGTCGGCGGGCATGCCGGTGACGCTGAAGGTCGAAGGCGTCGACCAGCCGCTGGAGGCCAAGCTCGCGCGCATCGCGCCGGCGGCCGAGGCCGGCACGCGCTCGATCGGCGTGGCCGTGCAACTGCAGAATCCGAAGGAGACGATGCGCGCCGGCCAGTACGCCGTCGCCCAGGTGCAGATCAGCGACGCGACGCCGCGCCTGACCGTGCCGCTCGGCGCGATCAGCTCGGCCTCGGGCCAGGAGTACGTGTGGACGGTGGAGGGCGGCAAGCTGCTGCGCCGCACCGTCACCACCGGCCGACACGATCCGATGCGCGGGCGTGCCGAGGTGCTGCATGGCCTGTCGCCGGAAGTGCCGGTGCTGGGCGCGCGCTTCGACAACCTGCGCGAGGGCGCCAAGGCGCGCATCGTCGCGGTCGCGACCGCCGCCACGCCGAAGCCGCTCGCACCTGTCGCGACCACCACCCGTTGATCCACGCCGTCCCCACGGCCTTCCTCCGAGGAGAATTCCCATGTGGATGACGCGTGTCTCCATCAACAACCCCGTCTTCGCGACCATGGTCATGGTGGCCCTGTGCGTGCTCGGGTTGTTCTCTTACCAGCGCCTGGGCGTCGAGCAGATGCCCGACATCTCGCCGCCGGTGGTCTTCGTTGCCGTGCAATATCCGGGCGCGTCGCCGGGCGCGGTCGAGACCGAGATCACGAAGCCGCTCGAAGATGCCCTCAACGGCATCGCCGGCGTCAAGATGATCCGCTCCAACAGCTACGAAGGCCGCAGCGAGACGGTCGTCGAGTTCAACCTGTCGGTCGACATGACCCGCGCCACCCAGGAAGTGCGCGACAAGGTCTCGGTCGTGCAGTCGGGCTTCAACCGCGACGTCAAGGCGCCGTTCGTCAGCCGCTTCGACAACGACAACTCGCAACCCACCGTGACGCTCGCGCTGATGGCCAACGGCCGCAGCGACCGCGAGCTGTCGTTGATCGCCGACCAGACGGTGCAGAAGCGCCTGACCAGCGTCGAGGGCGTCGCCCGCGTGACGCCGCTGGGACTGGTCACGCGCCAGGTGCGCATCGACCTCGACCCGCAACGCCTGCGCGGCTTCGGCCTCACGCCGGCCGACGTCAGCGCCGCGCTGGTGCGCGCCAACACCGACCAGCCGGTGGGCATGCTGCAGAGCAAGAACGAGGACTCGCTGGTGCGCGTCGAAGGCCGGGTGCTCGATCCGAAGCAGTTCGCCAACGTCGTGGTCTCGCGCAACGCGAGCGGCGGCGTCGTGATGCTGGGCGACGTCGGCAAGCTCGTCGAGCGCGAGCAGGAGCCCGACTCGTTGTCGCGCATCAACGGCAAGGCCGCGGTCACCTTCAACATCTACAAGCAGCAGGACGCCAACATCGTGCGCACCGGCGCGGCCATCAAGGCGGCCGCCGAGGAGATGCGCAAGTCGCTGCCGCCGGGCGTCGAGCTCAAGCTGATCTATGCGAGCTCCGACTGGGTCGAACAATCGCTGGACGGCGTCAAGAAGACGCTGGGCGAGGGCGCGTTGCTGACCATCGCCATCGTGTTCCTGTTCCTGCACAGCTGGCGCTCGACGATCATCACCGGCCTGACGCTGCCGATCTCCGTCATCGCGTCGTTCATCGCGATCAACGCGTTCGGCTTCACGCTGAACTTCATGACGATGATGGCGCTGAGCCTGTGCATCGGGCTGCTGATCGACGACGCGATCGTGGTGCGCGAGAACATCGTGCGCCACGTGGGCATGGGCCAGGACCACCACACGGCGGCTCGCAAGGGCACCGACGAGATCGGCCTGGCGGTGATGGCCACCACCTTCGCGATCTGCGCGGTGTTCGTGCCGGTGGCCTTCATGAAGGGCATCGTCGGCAAGTTCTTCTTCCCGTTCGGCATCACCGTGGTGTCGGCGGTGATCGTGTCGCTGTTCGTCAGCTTCACGCTCGACCCGATGCTGTCGTCGATCTGGCGCGACCCGCCGGCCGTCACGATGCAGCGCATCTGGGGCGTGGGCCACATGATGCGCGCCGTCGACTGGGCGATGGCCAAGCTGCACAACATCTACGAGCGCCTGATCACCTGGGCCTTCAGCGGCCGGCGCTACCGTGTCTTCGTGCCGCCGGTGCCCGCCTACGGCTTCGGCTTCGGCGCCCACGGCCAGCGCCTGACCAACGGCAGGCGCAGCCTGCGCTTGGCCACGCTGACCCCGCGCGGAATCGTGCTGTGGGCCGCGGTCGGCACGTTCTTCGCTGCCATCGCGCTGGCCACCACCATCGGTGCCGAGGCGGTCCCGCAGACCGACCAGAGCTACACGGGCCTGCAGATCACGATGCCCGTGGGCACCAGCCTGGCACGTGCCGACGAGAAGATGAAGCAGGTCGAGGCCCTCATCGGCTCGATGCCCGAGATCGACTCGCTGTCCACCCAGGTCGGTGGCGACAACGGCCACAACACCGCCTATGTCGGCATCGGCCTGAAGCCGCGCCACCAGCGCAAGCTCGATCAGTTCCAGGTCGAGGACGAGATCCGCAAGAAGCTCGGCGGCCTGCCGGGCGTTTCCGTGGCGCTTGGCAACCGCCCGATCTTCATCTCGATCCTGGGCCCGGATCCGACCGTGCTCGACCAGATCACCGCCGACCTCGGCGAGAAGATGAAGAAGGTCAAGGGCCTCACCGACTTCGAATCCTCGGTCAAGCCCGGGCTGCCCGCGTACGCGATCCGCGTGCGCCCGGACGCGGCGCGCCAGCTCGGCATGACGCCAGCGCAGCTCTCCGCCAGCCTGCGCACCTACGTTCAGGGCGACGTGTCGACCTACTGGACGACGCCGGACGGCCAGCAGGTGGAAGTGCAACTGCGGTTGCCGGAGTCGAGCCGCGAGAGCGTGGCGCAGCTCAACAAGCTGCCGGTGGCGTTCGCGGCCGACGGCACGCCCGTGCCGCTCGAGAGCGTCGCCACGATCGAGCGCGTCTCCAACCCGGACGTGATCAAGCGCCAGGACCTGCAACGCCGCCAGGCGGTGTACGCCGGCGTCGACGCGAAGTCGGGCCGCACCGTGGGCCAGGTCAACGCCGACATCGACAAGATCGTCAAGGCCACCGTGCTGCCGCCGGGCTACCGCTTCTTCGTCGGTGGCGCCGCGCAGGAACAGGACGACATCTTCGGCAACATCGGCAGCGCGCTGGGCCTGGCGCTGATCTTCATCTACATCGTGCTGGCCAGCCAGTTCGGCAGCTTCCTGCAGCCGCTCGCGATCATGGCGTCGCTGCCGCTCTCGCTGATCGGCGTCATGATCTCGCTGAAGGTGTTCCATTCGACCATCAACATCTTCTCGCTGATCGGCCTGATCATGCTGATGGGCCTGGTGACCAAGAACGCCATCCTGCTGGTCGACTTCGCCAACCACGCCCGCAAGGCCGGGGCGACGCTGGCCGAGGCGGTGCTCAGCGCCGGCCAGATCCGGATGCGCCCGATCATCATGACCACGGCCGCGATGGTGTTCGGCATGTTCCCGCTCGCGCTCGCGCTCGACGAGGGCGGCGAGCTGCAGGCGCCGATGGGCCGCGCCATCATCGGCGGCGTCATCACGTCGACGCTGCTGACGCTGGTGGTGGTGCCGGTGATCTACGCCTACATCGAACAGTGGGTCGGCTTCTTCAAGACGCGCCTGGACGACAACTCGCGCGGCGGCATCATCGGCGCCGTGCTGTCCGGCCTGGTCGGCATCGTGCTGATGATGAGCGGCGTGCCGATGCCCGGCGTGGCGGCGGTGATGGCCATCGCGATCGGCCTGAGCGTGTGGGCCTGCTGGTCGTACGCCAAGGCCAACCAGTACCACGCCGGCTGGGCCGCGATGGGCCTGCTGGGCATGCTGGGCTTCATGATCCTCGCGTTCCTGCGCCCGATCCAGGACGGCGGCCCGCCGGAGGAACTGCAGATGATCGCGCCGCACTCGATGGCACCGGATTCGCAGCCCGACTCCGAGCCGGAATCCGACTCCGTGATGGCCTGATCCTTCGGCGAGCTCCCAAGCCGCCGGTCGCGCCAGGTTGCGCGCCCGGCGGCTTTCCGCGTGGCTGGGCGCCGCGGGGATGCTATGGTCACGCGATGAAGTCCCGCCTCGTCCTCCTGCTGCTGGCCGCGCACGCCGGCGCCGCCCTGGCCCAATACAAGTGCACCGGGGCCAACGGTGCCGTCACCTTCCAGCAGACACCGTGCTTCGGCGCCCAGTCCGAAGAAAAGCTCGTCGTGATCCCGAACGGCCACCCGCCACCGGCTTCCGGCGTGCCTGCGCCCCCGGTGATCGCGCGTCCGGCCGCGCCGCCGTCGGTCGGCAAGGCCGCGCCCAGCGCCGACAAGCGCATGCTGGCGTACTACGAGCGCCAGCACCAGCGCGACGCACTCGAGCAGGCTGTCCGGAACGCACAGGCCGAGAAGGCCCAGCATGCCGCGGAGCGCGCGCAGGCCGTCGCGGCGGCGCAGAAGAAGTACGGCGACGACGCCACCGGCGCGGACTTGCTCAAGGACGCGGTGACGGCCATCAACAGCCGCTACAACGCGCTGGGCGTGATCGACGACGGCCGGATCAGGTCGGCGCAGTCCGAGCTGGAAGACTGGGATCGCGCGCAGGCCGCTGCAGCGGCAGCTGCGGCGGCCAAAGCCGCGTCATCGCGCTAGCGGCAGCGCGACGCCTCAGGGCCGGCGCGTCTTGCCGCTGGGGCGGCCCAGCACCACCTCGCAACCGGTGCATGCGCGCAGCTCGGCGTCGCCGGCGGGCGTCTCCAGCGTCGCGGTGCCGCCGGCGCGGATCTCCCAGCGCCAGACGCCGCTCGCCGAGCGCGCCGTGCCGCGCACGTAGCAGGGGAGCACGTCCCAGCCGTCGTGCTGTTCGCTGGCGCTGACCACGACCGAGCGCGCGAGGAAATAGCGCGCCTGGGCGGCGGTCAGTGCGAAGTCGGCGCAGAAGTCGCCGCCGGCGTCGGTGCCGCGCGTCTCGATGCGTACTTCATCGAGTGCGGCGCCGGGCAGCGGGGCGCCGGCGCAACCGGCCAGGAGCAGGGAGACGACGGCCAGCGCGGGAATCGAACGTTGCATGGAGCGCTAGTGTCGCGCTTTTTCAAGCCGCTTCGCGGATTTCCGGTTGGCGACGTGCCAGACCCCTCAGCACTCGACGATATTGACCGCCAGGCCCCCGCGCGCCGTTTCCTTGTACTTGGTTTGCATGTCGGCCCCGGTCTCGCGCATCGTCTTGATGACCTTGTCCAGGCTCACATGGTGCGTGCCGTCGCCGCGCATGGCCATGCGCGCCGCGTTGATCGCCTTCACCGACGCGATCGCATTGCGCTCGATGCACGGGATCTGTACCAGGCCGCCCACCGGGTCGCAGGTCAGCCCGAGGTGGTGCTCCATGCCGATCTCGGCGGCGTTCTCCACCTGTTCGGGCGTGCCGCCCATCACGGCCGCGAGGCCGGCGGCGGCCATCGAGCAGGCTACGCCCACCTCGCCCTGGCAGCCCACCTCGGCGCCCGAGATCGACGCGTTCTCCTTGTACAGGATGCCGATCGCGGCCGCGGTGAGCATGAAGTCGACGACGCCGGTGTCGCTCGCGCCCGGCACGAAGCGCGTGTAGTAGTGGAGTACCGCGGGGACGATGCCCGCCGCGCCGTTGGTGGGCGCGGTCACGACGCGGCCGCCGGCGGCGTTCTCCTCGTTGACGGCCAGCGCGTAGAGGTTGACCCAGTCCATGACGATCAACGGGTCGCGCATCGCGGCCTCGGGGTTGACGGTGAGGTCGCGGTACAGCTGCGCGGCGCGACGCTTGACCTTGAAGCCGCCCGGCAGGATGCCTTCGGTGCGGCAGCCGCGCACGACGCACTCCTGCATCACCTTCCAGATCTTCATCAGGCCGGCATGCACCTCGGCGTCGGTACGCCAGTGGCGCTCGTTGCGGCGCATCAACTCGGCGATGCTGATGCCGTCCCGCGACGTCAGCATCAACAGGTCGTCGCCGCTGTGGAACGGGTAGGGCAGCAGCGTGGTGTCGGGGGCAATCGTCTTCTGCTTCGTGCCGTCGGCCGCCACCTCGTCGCTGACGACGAAGCCGCCGCCCACCGAGTAGTACACGCGGTTCTCGATCTCGGCGCCGCTGGCGTCGAACGCGGTGAAGCGCATGCCGTTCGCGTGGAACGGCAGCGTTTCGCGGCGATGCATGATCAGGTCGGCCGCCTCGTCGAACGCGATGGCCTGCGAGCCCCCGAGCAGTACCTGCCGGTTGGCGCGCATCGCCTCCAGTTCGCCCGGCACCTTCTCGATGTCGACCGTGTCGGGCTCGTGGCCGGCCAGGCCCAGCAGCACCGCCTTGTCGCTGCCGTGGCCCTTGCCGGTGGCACCGAGCGAGCCGTAGAGGTCGGACTTCACGCGCGCGGTGCGCGCGAGCAGGCCCTCGTGGGTCAGGCGCGCGACGAACATGCGCGCCGCGCGCATCGGGCCCACCGTGTGCGAGCTGGACGGGCCGATGCCGATCTTGAAGAGGTCGAAAACCGAGACTGCCATGACGAACTTTCAGCGCGGCCTGAGCCGGCAGGGATGTAAAACGCGCGAAGCGCTGCCGCCCGCAGGGCCACCCAAGAAAAGGGAAGCGAGGATCACATCCGAGCCGAACCGTGCACCCCCTCGGGGGAGTGGAGGCGGCAAAGGACTTGCGCAGCAAGGCCCCGCCGGAACGGCATCCGGCCTGCAAGCCGGATGCTTCCCGACCAGCGGGAGCGTGGGGGCGTCATTTACTCGGCCTCGGCAAATTCCGACATCGGCACGCAGCTGCAGAACAGGTTGCGATCGCCGTAGACGTTGTCGACGCGGCCCACCGGCGACCAGTACTTGCCCAGGCGCAGCGCCGGCACCGGGTAGGCGGCGTCCTCGCGCGAGTAGGCGTGCGGCCAGTCGTGCTTGAGCAGTGCCTGCGCGGTGTGCGGCGCGTTCTTCAGCGGGTTGTCCTCGCGCGGCCAGCTGCCCTGTTCGACCCGCGCGATCTCGGCGCGGATGGCGATCATCGCGTCGCAGAAGCGATCGAGTTCGACCAGCGGCTCGCTCTCGGTGGGTTCGACCATCAGCGTGCCGGCCACCGGGAACGACAGCGTCGGCGCGTGGAAGCCGTAGTCGATCAGGCGCTTGGCGACGTCCTCGGCGCTGATGCCCGAGGTCTCCTTCAGCGGACGCAGGTCCAGGATGCACTCGTGGGCGACGCCGCCGCCCGCGATGCCGGCGATCTCGCCGCTGAAGTGGATGTCGTAGTGGGCCGACAGGCGCGCCGCGATGTAGTTGGCGTTGAGGATCGCGGTCTCGGTGGCCTGCTTCAGGCCAGCCGCGCCCATCATGCGCACGTACATCCAGCTGATCGGCAGCACCGCGGCGTTGCCCAGCGGGGCGGCCGAGACGGCGCCGACGCGGGCCGGCGAGTCGCCCCCCAGCGCGCCGGTGCGATGCGCCGGCAGGAAGGGGACGAGGTCCTGCACGACGCACACCGGGCCGACGCCCGGGCCGCCGCCGCCGTGCGGGATGCAGAAGGTCTTGTGCAGGTTCAGGTGGCTCACGTCGCCGCCGAACTCTCCCGGCGCCGCCACGCCCACCATGGCGTTCATGTTGGCGCCGTCCACGTACACGCGGCCGCCGTACTGGTGGACCAGGGCGCACAGCGCCTTGACGCCCGGCTCGAACACACCGTAGGTGGACGGGTAGGTGATCATCATCGCGGCCAGGTCGTCCTTGTGCGCGATGCACTTGGCCTCGAGGTCGGCCATGTCGACTTCGCCAGCGGGCGTGCACTTCACGACGACGACCTTCATGCCGACCATCTGCGCCGACGCCGGGTTGGTGCCGTGGGCCGATTCGGGGATCAGGCAGATGTCGCGCGCGCCTTCGCCGCGCGACGCGTGCCACGCCCGGATCACCAGCAGGCCGGCGTACTCGCCCTGCGAGCCGGCGTTGGGCTGCAGGCTGATGCCGGCGTAGCCGGTGGCCTGCTCGAGCCACTTGCAAAGCTGTTCGTCGAGCAGCCGGTAGCCTTCGAGCTGGTCGGCCGGCGCGAACGGGTGCACATGCGCGAACTCGGGCCACGTGATCGGGATCATCTCGCTCGTGGCATTGAGCTTCATCGTGCACGAGCCCAGCGGGATCATGCTGCGGTCCAGCGCCAGGTCCTTGTCGGACAGCCGGCGGATGTAGCGCAGCATCTCCGTCTCGCTGTGATGCGTGTTGAAGACCGGGTGGGTCAGGAAGTTGCTGGTGCGCAGCAACGCGGCCGGCAGGCGCAGTTCGACGCCTTGCTCGAAGCCGTCGAATGTCGCGACCGTCTGGCCCGGCGCGAAGATCGTCCACAGCGCCAGCACGCAGGCGCGGGTGGTGGTCTCGTCGAAGCTGACCGACACGGTGGTCGCGCTGGCGCGACGCAGGTTCATGTTGGCCGCGACGGCGCGCGCGAGCACGGCGTCGGTCTGCGGGCCAGTGACGATCTCGAGCGTGTCGAACGCGTGCGCGTTGACGACCTCGATGCCGCGCTGCACCAGCCCGGCGGCGAGGATCGCCGTGAACGTGGCGACGCGACGCGCGATGCGGCGCAGGCCTTCGGGGCCGTGGTAGACGGCGTACATGCTGGCGATGACCGCCGGCAGCACCTGCGCCGTGCAGATGTTGGAGGTGGCCTTCTCGCGGCGGATGTGCTGCTCGCGCGTCTGCAGCGCGAGGCGGTAGGCCGGCGCGCCGTGGGAGTCGACGCTGACGCCCACGAGGCGGCCCGGCAGCGAGCGCTTGAGCGCGTCCTGCGTGGCCAGGTAGGCGGCGTGCGGGCCGCCGGCGCCCATGGGCATCCCGAAGCGCTGGGTATTGCCGCAGGCGATGTCGGCGCCGAATTCGGCCGGCGCCTGCAGCAGCGTCAGCGCCAGCAGGTCGGCGGCGACGATCACGAGGCCGCCGCGCGCATGGATCGCATCCACGAGCGGCTTGAGCACGCGCACCTGGCCGGTGACGCCGGGGTACTGGAACAGGGCGGCGAAGCAGTCCTTCTCGGCGGCCTGGTCGGCCGGGCCGACCAGCACCTCGATGCCGATCGGCCGGGCCCGCGTCTGCACGACCTCGAGGGTCTGCGGCAGCACGTCGTCGGCGACGAAGAAGACCTTGCTCCTGCTCTTGCCCATGCGCAGCGCCAGCGTCATCGCCTCGGCGGCCGCGGTGGCCTCGTCGAGCATCGACGCGTTGGCGATGGCCATGCCCGTGAGGTCGGTGACCATGGTCTGGAAGTTCAGCAGCGCCTCCATCCGGCCCTGCGAGATCTCGGCCTGGTAGGGCGTGTAGGCGGTGTACCAGGCCGGGTTCTCGAGGATGTTGCGCAGGATGACGCCCGGCGTGATCGTGCCGAAGTAGCCCTGGCCGATGAAGCTTTTCAGTACCCGGTTCTTCCCGGCCATTGCCTTCAACTCGGCGAGCGCCTTCGTCTCGGTGATCGCGTCGGGGATCGCCATCGCCTGGCTGCGCACGATGTTCCTGGGCACCAGCGCCGAGATCAGCGCCTCGCGCGACGCGGCGCCGATGGCCGACAGCATGCGGGCTTCGTCGGAGGAATCGGGGCCGATATGGCGGGCGACGAATTCGGCGGCGTTCTCGAGTTCGGCCAGCGGGGTCGGGGCGGTCAGCGACATGACGGGATTTCCAGGCAATGGGTCAGCGAAAGGCTTGCCGGCGCGCGTCGGGTGGACGCGGCCGGCATGGCGCGCGACGCGGGTGGCGTCGTGCGCGGGTCAGCAGCGGTGCGGGCGGATCAGAGGGTCTTCAGGAGCGCGTCGTAGCCCGGGCCGTCCATCAGGTCGTCGAACTCCATCATGTTGGAGATCCTGACCTTGAAGAACCAGCCGTTGCCCAACGGGTCGGTGTTGGCCAGCGCGGGCTCGTCGCGCAGCTTCTCGTTGATCTCGACGACCTCGCCGGAGACCGGCATGTAGATGTCGGCCGCGGCCTTGACGGACTCGACGACGCCGGCGATCTCGCCCTTGGCGAAGGTGCGGCCGACGGCGGGCAGGTCGACGAACACGACGTCGCCCAGCGCGTCCTGCGCGTGCAACGTGATGCCCACGACGGCGGCGTCATGATCTTCGATGTTGATCCATTCGTGGTCGGTCGTGAACTT
>Ga0307516_10003943_pt1 | contig 18673 bp, 17 predicted proteins | sample 19_EM_MG_FD_203310 | JGI IMG/M metagenome (GOLD analysis project Ga0307516, IMG submission 203310) | Populus trichocarpa ectomycorrhiza microbial communities from riparian zone in the Pacific Northwest, United States - 19_EM | ecosystem: Host-associated > Plants > Roots > Unclassified | place... | reverse complement strand
AATTTCTTCCCCCCACCACTGCCACGAGCGACGCCTGCGCCGCCCAACGTACCCAGGGATGAGTGCTGAGACCTCGGACCCCCGAAGTTGCGAACAGTCGCTGTCCTCGATGTGAGTGAACGCACCCCAGCACATTTCACGATACCTGACGTGGGTTGGATTGTCCAGCATGGGTCCAGAGATCAACATCGATTCCATCCTGGCCTTGGAGAAGCAGATCGAGGAAGGTCTGGGAGATGTCATCCAGCTCAAGCGCGCTCGAAACTCGCTGCTCAATATCACCACCCGAATGCCCCCCGAATTATCGGGCAAGTCTTCCGCTGGAATACCATCCCGGTTGGCGGTTACGGGTCGCCGCAGAGGGGATCTTACAACTTCATCCTCGTCTGTCATCACTGGTTCGAAGTCGCATCCGGCACACCAGAGCTATGGACCTATTGGGGCAACAACCTGAAGCAATGGTCGCGGCATTATCGACGTTCTGGAACCGCTCCCCTCGACCTCGTGTTGCTCACAGATGCTCACGATACAGTGTGCGTTTTGGACGAACCTCTACAAGACACGCTCCGAGATCGCGCCGCACATGATTCTATCCGATCTATCCACCTTGACGGCTGGAACGGGGGGCTTCTGCAATCCGTCATTTCCTCGTTGACCCTCGACGGTGAAGATATCCGGGACAGCAGTATCGAATCGCTGTGGGTGACCGACTCCCACCTGGACATCTCCGAATTCCTCGCCCGCTATCGTTTCCCGAAGTTGCGGGTTCTCCACCTCTTAACGGCCACCAGGATCTCACCCTTGGACAAACCCAAGATACAGGCCACATCCCTGACCACTCTATACCTCTGTTTCCGCGCCCTCTCGGACAACCCCACCACATCTCAATTACTTTCAATGCTCGCCTCACACCCAAACCTCCAAGACCTTTCATTGTACCCGACAACGATTCCCCGCGACGGCGGTGGTGGATCCACATTTCGAGTTCCACTGCGTCGCTTGAAAAAGCTCCAGTTGACAGGGGATTGCCGCCACGTTTTCCAGGTACTGCGACGGCTGGGGTACCCTGACGCGTTGGACTCGGTGGAGCTGGAACTTCAAGAGTGTGTAGAAGAGATGGTCTCGGAACTGCTTGAACAATACCTGCGGGACCGCTTCCGACACGATGACCGTTTTCAGGGCAGATTGGGGCTCGGAGTCTCCTGCGGGTCCAAGTACATCTCATTCGAGGTCGATACCATCGGTACATCCAATATTCCGGCCATGCAACCAGGGCACGGCTACCCTTCTATGTCGTTCTCATCAAAATTCAGGGACGCGTTTCCTCAAGACGTAGGCGAAGAACTGTGCGCCAACCTCATTGCACTCACCCCGCGGGAGCATGTGGTGGGTTTCACGGGGGATCTCGACATGGATACCATGGCGGACCTGTTTGTCACCATGCCGAACATCGAGAACCTATCTTTCGTCGGGCCGGTGGACTTCGACGTGTTCCTTCAGCCGGACCCGCCCTCCCGCACGAAACTTCTCCCATCCTTGCGACGCCTATACCTGGACTATTTCACCCTTCAAGAAGACGATGACTGGACCCCCCTGATAAATTACCTCGCCCATCAGACGTCGGGCGGTCAAGTCGTTTCCCTCAGGCTTCGCGGGAGAGACCACCCTCCTCCGGAGGTGGTGAAGGAAGTACATGATTTGGTTGAGGAGTTTAACATCGGTTACCCTGGTGAGGGCGAATGGTATTGATACATGACCCAGGGTCGGAGGGGCCATCTCAGCGGTGGGTTTGGAGCCGGATGGATCTGGATGCCCTCTACCATGTAACTCGTTACGTACAAGTATTGTCCAAAGATTTCATCCACCCACGCACAACTGTGCATTAACTTCCCCATCTCGGAGTGTGTTCTTCCTTCTTTGTGTTCAGTCCTGTTTGTTCTTTCCTTCTTTCTGTTCGACGTTGTCCCTTTCCTGTTAAATAGGTCCACATCCTCGTATCGGGCCCTCACTTCGGCTCTCATCTGCTCACGCCGATTATCATCCCTAGCATTACCATTGTTACCCCCATAACGGTCCTCTTTCGCTCTAGTTTTTCGTCCCCCCGCGTCACCGTGTAGCTTTCCTCCCCGTGTGCACACCAACACATTTCTGGGTTTTTACTATTCCCCGTGGGTCACCACCACTGCTTCCATCTCTCTACCCCTGCTCTCCAACATAGCTTCGTCTGGGTTCTAAGCTCAGAGGGGCCGTGTCCCTCAGCAGAACGTGATATGTGGCTCTTCTCGCTCACCTTCAGCAATGATTTGAACACTATCGGTGGCACCACTTGTTACTTGACAACAGCACACAAACCGCCTCGATGGCGCAGGACAGCACTGTATGCCTTTTCAACTTTGGACGACACGACCCACTCGGTCAGGGAGCCAAGGAACGGCAACGTCCACGAGCTGCCTGCGCCTGATGGATGATTTCACGCCGATGATCAGGCAATTTCTAATTGCTTTTTCTTGGCTATGAACCGAGGCTCCCTCTCCGGGACTCGACCACATGCATGCGTCCCTCCCGTCTCCACTAGGGGATCGCGGGAGTGCGAGCAGTACGACATGATGGGCCCCTTTATCGGCCTCGACGCGTCACGCTGCAGTCTTTGGTTCGGGAATATAACACTAAGGTTCAAGAAGAAAGAATCTCACGATGGTTATTCTCCTGACGAAACCTGCGCTTTGGGTATTTCCGCCCAGATCTTTGGGTTGGTGTGGCTGTGATCGATGATCAACGAAGTCCGATAGGATCGAAATCGGTTGGGCGACTTTCGGCCTCGGGGGCGGTAACCCAGGAACGGCTCACACTGACGAAAACCCACAACCCACCGCATCTCCCTCGGCCATAAACTTCGCGAACACCATCTCCACGAGATTGTCTCACTCGCACCTGGCCTATCGCAGGGATCCTGGGCCCCCGTCGCCCGCCAGGGACCACCCCCTTTCACCCTCGTCGTCCTTCAGTGGGAGGATGGGTTCTCACAAGCAGTACTTGTACTGCGTAGACCTGGAGTCAGAGAATAATCTTGGTCGAGCGTCAGCGCTAAGGAGAGGGTAGCCTGAGGTTGGTCCTAGGTGGGACCGGTCGTTACACTTGGACCGGGTGGAACGGACTGCGGGGGAGGCGCCTCGACCCTCTTCTTGGGTTCAAATTCCAGCGGACAAGGAAGTAATCCCTCGGACAGGGAAAGGGGTAGAGGGCAGAGTTTGGGTGTCGAACGTCAGGAGGGGACGTCAAGTTTCCCGGGTACCACTGACGCTGAACGTTTGCCGTCACCTCCCAATTGAACCGCTGGAATAGATTCTTGTGATTCTCGTTGTGTTGGATTTGTATGGTAGTTTAGATCTATTATTACGCGTGCTATGCAATGCCTTCCTCTGGAGCGATGTGCGTGATACTCACCGATCAAGGCGGCGTTCAACCTAGTTGAACAGGGGGAGGTGGATACAAAAGAGTGTGTTGGTGACGTCTAGGTGGAACAAAAAAGGGAAGGGGGGGCGAACGGTAATTAGGGCATTATATGTATGGAGACAGTGTGAGTTGCTGTAGGTTATGGAAGCAAGTGAGAGAAAGCGGTCCGTGATGCAATGCAGTTACCGGGATTATTATTGCTATCGCGAAGACTCTCGGGGTGGAGGTGAAGAAGGCGGTTGGGCCTTTCCGCTCCCGCTGGCTTTCCACCATTTGGTGATCTTGTCCGCAACGTATCGGCTGCTCTTTCCGACCCCGGCGCTGACAGCACCCTTGACGGTCTGGACTGTCGAGGGGTATCTCACGATGTGCTTGATTTCTTGAGATGGCGTCGGTGGGACTGAAATACAGGGGTAGAGTGAGAGAGCTTACCGCTTTCAATCATCGATCCCAAGTCAGGCCGGGCAGAAAGACGGGCCCAGTACTCGGCGGCCTCCTCAGCGTGTTGTGGTGGAGAAGCAACACCCCTCAATAAACCCGACGGGAGTTTGCGCAAATGGGCCAACCTTGCGTTCGGCGAAGTGTCCTGCACGATCGAGGCACAGTGGTTCTTCCAGTCCACACCAGGCAGTCCGGCGACGAGACGATAATACAATTCCTTGAACTGTGGGCCCTGTTTCTGAACGATATTCCCCACTTTGTTTCTGTTCTCCACGGGCAAGAGCATTCGAATGTCACCGGCATAGCTGGTGCCGGCCACCCTTTCAAAGAGTTCGGTTTCGGTGAACTTCTCCGGAAGGGTTAGGAGAGCAGCCCGGATCGCCGATGTTAGATTTACTTGTTGGGCAAGCCGAACCCGTGGGTCGTCTTTGATGATCCTGATAGGCTTGTGCATCCTACCAGCAAGATAGAGAGTGTTCCAGTTGAGGAGGTCCGAGCAGAGGTTATCGACTGTCGTTACGCCGTATTTAATCGTCTGTCCGCAAGCAAGACGATGTTAGGGAGGTGGGGATGACCGAGTGGGCAACGGTTGGCGTACCACATCGTTCATGGGCACATAAGCATTGAACCAGAGCCCTGGAGATATCTCCTGAATGCGCGAAACGAAATCGGAACCAAGAGCACGCGAGTAAAGTGGATAGTGTCCGGGGAACTGGGACATGTTTATGGAGTGCCAGTGCGAGGGGTGGTTGACGGCGAAGACAAAGTCAATCATCGGTTTCTTGGCGGTCGAATACCCATCTTGTTCAAAGACACCCGAACCGTATGCGAAGGCGTAACGGATTGGAGCGTTGAACTTGTAGACGATCGATTCCAAAAGCGCCCGGGTGGAATCTGCCACTGGAAGGAGTTGGTTCTTGCCAAACGTAGGGGGCAGATGAGGCAAGTAGGGGTTCTGACTGTGTTCTAGTCTTCGAGGAGATGGGTTGAGTCGGCTTGTTCTCGGCTTCTGCGCCGTCTGCAGGGTTGGCGGCGGTGGTGGGGCGGACTGGGCGGGAGAGTGGGAGATTGGCTCTGCGGAGAAGGAGCGACAGAGGAGACGAGCATTACGAGGAGGGCGGAGGATGTGAGTGACGATCATTGTGTTGGGCGGAAAGTGTCCAAGGCGCAAAAGCCGGAGGTGGACCGGGAGACCAGCGGGTTGGTCCTTGCACGTGATTGGTCACGGGATTTGAGTCCCATGGACCGGCGCTACTGGCTCTCCAACTCCGACCGAAGCTACCTTCAACTTTCAAAACCTCACCTGTTCTATATTTCGCTTGTCTAAACTTTTCCAGATGTCCGTTCCTTCTTCTCCCACTCATTTCGCAGCCCAAGACGACCATGCTGCCCTCCGCTCGCCCCTACTGCCGAGAACGCGCACCGTCGCCATCATCAAGAATCACGCGCTCCCCCACCGCCTCGACATCGAGCCACGTATTTCCGAAGCAGGCTTCGAAGTAGGTCAACCCCCCGCACCTACCCCGCGTCGACGCGCTTAATCCATATCACTTTGATAGATTGTGAAAGAAAGACAGATGGAGTTTGACATGGAATATGACCCAGAAGTTATGTACGACCTCTTTGGCCAGGATGCCGTTTGCTTTACAGAGTACGTGTTTCACCAATCGCCCCCTTCACGCTCCTCACACTTCTTTGTAGGGGGCCCGTTCGTGTTTACGTCCTGGAAAGGAGAGGCGCCGTCGAAGTCTGGCAGAACCTCATGGGTGACGCTGATCCCGAGGTTGCTCGTGAACACCAACCCGACTCTCTTCGCGCGCTCTATGGCACCTCCATGATCCAAAACGCGGTCATGGGCTCTCCAGATAACGAAACGGCAGAGATTCAGATAGCGTCATTGTTCGCTTCATCCCCTCCCTTCCCCGTCGCCGATCTTCCCGATGGCGGCTCCATACGATCAGTAGATTCCTCCGTTCTCCGAGCGCTGCAGGAATCCGCGTCCTCTGAAGCCGGGTATGCTCAATCGACTGGTACAAACCCATCCACTGTCGGCGGAACCAGACGATCCCGACCTTCGTTCAGGGCTAGGCCGCTCCCAACTACACACGTCAAACCGGACATCGTTCCCCGTACCACCAAGGCTGCTTCCCTCCGTGCTGGTGTACTCGTGGAGCAGAAACCTTCCGGTCCACGTCGCCCTCTTAGCAAAGAGGCCTTGGCAAAAACCTTTGCTAACGTCCCAGGACACAAGCGCGCTGATACCATTACTGTTGCTTCGACTGCGCCTCCCGTTATCGCCCCACGCATGACTCGTGCCGCTTCTCTTAGACTTGGACAAAAACCGCCTCCAAAACAAGTCCGAAGTTCCGCCAGTGACACTCCTGCCCGCACCAAGCCTATCACCCAAGGGACTTTCGATGGAGTACCTGGCCACAAACGAAGAGAGACCTTTTCTGTCGCAAGCACAAAAACGCCTACTGTCGCTCCCAGGACCAACAGGAGTGCTGCGCTCCGGGCCCTGAAGGAGTCCGCCCCCCCTCCAACGAGCTGTGAGTTTGTCCCTGCGTCTCCACTTGTACAGGATCTAACAGCATAATCAGTCCGACACCAAAGCCCGCCGGTGCTCAGTCGCACACCTTCCAACTCCGGTTTGAGCGGGCGAACCTCCTTACGCCCTGCCTCAGTCGCAGGGACGCGCTCGACATCCGTTCTCCGTGCAACAAACACAAATTCTACCGGGATCAAAACCAACGGTGTCAACGGAAGGCCCGCCAAGACCTCTCGATCCACGTCTCCAGCGAAGCCGGATAAGCCGAAACCGAGGCCGAGCAGCGTTGGTGCCCCGACAATTGCCCCACGCACGAACAAAAGCGCGGCACTGAGAGCTGCTAAAATGGCCGCCACAAACGAGAGCGTCGGGAAATCAAAGACACCGAGGAAGAACATCCCCGCTTTCATATGACCCCCCTCTCGGTAACATTTTTGGCGGGGGATGGTTCCTTGATGGTGTTTACCTCTTCCCCTACTCGTTTGTCTTGGGTTCTTGTTATTATCTGAGCAACTATGCTTTCCCCTACCTCTCTCGGTGCGCTGGCCGTCACTCCCTGGCGACGTTTTCCTCCGATCGGTCTATTGAATACCATACTTTGTGGTTCCTATCCCCGTCAGTTCACCCTTCCTAGTGCACATGCTTTCCTCCCTGTCCCAGTCACTCGGTCTCCGTTTGTTGTTTATAATTCCTCTTACATGGTCCTCAATCTGCTGTGCGACGCGTGGATAGTGTATGTTCTTCCTTGCAATCCATGGATACCCCAAAAGAAATTGTCCCGATGCGGCGCGGGCAACCCGTTCTCAACTTCCCATACCCCTTTCACGAGATGAGAACGCAAGCGTTCACAACTTCCTGAATCTGAGTTGCCTGAACCTAGGATTTCGGGAAAACCCGCCCGTTTTGCCCACACACATCCATGGCGGGACGTAAGTCCATCGCTGTTGCGAAAACCCAAACCCCTCCCGTCGCCCCGAGGACCAACCGAAGTAATACACCCCAGGTCCAGAAGGACGCCGCCCCCTCTCCCACGAGCTGTGAGTCTGTCCCTGCACCCTCACCAAAATAGGATCTAACCATACGATCAGCCCGCCACAAAAGTCCGCTGATAGTCACTCGTACACCTTACCTTCCAACTCCGGCGGTCTGAATGGGCGAACCTCCTCGCACCATGTCCCTGGGACGCGCTCGGCGTCCGCTACCCCCGCTACAAACGTGAATTCCATTGGGATTAGAACCCATGGACTGGTGCGCTAAGATCACCCGTCCGAAGTCTCCAGCAGAGCCAGACGAGTCGAAACCTAGGAAAAGGGGAACGGTTGCTCCGACAATGGCTCCACGCATGAATAAGAGCGCGGCACTGAGGACTAAAAAAGCTACTGCGATGAGCAGAAGAGTCAAGAAACCCAAGACCCCAGTGGTTCCAGGTGTTCCTGCTTCCGTGCAGTGATCCCCTCGTTTGGCCACATCCTGGTTGGGAGGACGACCCTCCATGATTGTGCCCACCGCTCGGGTTCATTTTATCTCGACGCTACCTGGATGATTGTACTTTTCCACTCTTACTTCTCCCGGATTGACATCTGGCTGGCTTGTTGAACACCACACTCTGTGGTTTGCCCGTCCCCGTCACAACTCACCCTTTTCAGTACCCGCGCTTTCCTTCTCGTCCCAGTTACCCGGTCCTCGTTTTTTATTTATAGCGTCAACCTCTCCTCATACGGTCCAAATACGCTGTGAGGCAGGTATGAAAATGTATGTTCTTCCTTGTGATTCACGGATACCCTCGAGCATTGTCTCGGATGCCCACCGACATTCTTGTTGGTAGAACATTGACGACCCAACCCCCTTCGTGAGACGAAACTTCACGGAAATCCACGATGGCCCAACCTCGTGTTGACTCATTAAATCCCGACGCTGAAAATTTGACAGGTTTATTCGCGAGCTTCCAACGAACCCCAACAGTGAAGAGGCCAGCGCTGGGAATAACCCAGCAGCCTCAGATGACCACCACATGATTGTGGTCCCCAGCGGCGGGCCTACTCGCGTAGGGGGGTTGTAACAGTGTTCCAAACGGGATCTGGCGAACGCAAGGCCTGAACACAACGTCCACGTATCAAGTAGCAGTCGTCTGCGCTAGATTCTACTGCTCATGACTGTTGCGGCTCCGCGGAAAAGCCAATCCAAATGTTGTAACTCTGGAGGTGGTCCTTGTAGATCATGTCAGAGCAGCGTTGAGGAGCCAAAATATCGCTCCCCCAATGGTCGGTAGTCGGGCCTATATGACAAGGAGCGTAGGGTGGGATGTGGCTTGGGTAACCGGAGGGAGGAACCCGGTTACCGGTGGGAACTCAACCACTTTGCGAAGTCACCGCCGCTCTGGCCAGCCTACCACTTCGTGCCGTCCAACCGGAGAAACCGATGCCTCTGTCCTCCATGGCCACCATACCCGTGGTGACTACTTTCGACTCATGATGTCCCAACCCTATCTTCGTCTTGCCCTTCGGCGGATAGGAGCCGCCATCCCTCCCGTCCTCACCGGGGCACCGTCGTCATATTCGGGTTCTATCCATCCGACCACCATTCAGGGTTCCTTGTGTGAATGATCTCTTCGGGAGTTGAGCGCTTGAGCGCCGAACGTCAAGAATCTACCCACATGAGGGCGACCACCCTCCTAACATCGTGCCAAGTCCTATTCATTCGCCCTTCAAATCTTCGTGCATCACGTCTGGCGGAACGGTGCCGCGCGGCCTCCTCTTGTCAGCTGCTTCCACCCTTTTTTTCATCTGCCCCATCTCCCCAGTTGTAGCATCCGTAGCCCTTAGGATGGGTGCGCGTGGGCGCGTTACAGGGCCATCAGTTCACTGGAAGGCAAGGAACGCTGCGTCACTTCTGCGAGGGCATAAGCTGCGCATCCATTCAATATTTCCATATGGAAGCTTACAGTCGTATCAGGCGGACGCAGGCATCTCGGCGTTTCAATTAGTGTGTCAGTGAAGATGTCAAAAGGGCGTGGGGTGTCAGGGACATAATCCATCCGATGAATTACTGTGGGCGGGAATCAGGCCTTCGGTTCCGCTTTTACCTCCCAGCATACACGTGGAAAACGTACCAAACCGGTTATATATACCAGCTCGACTTTCGGGGGGTAAGCGACGTGAGGGCCGACCCATTCCGTTGTCCAAATTTTGAGCGTCGCACCCACTCCGCTCTCACTTTGTGCCCCTCGCTTTCCCGTACTCCGCTGAACCTCTGAGTTCTTGTATTATGGGCGAACCAACCATCAGCCCGACAGCGTACGTCAAATCGCCCCCCATCCCTTCGCCTTCAGCATTTGTGACTATGTCGTTTTTAGTTTGGAGGAAGCTCTACTTAAAGCCCTGCCATCTCTCCTTCCGAACCTCCTTGGAACGACCAAGAGTCCCCGCGTCGAGTTCTATGATAAGTTCCAAAGCGAAGCCGACGGGTATGACCGCGACTTTATGAATAAATACGATGAAGACTTGAATACCACCTTGATCTTCGTGAGTGTTTTTTTCCACATCCACCTCGACCGTGGCATTGATTCGCCTTTCAGGCCGGTCTGTTCTCCGCGGTCACATCCGCTTTCATTCTCGACGTTCAGGGAAAGCTTGAACCGGATTTTCAAGGAATGAACTACGATCTCCTCAAGATTGTCGCCAGTGTCTCACTTGGGAATATCCCAACTGGTGCCGATGCTACTTTCCCTCAATGGGCCGGCCCCGATCCCACCATCGTCCACGTCCAAGCCATTCTTTACTCGAGTTTGGCCGCTTCCCTTATCTCCGCGTTCATTGCCATGTTAGGCAAACAGTGGCTCACCCGATATGCTCAGGTGGATATGCGTGGATCTGTCGTCGATCGCAGTCGATACCGGCAGCGCAAGATGAATGGTATGACCGCCTGGCACTTTGACCTCGTCATAGAGGGTCTGCCCCTCATGCTCCAAGCCTCCCTCCTCCTTCTTGGCTATGCCCTCTCCAACTACCTCTTCATCATCAACAGGGTTGTTGCGAGTGTCATCATTGGTTTCGCGGGGTTTGGTCTTCTATTTTACCTCCTCATCACCTCTGCTGCCACCTTTTCATACAACTGTCCATTCCAGACCCCACTCTCCCTCATAATCCACTTCCTGATTCACTTTGATGACAAACACAAAAAGTACCTCAGGCGAACTGGGAAGTGGTTCAACCATGTCTTCAGTTGCAAGAAGTGGAGGTGGCAGGTACCCAAGCAGGGTGGTGCCGGAGTGCCCCATGCATATGATTTCAATGACACCTCTGACCACATTGAGTTGTTTATACCCAACCCATCTACTCAGCCCACCATGCTTTTCAATAAGGAGACTGATTGGGAGGACTATGTGTTGGATTCAGACTGCATCATTTGGATGTTTGATATGTGCATAGATGTGGATGTCATAATGGCCATCATGAAGTTCATCCCAGAGGTTGTTTGGCATGCTGGCATCCACACTACCCCACTGCAGAGGCTCTATGACACCATGTTTGAATGCTTTGATCATTCATCAGGATGCCCTATAGTGATCCCAAAATTCAGGGACAAGGCTTATCTTGCTGCCAAAGCTCTCCTCCATCTCATTCTCCAGCGCAAGTGCATTGGTAAAGAACATGCTGCTGGTGTGTTTGAGTCCATCTCCAGCAAGCACCTCCCCCTAGCTCCTGAATCCTATGATGGTGACTCTGACCTGACATCCACCCTTGGTATCATTGACTGTGTTTTTGGTCACCCCAAATCTATCAATTGGCAGGACTTTTCTTTCACCACTGTACATCATGTATGGATGGGTCACATTCTACTTTACCATGCATGGGATGTTCTTCAGCATTGTCAATCATTGCCTGATGAGATCAAACAATTTATCACCCACTCATTTTGCCTGGATTCCCCTCCTGCATCTATCATTGCTGACTGTTTGTTCATTATTAGCCTGACCCTTGGGATACCCTTGCATAGGGATGATTTGTCAGCCACTGACAAGAGGTAGGTTAAGATTTGAATCAGTTTCCACAATTCAACACTAACTCTGGTTTTAAAAGTTCTAGGATTGGAGATCAAATTGATGCAATCTATGAGAGGCTTGTTAAAACTTTTGAGAATCCCCCTCCAAGTGATGATCCTGGTGTCAGTGCTACCATTGGTTTTGCTTTGGAAGCCCTCCAGTTAATCTCTCACCTGTATGAAGACAAATTGGCTTTGAAGAGTTACAACCTATTCCATACAATCATGGATGCTCCCATCCCTGAAATTCACTCCCATAAGAAGTGGGAAGCATCTTGTCTAACCATCTCTGGTGCCTACAAAGGGGGCAAGCCCATACCACAGGTTGAGGATCATCAGGACAATTACACTCAGCATGTCCTCACCTTCCTTAATCATCACTTTGAATTGGCCACTGGAGATGATGGCCAAGATCAGGATATCCCAATCCAGAATGCCTTATATGCACTGGTCCTCACCTCTAACCCTCTTTTGCCTGTATCTCTCAAGTCCTTTGATTCAACCAAGTCCTTGTTTGTTCGTGGCATCCAATATGCAATCCAGGGTGATAGGCTACCCAGCCTTCGCAAAACCACTCTCTTATTCCTTCCTCTCATTTGTGACCAGTGGTTCAATGCCAATTCACCAATCATGAACTCAAAGCAAATGAGGAGCTTTTGTATTGGCTGGGCTTCTGCTGTGGACAGTGTTGACTTGGAGCAAGCTCCTGCTATCAAGATGGCCGCCCTGACTGTCCTTCTTGAAATGATCAACTCTCCTCACTGGTGTCCTCATGTTGTCCCAGAGAAATTGGCATTGCTGAAAGACCTCAAGTTGGTCCCAGATGGTTTCCAGCCACTTCAAAATTGTATCAACAACCCAAATGTAATAGATACAATCAGGGATGCAGAGAATCCTATGGCAATAGTGTACTGGGTAACCACTCTCTGGTCAAAGTATGCAGAGTTGAAACCTAAAGTGCAGGAGCAGCTAAAAACAACCACAAAAGAGATTATGAAAAATGAGCAGACTCCAGGTTCAGATGTATCTAGATCACCTATAGGCAAGTGCTTGTTGGACATGACTTTGGAGTTGAGGAAGGTAAAGGATGAGTTGAGGCAATATCCTACATGGCCCCCTAATCCAGCTGCTGCCCCCCTTGAGAAGAAGGCCAAGGACCTTGGACTGGCTGTTGGGGCCTTGAATACTATCAGGCGAGGGTAAGGCCCAATGATATGTAACCCCATAGGTGCCCTTTGCACTGGATGCTTCCTGGGCTCTACTCCCATATGCTCTGTTTAGCACTGCTCTCCACTTCTCCCCCAGCTCCAAACATATGATGGCCACAGACATCCCCTGTATTTAGTTTTGCTCTTGCTCTCCCATCTCATAAACCAACAGTATAAAGAGATACTGATGTCTTCAACATAGAATGTAATAGCTAAGAACATATACACAATATAACCCTACTTGAGGTATATGTAATTGAAATCTAGGATTGATACCTCTCCTGAAGAGTGACCAGCAACCAGATACCTGTCATCCCACTGTAAGTTTGTTTTGGTAGGGATATCTGAAAATCTCCCAGGGAGGTAAAGTATTGGCCTTCCAGTAACTGTATCCTCAATCCATGATCTCCCTGTCTGGTCCTGTCCAGTCTCATTGAGAAAACTAAGGCATGGTATGTTGGGAAATGTGTTAGGTAGTAGGTCTTGAGGTGAACCCAGGGTCCCAAAGTCCCACCCAATGGGATTTGCACCAGTGAGCCACCATCTGATGGGATCTGAGCCTGAGAGCCAGACCCTTGAGCCATCTACAATAAGACTATCTGGCTGCTGCTCAGTGAACACTACCTTCCCCACATGCTTCCCTGTCAATAACAACCAGGCTTGAATGGATTGGTGGTCAAGGAGAAAAACTTTAGACCCATCCCCTGATATCTTTAGGTCCAAAACTCTAGACCAGCATTCACCAAAAGTCTGGAGGAGCTCCCCCTTTTCTGCATCCCAGACATAGACTCTTCCAGGTGCCCCTATCTTCCAATCATACCAAACAACAACCAACCTGCCATCTATTTGTCGTGTGTTGATCTTCCCTTTGGCTGGAGTTTGGAAGGAACACTTCTGGTGGCCAATGGATAGATCCCAGACCCTCACCACTCCATCTGAATCACTTGAGATGACAATGTTGTCTTTTGCTTGCAGAGTGACAGATTTGATTGGAGCTGAAGTAAGTGGTACAGATTTGGGATCACTTATTGCAATTGGGTTTGTTGATGAGGCACCAATCTGCCAGAACTTGACTGATTGGTCTAAGGATACTGAGATGAGGGAGGAGGAGGAAAATGCAAGGGAGGTGATTTGGTCTGTATGTCCAGTGAGGGTTTCAATGAGGTGAGGGTCTGATGTAGAGATGTCCCAAATGTAAGCAGTAGTACCAGTAGCAATGGCTATACTTCTACCATTAGGGGAGAAGCAGCAATGATTAACACCATTGGTGGGTGCAGGAAATTCAGCCACAGTTACTCCAGACTTGAAGTTTCGAACTGTGACCTTTTTTCCACATGAAACAAAGTGGGTACCATCTGGGGAGAATTCAAGGCAAGAGCCATAATATACAGGCTCAATCTGGTGACCATTGGTATCCCACCTCCAAATAGACCCACCAGATGAAGACATAAGGTGTTGGGCATCTTTAGGAGAGAACCTAACATAGTTTACATATCCCTCCTGTTCTATAGTACAGTAAGACTTTCCTGTCTGAACATCCCACAAACGAATTGTGTGGTCCCAAGATCCAGAAGCAATTGTAGAACAGCCTGGAGAGATGGATATAGAACAAACATTGTTGGTGTGGCCACAGAAAGTCTTGACAACTCCACCAGTCTGAACATCCCAGAGCTTGAGAGTTTTATTGTTACTTCCAGACACAAGTGATACCCCATCCAGTGAAAAGGCAAGGGATGTCACATCATCACTGTGTCCAGAAAGGACAGACTTGGAAATTCCAGTGATTGCATCAAGGATAATAATATCACCAGATCGCAAACCAACTGCAATGGTGTCTTTCCAGCACACAAGGGCCCATGGATTCTTGTCCAAAGCAACTGTACGGGAACATGTTCCCCATTCAGCAGGTAGTCCCTTAACCACCATAACCTCTTGTAAGAGTTCTGCAGTGTAGTGCTTGCGAAGCCATGATGAGGAAGGGCAGAATGGGAGGGCAGAATGGTATATCTGAGAAGGAGAGTTGCGTATGGTATCAAAGTTTTCCAAGAGAAAACGCTGGCTGTCAGTTGCCCACTTGCAGGGAAATCCTGCCTAAAAAAGTATAAATATAAGTTCCTCTGGATACTCCACATACCACTCACTGACTGATACCATTGCTGTATGTTATTGAGGGAATAAACACCAACATCAAGGTCTCCCAAGAGGCTCAGGGCCTCAATCCAAAACAGTAAATGCATTTTGAAGAAGTCACCAATTGCCTTTTGCACTTCCTCAATATTTGGACTGGTAATTGGGATATTCACAAGGTGATTAGTCCAGAAGCAACATGCATACTCCAAAGCATCTCCAATGTAGCTCTTCCTGCGGGTGGGAAGGTCCCTTACTTCCCCAAGCATAGCACAATCATCCAGATTGCAGATATTCCCCTTTAGCCTTCCCCTCATAAGGGTAAGGCATGAAAGTAAAATTTCCACATGATGAACTGAAGGGTTAATAAAAAACCGGTGGTCTTTGCATCGCCCCAGGTCCACAAGGAAGTTGGGAAATGATTTGTGGTAAATCCGAATGGGAGTGGCTTCATTTGTGGGGACAAGGAGGAGAGAATCAAGGGAATGAAGAGTGACAGGGATACCAGACACCCCCAGGAGGTCTGAGAGAGCCTTCACTGAGAGGGGGTTGAACACAAGCAACACTACACCAACAACAGTCCTGAAGTGGGAATAGAGTTCCTCATCATCCACACCAATATCAACTACTACTTCCTCCAAAACTTGGCTATAGAGGATGTCAATTCCAAGCCTCTGTTCATGAGGAGTGCTTTGTGGGAGTGAGGTAATCCGTCTCAGCTGCTCTACAGGTGAGTGGTTCTCTGACATAATGAAGTTGACAATGGTAGAGGCACAGACAAAAAATCCAGCTGCCTTCTTACAGAGGATCTCAATGTCAGATGAACTTGGCCAATCCTGTGTCAAGTCACAGTCACTTCGATTTTTAGCAAGGTGGATCAACCTTGTTTGAAAAAACAGCTCAATATCACTGTCCCCTGCTTCAGGCTTGACCTCATAAGACTTGAGGACCTCTGTAATTGGGACAAGTGACTCCAAATGAAATCCAGAGTGAATTCTGGATTCAGGCTGTCCAGTGATGAAGAACTTGACGCTGGGGATAATGTGCACATAGCGGGAGAGTATTGACAAGATGGCAGCTGTAGGTTTTTTACCCCTGCACTCATCAAGGGAATCAATGATGATTAGAGTTGGAATATGGGAAACCTTGAGTGGGCCAACAATGAGCTTCTCCATTTGTGAACAGAGGGACACCTGTCTGACATCAGGGGTAGCCCTCAGGACCTGGAGCAATTCCTTTCGGAAAAGTGGGTACCGATGAGCAAGTTGGAAGGCAAGTGTTGGGAAAATTGCATGAAGGTCACTCCGGCCCTCAGAGTCTTGTGAGCAGAAGAAGCTGGCCCCGAGTTTTCCATTGGCAAAGGCCATTTCAGCAAATGTTTGGGCAATTGTTGATTTTCCAGTCCCAGCTGGGCCATTCAACCAGAAGACTGGCTGGCTCTGCATATCTGTGAACCAATGTTCAATCTCTTGGAGGACAGCCTTCCTCGTTCCCCTCAGGCATCCTTGCCTATTCCCACAGTGGTGCCCAGCATCTACAGTGTGCTCCATCCTATTGAGAAGGGCAAGCTCTGCTGGATCCTACTCATCATTTAGTCCACAAGGACAAAGGGCGATGGGGCAAGACTCACAATGAGCAAGCAATCCTCATCATAGACATCTTGTTGTAACGAAGTCTGCCACGAACGTTAGACACAGGGGAAACAAACAGCTTGACATACAGACCTGATAGTCCATTACTACTTCGCGAATCTCCTCCACCAGGTCGTTGACCCTCTGTGTGCTCTTGGTATTAGCCACAGCCCTCCCTTCTTCCGCTAGCAGGCCTTGATAAACACACTTCAACCTCCTGGCAACTCCCATGTCAGACTCCTCCCTCTGTATCAGAGAGTATGGGCTAACCGTTCCAGAACCTTTCTCCTTGCTTTCTCCTTAGCATCATCCTCAGAAACGGGTGTAGAGAGCGCTTTAGCGAGCGCGTTGACCTGAGGAACCAATTGTTCCACCATTTGGTCAGTTCCATCCGTCCTCTAGGGGCACGTGTAAGGGCCACAGGTGGCGTATATGGGGAAGAGTCCTTACCTTGCAAGTTCCTAGGACAGAAGAGAGACCTCTGGTACCAGACTTCCAGTTCAATCCGTCTTCGTCCACTGTAGCGCTCGGTTGGACGCGATCAGGAATCGTAGAGGCGCCCACATTTTCTGAAGGAGCGATCAGAGGAAGAACATGAAATAACCGTGTTCGCGTACTGTTGGGCTTCCCACTGTGCGGGTCTGAAGGAGTGGAGGGGGAGAGATAAACTCGCCCGACCCCCTCCGTGTCGACATCTTTCCCATCTCGACTGGGTCTACTTCCCGGCCCAACCCGATGCCTCTGACTAATTTCTCCTCCATCGACGCCCGCCTCCCTCCCTCCTCGGTCGGTTTCGCTTACGCGGGCTGGTACAGGCTCTGGGTAATTTGTTTGTTGAGGCCGATCCATCAAATGGGCAAGCCATCCGTCGGTGCTGGCTCTCCTCCCCTGGCCGCCACCCACAACGAGATGATGGTCCGATGGCGGAGGTGAACCCATCGCATCAGCTCTCTCCCCACTAGTGTCAGCCCCCGTTCTATCTGGTTTGCGTTTGCTCCCTGATCGAGGGATTTTCTTCCTCAGTCTGGAGAACGCCTCTCGCATGTCCATGTCGGTGCTCGCTGGCGTAGGTGGTCGCGGTTGGGCTCGATGGTCTAGATCGGCCAAAAACGGACAGCGCGTCTGGGACACAACCCTTCCTGTTTCCCACGTTCATGGCCAGTCATGTGCCAGTAAACCGAAAACGAAATGGACAGCCTACGCTCAACTCTCCCTGTAAACAGGTCTACCTTTTGAGCTCAATTCTCATTCAAGCGCGTAACCCTCCCGACCCGTTGGCAGCGGCAATTCCAGACAGGCTCGTGAACCCCGATTGTCGGCACTCACCGGGTGAATGGTTGCTTGCGGCTCGCTATCCAAACCTCTGATCATTTGGGCAACCTACGTCGTACGTAGAAGCCAAGTTCCCACTACGTACCTGTGGGTAAAAACAGATTCAGATTCACATAAAACCAGCTTCGTTTTGTGGTGAAAAACACTGGGGAGAAAACGGACTGGTCGGATACCTTCCATCCATTACTATACCAGACCGTGCATGCCTTGCAATAGAAGGCAATGGGATCTTCGAGTCTGGCCACAGGTCTACCGTTGTTCTACCCTCGGTGACAATATTGCCTCCTCGAAGATCGATCAAACATCGTGCGAAATTGGTGGAGGCGACCGAAAGTCAGACGCCCAAGTGCGGAAAGGAGATTCGATTCCGTCGGGTCGTGTCACGATTTGGACATTGGCAGAGGTGACGAAGAGAGGGGATGGGGCCCTCTTCCACAGTACATGATTTTCGTATGGTGCGATATCCTACGTGACCGTAGAGTCGGCGATGTGCCACAGCCTGCAGTTGAAGGTAGACCATTTCGACATGGAGAGGGAGCGGGGTACACCTCGATCCTGGTGATTGAAATATTGAGGGTGAACGTACGAAACCATGGCCCACACATCGATCACCTCTCCCCCAGCGTGAACGCGGCCGACGAGAGCGGCGTGAAACCCTGCCAGCTGGGCCGTTAGAAAAGGGCATTCGGTATCGAACAGTCCTGGAGGGTTTTTGGAACGAAGGTGCTTTGAGAGAAAGGGGCCCCCTAAAAGAAGCACAGATCACCCAAGCCTGGCTGGGACTGGAATGGCAACACAACAGTCCTAACTTGACACGTTCCACCACCACCGCCAATATGCCCCCTGGCCAAGTGGGGTTCCACTGCGTCCTATGCTTCTCAGCATTCCCCCTT
>Ga0307516_10003942_pt1 | contig 18674 bp, 19 predicted proteins | sample 19_EM_MG_FD_203310 | JGI IMG/M metagenome (GOLD analysis project Ga0307516, IMG submission 203310) | Populus trichocarpa ectomycorrhiza microbial communities from riparian zone in the Pacific Northwest, United States - 19_EM | ecosystem: Host-associated > Plants > Roots > Unclassified | place... | reverse complement strand
CTCGGGATCAAGGGGCCGGGTCGTACGCAGGAACCTGGCAAGTAGCCGGTCGGGCGGCTGGTCGCCCCCGCGAGTGGCCGTCCCGGCAACCAACTCTCGTTCCGGCGAGTGGCCGTCCCGGCAACCAACTCTCGTTCCGGCAGTGGCCGTCGCGGCAATCAGCTCGCCGTCCCGACGAGTGACCGTACGGCCGTTGCCGTGTCCCGGTCGGCGGCCGACTACTCCTCCACCAGCAGCTTCTCTCGCAGCTGGGCCAGCGTGCGGGCCAGCAACCGCGAGACGTGCATCTGCGAGATGCCGACCTCCTGCGCGATCTGCGACTGGGTCATGTTGCCGAAGAAGCGCAGCAGCAGGATCCGCTTCTCGCGCGGGGGCAGGTCCTCCAGGAGAGGCTTGAGGGACTCGCGGTACTCGACGCCTTCCAGCGCCTCGTCCTCCGCGCCCAGGGTGTCCGCGACCGCCGGGGACTCGTCGTCGGTGTCGGGGACGTCCAGGGACAGCGTGGAGTACGCGTTGGCGGACTCCAGGCCCTCCAGGACCTCCTCCTCCGAGATGGCCAGCTTCTCGGCCAGCTCGTGCACCGTCGGGGAGCGGCCGTGCTGCTGGGACAGCTCCGCCGTGGCCGTCGTCAGGGCCAGCCGCAGCTCCTGGAGCCTGCGCGGGACACGCACCGCCCAGCCTTTGTCGCGGAAGTGCCGCTTGATCTCCCCGACCACCGTCGGTGTCGCGTAGGTCGAGAACTCGACGCCACGGTCCGGGTCGAAGCGGTCCACCGACTTGATCAGGCCGATGGTGGCGACCTGGGTGAGGTCGTCCAGCGGCTCACCGCGGTTGCGGAAGCGGCGCGCGAGGTGCTCGACGAGCGGCAGGTGCATGCGGACCAGCTGGTTGCGCAGCTCCGCGTACTCCGGGCTGCCCTCCCTCAGGGCGCGCAGTTCGACGAACCTGGCGCGTGCCCCGCTGCGGTCCGGATGGTCGTGCCGGGTGGCCTGCACCCGCGGCGCGCCCGTCGCGTCGTCCTCGGAGTTTCGCTGGTGCTCGCTCATCGTTCCGCCCGTCGCCCTTCCGCGAGCCCTCGCCTCGGCTCGGACAGGGGTGACCTCGATCCGTCCGTCCAGAGGCGTGCTCTGCACGGCACCTTCCCGATCACGCTGCCCGTCGCCCGGAAGGCCCGTCTCCGAGGAGTCGTCCTCCGGGTGCGGCCGGGCCTGCTCGGGGATGCCGTCGATGCCGTCCGCCATGCGTCGGGATGTGCTCGGACCGCCCGTGCCCGTGGCGGTCGACAGCTCCCGTGTGCCGCGCTCTTCGTCCCGCACCGGCCCGTCCCCGTTCCTCACGCCGGCCCGGGTCCCGCGCCGCGCTGTTTGTAGAGGCTGATCGAAACGGTCTTGTCCTCGTCGACGGCCGAGGAGACCTTGCCGGCCAGGGCCGACAGCACCGTCCACGCGAAGGTGTCCCGCGCGGGGGCGTGACCGTCCGTGGTCGGCGCCGAGACGGTGACCTCCAGTGAGTCGTCGACCAGGCGGAACACACAGCTGAGGACCGAGCCTGGCACGGCCTGCTGGAGCAGGATCGCGCAGGCCTCGTCCACTGCGATGCGCAGGTCCTCGATCTCGTCGAGGGTGAAGTCCAAACGGGCCGCGAGACCGGCCGTGGCCGTACGCAGCACCGACAGGTAGGCACCCGCAGCCGGCAGCCGGACTTCGACGAAGTCCTGGGTCGCGGGCTCGCCTGCGATCTGGGACACCCTCACCTCCAAGGTGGTACAAGCTTTTCAGGGCCGAGGGTCGCCCCCCGGGATAACGCGATACATGGTTCAGCGGTGACGCTACCGCGCTCTGAACTTTCCTGTCCCCGGGACCCCAGCCCCTTGCTGTCACTCATAGTAAACACACGGATACGCTCCGTGGCTAGGGGGTCTGCGGGCCCAATTGGGAAGAGCGCGCGCCGGGTTGACGTACCCAGACGTCAGACGGTCGAACCGTCCGAATCCGGGGTCGGTCGAGGGTCATACAAGGACGTGGTCGACGAAGCACCACCGCCATGCCTCACCAGGCTCGAATGTCCGCATGATCGGATGTCCGGCGTCCTTGTAGTGCTCCGTCGCGTGTCGTCCCGGGGAGGAGTCGCAGCAGCCGACGTAGCCGCAGGTCAGGCACAGCCGCAGTTGCACCGGATGGGCGCCGGTTGCCAGGCACTCCAGGCAGGTGTCGCTCAGCGGCTCGGGCTCCGGGTGCGGCAGCTCGTCGGCATGCGTGCACTGTTTCATGATTGCCAGGTTACGACGGGTGTGCGGACGGCCGCGCGGAAAAACGCTGGCGGGCACTCGACGACGGATGAGGGTGGGCGGAAAGCATGGATGTGATGCCACTGCTGTTGCTGGTGGCGGGCAGTGCCGTGGTCGCGGCGGCGGCTCGGCGCACCCCGGTTCCGGCGCCGCTGCTGCTGGTCGCGGCCGGGCTGGCGATCAGTTACGTCCCCGGAGTCCCGGACTACACCCTCGACCCGCATGTCGTCCTGCCGCTCGTGCTGCCCCCGCTGCTGTACACGTCGGCCTCCGACAGTTCCTACCTCGACCTGCGCGCGCATCTGCGGCCGGTGGCGCTGCTGTCTGTGGGATACGTCCTTTTCGCGACCTTCGCCGTCGGCTGGGCCGCTTACCTGATCGTGCCCGAGCTGCCGCTGACCGCGGCGCTGGTGCTGGGCGCTGTGGTGGCGCCGCCGGACGCCGTCGCGGCCACGGCGGTCGCGCGCCGGGTCGGGCTGCCGTCCCGGATCACCACGATCCTGCAGGGCGAGTCCCTGGTGAACGACGCCACCGCGATCACGGCCTACCGGGTGGCCCTCGCGGCGGCCGTCGGTGAGGGCGCCACCTGGGCAGGCGGGATCGGCGAGTTCCTGCTCGCGGCGGTCGGCGGCGTCGGCTTCGGACTGGTGCTCATGGTGCCGATCCACTGGCTGCGCACCCACCTGAAGGAGGTGCTGCTGCAGAACACGCTCTCCCTGCTGATCCCGTTCGTCGCGTACGCGGCCGCCGAGCAGGTGGAGGCCTCCGGTGTGCTGGCGGTCGTGACCGTGGCGCTCTATCTCGGCCATCGCGCGTGGGAGGTCGATTTCGCGACCCGCCTCCAGGAGGAGGCAGTCTGGAACATGGTCGCTTTCGTCCTGGAGTCCGCGGTGTTCGCCCTGATCGGCCTGCAGCTGCCGGTGATCATCGGGGGCCTGGGGGAGTACGAGGGCAGTCGTGCCGCCTGGTACGCGATCGCCGTGTTCCTCGTGGTGGTCGTCTCCCGTTTCGTGTGGGTGTACCCGGCGACCTTTCTGCCCCGCTGGCTGTCGGCGCGGATCCGGGAACGCGAGAACGACCCGACCTGGAAAGGGCCGTTCGTCGTCGCCTGGGCGGGCATGCGGGGCGTGGTCTCCCTGGCCATCGCCTTCTCGATCCCGCTGACCATGCACGGCGGAGACCCGTTCCCGGAGCGCAACCTCATACTGTTCCTGACCTTCACCACGGTCATCGGGACCCTGGTCCTCCAGGGCCTCACGCTGCCCTCGCTGGTCCGTCTCCTGAAGCTACCCGGCCGGGACCAGCAGGCCGAGACCCTCGCGGAGGCCAACGCCCAGGCGCAGGCCTCCCGGGCCGCCGAGCGGCGCCTGGACGAACTCCTCTCCGACGAGGGCAACGCCCTCCCGGGGGCGCTGGCCGACCGTCTGCGCTCGGTCCTGGAGCGGCGCCGCAACGCGGTCTGGGAACGCCTCGGCCAGGTGAACCCGATCACCGGTGAGACCGTCGACGAGGTCTACCGGCGCCTGTCCCGGGAGATGATCGGCACCGAACGCGCGGTCTTCGTCAAACTGCGCGACGCCCGCTACATCGACGACGAGATGCTGCGGACGCTTCTGCGCCGGCTGGACCTGGAGGAGGCGGCGGCTTATCGGGAGTCGGCGTGAGGAATGGTCGTTTCCCCTAATGTGGTCATGAATGTGGCCACGACGGGTGATCCTCGTACGCGGTGAGCCCTGCTGTGCGGGGCGGGGGGCGGGGGCGGATGCAGGACGCGTGCGAGCCGGGGGCGGATGTCACGCTCGCGATCAACCAGGTGAGCGGGTGGATCGCCGCGGCCGACACCAAGGCGGGACTGCTGGCCGCGAGTCTGGGGGTCCTCGTGGCGGGACTTCTGACCCAGGTGGGCCCGCTGCGGACGATGGCTCCGCCGCACACGGTCCGGGAAACGCTGATCCTGGTGCTGGCTCATCTGGTGATGGTCTCGGTGGCGGTGTCGGGGTGGTTCATCCTCCGCACCCTGGCCCCGAAGTCGACGACGAGCCGGCCGACGCGGTACGGCTGGCCGACACTCGCGCGGCGGATCGGCGCCCCGGAACCGGACGGTGACAACGGGCGGGCGCGGGCCGAGGCATGGCAGCACGCCGTCGATCTCGCGGTCATCGCGGAGCGGAAGTTCGTCGCCTTCCGGGCCGCTCTGGCGTGGGCGACCTCAGCGGGCGGAACACTGCTGACACTACTGATTGTCACCCTTTGGGCATGATCTAATGATCCATTGGATAAACGCACGTTTCCTGGTTAATCTCTGCTTCCTCCCCGTCGAGGTGCCGGATCCGCCGCCTCACACATCAACGGCGGGGTCGTTCTGGGGTGCTTGACCTTGGGGGACGAGCAGCTTGACAACTTCCGGTGTTTTTCCTGTTCATCACGTCATGCTCGGCATCGACATCCAGGGTTCCTCCCGGCCTTCCCGTGACGACAGCGTCCTGCCGACGCTCCGCGCGGCACAGACCAGGCTGATCGCAGAGGCCCTGGGTCGGCAGGGCGTCGGCAAGAACGCCTACGCGCTCCGCAGTCGCGGCGACGGCGGTCGGTACGACTTCCGTCCGGATGTCTCCCCGGTCCCCGTGGTGGAAGCGGTGACGGGCCCGCTCCCCGGCCTGCTGCGACGCCACAACAAGGAGTCGTCGGAAGCGCTTCAGCTCGTACTGCGGCTGGTCGTGCACGGCGGATACCTGGTGCCCACTCCCGACGGGGGCGACGCCGACGGAGCGGACGTCAACCTGTTGCACGGGATGCTGGACGCGGAACAGTTGCGTGCCGAGCTGCTCGACAACGGTGCGCCGTACGTGCTCGTGGTGTCGGAGAGCATCTGGTACGGCGCCGTCCGGCACGGGCACGGCGAGCTCGATCCGGACGCCTTCACACCCGGGGAGCTGACCGTCAAGGGCGGCATACGGGTGGCCACCTGGCTGACTCCGCACGCACGCACCGCGCGGCCCGCACCAAGCCCCGAGCCTCCCGAGACACGGAAGGCCGGCCAGGCGCCTCGTCGCGACGGTGGCGACTCCGCCTCCCCGAACGAGCGCCCATGGCCGGGCATCACCTTCAACGGACAGGCACGGGCCAAGAACGTGGTCGGCGGCGATCAGTGGAACATTCGGTGAGTCCGCAGGAGTCCACGGAAACCGCCGACGGGACCGAGGCGAAGGACGACGATCCCGCGAGTCGTGGGCCGGGCGTGACCGGCGACCTCGAGGACGGTGCCGACGAGGAACAGTTCGAGCCGGGGGACATGCACCGGCTGCGCTCCGACCTGGACAACGACGTGGGCCGCTTCGACGGCGCCGGGTCGATGACCTTCGAACGCCGGGTGCGGGCCGAGTCGATCGTGGGTGGTGACCAGTTCATCCTCAACATGGGCGGGCGCCCCGCCCGCCGCGCCAGTTGGTACCGCCTCACGGACGCCGAACTGACCGAGATGGAGCAGGTCTACGTGCGTCCGCCGTGCGCCCAGGACGCGGAGCGCACGCTGCGCCGCCACCATGTGCTCGTGCTGCGCGGCCCACGCCACAGCGGCCTGCGTTTTCTCGCCACGGCCGTGGCCATCACCCTCGCGCCGCCCGACGGACAGTGCCGCCTCCTCCACCCGGGCACCGATCCGGACGCCCTGGTCGCGCAGGACGTGGCCGCCGGCTGCGCGTACGTACTGGAGACCGGGCCGGGGCGGGCGGACCGCCCTCTGAGCGGCTTCACGCTGTCCAAGCTGTCGCAGATCCTCACCGACCGGGGCGCCTACCTGGTACTGACGGTCGACGACGCCTCGCCCGCTCCGACGGACACGGCCGCGTGGGCGGTGTCGGTGGACGAACGCCCGGACGGCGCCCGTCTGCTGCGCAGCCATCTGCACCACCGGCTGCCCATGCGGCGGCGCTCCCACGCGGAGACCCTGCTCGGCGACGAGGAGGTGACCGACTGGCTCGCGACCAGGCCGACGCCGACGGAGATCGCGCAGACGGCACGCGAACTGGCGCGGACCGCCGACGGATCGGTGACCGTGGCCGAGTGCATGGCCCAGGTCGCCGTACGCGTCAAGCAGGACGCGGCGGACCTGCTCAAGAACCAGGAGCTGCCCCGGGAACTGGCGCTCGCCGTGGCCTTCTTCGGCGGGTTCCCCTACGCGACGGTCACCCGTCTGGAGAACCGGCTGGCCGACGTCGTCCATGAGGCGATGGCACTCGACGGAGCCCGTCCGCGCCCGTTTCTCGCCGTCACCCGCACGCAACGGCTGGAAGCGGTACGCGCCGTCACCGCCGCCGGGACGGTGTACACCCGCTACGGCAGCAGTCCGGTGGAGGTCGTGGACTTCTCCGCGCGAGGTCTGGCGCCGGCGCTCATCGACGCCATGTGGCTGGACTACGACGGCTTCGAGTTGCTGCGCTGGCTCTCCGACCTCGTGCACGACCCCGACGCGGCGGTCCGGCGGCGCGCGGCGGTGTGCGTGGGCCGGCTGTCCCTGCTGAGCTTCGTCGAGATCGCGGAGGAGGTGCTTCAGCCGTGGTCCCTCTCGACCGATCAGCGTGACCGGGTGGCAGCGGCGATCGCGCTCTCCGTGGCGGTGCGGGATCCCGCCGTCGCGGGGCACGCTCTGGGCCTCGTGGAGTCCTGGGGCGCGGCCTCCAACCGGTACCGGCGCATGACCGCCGCGCTCGCCTGGGGGCTCGCGGTGAGCCCCGTACAGCCGGTCGTCGGCATTCAGGGGCTCGGCCAGCTGCTGGACACCAAGGACGCGGGCGTGGCCTGGTCGACGAGGGTGGGTCTGTCCGCCGCGTTCACCAGCGGGCTGTCCGCGCTCGTCCTGGAGGCGATGGGCACCTGGCTCGACGGCGCCGACGAGCCCGCCCGCGGTCAGCTTCTCGCCGCGTTCCTACGGGTGTGCCTGCTGCGTGGCGCGGACGGCAGACCGGACGCCGCGAACTGGCACACCGTCCTGTGGCTGTTCGGGCGGAGCGGGGCGACGGACCACGACCGCCCCGGAGACCGGCGCGGCGCCGCCGGGCTCGACGAGGACGTCGTCGACCTCTGGCGGTCCGCCCTCGCGCACCGCGCCACGGCCGGCGAGGCGCTCGACGTACTGGAGTCCTGGATCCGGCAGACCGACCGCCACGGCGAGGGCCGTGAGGCCCTGCTCGACCTCATCGACGAACTGATCGTGGACGGCAGCGACTTCCGTCGGCTCGACCATCACCTCCAACGGCTCGCGCATGGGCCGTCCACCCCGTCCTACACCGCGCAACTGGCCCTTGAGGAGCTGGACGCGCTGCGCTGAGCGGCAACGACACGAACGACAGGAGCCAGTGTGGCCATGACCAACGGGCCGGTGCGCGGACCTTTCCCGGTGACCCGTCCTCGCGACATCGAGGACCAGGGGCGCCCGGGAGCCGGTGAGTGCGCGGTGGTCCAACTCGGCAATCAACTCCAGCCTCTGCCCAAGGGCGAGGTGCCCCCGTCCGGAATCGGCTGGTTCCGGCCCAAGGGGAAGTACTGGATCGTGGACCTGAGGGAACTCGGCACGACCCTGGACGTGGAACTCGAGAGCGCGGACAAGGGGTTGCGCTTCCAGGGTTCGGTCGAGGTGGTCTGGCGTGTCGCCGATCCCCGGCTGGCGGCCGAACAGGCCCCCTTCGACGTACCGAAGATCCTCAAGCGCCGTATCGTGCCGCGTCTGAACAGCGCCGCACGGAGCTATGGACTGGACGCGGTGGGGGAGTTCGAGTCCTGGGCCGCCCGGGAACAGTGGACCGGACACCTCGGTGACGGACTGCTGGAGGTTCTGGAGGTCGCCTGCGCCCTGCGGCCCGACGCCGAGGCCACGGGCATCACCCGTACCGGCACGCTGAGCAGCATGCAGCGCACCAACGCGGCCGCGATCCTCAACGAGGGCGAGATGGGCCTGATGGCCGACGCGCTCAGCAAGGACCCCGAGGCCGCCATGGAGTTCTACCGCGACCTCCGGGAGGACAAGCGGGTGGCGATGCTCGCCCATCTGGAGATCGTCAAGGCCGTGGCCGGGTCGGATTCCAGCGAGGAACACGAACGGGCACACGCGGTCAACGAGTTGCTCACCCAGATCCGCAACACCCTGCCGAGTTCCGCGACCCAGTTGCCGCCCGCGGCCTCGGCGAACGTACCCCACCAACTCGGCGAGGGCCGGTCCCGCCGCCGGGACCGGCGGGCACGTCGCCAGGACGACGGTGGGTACGAGGACCGGCGCGACCGCGGGCCGGGTCCGGACAAGGGCGACGACGCCGGACAGCCACGCCATGAAGACGACTGACGGGGCCCGCCTGCGATGATCGAGATCTTCGACCTTCTCGTCGACGTGTGGACCGAGGCGTTCTCCTGGTTCGTCTATCCGATACGCGTCCCCCTGTTCATCCTTGCCGCGATCGGGGTGCTCTGGTTCGTCCTGCGCCATGTCGTACCGCGTGCGGGCGGGGCCGCCGACTGGACGGGCACGAAGCTGTCCGCGCTCGTCGCGACGGTGCTGCTCGCTCCCGAGTACGCGTGCACCCTGCTGTTCCTCAGGCAGGGCAGGGGCATTCCGCTGGTGCTGCGGATCTACGGCCAGTGGGCGGAGAACGTCTCCGACTGGACGAAGACCGCGGGCCAGAGCCTGGGCCGGGGCATGCGGGCCTGCACTCGGGTCTCCCTCAGGGCGGTCACCGCCGTGATGGTCGTCTACCTCGTCGGCTACAACCTGCACGCGATCGGCAGTGCCGAGCGACCGGCCTCCCAGGACGCTCCGGTGGTCGTCTGGTGGGACTCCCTCCAGGGATGGATGGACGCCCCCGAGCATCCGCTGCTGGAGGAAGGAGGGACCCCGTCAGCGCGCCCCGCCGGCCACCACCACTACCTGCGCGCCGCCTGACCCCACGGCCGACCCGTGATCACCGCGGCGACGGTGGTTCCCGGCGCGAAGTGGCCCTCCTTGGCCAGAGCGGCAAGTCCGTACAGCGACTTGGCGACATAGAGCCGCTCGACCGGCAGGTCATGGCGGCTCTCGAAGTCCTCCGCGAAGGCGTCTAGTTCGGGGGTGGTGCGGGCGTAGCCGCCGAAGTGGAAACGCTCGTCGAGGCTCCAGGTGCCGCGGGGGCCGCCGAAGGCCTGGTGCTGCAGGGCTTGTATGTCGCCGTTCAGGAAGCCCCCCTTGAGGACGGGGACGCCCAGCACGCGGTGGCCGGGGCCGAGTCCGGCCGCCAGCCCCGCGAGCGTGCCGCCGGTGCCACAGGGGACCCCGACGACATCGGCGTGGCCGCGCAACTCCTCGCCCAATTCCCGGCATTCCCGTACGGCGAGGGCGTTGCTGCCGCCCTCGGGCACGATGTAGGCGTCCTCGACGCCCGCCGCGCGCAGTACGGCCGCCAGGGTCTTCGGCTCGGTCTTACGGCGATACGTCGACCTGTCGACGAAGTGCAGTCGCATGCCGTCGGCGGCGCAGCGGGCCAGGGAGGCGTTGAGCGGGCGGCCGGCGAGTTCCTGGCCGCGAACTACGCCGACGGTGGTCAGGCCGAGGAGGCGGCCCGCGGCGGCCGTGGCGCGAAGGTGGTTGGAGTACGCGCCGCCGAAGGTGAGGACGGTACGGCCGGCCGCCGCGGTGAGGTTCGGCGCGAGCTTGCGCCACTTGTTGCCGACGAGCTCCGGGTGGATGAGGTCGTCGCGCTTGAGGACGAGCCGGATGCCGTACCGGGTGAAGCGGTCGTCCTCGATCTCCTGCAACGGGGAGGGGAGCCGGGGGCGCAGGGAGGCGAGGCTGGTCACGGAACCATTGTCACCTCGGGCCCGCGGCCTGGGTCACCTCAGGCGGTCCCCGATTCGCTTTCGCATCGAGGCCATGGTGAACCCGCGCGGGTCCACCTTCCCCGGCTGCCACTCCAGGTGACCGATGACCGAGCGCTCCGTCCAGCCGTGATGCCTGCACAGGGCCGCCGCGGCCCTCTCGATCGCCTCAAGCTGGACCTCCGGCCAGGGGTCTTTCCCATCGCCGAGGTTCTCGCACTCGAAGCCGTAGAAGTGCCGGTTGCCGTCGGTGTTGGTCTCGTTGTCGTCCGGAAGTTCCTCCTCGGCGATCACCGCGCGCAGGACGTCGTCGTCGCCGAGTCCGGCGTGGTTGGCCCGGCCGTAGCCGACGAGGTGGACGGTGCCGTCCTTGGTGATGACACCGTGGCACAGCGGCCCCGGCAGGTCCGTGTCGCCGTCGCGGCAGATCTGCACCGTCCGTGCGCTGCCCTTGGTGACCGTGTGGTGAATCATCACGCCGTTGACCGGGCCCCAGGGACCCTTGTGGTTGCGATTGTGATGCTCCCAGTCGCCCACTTCGACGACGCTGAGGCCTTCCGACTTGAGAGCTGCCAGAAAACTGCTCGCGGACATGGGTGAGGCCATGACCGGCTCCTTTGTGCTGCGCGACGGCCGCCGTTCGCGGTCGTCTCGTATACCACTGTTTGTACCGGAACCTAGCGATTCGCACACCTTCTTGGTGCGGCGTGCGAGCCGATCCGGACAACATCGTTCCGCTCGCCGGGGGTTGGCCTCGACTGGACAGGAATCGCTCATATGCCCAGTGGGCGGTGATCCAACCCCGCTCTTTCGTGTAATAGCACCAACACGCTCCGTGATGGAAGGCTTGTCCGTGCAGATCGATGCGCGGGGCACCCGCTGCCGCGTATGACCGGGAGGGCAATTCCTTATGTCGGTAGGCGAAGAGGTCCGCGCAGAGCAGGACAAGCCGCAGCAGAGTCTCGGCACGGCGGCCGCGCGGAACCTGGCCACCACCACCAAGTCCGCACCTCAGATGCAGGAGATCAGCTCCCGCTGGCTGCTGCGCGTGCTTCCCTGGGTGAACGTGCAGGGCGGTACATACCGGGTGAACCGGCGACTGACCTACGCCGTGGGGGACGGCCGGGTGACATTCGTGAAGACCGGTGACCGCGTCGAGGTGATCCCCGCGGAGCTGGGCGAGCTGCCCGCACTCAGGTCCTACGGCGACGAGGACGTGCTCACCGAACTGGCTCGGCGCTGCGAGCAGCGGGAGTTCGGCGCCGGGACCGTGATCGCCGAGTTCGGCAGCCCGACCGACGAGGTCTTCCTGCTGGCACACGGCCGGGTGGAGAAGGTCGGCACCGGACCCTACGGCGACGACGCGGTCCTCGGAGTCCTCGCCGACGGCGCGTACTTCGGCGACCAGGCGCTGCTCGACCCGGACGCCATCTGGGAGTACACGGCCCGCGCGGTCACCGCCTGCACGGTGCTCGTGCTGCCCCGCCAGTCGGTCGAGCAGGTCGCGGAGCGCACCGAATCCCTGGGCGAACACCTCCAGGAACTGCGCTCGATCCCCTCGCAGCGCACGAACAAGTTCGGTGAGAAGGCGATCGACCTCTCGGCCGGCCATGACGGCGAGCCGGACATCCCGCACACCTTCGTCGACTACGAGGCCCGGCCCCGTGAGTACGAACTGAGCATCGCCCAGACCGTGCTGCGCATCCACTCCCGCGTGGCCGACCTCTACAACCAGCCCATGAACCAGACCGAGCAGCAGATCCGGCTCACGGTCGAGGCGTTGAAGGAACGCCAGGAGCACGAGCTCGTCAACCACCGCGAGTTCGGTCTGCTGAACAACTGCGAGTACGACCAGCGGATTCAGCCGCACGACGGCGTGCCCGGCCCTGACGACCTGGACGAGCTGCTCAGCAGGCGGCGCGGCACCAAGCTGCTGCTCGCCCATCCGCGCGCGATCTCCGCGATCGGCCGTGAGCTCAACAAGCGCGGACTCGTGCCCGAGACCATCGAGGTGGCCGGCAACCGGATCCCCACCTGGCGCGGGGTGCCGATCTACCCGTGCAACAAGATCCCGGTCACCGAGGCCCGGACGACCTCGATCATCGCCATGCGTACCGGCGAGGCCGAGCAGGGTGTCATCGGCCTACAGCAGGCCGGCATCCCGGACGAGATCGAGCCGAGCCTGTCGGTGCGCTTCATGGGCATCAATGAGCAGGCGATCATCAAGTACCTGGTCACGGCGTACTACTCGGCGGCGGTCCTGGTGCCGGACGCGCTGGGCGTTCTGGAGAACGTCGAGATCGGCCGCTGGAGGTGACGTCCGCGAACCTGAAGGCCGTGTTCTCGCCCCACGGGGCGGGTACACCGCGGTCGTCCGTGCCCGGCCGCGGCGTGGACGCCATCGTCCGCGGACTCTCCGAGGGGGACCCCATGGCCGAGTTCATGGCGGAGGCGCAGCGACCTTCCACCGGGACGCATCCGCTCGACGGGCACGAGGCGGGGGTGATCCTGGAGCGGACGCGGGCGTCGGTCGATCCCGAGCTGCGCTCCGCGATCGAGTCGCTGCCCGGCTCCATGCGCCGTATCGCGATGTACCACTTCGGCTGGGAGCACGCGGACGGCACCCCGGCGGCGGGCAGCTCGGGTAAGGCGATACGTCCCGCGCTGGTCCTCACCGCGGCCGCCGCGCTCGGTGGACCGGGGGCGCGGGCGGCGGCGGTGCGGGCGGCCGCGGCGGTGGAGCTGGTCCACAACTTCACGTTGCTGCACGACGACGTGATGGACCGGGACACCACCCGTCGGCACCGGCCCACCGCCTGGACCGTGTTCGGCGACGCCGACGCGATCCTCGCCGGGGACACACTCCATGCGCTGGCCCTGCGGCTGCTGGCCGAGGACCCGCATCCGGCGTCCGCGCGGGCCGCCGCCCGGCTCGCCGACTGTGTGGTCGAACTCTGCGCCGGCCAGCACACGGACACCGCCATGGAGGCGCTCGGCCCGCGTGACGTCACCCTCGACGAGGTGCTCGCCATGGCCGAGGCCAAGACGGGCGCGCTGCTCGGTTGCGCCTGTGCTCTGGGCGCGTTGTACGCGGGAGCGGGGGAGGAGGACGTCCAGGCGCTGGACGGGTTCGGCCGGGAGGCCGGGCTCGCATTCCAGCTCATCGACGATGTGATCGGCATATGGGGAGACCCGTGCAGCACCGGCAAGCCGGCCGGAGCGGACCTGGCCGCCCGCAAGAAGTCATTGCCGGTGGTCGCCGCGCTGGTCTCCGGTGCCCCGGAGTCCGCCGAACTGGCCGCACTGTACGAAGCCCCTTACGCGGAGGAGGACTTGGAGCGGACCGCCCTGGCGGTGGAGCGGGCGGGCGGGCGCGACTGGGCGCAGGTCCAGGCCGCCGACCGGATGGCCCGGGCGATGCAGGAGCTGACCCGGGCGGTGCCGGACCCGGAAGCGGCGGGCGGTCTGCTCTCGCTGGCCGAGTTCGTGACCCGGCGCAGCTGCTGACACGCCTGCACCGAAGGGCGTCCACCAGGGGGGAGGACGCCCGGAACCCCGGAGTCCCCCGCGGCTGTGCGGCTCCTGACCCCGCACGGCCGCGGGCTTCGGTCCGGCGGGTCCCGCACATCCCCACGGCGTGCGGGCCCCGCCACTTCTCCCCCGGCGCCGGACGGTCCCGTATAGGCTCAACCGCCGTACAGCCAAGGCTGGTTGAGACAAAGGGGTGGGCAATGGGTGTGGCGGTCCGGACAGCGGGCGCAGGAGACCGGGAGCTGCTCGTCCGGTTGTTGGACGAGGCTTTTCAGGACGATCCGGTGAGCTGCTGGGTCTTCCCGGGGGACGAGCACCGCCGTACGACCCACCCCCTGCTGATGGCCGCGTTCACCGACATCGTGCTCGCGGAGGGCCGTGTCGACGTCACCGAGGACGGTACGGCCTGCGCGCTGTGGCTGTCCGTGCCGGGGGACGACCATGGACACGATTCCGCAGTCGCCGACTCCACCCTTGACGATTCCGTCCTTGACGATTCCGCCCGAGACGACGCCGCGGAGAGCGACGGCCCCGCCCGGCTGCGCGAGGCCGTCGACCCGGACAACGAGCGCGTCGAGCTGATCGGCCGGCTCACGGCGGACCTCCACCCCTCGGGCCCCGCCCACGCCTACCTGTGGATGATCGCCGTGGCCCCCGAGCATCAGGGCGAGGGCCTCGGCACCGCGCTCATGGCCTCCGTCCTCGACCGCTGTGACCGCGAGGGACTGCCCGCCTACCTGGAGGCGAGCAACGCCCGCAGCCGCAAGCTGTACGAGCGCCTCGGCTTCACTCTCGCGGGCCGTCCCCTCGACCTGCCCGACGGCCCCAGAATGTGGCCGATGTGGCGAGAACCCCGGAGCTGAGCCGAACCCTCCCTCGCCCAAGCCCTACCCGGTGCCGCCGGGATCCGGCATGCAGAAGTCCAAGTCCGCCTTCGTGATCAGCGAGTTCGGGTTCGACGACGTACGCGCCTCCGAGAACGGCGTACCGGTGCGCCCGTACGGCAGGCAGCGCTGACGCCCCGCTCGCTCTACTCTGAAGACATGGACGGCGACGTACATGCCTGTCCCGCCTGCGGACAGCCTGTCGACACGGTCGTCCGGCGTCACAAGACGCTGGGCGCGTGGGTCCCGGTGTGGGTGGCCGGACCGTGCCGAGACCCCGAGTGCGCGGCGTACGTCGCGGAAGGCGCGGAAGGTGCACCAGGTGCCGAAGCCGGGAAGAGGCCCGGAAGGGCCGAGCCCCGTTCACGAGACCCTCGGACCACCACCGCGCACAGGACCGAGAAGAGAACCTGAGAACCCCACCCGAACGGTGTCGAGAATCCGCGACCGGCTCCGACGTCCCCTGTGAACCCCCGCCCAGGGGGACCATCGAAGGCACCCGAAGGAGCGGACTCATGGCGAAGTACCTGGTCATGGTGCAGGGCACACAGACGGACTACGAGGCGATGCGCGGCAAGGCGAGCCCGGGTTCCCCGGCCTGGAACGAGCAGGACGTCCAGGCGATGTACACCTACATGGGCGCGATCAACGACGACCTCTCCGAGACCGGTGAGCTCGTCGACGGACAGGGTCTGGCCGAGCCGGCGCGGATCCGCACGGTCACGCTCGGCGCGGACGGCAAGGCGGTGATCACCGACGGGCCGTACAGCGAGACCAAGGAGCTGATGGCGGGCTACTGGGTGCTGGAGTGCGCGAGCCTGGAGCGGGTCACGGAGATCGCCGACCGGGTCACCCGCTGCCCCCAGCCCGAGGGCGCTGCCGTCTACCCGGTGGTGATCCGGCCCATCCTGGACGGCGCCGGGGACATCTGCTGAGAAGACCGTCCCGGACAGCCGCCGAGGACACCGTGAAGGGCCCGACCGAGACCGAGGACCTGCTGCGCCGGTGCGCGCCGCAGGTCCTCGGCGCGCTGGTCAGACGGTACGGCCACTTCGACGCCGCCGAGGACGCCGTACAGGAGGCTTTGCTGGCCGCGGCCGGGCAGTGGCCCGCGGAGGGCGTGCCCGACAACCCGCGCGGGTGGCTCATCAAGGTGGCCTCGCGGCGGCTGACCGACGCCCTGCGGGCGGAGGAGGCGCGGCGCGCGCGGGAGGAGCGGGCGGCGGCACTCACGCCGCGCGACGCGTTCGTGACCGACGACCGGGCGCCTCGCGAGGACGACACCCTCTCGCTGCTCTTCCTGTGCTGCCATCCGGACCTCACCCCGTCCGCGCAGACCGCGCTCACCCTGCGCGCGGTCGGTGGTCTGACGACGGCGGAGATCGCGCGGGCCCATCTCGTCCCCGAGGCGACGATGGCGCAGCGGATCAGCCGCGCCAAGCGGAAGGTGCGCGGCGTGCGCTTCGAACGCCCGGACACCTGGGAGCTGCGCCTGCCCGCCGTCCTGCAGACCCTGTACCTGATCTTCAACGAGGGCTACACGGCGACCTCGGGTCCCAGCCTTCAGCGGCGTGACCTGGCCCGGGAGGCGATCCGGCTGACCCGGGAGGTCCACCGGCTGCTCCCCGACTTCGGCGAGGTGGCCGGATTGCTGGCCCTGATGCTGCTCACCGACGCCCGCCGCGACGCGCGTTCCGGCCCGCACGGTGAACTGATCCCGCTCGACGAGCAGAACCGCGGCCGCTGGGACAAGGCCGCGATCGAGGAGGGCGTCGCGCTGGTCACCCGAGCGCTGAGCGGCGGACCCGCGGGCCCCTACCAGGTGCGGGCCGCCATCGCCGCCGTGCACGACGAGGCACCGTCCGCGGACGCCACCGACTGGCAGGAGATCCTCGGTTTGTACGACATCCTCGTAGGCCTCGTCCCCGGCCCCGTGGAGCGCCTGGGCCGCGCGGTCGCCGTCGCCATGGTTCACGGCCCACAGGCCGGCCTCACCGAACTGGACGCCCTGGACGGCGACTTGAGCGAGAGCCACCGACTGGACGCGGTCCGTGGACACTTGCTGGAACGCGCGGGCGCCGCCGCCGAGGCGCGGACGGCCTACGAATCGGCCGCCGCCAAGACCCTGAGCCTGCCCGAGCAGCGCTATCTGCGGGCGCGGGTGTCCCGGTTGACGGGCCGGGGCGACGGGCCGGGGTCGGCGTGAGGCGTATGCGGGAGACATGGGCATGACGGGGGAGAGGGGCCGCCGGGCGTGGCGGTGATCCCAGGTCCGGTCGAACCGCGGGGGCGGGGCGGTCGATGAGAACGTAGGTCCGCAGGACGGATCGGCTCACGGCGGTGATCGTGCCTTGCTGAGCCGGGACCTCGCCCGATCACCTCAGGCCCGCTCCATGAACCGCAGCGTGTTCCCCGCCGGGTCCCGGAACGCGCAGTCCCGCACGCCGTACGGCTGGTCCGTCGGCTCCTGGAGCACATCGGCGCCGGACTCCTGGACCCGGGAGAACAGGGCGTCGCAGTCGGCGGTGGTGAAGATGACCCCGCGCAGCACGCCCTTCGCGAGCAGCCGGGCCATCGCCTCCCGGTCGGCGGGGGAGGTGTCCGGGTTCGCGGCCGGCGGCTCCAGCACGATCTCCACGTCCGACTGCAGCGGCGAGCCGACGGTCACCCACCGCATCCCCTCGAAACCGACGTCGTTGCGGATCTCCAGGCCCAACACGTCGCGGTAGAAGGCGATGGCCTTGTCATGGTCGTCGACGGCGATGAAGCACTGCTTGAGTTTCAGATCCATGCTCGCAGCCTAGAACCGGGGCGGGCCTCCCGCCCCTCGTCGGGGGCGGGTGTACATCCGGGCCACGCACGCCGGGATCGCCGCGCCGGTCTCGTGCGAGCGGGCCCGGTAGGCGCTCGGGGTCTCGCCGACCAGTTCGGTGAAGCGGGAGCTGAAGGAACCCAGCGAGGTGCAGCCGACCGCCATGCACACCTCGGTCACGGTGAGATCGCCGCGGCGCAGCAGGGCCTTGGCGCGTTCCACCCGGCGGGTCATGAGATAGGCGTACGGCGTCTCGCCGAACGCCTCCCGGAAGCTGCGCTGGAAGTGGCCCGGCGACATCAGGGCGGTGCGGGCGAGCGCGGGGACGTCGAGCGGCTCGGCGTATTCGCGGTCCATCCGGTCGCGCGCCCGCCGCAGCCGGACCAGGTCCTCAAGGGGCACGCCCTCAGCATCACACGGCCTCCATCACTTGTGCGCGGGCTCCTGGAACAGGCTTTGCCTCCGGTTCTCCGGGGATTGGTCTGGCCTTGTTTGCATGGCGGAATGGACCACATCACGTTCCTGGTGGCGGTCGTCATCGTCACGGCGCTCGCCTTCGACTTCACCAACGGGTTCCACGACACGGCGAACGCGATGGCCACCTCCATCGCCACGGGGGCGCTGAAGCCGAGAACCGCTGTCCTCGTCAGCGGGATCCTCAACGTGGTCGGCGCCTTCCTGTCAACCGAGGTGGCCAGGACGATCTCCGGCGGCATCGTGGACGACACCCTGGTCTCGCCGGGAATGATCTTCGCGGGACTGATCGGGGCGATCCTGTGGAATCTGCTGACCTGGCTGGTCGGGCTGCCGTCCAGTTCGTCGCACGCGCTGTTCGGCGGGCTGATCGGGGCGGTCTGGGTCGGTGCCGGCTCCCACGGTGTGCACTTCGACAAGGTGGTCGAGAAGGTGCTGATCCCGGCGGTGGCCTCGCCGCTGGTCGCCGGGGTCGCCGCCCTGATCGCCACGTACTTCGCCTACAAGCTCACCGCCCGGGCCCGCAAGAAGTCGGTGACCAAGGGCTTTAGGCTCGGGCAGATCGCCTCTGCCTCCCTGGTCTCGCTCGCGCACGGCACGAACGACGCGCAGAAGACCATGGGAGTCATCACCCTGGCGCTCATCTCGGCGGGCGCGCTCGGACACGACGCCGGTCCGCCGGTGTGGGTCATCGCGTCGGCGGGGCTCGCCATCGGCCTGGGCACCTACCTCGGCGGCTGGCGGATCATCCGCACCATGGGCAAGGGCCTGACGGAGATCCAGTCGCCGCAGGGCTTCGCCGCCGAGACCGCCTCCACGACCGTCATCCTGACCTCCGCCCACCTCGGCT
>Ga0307516_10003941_pt1 | contig 18677 bp, 23 predicted proteins | sample 19_EM_MG_FD_203310 | JGI IMG/M metagenome (GOLD analysis project Ga0307516, IMG submission 203310) | Populus trichocarpa ectomycorrhiza microbial communities from riparian zone in the Pacific Northwest, United States - 19_EM | ecosystem: Host-associated > Plants > Roots > Unclassified | place... | reverse complement strand
AATTGGGCCCTCCCCCCCCCCCGACACCGGGCCCCCCCCCCCCCCCCCCCCCCGAGTCCCATCCGAAACAAGTAATCACGCGCCCTCACGTAATCACCGTCATCGTCAAGTCGCACGTAGAGTTCGCCACCACGTCGGAGCGGACTGTTTCTTTCTCTTTCTCTTTCTTTCTTTCTTCTCATCGTCACGACCGCGCAAAGCTTCGCCACCACGACCACGTCCGAGCGGACTTTCTTTTTTCCTTTTTTTTTTGCGCCCCTCTTCTCATCGTCAGCTTTTCGAACACACGTATCCGCGGAGTATGTGCAAGCAGGGCAGCAGGCCCACCCCGAGTTTGCCGTGCATGCATGTGCGCGCTGTCACGTTGTCGGACAAACCTGGGACCGGGGGGCGGGGAGAGCTTCACGGTATATAGATTGAGCAGTTAGTTGCCGGCCCCGCAATCACGGCCCGACTCGGCTCTCCCCCCCTCCCCCCCTTTCCCACCCGCTGCGTTGTCCACCTCCGCCTCCGCCTCCCGCCTCGCGACAAACCGGCACCGTTCGCAATCCTCACTGCAGGTAAGACGCAAAACGTGGCAAGCCTGCGCCTCCCTGTCTGGCGTGAAGAAGGAGAGATCTGTAAGATGCATATGAGATATATATAACTATATATGTGTCTAGTGTCGAGCAGGGGGACAGGGCAGGGCTTCTTTGTTGTGATACATAGATATAACGCGATTCCGCGGGGAGGCCAGAGAGAAGCCCTCGCTGGCAGCGCCGCGTTGTGTCTGTAGCCTCGTCAGTGTGTGTGCTGTGCAGGTCGCAGATCCGCAGCCGCCGATGGCGCGCGTCCCGTCGGCGGCGGTCTCCGTTTCCACCGTCTCCGTCCGTGGCGATGACGCAATCGTGCGTCGGTGGGGGGACACGTACATATGTAGAGTAGAGTACATACATATATGCAATGACCAGGACATTCAAGTACATACCAAAGAGGAAATTTATTATTAATTTCGCGATTTTTTGATTTTTTTGAATATATATATATATTTTTGCTAAAATAGGTAATATATTAGAGTAATCTTGGGGGCAGAAATGTCGCCTGATTTCTCGATAGGGAAGCTTATGCGCCCGAAATTATGGGGTGATTTATGCATTGACCAACGGCAGACATTATTCGGGGGGGGAAGGGAACGACCTTATTTCGATATCATATCCTTCCGTAAAGTAAATCAGCCACCCTAATTAAAAAAGGAAAAAAAAGGAAAAAAAAAAGGAAAAAAAAAAGAAAGCTCGCCATTGCCATGTCCTTTATGGAGAAGTTCTCCGTAAGGGTTGTTCGCAACCAAGTCTCTCCACCATTCCATTCGCATCGTGTCCGCCACCCCCCACTTGCACCCCCCACTCCATCCCACTCCACCCCACCCGTGCCCACATCACATCACATCACATCACATCACCACCCCCCCCCCCCACCGCGAACCCCCGGCTGCTGCGACCTTGACCTTTGACGGGATGCCGCTTAGGGGAAAGAAGCTTCGAAATAAGGTGTGCGCTAGTTAGTCGACAAAGATCGGAATCGGAAATCGGAAATCGCCGTTGTATATATAACTAGGTATATATATATGGATACATAGATACAATGATAGATACATATAATACATTACATTTTGTACGTTGCAGGGTGGACGCAAGTGTGTGCGCGCGCTCGTCCGCTTACGCACGTATCTCCGGCCGCGTTTGCTGCGGGTATGTATGCATGCATGTATGCATGTATGTATGTGTGTGTAGTCGCCGGGCGTTGCTGCCCCTCTAGGGGCGGGCGCGCGACGGCGACGGCGACGGCGACGGGGGCGGTGGCGATGGCGATGGCGATGGCGATGGCGATGGCGGCCGCGATCACCGGGGGAGCCAGCGCCGGCTCGCCCTGCCCCCCCCCCGACGGAGTGTTGCATCCTTCCTCCTTCCCGCATGTGTGCACCGCGACCGCCTGCCCCTTTCCTACTTGCGCCGCGACGCCGTGAAACACGCCGTATGCAGCATATATGTGAATGGTATGTGCACAATGCACAGTGCACACGCACACACACACAAAGCAAAGCATGGCGCTGGACAGCCGCAGGCACTGCCCGGGACCCGAATCTGTGCCTCGAGCCTGCTGCGTCGCGCACTATCTATATGATCTGTGCCGGGTCGCGGGAGTCGGGCGGGAGAAAGAAAAAAAAAACAAAAAAAGAAGAAAAAAAAAAGGGAAGATGCTGCTGCTGCTGACGGTGGCGCTGACGGATCTGGCCAGCTGTCCGCCTGCGAGAGCGGAAACAGCCGGGTCGGAAGGAGCTGCCCCCTTCCAGCTGCGTGCGCTTGCCGGGGAGGAGTGACAGGACCATGTGATGCGGGTGACATCGTGTGATGCGGGTGACATCGTGTGATGCGGGTGACATCGTGTGATGCGGGTGACATCATGTGATGCGGGCAACGGACAGCACTGGAACGAGAGACGAAAGCGATGCATCCACGCGATGCGATTGGAGCTAGCTACAAAAACGAGCAAGCAGAGGAAAACGCGAACCCGCCCTGCGCGCTACTCCTCGGGGAGCCAGACGCGTCTGCTCTCGACCTCGACGGCGACCATTGCGGCGACGACGCGTTCGAGCTGCTGCGCGACGTCGGCGACGCCGTCGGCGACGCGGCGGAAGTGCGCGTCGCTCGCGAGGCGGCGCGTCTCGCACTCGGATGTGGTCGTGGTCGTGGGAGCGGGAGTGGGAGTGGTCGCCGCCGCCGCGGGCGTGGGCGTGGTCGTGGTCGTCCACGCCTGTGCGAGCGCCATCTGCGCGATGCGCAGCTCGTCGAGCGCGCGCGCGTGCGGCGCCGTGAAGAACACGTCGCTCCGCCCGCCGTCCGGCACCGTCGACAGCGTCGACTGCATCGACTGCCACAGCGGGTCCGTCACCGCGGCGGGCCGCGCGGGCGGGGTGGCGATCCGCGGCGACGGCGGTGGCGACGGAGGCGGCGGCGGCGACGCCGATGGAGCGCGTGGGTGCGGCGGTCCTGGCGGCAGCGGCAGCTGCAGGTGCGGGTTCGTCGTGCGGCGCAGCGGTGGTGGTGGTGGCGGCATCGTGGATGCTGGTGCGTTGCGCGTCGATCGAGTCCAGTTAAGGTATCTAAGTACTATAGTTGACCGGGGTGGTTGGCGCTGGATCACAGTGGTCACTCGCGGTGCCGACTCCGAACAGATGCGCTGATGTCCGCTCCGCGCCAGCGATCAGATAAGGGCAACGTGCAAGCCACCAGCGGCCGCCAACCCGGCAACTGCGGACAGGGAATCGGGTAAAACGTACGCCGCCATGATCTATATAGGTCGCATGCGAGTATGAATAAACAAAAAAAAAAAAAAGCCAACCTGGCGAAAGATAATCGATGCTTGTGCGACGGATAGATATTAACCTAGTTCACGCACGTACCCTACGCACATCTACCCTACGCGCATCTACCCTATCTACGCGCATCCCTGGTCGCTTCTTATAAAGCTCGGATTCGTCGGACTTGCAGCTACCCCACCCGTGCTCCCTCCCCCCCTTCCCCCAATCCACTCCACTGACATAGCATTCGCACAGCATCCACTGCTTCGCCTCCTCCTTCCTCGACGCAGCATTCCCAACATTCACATCCCCCCTCCCCCGAACAAGCAGACGCAACATCCGCACCGCCAAAGATGCCGCAGCGACGCCAGCGCAAGGGGGTGGAGGTGATCGAGATCTCGTCGGACAGCGACAGTGAGCCGAGCGACTCGTCGGTCGAAGTCGTCGCGGTACGTCGGACGGGACAGCCGTTGTTCGGCGCCAGCCAGCACGAGTCGACCTCGGGGCCATCCGGCGGTGGAGCTCCGAGTCCACGCGAAAATCGAGCCCGCAACATTGCCACGGGTCCAGCCGGCGCCGGCCCCGCGCGCGCTCAGGACCACGCCCCGGGACGCGACCGGGCTGCGCGGAGGGCTCGTGCGCCGCCACCGCCACGTCCAGCACCTGTCCCGCTGCCGCTGCCGCTGCCCCCGCCGCTGCCGCCGCCGCCTCCGCCTCCGCCCCGTGCCCCGAAAATCGCGAGGAAACCGCTCGAGGGCGAGTGTCCCATCTGCTTCTGCGAATTCGTCCCCGGCGACGAGGCGAACGTCGACTCGTGCAAAGCCCACTGCGGAACGAACGTGCACACCCGCTGCTTGGCCGGATGGAGGGCCGCCGAAATGGGTCCCGCCAGATGCATCATGTGTCGCCAGAAGTGGGTCGACACCGTCGCGATCGACTGATGGCGGTGGAGCCGTCGGTCTTGGGAGAGTGATATAGTGATATTGGGGAGGGGGTTCGGCGGGCGGAGCGGGGGGACGGAGGTGTGGCTGGCAATCTTGGCGGTATGTACAAACAAGCCTGGCACGCGGGACGGTGGAGATGTGGTCGGCTTTTTTTTTCCCCTCCCCCTCCACTATGTTCCTCTCTTGATGCATGGATGTCCATAGCCCAGGCGTAGCTCGATTCTGAATCTGATTGATACTTTGTTTCTGGCCGATGTTACGGACGCGAAAGAAAAAAACAAACAAACAGCAACCCTCTTTCCTTCATGCCGGCGGCAAGAACAGCCTCCCCGTTCTCAGGAAGCCCCTGTCGCCGCAGGCAGTCTTCCACTCGATGCTGAGCTGCCCGATGTCGTCGCTCTCGCTGCGCTTCGCCGCGGCCAGCTCGAGCAGGAACGCGACCTGCACGACGTCCCTGCTGCGCAGCATGGGCACGCCGCGATTCAGCGACGTCGCCGTCCACGCCGTCTTCATGCTGACGCAGCTGAGGGTGACGGGACAGTCGCTGAGGTTTTCGAGCTGGGCCTCGAGCACGGCGGCGGCGGCAGTGGCGGCGGTGGTGGCGGCGGGGAGCGCGGTGGCCTTGGTGCGCACCATGATGCACTGCTGGGCGACGAACTGGTAGAGCTTCTTGAAGGTGCGGACGCGGGGGGGGTCGGAGCGGTCGGAGTAGCAGACGGTGACGGCGAGCGTGTGGGCGCCCTCCTCCTTGAGGTCGTACGCGACGATGCGCTGCAGCGACGCGCCGGGGAGCACGTCGGCGTCGGCGTCGGCGCCGTCCTCGTCGTCGAGCTGCACCGTCTGCGACGGCGTCTGCATCTGCGCGCGGATCCGCGCCGCGCTCACCCGCCCCCCCCGCTGCTCGTTGCTTGCCGACAGGATGCAGCTGAACGTCTCGCCGATGTACACGCTGCCAAACGCCGGCGGCAGCGTCAGCTGTCACTGGCCGTCAGCGGCTGTCCGTCTCGCGCCCCCTCCCCCGCGGGACGGGGATGGCCCACCAGCGGCGTGAAGATGAAGGCGTTGTCGACGTCGTGCGCCGGGTACGCGTGTGAGTACCGCGTCGCCTCGGCCAGCGCTGGCGACGCCGGCAGCGCGTGCTGCTCGCTCAGCGACGGCCGTGAGAGTCTGCGGGCTCGTCAGCGCGTGCGCCGGCGAGTCGGCGGGGATACCGACCGCAGGACTTTGAGCGAGATCAGATGTGGCTCTTTAACTTCGGAGAGGGCGCGTTCTCGCGGCATGCTGGGCGGCGGCGGGTGGTGGTGGTGGTGGTGGAATTAGTATGTGCGATAACTGTAAGTAGTTAGTAGTTAGAGTACTTAGGTAGATAGCAGCTACCAATAGTGATACTAACTACCCCTAACCCCGCCCCCGCCCTCTCCGAGCCACCACGCACCACGCCACCTTACCGGCCGGCGTGACACCTCTGCAACGCACGTCGGCGCTCAATCCCGTCCTCGGCACGACGCCCAAGGGTTCGGACTCCTCCCTCTCCGCCAGCCGTGTCCTCCGGTTCTGACCGGCGCGGAGTGTTCGCGTCGACGCCGCCGGTGCTGCTCCTGGGCGCGGCCGAGTTCGCCGCACACGTCACTCCCGAACTACAGCTAGTAGCTAGCCGCCAGCCCCTCCTCCGAAACCCGCCCACCGCGTTAGCCACCCCCCCCCCCGCGAAAAAGAAACTGGCCGACGCCCGGCCCCGCCGCGCCCTGAGAGACGGTGCTACGCCAGGCGCTCGTGCTCGGGCCCGGCAGCACGTCCAACCGCTCGTACCACGGCCAGAACGTCGGCTGGAAGCGCGACCTCGCCGCCCAGGTCGTCGTCTATGTACGCTGCGTAGACGGAGGACAGAAGTCGTGCGATCGGATGGATATCTATGCTTGGGCATGCAGGTATTACGCGCAAGGGCCCGTCCCGTGCCGGCCGTTGCGTGCGTGCGTGCGACACGTGCGCGTTACATGTAAAGTATAGAGTGCGGATGCCAGAGCGTGGAGGAACGGTTATTATTATTAGCAGCAGCGCCGACGGCGACCACATCGCACGCGCAACCGCAAGCAGCCTCGACGCGCGGCTGCGGCTCTGCGGTGCAAGTAGCGTGATATCACGTGATCCGCTCCCACCGCCACCTCCTTCCAGGAGAGAAAGGAGGCTCGCACCCGGGTCCACTGCTGCTCACGTACTCACCCGGCCGGAGGGCACAGACACGGACACGGACGCACGCGACGTGCCATCCGCGGGGACTGCGTTGCGCAGCTGTGCGGAAAGCATCAAACCGGACGGCGCCGCATGTGGGTAGTGGGCGAAACCGGCCAGCAGAGGTGCACTTCTTCCTTCCGTTTCTCTTTGTGTTCTGCTCCGCCCTGCACTTCTGTTTTTTTTTCCCGCTGCAGCGAGCGAATGTGAATTCCCCCAGCGCCCGGCTCGGTGCATACGTACACTCGTACACGGATGCGGACGGAACCGCGACAAGTGCGGGAGCATATAGCTTTTTTTTTCCCACCCTTTTCCTCCCGGACCCGGGAGGTCAAACCGCACTTCCATCTTCCGCCTTGTCTCCGTTCTCGGTGGAAATGGGACGGCGGGGCGAGTGATGGCCGGTGAAGATGCTGCCGCCGGGTGCGAGCGAGCACGCCGGGCAGATGCTCCGCACACGATAGAGGGTTCCCGCGACCGCACTCCCTTTCCTGCCGCCTGCCGCCTGTACACACGCATGTGCTCTGTCTGCGCCGGAAACGGTCGTCGGTCCGCGTGCGGGTGGTATGGAAATTCGCTCCGCATGTAGGCGCGATGTCGCTGTCGATCGGGGGGGGCGGCGGAGACCACGTCGTGCACATGGCGTGGGGAGACAAGCGTGTGCACGTCTATGTACATACTCTAGCTATCTGTCCATGTCAATGGTCTACGTGCGGCGCTAGGGGGGGGTGGGTGGATGCATACGCGCGTGAGAAGGAGGTTCTCCTTTTTTTTTCTTTTTTTTTTTTCTCCTTCTGTCTCTGTTTGGCGGATTATTATTAGATGGTTTGAGTTGTCGGGGTGGAAATGGACGGGGAGATGTGTTTGTTTCCGCCGAGGTGGTGGTAGTGGTAGTAGTGGTAGTGGTGGTGGTGGTGGTGGTGGTGGTGGTGGTGGTGGTGGTGGTGATGGTGGTGGTGGTGGTGGTGGTGGTGGTGGTGGTGGTGGTGATGGGGAAGGAGCACCTCGCTCCCACTTCGTACTCCCCCTTTTGGGGAGATGAAGATGGCATCGGGTATTATTAGATGTGGGCCGTATGTAGAGTATGTGACTGACATGACAGGAAGAGGAAGATGCCATCTAAGATCTATCTATCTCTACCGCTACTCTCCACTGCCCCCCCCTCGTTGCTGGGCTCACGTGTGCATCTTCCTGCGATTGCTCCAGCATGGTCTCCGCTGCCGGGAGGGGCGCTGTTGGAAGGAGAGGGAAAAAAAGAGAAAGAGGGGGAATCTCGGACACCGTGGATGTCCGCAGAACCGCGGGTTCGATGGATGGCAGCTAAGTTACCATTCCGTGTCTCTTGGGAAGGCCATCATCATCCACTCTACGTTATATGTATGTATCCAACACGCCGATGGATGGCGTTGGGCCTGCAGGCAGGAGGCCGACAGGGATCGCCGCAGATGCCCCGGATCCGTCCGTTCGTCCCTGCGCCGTCGGTTCCCACTCGTTTCCGCTCTGCCGCCGGCGCACGGTGGCGGTGCATCTCCGTCCCGAGCCGCGGCGGGCGGGCGGCGGCTCTCCGTTCTCGCTGCTTCGCTGTGGCGGGAAGCATCGCCGCGCCGACATCACCACGATCGTGCCCGCTTCCTCGCAAACACGGTGCCCGCTGCGGCTGCGGCTGCGGCGCTTCGGTGGGCTCCTCCATCCCGATCCATTCCTCGACCGGAGCGGCTGACACCCCGCAGTGGACTGCACGCAACACCGCGCCGGCCGGGCCCTCCGTGCCTCGACATCCGAGGTGGAGCGGACCGCCCGAAACGATCGAAGGGATGGAGCTGGAGGAGCTGGAGGAGTTGTCGTCGGGAATGCAGGCGTTGGATCGTCGTCGCTCTTCCATCTTGCCCGTCGCGGTGGCGTGGGGACTCGCACTCGGCCTGGCGCGACGCATCGTGCTGTCGGAGCGGATCGCCAGTGACATCCCGAGAGACCGGCGGAAGAGCATGGAGCACAGCGCTTCCGCTGGGAGACTGTGGCTTCCGCACCGAGAAGCATGCGGAGGCGGCGGCGGCGGCGGCCGAACCGAACGCACGGTGGAATGTGATGCCGTGCCGGTCGATGCCGAGAGAGTGCTCGGACGGGCAAGTCGGGGAGGAGCATGCTCCGTCCACGAGCTCCGCACGGCCCGACTCGGATCGCCGCCCGAGGGCGGTTAGCACCGGGACCACGTGAAGCCTCGCGAGAGCCGGCGGCCTCGGAGGTCCGGCCCGGCACCAGCAATGCTTCCGACAAATCCGGCACGGACATCCACGGGCGAGAGGCCTGCCGCCGGCGTGGCGGGATGGACGAACACTGCCACGCACCGGGAGCAGATGCCCACCCCGAGAACCACAGGGCATCCAGGCCCTTCGGGTCGGGTCGGGGCTCGGGGACGCTCCCGTGCCCGGGGCGGATCCAAAAATAAGTGCCGAAAGCCTGCCATCCGTGCAAATCTGGAGAAGAGCGTTTTGCTGCGAAACCGTCGCACAATCTCGGCCCCCACCACCGCAGGAAATCCGATTAAACCGAAATGGACCCCTGTGGCGGCGAGACAGTCGTATTTCCTCCTCGCTATTCGCGCCCCACGGACGCTTTCCGGCGCGCGGTGCTCCAGCTGTCCGCCCAGCGAGAAGCGGCGTTTCTTGCGGACGAGAGTCTCCACGCGGAGAGCGCGGAGGGCGCACAGTTTCCCGCCGAATCGACGCGGCGTCCGCAGCCGGAAAACATGCCCTTGGCCGGTGCGAGGTGCCGCCGCCGGCGTCCTGTCGGATCCGCTGCTGCCCCTGACTATGTATACATATTACCGCCTGTTAAGCGTGCAGCTGGAGATCCGTTCCACTTCCGTGTGTTGTTTCGGCGCCGCCGCCCCCCCCGCGCGCGCGCTGCGGACAGACGGTACCTGGCCATCCGCCGTCGCAGCAATCAGTCAATCAATCAATCAATCAATCGATGCTGCCCTCGACTGATGCCGCGGCGATCGGCGTGGGTGTCTATCCGTGGCTGCCGGCCGACGAGCGACATTCCGCATCCGCATCCGGACTGCAGTCTGGAGTCCGCGGACGGCCGTCGCATCGGCGCCGGTGCATCCCTTCCTCATCTCTTCTCGTCCCCGTCCGTCTCCATCGTCGCCCTTGGCCTGCAGCCCCTGGTGCGTGCGTCCTTCCTAGCTCCGCTGCCCGGCAAAACCCGCTAGGATCAAAGAAGCAACGCTGCGATGCACTGCGCGAGGCGTAAACCAAGTAGGTAGGTCTCCTTTGCGCCCGAACACCACTACCACCCAAAACCGCTCCCCGTCTGCAGCTGCAGCAATCCCTCCACCCCTCCCTCCCCCCTCCCCCAGGCCCAGGGAGAAGAAGAATCCTCGGCATCCACCTCTCCTCCTCCTCCTCCTCCCTCCTCCCTCCTCCTCCTCCTCCTCCCTCCTCCTCCTCCTCCATCGCCACCACCCACCACCACCCCCCAGTACGCACAACTCAAACACGCCAGAGAAGCAGGCGCTGTCTCGCCCATCAACCGCTGTCTCGCCTCCTCCTCCTCCTCCTCCCCACAAATCCTACACCCCAATCCGACGCAAACCTCCTGAAGCATCCTTCTCTGCTCCTCCCCTCGCTCTCTACTGCCGAATGTCGTGAACGAATCCTACTCTGCTCAACAATCGTCGTTTGATTTCCTACCCGTAGTCAACTGTCCCTGAAGTCTTTCTGGTCTTATCCGCGCGGATACCACTCCCCAACCGCGCCACCCCCCCCCCCCCCCCCACTTTCCCCCCTTCTCCAGCAATTGCCTCGGTGGCGTTGTCGCCGTCTTCGACTCTCAAAGCTACGCACACTGCCGCCCCTCCCCCCAGTCCCAACCAGCTCGGCAGCGAGACGTGTGAGAGAGAAGAGGGAAGAGGAAAGAGCGCGGACGAGTGGGGGAGACGCACGGACGCGGATTCGTAATCGCACCTCCGTATCTCCCAGCAGAACGTGGCAATGGCGACCGGCAATTTCGATCCGCCGTTGGCAGACTACTTCTGGATCGCGGGAATCGACTCGATCTCGTACGGTGAACACGTCACGTCTCCGGACTCGAAGCCCGTCGCGCGAAAGAGCTTCACCGACCAGCTTTTGGTGGCAATCGAGGCGGAAGAAGAGGGCCACGGTTCGTCCTTGCTAGTCCCCAGCCACCACGGTGCCTCCAACGGCTCGTCGTCGCCCACAAGTAGACTCTCGGCCGCCTCGAACAACGGCGATGGCGGCGGCGGCGCGTCCCCTGCCAATCGTTCGCCAAACTCGTCGTCGTCGACACTGGTCCGAAACAGCTCGAACTCGAGCAACTCCACCATCACGGAGTCGTCGGCCATCACCAAGCCTCCCAACACCCCCCACACTACCATGATCAACGGCGTGCGACGCGATTTCGACTTCGATAAGGCATTGCTGAAGTTCGCGGCTGAGCGAGACAGCTTCTTGGAGGATCTCTCGTTCAGCGCCGGAACAGTGGTGCCCAGTAAGCCGTTGGTGCATCCCAGAGCGCAGAAAGTTTTCAATGAAGATCCGCCAAAGCTTGAGAAGGCGAATTCGCTGAGGAGGAGGATATCCCTTCGGGATCTGACATCTATGCGGCGGTCCCCGTCCGTCATCAATAGGGCCTGTGAGTTTTAGGCGTCCTGTGGAATTCTATTCTTCTTTTTCTTCTTCATGTGATCGCCCAAGGACTGATCGTGTCTGGCAGCATCCATACGGACGGCCCGACGAATGTCAAACTACAATTCGGTGATACCGGTGCCCCAACCATTGAATATCTCCCCGAACATGCATCCCCTGAAACGGAAATTCGAACCCGTCCTGCTAGACCGCTACCCGCCCAAGCACTTGACCGAGGAGGCCAAGCGACGAGGGCCCTTCCCCGACTACGTACCGATGTTCGCGTTCCCGAACGATGTCAACATTGTTTCAGCGGATGAGAGGCCGCGCTCGACATGGCATGGATTCGTAAGCCTGGCCCTCCCCGTGTTGTGTGACGTTGCCTTACATGTATGTTGTGCTTGCTAGACGATGACCGGGGGTGACAATTCGAGATTACATGGTATATGCGTTATCATATGGCTGCCGCTGAATCCGTCGGCAGCGGAGGATCTGGAGCGGAGATGTGAGGAATGGCGACGAGACAACATGACGGAAGAGGAGCGAGAGTTGGCGGCGAGCTTGGGCGAAAGGTAAGAATCCGTGGAACGTGCTCGCCCGGTGGAAGCCCTATCTCACGTGCAGAACCCAGACTGGCCTTGGAACGGGCGAAGCTTAGCAAGCTGCTGGCTCGGTTACCTGGGGTTGTGAACAATCCAGACAAGAGGGAAGAGCTGGACGACGAGATCCTCGCCACCGAGGAGAAGATCGGGCTGATGGCGGATCTCCTTCGGCCCGTTCGACACGGTGCGGCGTCGAAGATCGAGGGCCTGACGGACGGAGAGACTGGCCTGTGGATTCCTAGGGCTTACGGTATCCTCGGAAAGGACGCCTCGCTGACGGGCTTCTGGAAGGAGTGGCTCAAAGCGGTCGTGGTACCGATGACTAACGGCGCCATCGTTCGTGTGCCGCCATCTTCGCCGCGAGTCGGCACATGGCTGCCCCTCGAAAGGTAATCGATTCCCAGTGTGCTTGTGCTCCCTCCCCCCTCCCCTCTCTCTCGCGCGCGCGATCTGACAGCATCTGCGCAGGTACGTCGTCAACCTCTGCGCAGAGGCACCCGCGCCGTTGTCTTCCCAAACGCAGGTGGAAGTTAGCATCAGAGAGCTTCGTTTGTATGCCAGAAGGGAAGCTGCAAATGAGCTGCCGGAATCCAGAAATACAGATCTGTACAGTTTGTTCAGGGCGCTTGATATTCAGAACATAGTTGCTCTATTCGAATATGCACTGTCCGAATCTCGCATCATCCTGCTGTCTTCACATACTTCAATGTTGCACCTTGTGTCCCGAGCTCTGGTGAGCTTGATGTATCCTCTGAACTGGCTAGGAATCTACATTCCGGTTCTGCCAGCGCGTCTGATCGCAGCTCTCGAGGTACAGGATACACCCCCTGTCGATGTCTGCAGGAAGAGGAAAACTGACTGGGGTGTGCAGGCGCCGTGTCCGTACATCGTCGGCATAGAACGCCGCTACGAGAAACTGGAACTTCCGGAGGATGATTTCATCTGCGTCGACCTTGACTCCAACGTCATGTTCAAATCCAATACCGAGCCGTCGCCACTCCCGAGACAGCAACGACGCAAACTGGTATCCCTGCTCCAATTGGCCGCGCCTCACCACAACCGATGCGGTGTTCCGATAGGACCGCCTCAGTACGCGGTCGAGACATTCCCCCACGATTCGTTCATGTCGGAGTACCCGTCGGTCTTCGGCATGAGCCCGCCTCCCAGCATGCTCGCCAAATTGGTCAACTTGAATTCGACCGCTTTCGGCAATGCTGGCGGTTCCGACTTCGCCCCCAGGCCACCGATCATTAACGCCTTCTCCCAGGCGACGGGAAACACTAGCAAGTACGAGAGGCCGGGTACCAGTGGCACCATCAGGGGTTGCTCGCCGCCGTCGCCTCACTCACCGCAGTCATCGGTACATAACCCTGCTGGGTCGGGCGTGTCCAGGAACGACTCCGGATTCACGTTGACAGCCACCCTGCGCGGCAAACGGTCAGGCAACTTCGATGCGGCGTCGCGACGGAGTTCGTCCTTTGGCTTCGAACGGACCCCGACGCTGAGGCGGCCCAGTATTCCTTTCGCCAGCCACTCCCCGTCGCCCTCGACTTCGTCGCTTGGAGGTAACTCACAAGATGGAGTCTCGGTGTCTTACGGCTACGCACCATCGGTATTTGCACCTTCCACTCTGGCCGCCTCTACAATCATGCCAAATGTCCTCATGCAGCCCGTACGGAACACTGAAACCACACAGTGGATCGAGGGGCACTGCATGATGTACAAGCCACATGATGCTGAGACGCTCTGCACGATCTGTGAAGAGAGGCCCGAGGATGGAATGTTCACATGCGGAAGCTGCCGTGTCGCAGTGCATCCTCGATGCGCGCACATGGTCGTATTGCCGTGCTCGGCCTCCTTCTACCCGGACCAGGTCAGAGCCGCGTTCGTCCGATGCTTTGCCAGTCTGTTCTACACCTACCGCAAGTTCCTTGGACCGCCTACCGCCGACGGAAAAAAGGCCGGCAAGCTCTATCGGTTCAACATGGATGGATTCCTCAAGAGCATGCCGCAGGAGAACGCCATGTACATCCAGATGCTGGAACAGACACAAGCGTTCAGCGAGTTCATCCACGACAGGGAGTCCAAGAAATCCTCCGATCCATCGGTCAAACTCTTTGATGAGGTGATCCTATCGAAGAAGAACCGCGGCAAGACGGGATTCTTCTCGCGATCCAGTATGTTGAATTCGGTGGGCGAAACGGCTTCTTGCATGTCTAACTTTGCGACAGAGCCCGCTTATCTCTCGGATACCTCGGAGCACATCTGGCGGACCGTCAACGCAGTGTCGACGTATTCGAAGGGGAACGAAGCCAGAGTGTCCCCCAGCAGAAGTATGGATCCTCCTCCCTCTTATCCTCTCTATCCGTATCCTCCTTATTCATCGTCTTCCTCCTCCTCCCAGCGTCAATGTCGGTTAACGAATGAATCAGTACCGGCGAAGTTGGACCCCATTCTACTTAGACCATCCAGGGCGATCCAGCCGACACCGGTGACCACCACGAAAGGATCTTCCAAGAGGAAGCCCATGGGACATACCAACCTACCACAGGTCCAGATCAATGGTGGAGATGGAGGGTTCTAGGAGGCCATCCACCACCTTTTATCCCGACACCCACCACAGATGTCGGGGGCGAGTCCCAGAGCTGTGTACGATGATTGTGTTGTTGATCCGAGCGTTGTTTATTTCCATTCGAGCCGTAAAAAGTTGGGGACCTTTTTTTTCCTTTCATTTCTCATCCTGCTTCTGCTGCATTACAGCGTGTTCTGTTTGTGTGTTTGCGTGTTCCTGTTGCCAGTGCTCCTGTTTCTGATTCCGTTCCTTCGCTTCTCATTGTAGTTCAATATCCTATCATTTTTTTTCTTTCCTTTTCTCACAGTCGTTTGAAGCTGTCCTTGCCCAACGCCGTACTTTTTCCCACCCCGTGTTTTGCTTCACTTTCCGTATTAGTTTATTTTTGCGTATCGTATTTACTGGTTTGGTTTGGTTTGGTTTGGTTTGGTTTTGGTATGGATGGGTGGGGGAGGGGGCATGTAATAACCTCGTTTTTTTTTATTTATATATTACTCTTTTCTTGTTCTTTTTTCCCACTTTTTATTTCCTTTTTTTTTGCTGCTGTTATAACTGTAGGAGTGTGAGGGAGTAATTTTGCTGTTTTACCGTATGACTTTTGACTCGACCGCCCGATCTGTTCGCTTTATACTTGTGCTACATCACGCTCTAACCACTATACTAGATGCCTACCATCTCCGTTTCGATACGGGAGAGGGGAGAGATACATATATCGCCATTTTATAGACTTGCGTGGTGGGGTTTGCTCCATACTTGATATATTGATATAGTGTGATAGTGCTGGCGAGTGATGGTGGGTGGGTGGGTACTCAAGGTGCTAGAATGCGCTGCTCGAGATAATACGCAGTGTCATAAATTGCGCTCTGGCTGGTACGTTGCAGTTGTGATCAAACAAACTAAATGTACCGGCTCCTTCCTGAGCATATCGACTCCGCCACCTGACACCTGACTTTAGAACATCCTCTTCCACTATCACTTCCTCTCCCACTTTACCAGTCCTCTTTCTCTCCCTTTCCACCTGCGGCTGCTTCTATCTTCCTGTCTCCCTTCATCGCAGTATTGTCGCCATTGTCGCCATCGTAGCTATCGTCGACGTATTTAAATTCAGTGCGCAGGGAAAGGGAAGAGTCCCTACGCCACGCCGTGCAATCATGTCCTCAACAAACTCGAATGCTCACGCGCCAGATCCAAAACCACACCAGTAGGGTGGAGCCACGGTGCCTGTGACGCATATGATCACGTGGAGATGGACAGCTAGCGTCTTGGCGAGGAGGAAGCAGGGAGCTATGTAGTTTTACGTACATCCTATGTAGATATGCACAGACATCGTTGCGTGCAGACTCGCCCGTACATACCGTTACAACTACTCTATATAGAGGTCCTCAAAGCTGGCTGGGTGATTGGGCTGGCTGGGAAATTGGCCGTGCTGAGTAGGAGTGTCCAGTTTCGGAGACAGCTTTGAGTGCCCTTTTGTGCCCAGGCTGGGTGATGTAATCAAACACCCAGCTACCACATGACGAGAATCGTTACCTCTCACGGGGGGGGTGGCACTAGGTTTTGCAGCCCATGCAAGGCTTTCGAGCTCCCCCTGACTGGACTGAAAGATTTAGCGCGGACTAGCAATTCTCGGACCAATCAGAACGATTTCTTTTTAACCGGATTTCCAGCCAGCCCAGTCACCCAGCCAACTCTGAGGACCCTCTGCATGTGAAGTATGTACCTCGACTATCTCCCGGCGTCCCAGTTGCACAGGATGGTGTCTAAAAGAGAAGCGCTTTCCAAGACACATTTACTCTACTGACGTCGGCACATTGAAGCTTGCCGGATTTTAGCACGCCAGGGTAGGATAGGTAGCGAACTGATTCATCTAAATCTTGCCTACCTAGGCACTTACCAACATAGTCTATGTACTCTACATATCTCGCTTGGACTTTAAACTTGCCCCAAGGGTGTGTGTGGGGGGGGGGGGATGAAATGCTGCGTCGGGCTGGGTTCAGGGGTTGGTCCTTGCCAAGAGGCAGACGTTAATCAACCCTCAATCTTTGTTGCCATGATCCACTTACTTATACATACTTGGGTCGCACGCGATTCATGAATTTACTTACACCTCGCGGCAACTGCAGGACTCGTTGTGAAGTGTAAAGATGATTCTATTATCTTCCCGTCGCTGTGGGTACCATAAGCTCTTTCTGCTATATAGCTACTATCTAACGATGGACACACACGAATCCCACACGCGACCCCAAGAACGGCGACGCACTTATGTAAGTACATACTCACATCTCATGGACCCCAAGACGGTTGGCGCGCTGACATGGTCAAGTCGCAAAGCATTATGTATGACATACATACCTACTTCCTTTCCTTTACTTGTCACTTCCAGGCAAACAACGAGCATCCAACTCTACCCCGATCGAGCAAGCAACAACAAACATTGGCAATAAACACGTTCAGATTCCTCAGTCAGCAAGTCATATATCCAAGGCTGTTCCCCGGCCCATTTTTCGCTACTCCAACAACACGGCCCCACGCTAGATCCATAGCGGCCAGGACAATGTGAGCGGTGGTGGGCGCCGGCATCGACGAATCTCTGCTGTTTTGGCTGGCCGGCCTCAAGAACGAGGCGCATGAAACTACAGAATCGGTTTCTGGATCGCTTCGACAAGGAGAGACGTGAGTTGCTGGATCACTTCGAGAAGGAGCAATGTGAGAGCGCCAAGGAGATACATGAGTTGCTGGTTGAAATTGAACGTCTTAAGGTATAGCTAGCCTCCATTGGAGAACAAGTTTGGCGTACGCGGTGGTCTTGGTATGTTGATACAACCCTTTCACATGACTCATGACTATATGTCTAACTTCTTCAACCATAGAGCGTATCACTACTCGGGCCGTGGCGGAAAAAGTGATCACGGTGAAGGGCGGCTACCAGCAAGAGCTCGATCAACTGGTGGAGAGATCCGGCTTCAAAGAGATTTTGCAGGAAGTGGTCGACAAACACAAGCCTGTCCCTAAAGACATCCGCATGTCTGTGGATACGATTTACCACGAGGTTTCGAAGCATGCGAACGGAAATTGCGAGCCTATTCGGCTCAAAGAGGGTGATTATACAGCGGGTGAAATGGTGGTGTTGACTTCATTTTTTCGACTTTAAACCAAATGGAGCCGCCCGATCGAGTGGGAGGCAGATTGGAAGGGAAAGGGGGAGTTTGAATACGTTTGCTGCGTGGGTGGCCTTATATATCAGGCATGGGGGATACGAATTGGATCTGTACGATGGGTTTCGGGGCAGGAATGTACATAGGTGAGATGCCGAAGTATGTTGCACCTCAGCACCACAACAACGGGGTTTTGCACGTGGCAAACAGTGTTTCCGAAGCATGTAAAATAATTATGGAAAATCATTTCTCGGACACTCTCCCGCGGCAAATTGCGCCACAAGCCGCCGGGTGACATGATCCCCCACTTGCCAGGTCGGGTGAGGTCGGGCCGATCCTCGCCCAGGCACGCACGTGCACGGAGGGGAGAGCGAGCTCCTGTTCGAGGGAGGAGTGAGGGGATCGGATCGCCGGTTTCGTTCCTGCCTTGTTTCTGGGGGGATTTCCAGCCGGCGCGCGCTGCCATTGACAGGACACCTCCGTGCTCGCCTACCACCCGCGGACCCGGTGTCCGCCCGGCGCTTCTTTTCACCTTGGCAACCACCTCCGGCCAATAGCCACGACAATCCACACTCCTTACCCTTTCCAGAACGACCCACGCTCGTTATTATCCCACTGACAACCAGCAAGATGGGCAGCAAGATGACCAAGCCTCGGCGTACTGCGCGTTGGCGCCATCCGTGCACTGTCGAAGAGATGATCCGACCAACACCAACACACCGTAGCAACGCTCTGGGTGACAAGAAGTCCAAGAAAGTACGTAAGTTACCACCACCGTTCCACCGACGTCCATATATATCCTGACTATTTCTTTTCCACCGAAGGCCTCCGCAAGCCCCGTCAGAAGATCGGCAGGTCCAAACGCAGTCCCGCGGATGGCACCGACATCACCGCTCCCGGCAAGGCTGTCGATCTTAAGTCACATGCATGTACTCTCACTCGCGAAGGACGTCCAGTTGACCACGCTTTCCCAAAACACGGATGCCCTCACAGCCAAGCGCTGGTGGTCCCCGTACTGGGCTCAGACGCAGGGACATCTCTTTAAGTGCTGCCCGCACTGGAAACGCCAGCAGAAAATCCTGCGGGCAGAGGTGCGGAGACAGGGAAAGGCCGAGGAAGTGGGCGCCGAGGGTGAAGGACAGCCACTGTTCCTTCCCACGGGGGGGCGGCCCCCCCCCCCCCCCCCGCC
>Ga0307516_10003940_pt1 | contig 18680 bp, 23 predicted proteins | sample 19_EM_MG_FD_203310 | JGI IMG/M metagenome (GOLD analysis project Ga0307516, IMG submission 203310) | Populus trichocarpa ectomycorrhiza microbial communities from riparian zone in the Pacific Northwest, United States - 19_EM | ecosystem: Host-associated > Plants > Roots > Unclassified | place... | reverse complement strand
TAATCAGGGTGTTTCTGGATAAGGTGGATAGGGTGATAGGTCATACAATAGTATCATCAATACTGGTCCCCTCACTGGTCTTATCCAATGAGAAATGAAAGGTTGTGTCAAGTCATAGTTAAGCCCTCAAAGAGACTGTTCCTATGATCATGACCAAAGGTGGTCCAGTGGTATTTAGACACTCTTAGGTAGCCATTAGTACCAGCAGTTCCAATAGAATAATGTTTGTAATGGGCCTAACATTGCATTCTGTACTGACAAAGCCATGGGAAAAGTGCAAATACAGGCACAGCCACTCAACGGTCTTATCACCAGTATTGTCTTACATACTGATGATGCCGTATATAGATTAGATTACTATCATTACCATATCTAGATACCTTGGGCATATATAAAGGCACTTGACTCGCCTCAACAATATAACTTGCTTTCCAGTGAGTTACCCAAGTAGTCTACTTTCTAAATAGCCTCTACAACTAGGTAAGGTAGTCTCACCCTTCCATATTGCCTGCTTGACATGGATCTGAGTAAGGATGGATCTCTCGCTGAGAGGGGGGTACACTACATGTCCTGATCACACTTCATTTAGGCCCTATTCAGCAATCAAGTTAGGTTAGCGTTAGGTCAAGTTAGTGCTTACAAAGAGTGATTAGTCATAATTCTAGCCGGCTTGTGAAGTTAGTGCCAGTTAGTCACAGATTGTCACAGACAGCACAATCTGATCAAAAATTGATAACATCGGCAATGGTTACTGTGAATCATAGATTGAGAGACCCACACAGGACATTATCCATCCAACAAATCAGAAAGAAGAAGCACTGAAGAGCTGCCATTACTCTAGCAGCAATTGGAGGAGCAGCATCTGTGGCTATATATAGTGCTTGTTACTTTGACAAACAGCCAATGCACACGTCAATCTTGACAGGTCAACAATGGGTACATGAAATGATGACAGGTAAATTTATCAATTAAACCTCTCCAGTTAGGTCTTCTGAGTCTATCCAGGCCATTCAGAAAGGTTTTGACGGCAGTTTGGAATGGAGCGCTTTGTATTTTGATGTCTTTGGTGGGAGCTTCAATGGCGGTGTGGACTCCAAGACACCTATTATGTCATGGCAGAAGAGCAGCTTGCCATTTTCTTTTGGATAGCACATACTGGGCAAGGGAATGCTGAGATGCAGGAGTGGTGAAAAACAAGATCTCGACGTGCAGTGAAAAATGCTAGGAACACAGGTATGCTCTCAAAACACCTCACACCAACCTCAATCACTCTAAATCAACAAGTTCTAGGGGCGGTGGAATAAATCCACTTTAGTTCAGCGTAGTCTGAAAGGTTTGCCCCGGGGTTCAATGATCAACTCACGAACGCGCGTCGAAAATCAAGGGTATGTGATTCGATAAAGGGTGTAGGGAATTGGGTTTTGATCTTCGCAGATCACTCAGTACCTCTCGGATCCAATGACAACTATCAACGAAGCACACAGGCTTCCAAAGGGCAATCAAGGTGAGCACACAGGCTCTACAAGTTCAATTGAGACTTAGAGGATTGCGTTGCACTCAGATAACACAGAGGTGAGCTACAATTTGATCTGGGTGGGGCCCATTCTAATCTACTGTTGCATGGCGAGCTCAAGGGTATTTTATACATGACACGGTAATCTACAATAAATAAAGTTTATCACAAGTTTGTCCAAATCGGGTCAGTTTCAGTCTAGGTAGCCATGGTGTGCTTACCCAGGGCTCCATTCAAGTCATATTGGTATAGTTGCCATGTATTGAGAGGTGTCTAGTCCTTAGCGGAGTGGAGCGTCTCGAACACATTCGTGTGTGGTCAGTCAGTGTTGCCACGTCAAAGTTTGATTGGGCTATTTAAAACCCCGGTTTCCATGATTGATGATGGGTTTGAGGCAAGACAGAGTTGTCAGGGACCGGTTCCTGTTTCTTGAAAGTGATCAACAACCTCATTTCTAGGGTTCGTTCTATTTCCAGTAAGTTCCTGGCTCAGCATCACAGCTGCAGTGATCAACCGTTGAACTATTGATGTGAGGATGTAGTTACAGTGCGCATCATAGATAATAAGTCCCCCATGTCCTCGTTAGATCCCTGGATTATAGTAGTCTTTGGATAGGGTGATAGGTCACTGAATATACTGATAATGGCTCCCTCAATAGTCTTATCCACCAAGAATTGAATGATTGGTGCCAAGTCAATAGTTAGACCCTCAAAATGTGGCCATTCCTATGATCATGACAAAAGGTGGTACACCTATTGAGCCCTGATGGGCATGAACATAAGTCCGGTTTTGCGTGTATTGTCTTCTAGGAGCAAACCATCACATTCAGCATTCCGTGCTGCACGAGATCAAGACATCTAGGTGCCAGAGAGGTGGATTAGAGAGGGTGGGATGAAGAGATAGAGAGGAAAGAGTGTGGAAGTTGATTCTCAATCATGGTGTTTTAAGGACACAGCAAAAAGAATTTTGCCTCACCAAATGTTGCATTCACACACAAAACACATTCCGTCCGCACACCATCTTGACTCGAGGAAAGGGCGAGGAGAGAAATGGCTAGAGCCAAAGTACACAAGGCACTGCACGACGTCGAGGCAGATGTGGTTGGTAATCAGATCAGCTAATGTACAGCGTGACAACACCGAGCCACAGCGCTGGCCAGGTTAAGGCTGGTTAGAGTCTTCGTAAGCACTAACTTGACCTAACGCTAACCTAACCCGGTTGCCGAATAGGGCCTTAGGAACTGCCCTGCCATCGGCCTGGTGCACAAGGACATCAGCAAACCATGGGAACGCTACAGGCACTAGCGGTTGCTATGTAGCGCTACATAGTGCTACCTAGCAACCACTAGTGCCTGTAGCATTCCCATGGTTTGCTGATGGAGCTCTACTACACCATCTTCAAGCACATCGTCTTGAACTACTCGCTCAGTATTTATGAAGGAGAGAAGGAGTTCCGCGCGGTCAATGGCTGCGCTAATGGTCTTGAATTCAACCAAGGGCCGAAACAGTTCCGGATACAGATGCAGGTGAGGGACCAGCAGATGTTGCGCCTATCTGGCGACAGAGTTTTAAAGAGAATTTAACTCGTAATATTCATCATCGTTGGCATCTCAATTTTATATATATGCCCCGGGGGCCCTTTCCCTACTACAAACTGCATATTGGATTCTATTTAAGTTTTAGAAATAATATCCGAGTCGGATCCATTCCTGCTCGTCCTGACATCCCCATCCCCGTGAGTTCCGCGTTTCATCCTGGCATCTCCATCCCCGCACGTCTCACCCCAACACGCCCGTCTCTGCACGTTTGTGACGGCACCAGGTCCCATGCGGCCAGTTCCTGTATGTCTGCTCATCGCTGCTTGTTTGACCCCACTGGTCCACCGCCCCCGCGCGTTCACCCCATACGTCCACCCTCGTGCATCCCGCTTGTGCGTCCCCACGCGTTAGTCCCAGCAGGTCGAGGAGGGCGACTCCAGCGGGAAAAAGACCTTCTGGTTCGAGTGCAGGCCGATAATGCCAGCGCGTCGTGACCCAATGTTGAATTAGAACTACTATCGCTACCAGACAATTTTATTATCATTGGTGGGCACGGAATCTCACACTTGCGCTCCGCGAACTTCCGAGAATATCACTGCATGATTTTCTTCTCTAACTTGTAGAATAAATACATCATGCACCGCAAGCTTAGGTAGTTCGGGAAAGAGCTGCAGATGGTACTTGCGCATCGGTTATCGTCCCAGCTTGCGTTACGCTCGAATTCGCCTCATTTTTATGAACGTGGTACGTAGGCATACCAAAACTGTTGGCCAAATGCCCCTGTTACCGCCGCCGCGGAGACTCCTGTCAAGGGCTCCCGTATGAGCGCACAAAGGGCTTACAGTATGCACTTCACAAATTGAAAATGCCACAAAGATAGAATATTGCGTCGCAGATAACTGCACCTAGGGCGAGATGGCTGATCAGTCGGTGCACATGCATATGGGATGCAATGTTGGTATTTCAAATAGAAAGCCATCGTCGGTACAGCCCCTCCGCCAACGGCACTGCCCCCGTCATAACGAATATCATTGAAAGATTATACGCAGCTTCTCGTGCGAAGTTGTTCTCCTTTCAACATCAACAAGATCAGGCTTCTGCGCAGCCCTAAAGGAGGAGGCTGAAGATGCTCACCTCGTTCGTCTGCGCCTCCGCAAGTTCCAGCACCCGTTCATAATGCGTTACCGCATGCGAGTACAACCCTATACACATCTCAACTTCACTTTTGAAGCAATACAAAACAGCTTCGTACCCAACTGATGAAACGCCCGCCCAAAGTTATACTCCACCTCTCCCATGCCCTGAGGATCGTTTCGCCGAAGCTTCCGATATTGCGAAAGGAACGCCATAGCCTAGACATGGCGTCAATTCCGTGAACACAATGCAAATATGGAAAAGGAATCTACCTGTGCGACCAGATGATGTCGATTATCCGACTGCCGCTGCATCGCACGTCCTATTGAGGCAATCGCGAGGGACAAACACACCATCGGATCCTCTGGGCAGTAATCATAAGCGTGCAACAGGTAGACTATGAAAGTATCAATAAATATTCCACAACACGGAGTTAAGCGAGACAGACTCACAAATCGCACTCTGATAACTCTTCGCAGCGATACAGACCTGCCCATATATCGCCACTAGAATCGGATTGTGCTTCGTCGGAATTTCCAAAGGTGCTTGCTTCCCCTCCTTGTCCTTTTCCTTGTCTTTCCCCTTCTCTCCTCCTCCAGCTCCAGCTCCCACATCCACGCCATTACCCAGATCTACATCCATCTCATCTTCTTCTTCGTCTCCGGGCTCCCCCTTCCCACCTCCAGCCACACCCACTGTATAACGCCGGGTCAATGGATTCCACCTCAATCCCGCCGGATTCTTCACAGCCAAGTCGGCAAGTTTCATCTCCCTGAATAGATGTTTCTGTAACGTCGACGTTATAAACGCATCCGTAGGCCTCAATCCGCTTGAGAGGCAAGCAATGAGAATCCGCTGCGGCTCATTGTTGAACTGGTGCATCCCGATAAGTTTGCGGGCTTGTTCAACGACGGTGACGAAGCGATGCGAAAAAATCGAGCATGCTAGTTAAAAGAAAGCGTAAGGTGAAGAAGGTAAAATGGAATATGGGAGAAACGAACCTATGATGGTAAGGCGGAGGGTGACCTGTTTCTCGCGCGCTTGGTAGGCGTTGGAGACGAGGACATGTCGGAGGATTTCATCAGCAAGCTCGTATTGTGCCTGTTGGGTCAGCAAGAAGCAGTACTGAAAGAAGATTAGGTTGGAAAAATGCAAGTATAAGGAATTCCTCCCACCTGCATGATTATCCTTAACCAATCATCGAACGACACCCCACGAAAAACGTTCACAGCTCTATCCTTCTGAGACTTCTTTGCCAATGCGTCTTGCTCTGCCATGTCCTCAATTGTGGCAACAGCTTCCAAGGAGAACGACAACTGACCTAGATCAAGGTGGAGCCGAGACGCCATCCTGTCTTCAGCCTCCTCATTCCTCTTCTCTTCTTTCTGTTTCGAGCGCGGAAACATCCCCCGGAATGGATTACCCTGTAGCATTCAAAAAAAAAACCCATCAGAAATCTCAAAGAAACGAAGCGAGCCAGTAAACCCAACAAACCCTGGAGGTCAAAAACAGATTCCGTGTCTCCCGGAAGAATTCTACCAACCTGCCCGCTTCCTCCATCCACCTCTCAACGATAGCCCTATCCTCCCCCCTCAGCATCGCCGACCAGGACTCCTTCAGCACTCCCCACCCTCGAAGAACCTCCCGCTCCTTCTTGGCCTCCAGCTCGCGTAGTTGCGCATGCGTCAGTCTGGCAGCAGCTTTTGCTCCCTTCTTGGCAGCCTTTTCTTCAAAGAGTGACGTTGTCCGAGAAGTGCTGGGTGGACCACCGGATTGAGAGGTAGAACTTACATCCCTGGGTCGTTTCCTCCGGGAGTCGATTACTAGAAAGGAATAGCGACATCTGTCAGAGGGAGAAGAAGAAAAGAACGAGAAACGAACCTTCATAGACAAGATCTAGAGCTTTCCTTGGCTCATTAAGAATTTCGTAAATCTCTGCAAGCTTCATCTTCGCCTCGTTGATTGTCGGATCTGCGAGTCTCACTACCATCGAAAAGGTCAGTTGTCGGATAACATTGACGCAGGATAGACACCGACCATGCTCATAAACCTCCGCAGCCTCCTTCAACTGATCCAGCATTCGCAGGCATGCAGCCGTTTGAAGGAGGATGTAGATGCTGCTCGTCTACTCACACTCCCTGGTCAGCATGTGTTGGAGTTGGTCAATCCAGGCACTCACGGCTGCGTCTGCACCAAGGACCTCATATATCGGCTTCGCATCGCCGTACATTTCTCTCTCGAAATATGCATCCGCGATCTCAACGAACAGTGGTGCATAATCCAGGACATCTTGGGAAAGGACCACACTTGCATGTATCTGGGGAGCATGGGATTAAGAAGAGAGACCGAAGGAATTGAGAAAGAATAACATACCTTCCCCTCTTCAACATCCCCTCTTTTAATCCTGGCTACGGCCAGGCGATGTCTTGCATTCACATCCAATGGATACCTCCCTGCTTGCACCCCTTCTTCCCCCGCATTCCCAAGCCTAGGCGGCATTTCGGGGAGATCGAATTCTCTGTCATCTTCACAAACGTCCCAATACCGCTGCTCGACCCGACCTTGCAGCCAACGTATGCCGTGGCGGATGACTTCGATAGCTTTCTCATACTCAGCCTGTATTTGTAAAGTAGATGAGTAAGCGTAGAGAGTCTGGGTAAAGAGCCTCACCTGAGTGTTATACAGATCGGCGAGTACGAGGACTTCCATGAGCCCGAATCCGCCTCCAGGCATTTCACTTTTCGTGGTGGGATCCATGCCGAGTCCCGAAGGATAGGCGGCTTGGTAATGGGTGAATGCGGCGTGGAAGAGGGATGTGCAGGTGCTTAGATCGGATAGTTCGATAAGAATGGGTCGGAGAGTGTTGAGAACTGCGAGGTCGTGAGGAAATATCTTGAGGATGGAAAGGAACGCTGCACGAGACTTGCGGGTGGGGGAAGGGGTGAAAAACATGAATGGGCCACGGTGGAGGAACCGCTTACTGTCTTCAGGTCACCAGTTTCTTTGGCGAGAGAGGCACGGTCCCAAAGCGCGTCGACGTTGGAGGGGTCGAGGCTGTATACTTTGCGATAGCAATATAATGCTTGTTGGTTATGCCCCAGCTCCCTAAAGGGGAAAATATTAGGGAGACGGTGAAAACGCAGGGTTCCTGATGAACCTTGACTGAACCGCTAGCCGATCCCATTCGTCGGCATCATGCATTAGATGAGCTGCCATGATTCGCAGCTGGAGGGCCTTTTGCGGGTGGTGTAGATCTTCATAACACTGCGCTAGGACAGACCAGGCGGACGACGCGCGGGGCTCGATGCGGATGACTTCTTGCATGACGCGGATGGCCTCTGAGAGGTTACTGTCGACATATGCCTGATTCCCGTCTCCAATTAGGGCGCGAACTTGTTGGGACAGAATAGGTCCCGCCTGCCGGCGTTTCTAGAAGCGAGAAGCGTCCTTTGAGTAGAATTCAGATATGTGATAACCTCGGACTCACGCCTTTTCTTCTCCTGCGGCCGACGCCAGATGCTTCACGGAGGTCGTCGCGAAACTCGGCTTCTTTGTCTTCAATGTTGAAGTCCCAGTCTTTTGTCAGCTCCGAGCTCGTCGATGGATCGTTGTTCGAGCGTATGTTCTGCACCAAACGACTGAAATGGATTATTTTACTCCAACAGAGAACGACAACACAACTTACTCAAAGTCGCCCTCGATCTCCTGCTCTGCTGAGTTTCCTTCCTCACCGCCTTGGGTTTCTCTATCATCGTCGTCTGTGCTCTCGTCCTCATCTTCCTCCCCATCTTCGTCCTCGTCTTCATATTCAGTAATCTCCGGAGATCCTGGGTCTTCTTCGCCTTTGAGGTCATAAGTACTGAATAGCGTGTAGTTTCGGAGGAAGTGAGTCTCTCACCACAAGCATCCTCGTCGCTGTCGATGAGGAGCAGGTCATCGCGAGAGACAAAGCTGGGACCTGGCTGGTTGTACAACATCAGGGTCCCAGACTTAGCAGAGGGGACTTGTGATTTAGAAAAGAAAATATTACTAGTCATCATAATAATAATAATATCATTCAAGCACGCCGATTCTCGGTTAGACGGACGAAAACGGGTTCAATATCGTCCCCAGCGCTCTCTGACGCACATGGATCACCCTCACGATGCCGCTCAACAAACCCGAATAGATATGACCAACGCAAGAGCGAAAGTGACGGTAGATGTTGCTCGGATGAGGAACTTTCTTCACAGTGCGGTCCTAAGAAGCCAGGGTGAACCTTCCAGTACTCAACGCAATGCTTAGATACCCCCGATGAATGGCAGAAACGGAGACGCATCGTTCAAATACTAGAGAAGGACCCTACCTTCAGTAAAGAGATGCGGTCAGTACAACGTTATTAGAAGAGCTGAGGTTCATATGTCATCATTCACAGAGAATTTATGACTCGTTCTGAACGATACCGACGCGGCATGGCAATGACGAACCGAATTTACGAATTACAAGACCTCCACGGATGGTCCGCTGAAGAGGTTTCGATCGCCTTCGTTAGCCTTGACGATGCTCTCCCCGTCACCCTCCATGACGTGGGTACGTGGACCCCATGCAATCGATACTCAAATTTCTACTACATGTTCCGCAAAATTTAGCATTTGCCCCCGTTTTCAACTCTCAAGCTTCCCCCAACCTCCACAAAACGTACTTCCCCTTTATCGAATCCCGGGCAATCCTCGGCTGCTACCTTCAAACAGAATTGGGGCACGGCTCTGACGTCTCCCGCCTCGAAACTACCGCGACCTTTATCCCGGCAACTCGGGAGTTTGAAATACACTCCCCGACCTTGACGAGCTCTAAGTGGTGGATCGGCGCATTAGGAAAAACTGCCACCCACGGAGTCGTTCAAGCCAAATTGGTGCTTCCTGGGGGAAAGGACATAGGCCCCCATCTGTTTTTCGTGCAGTTAAGAGATCTTGGTAGTTTCCTTTATCTCTTCACTACGAATACTCTGACGCGCCGTTATCCAGATACCCATGAAATACTTCCTGGAATAAACATCGGCGATATCGGTTTCGTCCCTTGCTACTACCATTATTTAGTCCCTTACTGTCATTCCTAGGTCCAAAAGCTCTCGGCGGCCATGTCTCCAACGACAACGGCTTTGCGCGGTTCACCCATGTCCGTATACCCAAAGAACACATGTTATCCAAATTTTCCCAAGTGACGGATGAAGGTGAATATGTCCAGCCTCCCCACGCTAAAGTAAGCTATGGAGGGGTGAGTGTCCTTTGATTACACCTTGAATTGCGGGTCCTCATTTCATTTCTACTTAGATGCTTTATATACGAGCCACGTCGGTAATTTATTAGCATCATGTTCTATCGCGTCAACAATCTGTCCCGTAGCATGGTAACCAGAGCTGGATGGCTCATGGCCAAAGGTCGGTCCTATTTATCCTTTTAGAGGGTGGCAATACCAAATCTCGTGCCCAGCTGCAACAGTCTCCATCCGCTACGCCACTGTCCGCCGGCAAGGCTCACCCGATCCCGTCAACCCCAAACTCCAGCTCCAAATAATTCAATACCCTTCAGTGTATTCCCGGCTTCTCCCCATTCTCTCCCATGCATACGTGTTCATTCACCTCGGACGAACTCTTGTACGTATCCTTCTTTCAAACCACACAGACCCAAAGCCCAAATCAAATGGGAGCAATAGCTCCTGTCTTTCAGGAAAATGACCGCACTACTCTCGGAAGGCGACGCATCCTTGTTGCCCTCCATGCACGCCATAACTGCAGGCCTGAAAGTCCTCACCTCGACTATGAGTGTACACGATCTCGAAGTCGCCCGGCGCTCCATGGGCGGACACGGGTACAGCGCCTGGGCCGGCTTGGGAAGACTATACGCTGATCATCTACCAAGTGTGACGTGAGTTCATCTTTTCATTCACCGCTCTCGCCTTCATTACAAAAACAGGTATGAAGGCGACAACTTTGTCCTAGACCAACAAGTCGTCCGGTCTGCCCTCAAATCCCTAAAGTCCCTGACACCCTCTCCTTCTTCGGCAAACTTACTAGATTCTTCTCGTTACCTCCGGCTCCTTCTCGATCCTCAGCCTGTTTCCATCTCCGACTCCGACTCCCCTTCAAGTTGGGACAACCCAAATAAGTCAATACTCCTCCTTGAATGGCGCGCAGCAGTTGCCATCCGTGAACACGCGCTGAACGTCCAAAAAGCTGAACTGGACGGGACAATGAACCAGAGAACGTCGAAAGCGGTCATGGAGGCGTTCGTCGCCGTACAGATTGGGGAAGCAATCCGCGATTTGCCTGATGGGTCTGATTCGGGGGTGCTACGTTCCCTTTATCAGTTGGTAAGTTTTTTCCAATACAATCTTACCTTGCAACCGTCAATGTGTGCTTTTCACAGTACTTGCTAACGACCGTTGAATCTGCGCTCGCGGATTTTCTTGGTTTTGGACTCCTTACGACTACGACAACGAAAGGGGGCATCGCGAAGAACCCCGGACACTCGCTACGCCTCGCCATCGATAGGACATGTCAAGATATTTTGCCGAATGCAATTGGGCTGAGCGATGCATTTGGGTTCACAGACTGGGAACTCGATAGGTGCGGTTCACCCTTGTATTTTCTGGCTCTGAATGCCCATGTCTTACTATCTTGTGCATTTGACAGTGCGCTTGGGGTATATGACGGCAATGTCTACGAGGCACTTTGGGAACGTACAAAGATTGAGCCCATGAATCAACGGGATGTGACGGATGCGTATGAGGTGTGTTTTGTTCTCCTTCATGCTCGACTTGGGTTTGTTTAAAAAATATGGGTCTGGGATCAAGGAGAGCATCAAGCCTATATTGTTGCGGGGGCGCAAGCAGGTTATCCTAGGTAGAGTCGGAGGTGTCAAGTTATGACTTCTCCCCAGAGGGTTTCACTTGGATCATTTACCTCGGAATGTGTCTCGATGTCTTTTAATGCGGGTCTTCCAACTGCAAGTTACGACATAGAGTCATCGATATACCCTCGCATTCACAAAGACATCCTGGTCTGGCCTCTCGTCTGCCTCGCCAACCCAGGTCACATCTGGTCTATTCTAACTGCCTTTTTATTATAACCACCCACAGCCTGTGACAGTCATCACCCTGTGCATAACACCTCGTGATGCGTCGGCCCATCTGGCACCGCAGAACTACACCTTCAGGGTCCTCGAGGCGTAAGCAACGTATACAAGGCGCTTGTGAAGTTAGTGGTGGCGTGTGGGGTCCGTTGTTCCCTTTGCTTGAAGACCGTCCAGGCTTTACCTGGCTTTACCCAAATGATTTATGGCAGTGTCGACGAGCGCTGGTGCCGGTTTTGGAATCTCATGCTGTACACTTCGGCATCTCGGACGATGATCGTCTTCTAACTGTAACAATCCCCTTTGCACTGTAATGTGTAGTATGAGGCACAGCCGCAAGCTGCCAGCTTCAACGCGACCTGTTGCCATTGACCAACGTTCGTTCTTCACGGATCAAAGGATTCTATTCTGTCAAACACTGCCTCGCAACTTTGATTGATTAATATTGATTGGTCATGATGGAGGGTGGATGGCTCCAATATATATAAGAGCGCTCGAAAAGATTTACTGGCTTCGTCGCTGGTTGATCCCAAATCCTCCCACTTTCCAGCTGGTCTGGAAACCGTTCTCTCCCCTTTCTCGAGCTCGAAACTAAACAATGAAATTCACACTACATTCCACCATGATCTACGGCCTTTTAGCATTTGCCGTAGTGGCCCGCGCAGCCCCCATCCTAGGCGCCCACGTCGACGCTCGTGCGGTCTCGGCGTCCCTTGATCTCAGCTCTCGGGGTCTACTTTCCGGAGACGGCGAGCTGGCAGTCGAACGCGCATTACTCCCTGAAGACTCCGCATTGGAGGAGCGGATGGTGGACATGGCGTATGACGAAGAAATATACGGCCGTGCAGACGAGATCTATGATCTATCCTATCGCTCGACGCCTCTCGGCGCTATTCCGACCCCCGCCGACCAGCAACCCCTTGCGCCTCCTCACCCACGCCATACCCAAAACCCTGCCGATAACCTTGTAAAACGTGGAATTAAAGACTTCTTCAAAAAGGCCTGGAATGGTTTCAAGAAAGTCGTAGGGAAGGTCGTAGGAGTGGTTAAAAATGTCGCTGGGCAGGCCATGGGGCAGGCTTCGCGTAGGGAGGTTGCAGATGAGTTGGTACAGGAGAGATCCGTTGATCTGCACGGAATTGAGGGATTGTCGCGTGAGGGAGTAAAGCTGGGCCGATCAGAGGAGAGCTTGGGTCAGTGATGTGATGTAGAGTGTGCGTGGGTGAGTCAGTCGACGCGTAATTTGATTAGGTAGAGGCCCAACTGTGCGTCGGAGAATCAACGGAGAGTGTCCAAAGTTATATCGGTGCTGGCCAGTAGGCTTGCCGAGGCTGCCTCGGTTGGGAGATTTGGTCGAGTAATAACAGTCTCAGGGTTTCATTTTAGGAGATCAATCGATCATTCTCTGTCCAGTGCGGGCGCGAGTTAACTTTTGGAAACTCGCGCTGTTCACTTTATCCTTGGATGATCCTAACGGCAATCCGGAATTTAGGGACTTTTTATGAACCGACTGCAACATCCCTAGGACGATCCTGACTGAATGTGCCAAACGCTGCAGAGCCACACCAGCCGTCGGCTTGTTGTCAAGGTTATTCAAGCGAATTACGTACTTAGGTAATAATACCTCGCAACTGTTGCTTCGATGGCCATGTATAAGTCGCCATCGAAAGATGAGGAAAACTCCGTCACCGGTCTGATCACTATCCCTCCCACTTCTCAGCTGGTCTGGAAGACGTCCTTTGTTTTTCCTCCCTTTTTCAAACCCAAACCATGAAATTAACTCTACATTCCACCATCCTCCACGGCCTTTTGGTTTTCGCGGTGGGGTCCCGCGCCGCGCCCATCGATCCCCGTGCGAAGTCGGTATCCCTCGGTCTCGGTTCTCGGGCTCTATTTTCCGGCGAGGGCGAGCTAGCAGCCCGGCGCGGACTTCTCCCTGAAGGCTCTGTATTGGAGGAGCGGATGGGAGATATAGCATACGACGAAGAAATATACAACCGTGCAGACGAGATCTATGATCTATCCTACCGTCTCGACGCTGTTCCGACCCCTGCCGACCGGCAACTCCATGCGCCTCCTCATCCCCGCCACAACCAAACCCCTCCCAATCACCTCGAAGCACGTGGAATTAAAGCCTTCTTCAAAAAGGTTTGGAGAACCGCCAAGAACGTTGCAAAAAATGCCTTTGGAACGGTTAAGGATGTCGTTAAAACGTTTAAGACGCATGGAGCGAAAGCCTTCTTCAAGCAAGCCTTTAACACTGTCAAGGGGGTCGTCGGGAAGAACCTCAAAACGGTCAAGGATGCCGTTAAATCGGTTAAGGCGCTTGGCAATAGGGGACTTGCGGATAAGTTGGTAGACGAGAGATCTGATGATATTCACCGCGGACAGGAATTGCCGCGTGGCGGGGTAAAGCTACGCAGGTCGAAGGAGAGTCTGGGTCAGTGATGCGGCGGAGGTCGTACATGGGTAAGTCAGTCGATAGACTTGTGGTCTGGTCCTGACTGTCCGTCCGTCCTTGTACAGAATAGGGACTGCTCGGTTTTAAGTTGACAAGACATGTCACACGAACGGAGATGCATACAGAATCACAACGCTGATTTTATGCTTATTGGCTTCCGCTTCACGACGCAGCATGTTGTCATTTAAGTGCCCAAGCCATTTAGACCTCTTCCCATATCCCGACCTCCATAGATATATATACTTATATTCATCCGCATCAAATCCTTTGTGGTGGCGATGTGGAGTGAGCGCTCGATGGTCTTAGTCGCAGCACGGGGCATTGCATTCCAAGAGTTAAATAATTCTATAATCGGGTAAGGCGGCACGCCGCGAAAGCCTTGCTGCATTTTGTAACTGTCTTATTATCCCTATATTCGCCGTTCGAATAGTACTTCAATCATTTACGTTCAGATATGAAAATCGAATCTGTAATTGCGTATGTCGAACGCGAATTTCACTTATGTGATCGTTGGTTTGATTTAAACAGATTTAATACAGCTTGGCCAGTCCTACCTGACCAACGGTCTCTGGTTGACCACTTCTTGACTCATACGTCGTACGTCGTCCGCGTCTTTAAGGTCGGTCGTCTGTGCTGGTTGTTCAGAGAGAGTATTGGTTGTTAAAGCTGTCGTTGCCTCCACCGAAGCAGCAGGGGATATGTAGGATAGAAATGTAGGATAGAGGTCTTCATACGGTACCATTCACAACCTTCGTCTCTGCACTCTGATCTGCGCTCCGGTCCCACTCTCTCAACGGCTCCAGCGGCGGATCATTGAGCGACGTGACATACGTCAGCATGAGCAGCGCACACGACGTCCACTCCATCGTCGTCGACAATATATACTCGCTCACAACAAACGAGGTCTTCAACCCGTGCTCTCCGTAATTGTCGAAATTGAAAAAGCTAAACGCAGGCAGCACACCAGACAGGATGCCATACATCCCGCGCACGAACAGCAGCGGCCAACAAATAAGCAGGATCCACAGAGTCGGATGGACCCTCCCCCCGTTCTCTCGCTTGGAACTCCAGATGCTGTCCAGGACGCAGTAAAGCAAGAACATGTTGATGGACAAAAACATGGATTGACCGACGGTACGGAAGATCTTGGCGCGTTGCAGCGTCGCCTCCACCTTCGCCACGTCGGTGCTCCCGCTGACCGCCGCGAGTTGGGACCCCCCTGAGATGATGATGGCATTGGCGCCAATGAGAAGCCAGTGGATGTGTGCCATCGGACGGAATTTGGGTGCGAAAAGGTTCGTGGAGTCGCTGAAGATTTTGTACCAAGGTGTCCCTGGGGGGTGCCGCCGCTCGAGCCAGCTGTCCCGGCATGCAAGGTTATGGCATTGCCAATCGATGAGGAACCAGTAGGTGCAAAGCATGAGTGTGAAATAACCTTCTGCACCGCTATGTTGAAGAAGGGTGAGAGATGAGGTGTCGAGCCATGATGGAACTGGAGCGCTTACAGAATGAAATAGGCGACTAATAGATTAATATTCTTATATCCTATGATGCCGGACGCAAGGCCTAACGCTTGGGAAGACAGTCGGATGGTGACGTGGAAGAAAATGATGGTATAGCGCGAGCCCCAGCTTAGGTACCGCCCAATATAGCCAATGAGAAGAAGGACGAAGAGGATGGTGTAGAGGATAAGGAACACCAGAGCGGCGCTGGTTTCACTACTGAAGCCCATGATTGTTGAAGATCCAACAAGGTGTGTGCCACTAGGAACACCAAGGCGTGTTGACAGGTCGCATGCTTTATATACTGCCGTACGGATAAGATCAGAACACCAGAAAATATTAATAAAGAGACTGTACCTGATGGCGAAGTAAAACTTCGACCAACTCGGACGATTATTGATTATCATTTCCAGTGGTGCTTTGCGGGGGGTTCGCTTTCTTTTGGAGTGTTGCCAAGAGCTTCTGGGCTTGGCCTGGTGCCCCGAGATTTCGAACCAACTGTAAGGTCGATGCTCCAGCTTGGATCCAGGATGCGCTCGACGCCCGTTCCGGTCTAGATGATATGAAAATAAAGGCAGAGAACCACAAGTGGGATGTGAAAGCTGGTGGGGAGGACCGCGCATGGGGATACACGTGTTCGGGTCCGAACCAAGGTTTCCTGTGGAGAAGGTTAGAAGCTCCGCTTAAAGGTGCCGACAGCTCGGCATTATCCGGTCGCTTCTCTATGACGCCATGGCCGTAACTTCAATCCGGTGCCATAACCTGCCATAACCATTCCATGCGCCTGGTGCTGAGCAACGTTTGACCGGAACGTAATACCGATGGCATTGATCTCCTGATAGTTCGGTCCTTGGGGATTAAAGCACTAATAAAGCACTCCCTCTTTCCAACCTGAATAAATCCTGACGTAAGTCAGCGCAGATTGTGAGCTCTTTGTAAGTTTTTCGTATGTAGCTTGCGTAGTCCAAGCCATGCTCCACACCTAATCTGCATTTTGTAGATCCCCACGATTTCGTCCCCATTAGGATCGGGCCAGGACAAGGTTACTTGGGAAGGATCTCATGCTCGACCGTGTCTCCGGCTGAAATTGTGCCGCTCCAGAGTAAGGGTCCAGGCAATGATTAATTGAACGATCCGGGAGTCGATGATGTGCCTTACTAACTGCATGTATGTAGTGTGGGGTCTCTGACGCTCTCTTCCTAGTAGGGACCGCCACGAGTTAACCTGTCCTGTCCTGTCCTGGAGTAGAAATTTCGGATCCGATTATCAGCAACCTCTGCATCTGACGCTTTGAACACATGAGGATACGCACTGTAAACCCGAGATCCGCACAATAGCATCTTCCTCGATGTGTTCGACATCGGAAGACCGTCGGATGGCGTCGAGAGATTCGTCATCGAAGTGCCCTTCTTGAATGAGTGATGAGTTAGGATCAATTGGCAGCCAACGTTTAAAGCCTTCGCACCTGAGACGCCGATATCCCACTTATGTGTGATTGTGATCTTGGCATCATTGACACGCTCCAAGAAAGCCGACTTGGAAGCACTGTCCTTGAACTTCACTAGATATCTACCCGTAGTACCACCTTGATGCTTGTGAATATAATGGAGGATGGCACGGTCGAAGGGCATCTCGATCGCTGTCGCAGGCGTTTGTGCAGAGAGGATGTGGGATTGATTAGCGAAATTTTGCTTTCTATATCTCGCGGCCTGAGATTTGGGGAATGCAATGCCCCTAGTGCACCGATAGAGAGACAGACGGTGCAACATTACCGTGAATGTGTTTCCAATGTCTCACACCTTTCAGTGCTTTCCCATTTTGACGGATCATTACATGGATAGTCAATGGATGTCCGAGTCACTTTATCAGCCGCTTTACAGAAGAGTCTCGAAAGGACCACAAGATAGTCCAGAATGCGGGGGTTGAACCCAGCCAAGTCAGCCCAACGAGCCTACTACTCCAACTCCTACATTCCTATCAACCGTCCCAACCACCGAACGAGAAATTCACCGCCAGCCTAAGTTCCACGATACCCATTCTGCAGCAGTAAATTGACGGTACCTTTCGCTGCAAACATGCCCTCGGTCAGATTTTAGCGGTCCGTCAATGGAGGAACGACGCACGGATAGCTGTCAGGGCATCTTTCAGCGCCAGGCTTTGAATCTTCGTCTTCATAGCTGCTGGAGATATGTTCCCCTCGAGGGCGATCAAATACGCCACGACGCCGGCGACAAAGGGAGCAGCCTGAAGGAGATAGGCATTACAACTGGTCCCATGGCCGACAAAACGCAAGAGTCATCACTACACTGACCTGGGACGTCCCAGACAAGGTTGCGGTCGCAGTGTCGCTGGTGTTGAACGCGCTGATGATGTTTCCTCCAGGAGCGAAGACGCCGATGGCAGAGCCGTAGTCGGAGGTGGTCTGTTTGGAATCGTCGATGTTGGCCGAACCTACGGAGATGACTCCTGCAACGCGGGAAGGGGAGAAGTCGGAAGAATCCTCATCGCGATTTCCCGGTGCCTCCTGAGGTAGAAAGCAAACATGATTGGTGAGCAAGATTGTGGATCCTACAGCCGAATAAAAGGAACGAAAAGTATACCACGATATGAATATCTGCAGCTATGGCCTATAGTGAGGATGAGAATATGCGGAAGTGTGGACCACAAGGCAGGAGTTACTTCGCTAGCGATGTCGTCCAAGTTAACAGAAGAACCATCAATCCCAAGAGATAAGTTTATAATGGAAGGTTTCTTAGACGTCTTGACCGCAGCAATAGTCGCTCGAATACCCGAAATACTAAAACGAGTTAGTCGTTTCAAATTCTAGATCTGTCAGGTGTCGAAAAAGCAAACTCACAAATCCGCGAGTGATCCTTTCCTGTTATTTTATAGCTCAATCGACAGGCATCTCACTGCACAAGTGAGAGAAGAACCCACCCTTCGGCGTTAACAATTCGGACAGCTAATATATTGGCGGCCTTTTTCATGGGACAAAAGGTTAAAATCAAATTTTCTTTGCACAATCGGTTTACTTACTTTCGCCACACCAAACTGCGACCCCGCAGCGATCCCGCTGTGGTTGTGACAAGATCGATTGGTTGGCAAGGAAAGAGAAAAAACTGCAGTAATACGCACGCCACATGTGTGCCATGTCCATTAGCATCATTTTGTCTATGAAAAGGACTCAGCACGGTAGCAAGGAGGATGTACAGGACGAAGACTGACGGATACCCGCCGATCACTGGTCCCCAAGAAGCTCGTCCGCCGAACTGTTTCTATAGACCAATTTCCCTCAGATCGTTGCGTTACGGGATTAAAATAGTAAATGAACACACGTGGGTCACCCGAACACCTAATTAGTGAGGTTCAGCTGGGTGCTATGTAGCCATGGCCGTAAACTTACCAGTATCTGCAAAATACAGGG
>Ga0307516_10003939_pt1 | contig 18681 bp, 20 predicted proteins | sample 19_EM_MG_FD_203310 | JGI IMG/M metagenome (GOLD analysis project Ga0307516, IMG submission 203310) | Populus trichocarpa ectomycorrhiza microbial communities from riparian zone in the Pacific Northwest, United States - 19_EM | ecosystem: Host-associated > Plants > Roots > Unclassified | place... | reverse complement strand
ATGGAAATAGGCATATTTTCGAATCCACAAAGGCGATCCGCTTGGAAAGAGGGTAGAAGTTGCATTCTGGTCGGTGTGACTCATTTGCGTCGCTTATAAGTTCTAGTGGGAGGCATGAGGCATTGTTGTCGGATAGATAATCGGACAAACCATGTGCGTACACACCAAAGCTGTCCAATAGAGATTCTCCATCCACAATGGTACCACGACTGATTAATATCTGTAATCGGGTCGAGTCATTCCAACAATTTGAAAACGACAATAGGGTGAGGTAGGAGAATCTTGATTTCATATCGTCCGAGTCATGGATCAACGTCAACGAGGATTCAACGTGTAGTATTTTCGGGCCAACCTGATGGGTCGATAGATTGTGAATGTGTGAATGCATTCGAATTCATTGACACTCACTTCAAAGGTCGAGGTATGCAATGCGAAGGATCAGGTTGTAATCGTGGTGGCAACAATCGTGTCAGGTAAGCCTGCTACGTCGACATCTCCCTCACCACTGTGTAGTAACGTCGTCACAAATATGCCAAAGCTGTTTACATAAATGCTCCATCCGGCATTGAAAAATAGGGCTGATAGAGGTGAGCTACGCGTTTGACGCGGAAATGTGTGTGACTTGGGGAGGGCATCGCGGTGGGAGGTTCTGAGAGAATCACTTCCCTTCACGTGCATGTGTGCAGATGGCCCTGGATGGCGATGCATATGGACCTACCCCAACTCCAATAAGAACCGAATATGAAATTCCGGAGAAGTATTGCATTACATCATAGAATCTACTCATCACATTGTACAATTAAGGAACCCACCACAGATTTTTAGAGAGAAGATTTGGAGTTACGGCTATGCAAAACCAATAAAAGCAAAGCAGACTGGTTCAAACATCCATCTCTGACGATCCCATTGTACGTGCTCGCGAGGCCATGATCAAGGCAGCCCCTCGCTCTCCAAACAAATAAATGGGGCCTTGTGTATGTGCATTCGGAACGAAAGGCTGTTCGCCACCTTTTCAGCCCAACTCGACAACGAGAATACAAGGCATACTCACAAGAACTGAACCATCAACGATCCTCAACCCTTCCACGTCCTTGACCCGCAAATCAGGATCAACGACACCCCACGCTGCGCCCTTGGGAGACATGGAAGCAGTTCCAACGGCATGGAGCAGGGCGCCTCCATTTCGTCGAATATATCGTCTGATTTCGGCATCGGTATTGGTCTTCGCAAGGTCGCCGTATGGACCGATGATATAGTCGTCCCATGCCGGGGCCGCTACGAATGCCTTTGCGGATTTGACTGCCTGAACGGAAACGGACATGTCAAATGTTGAGTTTAGGCCATTTGGATCGATTAAGGGAGGCGTGAATGGATCGGACGATGTGACCTTTACTGAGCCACCTGCGAGGTCCCAAGTCGGTAAGGATCGCCCTAATACTTTAGTTGGACAGATAAAGGAACGTACGAGAGATGGGCGAGATGAGATTAGCTGCAACCGTCATGAAGTTACCAGTTTCTGGAAGGGGTACACCGGGCACAAACCCGTTCTCCACTCACAGATCAGTTTCGAAAGAGGGTGGTTTTAGAGAGGAACTCACTAAGAAAATAAGTTCGTAATGCGAAGCATTCAGGCCAGCGGCAGGGTCAGACGTCGTCTTCCATATGTTGGCAGTGCTCGGAAGTCTGAACCAACCAAGGTGATTGCAGAGACTTCTAGTCAACGGACCCGTCTTGCCTGTTTGCCATTCTGCCAGGGGTGGAGCTGGATCATCCCTGAAGACGGCTTCAAAAGTCTGAGTCTCGTTAACGAAGAAAACAAGAGGGACAAGAGTGTGATCGGACATATTCCTGCCGACAGAAGGGTTATGCACGATCGTGGTGATCCCTGCTGCGTCAAGAATAGACTTGTCGCCAATACCAGAGAGTTGTAGAAGAGCGGGTGTCCCGAATGCTCCTGCACAGAGAACGATCTCATATTTGGCCGTAAAAGTACGTGGAGCAGCTGTCAATGCAGAGGAAATGAGAAATAGAAATGCAACAGAGAGTGGGGTACCTTCAGCTTTCTCTTGAATCGTAACGGAATGAAAAGAAGGTAAACCCCCGACCATCCCCGTCTTGATCAATTTGGTAGCCTGTGCATTGAGAACGATATCAAGATTGGGACGATGGACAGCGGGAGCGAGGTATGCAGTGGCAGAACTACTGCGGGAACCACCTCCGATGGAGGCAAGCGTCCAGCCTAGGAAATTTCAAAATTACTCGAAAAGCGCCCAGACAGAATCCCATTCTCACCAACACCAAGAACATCTCCACCGATAGTATCAGGATTAAAAGGGAATTGCGAAGGCAGTTGCTGAGTGGTCATGATAACACGCGAGTCGAGGGGCGTCGGGAAGCCGGGAAGGCTGACAGACACTGCACCGGTTTTTGAGTGAAGCGAGGGTACTATTTGACCTGTTGTGTCATGATTGTCTGCAGGAGCCACGAGATTTTCGTTCTTTCAAAAAGCCCGTCAGAACAACGTTTTAGCAAGCCGAAATAGGTTTCACTGACCTTGAAAGCACGCTCCTGCATATTAGTCCAGTTCCATCCGGGATCGTGCGTCACCGAAGCATACCTGTTGAAGTCTTCCGAAGAGCCTCTGGAATAAACCATATAATCTAAAATAAGAGCATGAATCAATGAACAGGGATAACAGGAAATTGAACACCGCACTGATGGATGTGGAACCTCCGAGTATTTTGCCTCTAGGGTATGGCATCGCACGATTATTGAACCCAGGTTGAGGTGTTGTAGTGTAGTTCCAGTCATAGATAGTACCTGGGGCAAGCGAGGGGGCAAGTAGTGGAACGGCTGAGGCTAGTACCCCGTCTTTACTGCCCGATAGACATGTGAGGATGTGTACTCCCAAGGTTCTTCTGGTACTCACGAGGTACCAGCCTCCACAAGTAGGACACTGACAGTAGAGTCTTCACTCAATCGAGCAGCAACTACGCTACCGGCAGCTCCGGAACCGATAACGATATAGTCGTACTGTGTTTTGGTCAACTTCCATGGATTGTTGTAAATTCTTGCCAAGCAAGGCGGCGCTGCCAAGACGGCTAATAACAATAACTGGAAGATGTCCCGACGCATGTTGAGGAAGAGCGAAGACCACGGGGAGTAGGGTCCGGTTGAAAAGTGGTTTATTATAAACATTGTTTATAAACAGCTGTTTAAAACTGTCTATAAACCGGTTGAAAATGTAGGTGTGTTTTGGACCTATTGAAAATTGTTGTTGACAACGCACCGCCCTTTCACGATTGTTCACAGTTCTATCACCATCGGTGTGTCGGACACCATAATCCTTCCATTCAAGATCAATGCACGAAAACACACGGCTTTCGAATATTTGTCATAGATCCATTTCTTCAGGGCATTGTTGAGTATTGTTGTTGGGGGTATTTCTTGTAGCAGTAATGACTCCGGTCAGAGTCAGACCCGTAGCGTCCATGTTCCCGTGGGGGCTTTGTAAGGGACAGAGGAAGAGTCGATGAAGAACTGATGTCATTAAGATCACCGAGACCACTGGTTAAAATATTCCATATACACCGCTGGCAGGAAACATTACAAGTCAGACTTGTACACATACCTGTATAGATAACCATAATCTGATCACCTGCGGTCGTCATGGATACACCGCCAAAAATCACACGATCTGATCATGTGTTTGGCTATGGTTCAGGCTACAAGTCCGTCTTGTAACGTCTCCTGCCAGCGGTGATACTTACGACCGTCCCATGTCGATCGCCGGTCGTTGCCGTTGTCAGCTACCTGTCAATACTGTCAAGTAACTGTCATTTCGGCGATTTCTGACTGACTTCGAATGACTCTTTGGGATAGCTCGTTGCTCTGTTCCGAGTTCAAACCAAGGTTTTCGGGTACTATAGTAGGAGAACAAGACAGGACTAAAAGTAACTAAGTAAGTACTTCACAAGTAGGGTTTCTGCTGGCAAAGTCAGCCATTCTAGTGTCATAAACATAACTACCTCCTCGCACCTGACCTCCCCGCTCGATCGATGATCCGGAGTCGATCGACCACGTAGGTGCGTTGGTACTCGTCTGTTTTTGCTGCAGTAGATAACTAACCACTCTTACACATGTACTATACGTCAAGGTGGGAATTTGAATTCGGACCGGCCGTGCGAAGCAGTGGCATCAAGTGGAGGCGCTCCACTGCGACACCAAGATGACTGTAAAGTGTAACGTGGACGATTCAAAGCACCACCTGTATATATGTATCGTATCTCTTGTAAGGGGGAGCGCATTGTTCCGCCTGTCCTTTTTCAAAGCCACTTTTAATGAACTGGTCTGTCACAATTTAAAGCACGACTCCAGAATTAGGCCGTGTCGTCGTCGGATGCTTTGCTTTCATTCCATCATCTACTGAATGGTTCACAAGCTCCAAAGGCATTCGATCTGCCGGGCGAGGTGGACACGTACGACTGTGAGTCCTAGACAAATTCGTATACTTCGCTGAGGAACGTAAAGGATTATCGAATCAGCGCTCAGCTGCAATCTCAACGTCACATCCTCACCGATCAAAGGTCTCGTTTGACCCAAGCTGAGGACGATTTTCCTACATATAAGGTTGTCATAAGTGATCAAACGGCCAGAAAGGTTTGCATTACCCTCACCTTCGGAGAACTCAGAAACCCTCCTTTCAATGACGGGAAAGGGGGTAACTGGTACCGATACCCCAGGCGGCCCCACACTTACTCCCAAGTCTACTACTTCCCCCGTCTCGATGTCGTATACCCAACCATGGATGAAAACGCCGCCGCTGGAGGAATCCTTGGAAATAGAAGCATAGTGCTATTAAGGTCAAACGTTAACCGGGCACAAAGGATGGATACACGATAGCTGAACGTACATTCAAGATCGTCGGAGACCCAGCGATGCGCAAAACGTTTGCTTTCACGTTCTCTTGGACGAGAGCGCGAAAGGCGGCTGCATTTCAGGGCGTAAATGATGGGTAAGAAAAAGCAGGTTTGGAAGAGGAAACATACGATCGTGAAGATGAGGAGCTTTGTTTGCTTGTAACCTCAAGATCTCTCCTTCTCGGCCGCCGACCGCTTCCACTTTCACCCTTTGCAGCGCCTTCTCGCGGTGCTCGACGATCTCAGGTCTTGGGAAGATTCCTTAGGGGAAAGAATGAAACATCAACTCAAGGCCTACCGTTGCGACGTCATATAGATTTCCCTGATAGGCTGTACCCAATCCTCTACGGGGTTGCTAACGGGGCCTTTCGAGGACATAGGAGGCGGGGCCACCGGAGTGATCGCTGCTGCTACACCTCCACAACCATAATGTCCCATGACAATGACGTGTTTGACCTTCAAAAAGTCAATGGCGTAGGATAGAACAGACATTCTACCACTTTGGTCAAGAGCTGAGTGGCTTGGAAAACTTTGGGAACGTACGAGCTGAGGTCGTGTTCGTGGAACTGATTTGCAATATTTCCGGTGGTGAACAGTGTGCCGGGTTCGGCGGAAAAAATGACTTGTTCTCCAACCCTTTAAAAATGGGATAAGACAAATGTAGGAAGGACGGAGGAAAATAAGGAGTTTATTGTATGGAACGAACCTACTGTCTGAACAATCCAAGAGCATGAATGGCGGTTCTACGTGACGGTGATCAGATTTCACTTCTGCGAACATAATGTGACGAAAGGAGATGATTACGAACTTTGGCCTTGGGCAGCAAGATCCTTGAGCAGGTTCGGCGTTGTTTTGGCAATTATGTCGCGAAACCTCTGATTCCCCCGGTATAGTGCCTCGATTTCAGGCACGAAGAGACCGCCGGTACTCGTTTGTTCACCCTTTGATTCTGGGAAAAGACAGTTCGGTGTAGGTGGTCGATTCAGAACCTTCCATGGGCCTTCGTACTTCTTTCCGGATCTCGAAGAGCAGAATCGTGACGGCAGACTTGGGTGGTAACTGGCAGGCCCTCGCAAGACTACGCTTTGTGCCAGGGATGTTCCATGATGTTTGGGCGTGCAAAATGGTCGAAAGATAGTGCGTATACTGGTCAAAAGCATTCAAAATGTTGGGGGGGTTCTCCGGGCAAGAAAAGAGGTACCTTTGAAGTGGTGCTAAAATAAGGTTTTGTGTTCGCACGTGATGGCTCCGCGAGGTCACGTTTATAAACGCGTTGCAATGAGAGCTCATTCCCTGAAGTTACTGCGATCAGATTTGGATCCCATCGCGCCTCTTTTTGGGGAATAAGAAACCTGTTCATTCTGCGATGCTTGCCAAGGTTTGCGGTCGGTAATCCCAAGTCACCAAGGTTAGCCCAGGAGCATTCAGCCCCCTCCTTTTCTCTTTCTCAGGAATACCCCTACAGCTTCATCACTAATCAGGCTTCATCCTGGCTTCAAAGGTTATATATATAGCACTGACCTCCTGTGAAATCCACATCGCTACGGCTACGGTCACGTAATCAAGATTCAGGGCCCTCCGCTGGTGGGAAAGAACGGACATGAAATCAAATTTTGTTGTCAAAGGGTGGTTGTTGCTGCTACTATCCTTGACCGTGCGGATGCCCGTTGCCCATTGTGTCCTCATGCTCTGATATCACCCGCGGCGTAATTTCACTATGGTATCAGAGGAATTGTCCCCCCTGGTCTCCTCCTCCATTGGCTCCGATAACCCTTCGGGCCTCACATCATGTACACCCTCTACTCCCACTGGAATTCCCTCGTTCCGTTCGTTACGCTCGCTTCTTCCGTTCGGTCCGAACAAACAACCACTCACTCCCACCAATGGAATACGTAGCCCGTTTTCGAATTTTGGTACCATCCGCCGGTCAATGTCCATTCAGAGGGAGAAGGAGCGTGGACACGAATCGGACCTCACCTCTGTCATAGCCATTGGCCCATCCTTGCCAAGCGGAAATGAGTCCGAGGAACGCGTCGTCCGACGATCGATGTCATGTTCTGGTCTTGCTGCAGGTTCAGGCAATGACGAAGACAATATGGAGACCTGTACTTGTACGTATCATCTAACTATAAGTGCGGCCCCAGATGCTCAGTGCTCCTTTCTAGCCCTTCGACCCCCTACCCTTCGGACTCCGTCTCCAGGTCCTCCCATCTCAGCGGACCTTTCAATTATACTTGAGGCCGACACCTCCGGCATTTCTGGCCAAGGCGCTCAAGACGAGAGTGACACTACCCTACAGCCGACGCCATCACCTACACCAGCCTTTCGTCCCCATATTCCCTATGATCCACGAAACGTCCTTCCACAAACTCCCTTAAACGCGAAATCTCCAACAACAGCGTCTCGCTCCTCACTCCTTCCTCGCTACACTCACAACTCTGCGCCTCCATCTCCTTTATCCATCACAACATCATCGACATCTTCTCGGGCGCCCACAGCAGCAATTTCAAAGGAAAATGCAACAGGAAGACTTGCACATCCAACGCCACTTACTTCCCATTCGAAACTCCCGGGGTCTACCCTCTCAATAGACAAGAACGCAGCCGTCCCTCCCCGCCCCTCACCCTATTTCAAGTCCAACTCACATCTTCACACCCGCTCGTCATCATCCTCCATATCCTTCTTGCCGAGGCCACCAAATTTATCGCCCCTGGTGCCTGTCGTAGTCGTCGGCTCATCCTCACCTTCCTCTTCTTCATCCCGCGTGGGTCTATCTTCGCCTTCCAAGCTGACGGCAGCCAGTCTGTCTCCCGCCAACCCACTCACCCCGTCATCTACAACCCGGGATCAAACAGCACGACGGAGGCTGCAGCACAAGAGATCCGTCTCGGCATTCGAGCTAGGATCTTCTCCCTCTTCTCCCTCTCTTAACGTATCCCGGGCCTCCCTGTCGCTCGAGAGGAGGTGTGCGGACGCGCATCGCGGCAGTAATGATGACGTTTGTGTTGACGACGTTTCTGCAAGCGGGGAAGCCTCAGCGGACGATCCAGGAGCCGCAGGGCACACTCCCACCACCCTCGTAGTGCACCAACGGCCCCAACCTCCCCGTGCTCGTAAACGGAGCATGAGCGTCCAAGACCAGTCGTCTCCCTCCACTCATGACCACACGTTCGGAGGCAGATCGGGACCCACTCGCAGAGGAGGAGGGGTCGTGTTGGGTCGTGGAAGGGGTTCAGTGAGGGTTGGTCCGACACGTGGTGGGTCACCCGTCCGGGAACAACACAAAGAAGAGCCATGGGATGACGAATATCAAGAATCTGTCGAAAGAAGAGCGAGCAGCAGCCTCTCTGGCCGGATCCAGGCACGGTCGAGGATGATGGTCCGGGAGAGTGGGCCTGATGGTGCTGCTGCTACCACAACCCAGCCATATCGACTGCAATCCCCGGAATGGTTGGGCCCTCGCACAATCAAGGCGCTCAAGGCGGCGGGGTTGTTCGTTTCCGAAAGCGCGGATGGGGGATCGGAGCGCGCCATATCCTCGAGCGCCTCTGTCCTTGGCGGTACTCCTGGCGGGCTAGGGAGGCTTGCGGCTACCAGGAGCGTATCCGAGTACAACTCGCGTGTGCCTTCCCGGACGGCTTTTTCCGATGCGGGATGTGGGTATGGACCCAGTAATGCCGGGTATAGTGGGGAGGCATGGAGAAGCTCCCTTGGCAGGAGTAGGAGCGGGAGTGATCATGGTGTGCTCGCGAGTCCGACCCATACGGCCGTATCCAGTGGGAGTACTGCCACTGCCACTACAAGGGAACGCTCCGCCTCGACTGCACACACATCGTTGTCTGCCGGATCTTCTTTTTTCGGAGGTCGCGACAGGGATCATAGAGATCGTGAATTGGGGAGGGAGGGATCAAGACTGCCCCTTGGTGATGCAACGTCACCCGACCAGAAAGATCTGAAGGATTTGAAAGAAAAACATGCCACTGAGACCGGTGCACTCTTGCATGCGCTTTCAGACTCGCAGAGATCGGTGAGGGTGTTGAGGGAGGAGAACGATGGGTTGAGGGTGAGGATTGGGAGGTTGGAGGGTGTCGAGCGGGAAAATGAGGGGTTGAGGAGGGTGGTGGTGGATTTGAGAAGCGAAGTTGGCGGATTGAAAATGAGAGTTGGCGGGCGGGGCAGTCTTGGTGGGAGTAGCAGTGCGAGGAGGTTTGGAGGCGCATGGACCACGAGGCCAAGTGCCCTTGGGACAGCGGTCCCGTTGGGAAGGCAAGACATGGATGACACAAACGCAGACGTGGACGATCTGGATCACGGTAGCTTGGGCGACGGAGGCAGACGTCCATCTTGGCGGTCTAGGGACAGAACCGGACAGCGGCGATACGGTCCTGACCATGATAAGGACTTGGATGCCATTATGACCTTCCCTCCCCCGACATCCTCTTCCACCCCCGTTGCGATCTCCAAGAAACAGCTCCATGCTCGACGCAAGAGGCTTAGCACTACTTCTACGTCTGCGTCGTCCACCTTTCCCGTCATGCCAGATAACATGACCATGCTACTCCACGATGAGCAAGTTCACGACCCCGATAACTCTGACGTTGGCGACGGCACGCCAAACCACCAACTCCACTCCAGCGCAACTCCCGTGCCGTTGTCGATACCAGCATCTGTCCCAAAAGTGAACATATCACCCACGACAACGACTTTTTCGGTGTTCAGTGGGGCAAACCCTGGAAGTCCAGGGAGCATGGTTCTGAAACCGGAAGATGAGATGCATTTGAGAGACTTGGAGAATTTGGATTTAGGATCCTTCCGGTTTGAGGAGGTGGAGAATGAGAGTGACGGGTGGTGATCACCAATAGGCATGATTTCTGTTCTTTTCTTACCTTCGTTTTGGTGTCCATATTACAATATACCTGTTTACTTGTAAATGCCCTGTTACTTCGTTCGCTCTTCTTTTTCGCCATCTCGTTTTCTTTGTAAATATAAGTAGAACCATCACGTATCTACATTATTATTAGTTATAGGACAAACTCGTTCGGCAAGTATAGCTGTGCCAATGAAAATTCCGGACTTGAGCTCAGGCCTAGGCATGAGTTCTTATGCCTCAAAATGATTTGGCCTGGCTAGGTGTCGTGAATTTTGAGTGTGTAGGGTTTCAGCTTCGGGGTATAGGCCCATGATGCACATAATCATTTGAGCTGCAGTCTAGGACTTGCACTGGGAAATCGTTCGCCAACTCGGAGAAGGTTTCTACGGCGTACACAGGCATGCTGACACGGGCCTGGGCCGAGATGTCGTTGTCGGGCATCCATAACTTGTTCAGAACGATGCTCGTTATCCCTGCCGATGTCATAAGTACCAAAAATACATTCACACAGCGCTTACATTGATAGAACTAGTATGGTCGTTATATCTGCCCCCAGTCCGAAATCTACGTCCGTATGTTTAATTTTGGGAGGTTCCGAGCCTGAATCAAAGAACTAAGATGTGGTTTCATGGACAATCGCCAATAGGAAATGGGACGTACCAGGGCTTCGCTTGCCAATTCCGATTAGGCGGAAGAAAACAAGGGTCCCTAAAACCGCTTCAGTCGAGTTACGACTGCCGTGTTGAGGTTCCGTGCCGAGCGCTATATCGTTGCTCCACTCCAAGGGTTCTTCGGCTACGCCCCGGATATGGAGCAACATGCGCGTTGAATCTTGATATGACGTTGTGCATCACACGTTGGAAACTAGGGGCGAGTCGAGAGTACGCGTCAGTGCTCTGTCTAGTCACGTTCTGGAAAGACAACATACATGCTTAAGAAGCCGGATAATCCAGGCTAAGTAGGAAGAGTTTGTGAGATGAGATCAACGACCCTGCCCGTGGCTCAAGATGTTTCAAGACGCACCGGTGGGGCGACGTAGAGGATGAAATTGGTCAAAGCAAACACCAACCTCAGGAGGTCAATCGGCATCAACTCTCTTTGTGTAATGAGTCACTCACCAGAGAGGTAAATATAGTGCAATATCCCGTCTTGATATACAGTAGGACATAGGCCAATCGACTGGGTGATCAAAAAGGCCATGTTCTTATACCAACCCAGAGGGTGAGGATCATAGTGGCTGGTCGAATATATAGTTCTAATTCGGAACACGCTGGCGAATTAAGGAGCTTTTACTCGTTCCGAACCTCAACAAGATCACAAAGGCAAAGAGAATGATCTTGCTATGGGTCATCAGAAAGCAACCCATTCGTCCTGGAAATGGTGGTCTGATGACTATGGAAAAATCAGCGGCTGTGTGGACCGGAAAGGAGAGCTTTGAGACCCTCACGGTGCAGAGATGGGGCGAATACGACGGAGGTAGCAATAACCGCCATGTTACATGCCTAGACAGCTATCGCATCAGTAGGGGTGGGGGTGACAGTTGGAAAAGAACATACTGCAAACATAACCGACAAGATGAAAACTATGGGGTTGTTTCCCCACAAAGCGCACGTTCGAAGCACGAGAATCGCTAACATAATACAGTACTAACTTGAATTGGCCGAGGGTGCTGGCGAAGAGTTCGTACCTTGGGCGGCTGCAACCCCGACTATCCCTGATAGTGGATCAAATTCCACAAGCACTATTTTAGATCCCCATTTGACCAAGTCGAATGGGAAAAGATCTCACCAGAGTGGTAGATGGAGAGAACATTACAGGTCCTGGAGATGCTACAATGACAAAACCTAATCAATGTGTGACTCACAGCAGAGGGGCCGTTCTGTATCGATGAATCTGTCGAGAAAGGATTGTGAAGGGAGGAGAGCAGGTCCGAGATAATACGCACAAAATGAGGCGAGAGCCATCTCGATTAACGTAGGATACTGTGCCAGAAAAAAGAATCTTCCCGGCACCCCACTTGGCCGGCCATATTAAGTTGATCCGTCGTCGTAGGTGTTAACTGGAAGTAGTGCTGCAAACTTTTCGGCAACCCCTCACCTCTGGCGGGAGCGTTTCGACATGATTGTGAACCTGGAGTTCCTTATTGGGCAACATGATAACTTCGGGTGGACACTGCGAGACGTACCAAAAGGGCGACGGCGGCCATTGTCGACGGGAAGACGTATCAAGTTAACTTTTGCAGTCAATGTAGCATACTTGAAAGTCTTGAAACCGGTTAGTGAAATGCAGCCTCTACGAGAATGAAGATACGTACTTGTACAGTCTGAAGGTTTTCGAGGGACGCTTCCATGACTAACGGCAAGCTTTGGGGTACCGAAGTGACATTTCGGCGTGAGTGCATGACTTACTAGAGTTTGCTTAGCCAAGAAATGAGTGCCAAACCGGGAAGTCTCGGCCGGTTTGCCGATGTTGATGTCGGAGCTGGAAAACAAGACTTTTTTGGAATAACCGTACTTATTGTTCACCTAGAGCTCGAGGCGGTACAAGTGAGTATTTTTACCAGATACAACACGTTCGCAGGACGCCCGTTAAGCAAAAGAAGTTCATGTTTAGAGTCTTTGGGACTCGGGTGGGTGGGCGATGATAAAATCGCGAGGCCAACTGAAGAGGGTTGGGTGAGCGGGACGAGATCCCGGAGATGATCCCACTTACCTGACGAGGGTTGGGTGAGCGGGTAAGAGATCCTAGGGAGTCTCAGACCGTCCCCTCGTCAGGTAAGTGAGACGAGCGCGTGAGCAGTCATGCGTGTGGCATGTGACTGCGGCTCGCATGCATGTTGGCCTCGCGCGGTGCAGGTTGGACTCGTGTAAACGAGTTTAAACACACTAGAGCTGCGCCGTCACAGCAAGGGGTTCCAAATTTGGCCTCTGCCAATGTTATTTCTAAATAGTTTGCGAAATAATATTTTGTGGAAAAGATATTTACAAAGTCTTTTGCAGCTGCAAAATCTAAGGGAATGCAAAATTTGACATTTCGCAAAGGCGAAACGTCAGGCACCCACTTTTGTCTTTGCAAAATATCAAATTTCGCATTTCTTTGACTTCTGCGGTGGCAAAAGTCTTTGTAAATATTTTTTCCGACAAAATATTATTTCGCAAACTATTTAGAAATAACATTGGCAGAGGCCAAATTTGGAATCCTGTGCTGTGCGTCCGCTGTCTGCTATTCCGGCAAGTTGACACATGATTTGAATTGCAAAGATGTACAAGAGATTGACGGTTGGGGTCTACCTCAATTTTTAATTGAGAACGATGGACAGGTCATATACGAAGTGCACTCCTCCTGTAGGAGTCCCATACCTTCAGGCTGCCAGTTATCATCCTAAGGGTATGGGAAATGGCTTCCGGCAGCACCAAAACAGGACGCGGTGACTGTCATTGCTTGTGAGATCGTGGCTCATGCCACTGATAAAAACGAAGCTTGGGGAGTGGGAATTCACGCCTTGTGTGTCCGACTGGAATCGGCGTCAAGACATGGGGCGATGTTGGTCATGATGGTAGATGAAGAGTCGCAGGAGGAACGTAGGTCGGGGCCGCTGGTAAACTCTCATAAGTAAGGATTCGGTCAGCGTGGGTCGATGGTATGACTGTCGACGAGTTCATGGAGGTTCATGCCAGTGGCAGGCTCAGTGACACGGGCCGGCTAGACCGAGATATTAGGCATCCATAAATTTAAACCGATCCGAATAAAATGATCGTTATCCTTGCCAAGCCGACAATTCGTCTTAAGACAGTGATGGGTATAAAAACTAAATTCACGCTGGCGCTGACATCGATAGAACTAGTATGATCATCATATCCGCCCCCAGTCCGTAATCTACGTTAGTAAGTTTGATTTTGAAAACTCCGAGGCTGAATGAAAGAAATAAGATATAGGTTCATAGACAAACGCCAATAGGAAACAGAAGCGGGACGCACCAGGGCCAGGCTTGCCTATTCCGATCGGAAGGAAGAACAAAGGTCCCTGAGGCCGCTTCAGAGTCGCTGTAAAACGACTTCAACCGACTTCCGACTACTGTGTAGAGGTTTCGTGTTGAGCGCTATATCGTTGTTCCAGTCCCTTGATTCTTCGGCCACACCCCGGACATGGAGCAACATGCGCGTTGATATGACGCTGTGCATAACACGTTGGAAACTAAGGGCGAGGCGAGAATACACGTCAGTGCTCTGTTTTGGTCACGTTCTGAGAAGATAACATACATGCTGAAGAGGCCGGATAATCCAGGCTAAGTAAGAAGAGTTTGTGAGATGAGATCAACGACCCCTGCCCGTGGCTTAAGATGTGTCAAGACGCACCGGTGCGGCGACGTAGAGGACCACATTCGTCGAAGAAAATACTAACCCCAGGAGGTCAATCGGCATCAACTCTCTTGGTGTAATGAGTAGCTCACCGGCGAGGTAAATATAGTGCAATATCCCGTCGTGATATAGGACATAGGCCAATCGACTGGGTGATCGGAAAAGTCGTTTTCTTACACCAACCCAGAGAGTGAGGATCATGGTGACTGTCGAATGTGTAGTTTGAATTCGAGACATGCTGGCGAATTAAGCATCTCGTACTTGTTTCTAACCCCAACAAGATCCCAAAGTTATAGAGAATGATATTACTATCCGTGATCGGAAAGCAACCCGTATATCCTGGAAGTGGTTTGACGACTGGATAAATCAGCGGGGTTGACCCTAAAGGAGAGCTTTGACACCCTCACAGTGCAGAGTCCGGGTGAATATAACGGAGGTAATAATGATCGCCATGTTACATGCCTATGCAGCTATCGCATTAGATGTGATGTGGGGGTGAGGTTTAAAGAAGAATAACAGACTGCAAACATTACCGACAAGAAGATGAAGACTATGGGGTTATTCCCCCACAAAGCGCACGTTCGAAGTACGAGAATCGCTAACATAACACAGGAATAACTCAAATTGGCCAAGGATGCTGGCAAAGCGCTCGTACCTTGGGCGGCTGCAACTCCGACTATCCCTGACACTGGAACAAGTTCAACAAGCACCATTTTAGATCCTCTGGCCAAGTCGAACGGGAAAAGATCTCACCGAAATTGTAGATGAAGAGAGCATGACAGGTCTTGGAGATGCTACAATTACAAAACAAAACCCAATCGATGCATGTTGCGTGACTCACAGCAGACGGGCCGTTCCCTATCGATGAATCTGTCGAGAAAGGAGTGGGAAGGTAGGATAGCAGGGCCGAGATAATACGCACAATACAAGGTGCCCAGAAACATCTCGATCAATGTAGGATACCGTGCCAGAAAGAAAAGTATCTTCCCGGCACCCCACTTGGCCGGCCATATTAGGTTGATCTGTCGGCGTGGGTGTTAGCCTACTGGAAGTGGCAGAATTTTCGGCAACCCTCACCTCTTGCGGAAGCGTTTCGACATGATTGTAAACCTGGAGTTCCTTAGGCAACATTATAACTTCGGGTGGACACTGCGAGACGTACCAAAAGGGCGACGGCGCCCACTGTCGAGAGGAAAACCATCAAGTAAACTTTTGCAGTCAGTGTCCGAGTCGTGGAGGTTCTCACCGTTAGTATACTGAAACCGCTAGGTGAATGTAGCCTCCACGAGAATAAGAGGATCCGTACTTGTACAACCTGAAGGTTCTTGACAATGGTGACCGGGGACGTCGCTTCCATGACAAGTGGCAGGCTTCGGGGGACCGAAGTGACATTTCGTGGGTGAGTGCGTAGCTTTAAGAAGTTCCTGCCATGTGGCTGTGTCAGGACTAACGGACATATATTTATCACCATGCAACCGAGCCGACGCCGTCTCCATTCAACCGTCACCGACACCTACATAACGTTTCAGTTGCATTCAAGCAGAGTCTCCATGCAAGCATCGAGGGGCGCACTCAACCAGGACCCCTGACATTTCCCTCATAGGTCTGATCCCATTCCGGACCGAATTGGGGTTCGATTTGGGGTCCATTTTGCGGACAATATGGAGATATGAGGTAATATGCAAGATAATGGACAAACCTGGCTGAGCAATGGCCCCCATGGCACTATGTATCAGTGGACGGACAAAAAGTGGACTCTGGAGAGGCCAGATCCCAATTTCGGACGAAAAAACCCCTCCAGAGTCCAGACTCCAGAGGCCGGATCTCGATTCCGGACAAATGTTTTTGAATTTGGGTCGGCGTCGATTTGGACAATCGATTTGGACAATGTTGGGCGGTTTCGTTGCGGACAAGATCAGACCTTTTGGGGAGATGTCAGGGGTCCTACTCAACCACCATGGCGAAAATCCCGAAAAGTTTGCGGTTCTGTCCGAACAAGGTATCTCTAGATCTTACATGTAACAGGCCTAATAGCGGCCCTGCTGATGCTGGCCAACCTCAGATTTGTCCAATTGATTTGCAAAATCAGTGACCAGTGAACGCCTGATTCTTGAACAACCTACTATTAGAACTAGTACCCTGTACCCAGGCTAGCTGATTGTTGGCTGTTCGTCTTGCTGTCATTACTTACAGTCAGGTCTGGGGACTACCGCTCTCTGCGCTTTGTACTTACTACTACTGGAAGGGGCTTTGTCTCTCCCATGGTTGAACTTGGATCTGGCTCCGATTGCGTTACAGTATTTCTCTGACCCTGATCCCTCTATTCCAACAATTTCGACCCCATTTTTGTCACTTGGCGACGACATACCCTAGGATGGGGGAGAATCCTAGTCTCCCTCGTCCGATTGACGAACTCGGAACGATCGTCCTTACTGACACATCCATAAACGTACGACGTACTATTTTCGCGCCGTTTCCCTGTCAGGAGTCTGTCTCCCTCCCTATTTGTGGTCTTTCTCTCCTTCGTTCAAGTTCCTTATTACGACGAGACCTGACGGAGCAAGAACAGTCTAGAAGCCAGAATTTCACAAATCAGGGGGATTACGACTAGAATCATCCGCTTCCACCAGGCAAGCCACTCGGTCCTCCAACCAGGAGTACCGTCAGTGATATAAATAGTTTGAGTTTGAAAAATGTATCCGATTACCTTTGCCCCACAGGGTCAGGTCTGCAATTGGTTGGGTGCAGCCGAAAGAAGCTTGATGATTGCTGTCAAGCTTTCGGATCAACCTTTTTTGGGAGTACCAGAGGGTCTCGCATCTTGCTGGCACCCCTCAGTATGGATATCGATGTGACACTGTAGTACTTATTACTAGTGCTCGAGTACACTGCGGTAATCTGCCTCAATAGCGGGTGGATTTATGTTGAATATATGGAGGAATATATCGCGTTATGTACCGGAATTTGGCGATTGGATAAATACGAGAATTCACGAACAGTATCTTCCCCTTGTTATCCGGTATTTATTCTCGATCAATCAAACAGTTATATCTTGAAGATATTGTGATTAACCAATCAGAGGACAGGACTGGGTCGTGTGAGTGAATATAATAGAGTTTTATGGGTATGTTTATATCACAATTCTTAAGAGGGAGACATCAAAGCTATTATTTGCCATGAACTTGAACTTTTCAAACTGGTCCCAATGACAATTTATTCTACTGTTTATTCTCAATTTATCTCTTATTTATAGAGGCAAATTACCGCAGTGGTAGTTCATTAATAAAAACATATCAATCTGTATGTCTCCGAGTACTTACTTTGTCCCCATAAGTCTTGATCATTAAGCTTCCAACATCTATGTTTTGAACTTCATCTTTGAATTCAACATTCAACCATGGCTGCCCTGAGATCTAGACATGAACTGGTGAGGCGAGACATGCCAACGCAGCGCTAACATAGTAATAGTGTTATACTCACCGTTGACCTCCTGCATGCCAGTGCACTGGCACTGCTGCTGTTTCTTTATCGCCCCACTCTTCCATGGTATCATCATATCTGATGACTTCAACCCGATAATGTGATCCATGCTTGACCACTATGATGGAAATGATGTGTCACATTAGTGTTTGGGTTGTCAGTGACTTCCAGACAGTTGTTGAAGCAAACAAATGACTTGGATATGCAATATACTACCTCAGTTGCTGGAGGGGCAGATTTGCTCCCTCCTTACCTCTGTTTGTGCTCTGTTCTTGTTTGCCACCTATACAAAATACAGTGTGTAATCCTCATGATTTTGACCTGTATCTGCAACTGACCAGCCCATGTCAGTAGCATTTGAGGACATTCTTTTACCTCTCTTAAATTCATTATAGCATCAGCAAACCCTGGTTATGCTAGCCAGCGCTACACAGTGCTGTATAGAGCCATAAAGCTATAGTAAGGGTTCTCTTCTGTATAGCACTGTATAGTCTCACAATGTCACTACGTAGTGCTGTCTAGACCAATGCCGATCTTCCACAGTGCTCAACAGACAGGGTCCTTCTACCCAGCATTAGCCAGACAGGGTCTTTTCAACGGGTCATGCTCATTTGATGTTATTCAAAATTTGCTTGCTCAATGCACATAAAAGTTATATGAAGCCATTTATTGCTGGGTGCTACAAGTGGGTACATCCTACTAAAATGGACTTAAGATATATGGCATAATGTATGGGTAGGGTGTTGAGGTGGCATGATGTCAGGAGATGTGGGAGAGGTAGAGAAGCCCTATGTCATGTCTTTCCTCCTGTGTGCCCATCAACCAGTGACCTTAACCACCCTGAGTTCTCTCTTGCATGTCCATTGAGCACTGAAAAGCATGTTCTCGACGTGCAGTGGGAAATGCTAGGAACACAGGTATGCTCTCAAAACACCTCACACCAACCTCAATTACTCTAAATCGACAAGTTCTAGGGGCAGTGGGATAAATCCACTTTAGTTCAGCGTGGTCCAAAAGGTTTGCTTTGGGGTTCAATGATCAACTCGCAAACGCG
>Ga0307516_10003938_pt1 | contig 18687 bp, 25 predicted proteins | sample 19_EM_MG_FD_203310 | JGI IMG/M metagenome (GOLD analysis project Ga0307516, IMG submission 203310) | Populus trichocarpa ectomycorrhiza microbial communities from riparian zone in the Pacific Northwest, United States - 19_EM | ecosystem: Host-associated > Plants > Roots > Unclassified | place... | reverse complement strand
ACTGCCGCCGCCGTAGATGTTGCCGTTCGCCAGGATCGGGAACTCGACCAGGTCGCCGCCGCTGCCCGGACAGTTCGGGAACGAGAAGCCTTCGCGGTTGTTGAACGTGTGCGGGTATCCTCCTGTGCCACAGCTTTCGCATTAGCTTTCGTGCGAGGGTGGCGTGGGGGATGAGGGATGCGTACCCGGCTGCGGTCCCCACGGCCCGCGCGTGTTGGCCACGCCGCGCTGCGCCGCGTCCTCGATCTGGAAGTCGTTGAAGGATTGGCCGCCTGTGGAGCGGGACAGTCAGCACACGCATCGGATACGCCGTGGCCGGACTGGCTGCAGGGTAGGCTTACCGCAGTCGACGTTGTCAGAGGGCAGTTGGGAGATCGCGCGCTTGTCCAGCTGATGGAGCGACGGCGCGGCGAGGGCGCCGATGGTGAGCGAGACGAACACGGCGAAGGAGGACGCGAGTCTCATCGTGAAGGAGGCTTGTCTTTGGGGGTGTGGAAGGTGAAGTGTGGACTTGAGAGCTGAAAGCGAGGAAGTGTGCAAGTGGGAGTGAAATTGGAGCGCGGTGATCGGGGAGGCGGATGCTGGATGAGTCTGAGCTGGAGAATAGGAGGGCGGATCAGACCTATTTGTACCGGTCTCGCTGAGCTCGTCGCTGCGCCGTCGAAATCCGCACATTATGCTGATTCGTAGAGGCTCCGCCGGTGGAGGGCGGGCTAGCCGTGATCCACAACATCAGGCAAGCGCCAGTCCTGTAAGGCGCCCTCTGCCCCTCTCGTCCTCCGGTGAGGAGAACAGTGGGCCCCTTCACTGGCACGATCTTCACAACAAACCACCGCCGCCACGCTATTGCAGTACAGACCAGCTCGCGGGTGCTTGCTCCAGGGAAGCATCCGCGCTCCAGCGTGGTGCCATCTCTTGGCACCCCGATCTCGCCTTTCACTAGGCGGAGGTGCTCCCGTCTTTCTCCCATGCTGTCGTTGAGCCGCAGGAATCGCCTGGTCCCCAATTCACGCCGTACCGACAGCCTGTTGTGTAGCTGTACGTATTTGGGGCTCACTTCTTGATGGTGATACTACGATTGAAGGATCACTGTTTCGCCCTCCATGCGACATCACTCTCCTCTGCCGGGTAGTACAGAGGGGCTTGGTTCTCGTGCAGGCATATGAGCAACTGGATACGTAGCAAGGAGGCTGTTTCCGCGCCCCTTCGTTGACTGCGGTACGTCAGGCTGCCCATGTGCGAGTTCTCCAGAGGACATGATCGCGGCGTGAGAAGTCCGCCCGGTGACATGTACATAATTAGACATCCGTATTTACTTAGCCAACAGGTACTGTGCTCGACCGTCATCAATACCGAGATCCGTCTCGTCTCCGGCCCCGTTCGGATCAGTAAGGCTCAGCGTGGCCGTGGCTTGGCTTCAGATCTACTAGCCGCCAAGGCAAACGCATGTCGACACTGAAACACAGTAGATAAACGATCTGCGGGTGGCGAGATGTGGCTACTAACTATATCTACCAGCATGCGGTAGTTACGTAAGTGTCTTACTAGCCACGCGGAAAGAAACGGATAGTCATATGTATGATGACGGAAATGTGACATGACAGGTGTGAAGTGAGCTCGGGCTCCACCATCCGTCACGTGCAAATACACATCCGCGACATCAGTCAAATGCACCGCCACTGTGGATCTCTTTAGCGGTCATGTGATTTTAGCAGTTGTGTATCGTGACTGCATCTATTGGAGACCTTACACAGCCACCTCGCTGCGCAAGGCGCGCAAGGCGTGCTGCGCCGAGCAACATCGCCACCAGTCGGCTGTCGAGACACGATCGGCGGCTGACTGCATCGACTACTGCGGGTCTGCAGCGCCTTTTTTCTTTTTTACCTTTTTTTTTCGTATTCAATTTTTACTTGCATGCGACCGTTTTTGGTCATAGCGAGCCTCTCGGGATTCACGAGGAGGAAAAAGAGAGGATTAGCATCCACTCCAGGGCCCAAAAAGCCTTAGTGGGAGCGAGGTAACTACCTCAAGGTGTCGATAGGTGAGACGTCTACCTATGCTCATCAGCATCACAGACTTCTCCAAGTTTCGGCCTGACACGATGTGGCATTTCCACTCCAAACCCTGACAGTTTCCATTACATCCCTTGGTCGCGCGGAATTCAACTGACTTCCCGGTCGGGGGTTGGGCCTCACCGGGCGAGTGAATTTCCTTCAGGTTCTCAGGTACCTTAAGGCGTCGCTACTCCTTAGCTATGCGCATGAGCATCACAAAGTTCGTTCCCGGGCTTGTGGCAAATAATCTGCCGGTCGAACCGTACGTCGACGATTATAGGAGCACGAACCACGAATCCGTGATCTCGCTCCCACATTCGGATCGGGGATCCCTATCTATCTACATACCAACTCGCTTGCTCTTCCCAAGGCGGCTGGCGCTGACGATCAGCCGCTGCTCGCCGACGAGCTACGGTTGGCAGCCAATCGGAATGAACACTTCCGCTCTGCTCGTACCGTATGAGGAGTATCTAGCGCGGCCCTCACGCGTCGGTCGCGCCATCCGCGCAGTCCGTGAGTCGAAACATACCGCGGTCGGCCTACAAGTAAGGCCCCCCGCACTGACCGAGTGGCAAAGGCGGCCGTCTGTCTGTCCGGTGAAGGACGCGGATTTCTTGATGGTGAGCCAGGGAATCTTGCAGCGGGGTACCGGAGCCTTAGCCTTGCAACGAGCGCCTCATCATGCCTTACTCACGGAGGAGCCGCCGACTACCATGGCGTCCGAAGCCCAACAAGGCGTGGCCAAGCCGGTTCTCAGGCCTGCCAGCTGCGTGCTACAACCCGTGGGCTGCGTACCATAGACTGATCCTGCTACCGACAACAACCCCGCACTCCGAACATCGGTTCAAAGAGCCCGCCAACACTACCGAATCGTCAGAACCACCTCCGCACATCATCCACGAGTCGCTTCGCTGGCAGCTCTAGCTACTCCATATAACCTATCGCGCTCAGCCTTACTCGCAGTCTCGCACTCCCAACCCTCCGGTCCATCCGCTTCCCTCTAGCACGTCCAAGCCGCCCTCCCACCACCGCACGATGTCCGACTCATGGTTTTGGTCCAAGATCGGCGCTGACTACGGCGCGCTACTGTCGCATACCAAGCCTCTCCGCGAGCTGCTGTCCGGCAGCACCTCTGCCGACCGGGCGGCCGCGCGCATCGCATCCGACGGCTTCGGCCAGGAGGACGCAGACTGGCGGCTATGGACCATTGTCTTCGACGCCGCCGCCGAGCTCCCCGACACCCACGCGGCGCTCCTCGACCTCCTGGTTGAACTGCAGAAGCTGAGCGACTTCTCCTCGCCCCACACCGACGACGCCGCTGCCGCAAACGTCGCCGGATGGCTGAACCAGTTCGGATCCAACTGGCGCGATCGTCACGATATACTCCTGGCCCGCCGCGACGGCTCCTTCGACAAGCCCAACGCAGCCGAGCAGCCATCATCCACGCGTCCGCACGAGAAGTGGATCAACTTCACCTGTTTCTCGGCAAAGTTGTTGGCGGCTCCGTTCCCATCCCCCGCAGCCGACTCGCTCGGTGCTCTGGCGGCACTGAGGGACGCCTTGGAGCAAGAGCCGAGCGATTACTACAATGACTGCGAAGCGCGCAAGGCGAAGGCCAACGACAACAGGCCCGCCGGTCTCAAGCCCCAGGAGATGCTGGCCCTGGACGTGACCGCGGCAGCGCAGTGGGTCCTGTACGCCGCGCCGGTCATCAGGTCCAAAACGGAGCGTCCAGAGTGCGTGACTCGCAGCCTGCCCGCCAACACCGGCCTGTGGAAGGGCGACGCTGGGTTTTCGCCTGAACGATGGTCCTTCTGGAAGGAGAGATTCCAAGCGCTTGCCGAGCGCGAGGATCTCGGCCAGGACATGAGAGCGATCGCGAAGGAGGCAGCCGACCGCATGGAATGACAGAACGGCTCGGCGTAGTATGGTAAGCGCGAGCCCTCGATTTCGCACTTCTTCCTGCTCGTGGCTAGGCTGACCTTCCGTGAAGGCCCGATGTCACACGAGCTGCGGGTGGGGGAATCTTGTCGGCTCCTTGTTCTTTCCGTGCTTGTGTTTTAAGTCATGTATCGTTAGTCGTCGGAATTAAGGCGCTCTTGCAGCTGAAAATCTAGTCGACTCTGCGCGTCAATCTCCCGCTCTCTCGTCCTTTGTGCAAATAGCCTACCGCTCTTCCAACGAACCCAATCCGTATCATGGAATTGCGCACCAGCGAAGCATTCCACCTGCTAATTCCGCATACACAGTCTTCTTGCATCCACTCTTCGAAATGGAGTGATGAATTTGATTGGTATACAGTATCCGTACTTCCAGATCCCAAGAGGACGAAGGCCCCAGCAGTAGCCAAAACCAGTCAATCCGGCATAGCTACCAGCCGGATACGAACGTACTCAACCAAGAGTAGACTGTAGAGAGGCAGATCGGAGACGCGCAATCGCCCTAACCTCCATTATGCTATCCACACTATTTTTTTGTATAACCGTTACTCACATGTCACCTGAATAGATCATGGCGAGGTGCACAAAGTCCGCTTTCCGACCGCAGTCAGCGCGAAGGCAACACGTTGCAAGTTACCCCCTTGGCCAGGCCTGTCCCACGGAAGAGTGATGCACACCAAAGAAACCACCAAGGAAATGAAAAAGTGACAATAAAGAAACCGACGACCCGCCTTCACATCTTACCCCTCTTCTGCGTACGCCATGAAGCGTGGGGAGGAACAGAGGTTGTTCCTCACCCCCGCCACCCAGATCCTCAGCCTCCACCCTCCGTTCCTCGGCCGGGCATCATCAACGAGATCCAGCCGGCCCACAAGGGAGTTGCCGGCGACGAAAAGGCCGACAAGTGATCAGGGGTTTGCGGCAGAGGAGCCTGGTGCCCGCGGGGTGGAATGGCTGAGCTACTCGGACCGGATAGAGGAACGCGCGATGCCCCTCCCAAGATCTCTCGCGCACCTCAAGCGGGAGATCTCTGAGAAGAAGTGGGCGGAGGCGCGCCAGTGGGCTGGGGGCCGGACCTGCAAAACGAAGCACAGGATGCCGAAAAGCCAGACGCCGGATGGCATGGTTGCTTGGAGCAACAAGAGGCTCGCCTCACGGTTCTACCAGGCGAAGACGTGGCACTGCCTTACTGGGCAGTACCTCCACTGGACGAAGAACCGGACCACCCCACAGTGCTGGTGGCGCCGGTACCAGATCCAGACCCGGGAGCACCTCTTCAGGGTGTGCCTGGAGTGGAAGGGCCAACAGAAGATCCTGTGGGCGGAAGTGTGGAAGGAGATCGGGAAGTGGAAGAGCCGGTGGAAAATCCGGAACCCCCTAGCAGATGGGCGATGCAACCAGGCAGTATTGGGCTTCCTCTCTGCCACGGATGTGGGGAGGCGTGTGCCGGTGGAAGAAGTCGCAGAGAGTGTGTCGGAGTGGGAGCTCCGACAGCGGCGCGAGCTGGAAGAGGAGAGGAGGGCGGAGGCGGAGGAACAGTGTGCCGCGGGGGAATTGGGCGCCGGGGAGGAGCTACCACTGTTTCTGTCTGCGACCTCTTTCATGGCATCCGCAGATGAGGACTAGGGGGGCGGGCTGTGCTTCCCTTTTTTTCTTCCTTTCGTCTTTCACGCTCGTTGCTGCGTTTTTCCTTTGTCTCTTTCCTTTGTCTTGCACGCGCGTTCGGCGTCTTTTCCATTGTAATTTCACTGGTACGCTCTACATTTTGGGACAGACTTGGGCGGAGAGCAAAAGGGGAGCTTGTAACGGGCCGCCACCGCGCGGACAGCAGACGGGAAACAAAAAAAAAACCCGCTCCGCTCCTCCTTCCTTTCCATCTGCTGCTGGAGCTCCAACATTGACGCCTCACTCCGCACGTCTTCCTCAGCTGGGGCCGGGACCAGTCTCCCTCACATCCGTGGTGGAGAGGAAATCCAGTACCGACCGGCTGACCTCCTATCGGCAAGGAGACCCCAGATCTTAAACCGGCTCTTCCCTCCCCCCGCCTCTCTCCACTCCTCCGCTCACAGGACCTTCCGCCGGGCCTCCCACTCGAGACACGCCTTGAAGAGGTGCTCCCTCGTCTCTGTCCGGTACCGGCACCACCAGCACTGAGCGGTAAGCCAGTTCTTCGTCCAGTGTAGGTACTTCCCGGTGAGGCAGTGGCCTGTCTTCAGTTGGTAGAACATCGAGGCGAGCCTCTTGGAACTACCCGCAACCGTCCCGTCTGGCTTCTGCCTGCTCTGCATCTTGTACTTCTCCCTGGAGGGCCGGCCTCCAGCCCATTGGTAGGCTTCCGCCCACTTCTTCTCCGAGATCTCTCGCTTGAGGTGTGCGAGGGATCCAGGGAGCGGCATCGCGTGCGCCTCTGCCCGGTCCGAGTATCCTAGCCATTCCACCCCACGAACGTCTGCCTCCTTTGCTGGGAGCTTGGCCCACTCGTCGGCCTTCTCGTTTCCTGGGACCCCGCTATGAGCTGGGCACCACCGGATTGCGACGATGATGTCTTGCCTGGCCCTCCGTAGCACCCTGGAGCGCGTACAATCTGGCCGGGGCAAAGCTCCTCCGAGGCCATCCGCCTGACGGCCGCCTGGGCGTCCGTGAAATCGTGACCCTTTCCGGAGTTGTCTATCTTCTCGTAGCCGTTTCCAGCGCCCTAGCGATAGCGGCGCATTCTGCATCGTATGTAGGTCTAACGGCAGGGTTTAGGCGACTATCGCGCGGAACTGGCTCGACGTATATATCTGGTGTCATTTGCGGTGATGATTAAGCGAACAAAAGCCGGGCAACAATCCTTTGCCTCATGTGCATTGATCGGACTGAAGAACGGACCCTCCTTGTGTCGCTGGGATACTCTCAGGATTCCGGCAAAGGCGAGCCGAGCGGAGCCGCTGCTAACAATTCAAAAGTCACTGCGGGTTGCGTATTTTAGTACGCGGCGAACTTGGCAGATGCAGTCCCGTGATTGCGAGGCGGGCGGCTCGGCCAGCCACAGGGACTCGGCGCCTTGGCACTGCGACATGTGACATACATACACGGAAGGATTTGGGCTTCCTCGACACTCACTCTCCATGAAACCTCCGTGCAGTCAGCCTTCGGTACACGTGTCCCGGAGCTCTGTCCTCCTCACGGAGAGGTCGCACCCCGCATGAAATAAAGACTTTCGAGCCGAATCAAGGGCGTGTGGGATACATATGTAGGGTTTTTTTTTGTTTATTCATACTTGCATTCAGCCTTTCTAGACTACGGCGGCGTACATTTTACCCAGGTTCCCTGTCCGCAGTCCACACAAGGCGGCTCGTCGCAAGCTCCCGTTTTGCCCTCCGCCCAGGCCTGTCCCAAGAAGATATGATGCGCACCAAGGAAATGACAAAGGGAAAGGCGAAAAAAGGAAAGGCAAAGGAAAACACGTGACTTGTCCTCACTCCTCATCTGCCGATGCCATGAATGAGGGGTTTCTGTTTTTGTTTAATCATACTCGCATTCAGCCTAGGTATCTAGACTATGGCGGCGTAGATTTTCCCGTCCGCTGTCCGCGCGGTGGCGGCACGTTGAAAGCTCCCCTTTGCCCTCCGTCCAGGCCTTTCCCGAGAAGATAGGTATAGAAAACCAAAGAAATGACAAAGGAAAAGACAAAAGAAATCGTTGGAGGACCTCCGTCTAGTTCTCCCTCTTTCCTGCGGAAAACATGAAGGAAGGGGTAGGGAGGAACAGCGGTAGTTCCTCAGCCTCTATCCCCAACTCCTCGGCTCCAGCCTCCTCCTCAACCTTCTTCCATCCCTCATCCGTGTCGCCATGGCGAGGTGCTGGCCCTGCGGCCGTGGCAGATGTTGATGGCGGGGTTGTGTGGGGCCGGTTTCCACATCTGCATGCTCCGAGTGAATGAGAGTTGGTGTGGGGGAGGTATCCCGCAGTTGCTTCGTTGGATGGTGCGGGGTTTGAGGCCCGTCCATATCCGCTTTGGCCGCGGAGGTGGTGTCAATGGAGGAGGCCGCAGCGGCTGTGTAGTAGGCACTTCCGGAGTGCCAGGTTCTCCTCTGTGAGCTTATCGATTCGCTCACTCACGATCCACCGTAGTCACAAGGACCTTGAGGTCCTTCATCTCGCGTGCTGTCTCTTTTGCCGCTGACAAAAGAAGTTCGACGGGCTGCTGACTGCTTCCCGATGTCGTCGCATACGATCGCAATCTCGGAGCGGAAGTAGGACTGGAGCTTGTTGTGAGCAGTTCGAGGTTTTGCACAACATTCTGAGGCGATGTTGTCATCGCTTCCGACGTCGGAACGATCCTCTTCCTCCATAGGCAGTGACGCTAGTGGAGGGGAGGCGGTGCACTTGCGAGCCAGATGACCGAGGCGACCGCATGTGTAGCAGTTGCGAAACGACATTTCAAGCAGGGTAGAAATGAAGCCGAAGTAAACTTCGCGATGCTGGAATCAGCGAATAGGAACACGACACGCGCTTAGCGTCTTGGCGAAACAATGATGCGAGTGTTGTAGCGGGGATCGTTGCATGAATGAGGGGGTGGGTAGGAACAATGGGGTTCCGCCCTCGGCACCCAGCGCCTGCACCTCCGCCTCACTACCTTCTTCCCGCTCCCGGCGCTCCCGGAGCTCCCACTTGGATGCCTCGCTCCCTGCGTCCGTTTCTTCCTCCGGTGGCACTAGCCTTCGAATCTCACATCTATAGACGAGAGGAAGTCCAGCACCACCTGCCCACACCTCCCATCAGCAAGTAAGTCCCGGATCTTCCACCGGCTCTTCCACCTCCCGGTCTCCTTCTGCACCTCGGCCCACAAAATCTGCTGCTGCATCTTCCATCCCGGACACACCTTGAAGAGGTGGTCTCTCGTTTGCACGGGACTGGCACCACTAGCATTGGGTATTCGGGCGAACCTTAGCCTAGTGTAGGTACTGGCCGGTACGGCAATGCCCCTCCTTCAGCTGGTAATACCTTGAAGCGAGCCTCTTGGTACTCTCAGCAACCGTGCCATCCAGTTTGTAGCTATCCGGCATCTTGTATTTCTTCCGGGAGGCCCGCCCTCCAGCCCACCTGAGAGCTTCCAGCCACTTTTTCTCCGAGATCCACCGCTTGAGATTCGTGAAGGACCGTGGGAGCGGCATTGGGCGGTCCTCTGTCCGATCCGAGTAGTTCAGCCATTCTATCTCGCGAGTGTCTGGCTCTTCCGCAGCAGCTTTTGCCCACTCATATGCCTTCTCGTTGCCCTCTACCCCCCTTTGTGTGCCGGTCACCGCCTGATCTCGATGATGACACCAGTCCGGGCTTTCCGTAGCACTGCGATGCGCTTCCTCGTCTGAAGCGCGTAGGTTTGGCCGGGGCCAGGCTCGTCCGAGGCCATCCGTCTGATGGCCGCCTGTGCATCGGTGAAGATTGTGACTCGTTCCAGAGTTGTGTTTCTTCTCAAAGCGGATCCCAGAGCCCCTGCGAGGACGGCACACCCGGCGTCGAAGGCCTCCTGGTTATAGCCTATATGATACATACATATGTAGGGTGATGGTACACTGCGTGGTCTAGGTATATTGGAGTAGACGGAAATTCCCTATGATAACCCTCTATCTATATAGCTACAAATGTACATACACTAAGTACATGAGTACACCAACCCCGTAGACTATGCAGTGTACGAGAACCAATCAATAATGGTGGTCCCGATTCCGCCTACCCAAAACCCGGAAACGCTCTCACAGCTCCAGCAAATGCCCACTGGATTTCGCTTACAGCTCCACCATCCCCTCCGATCAACTGAATTTTTAGATAATCTTTTCATCTTCTCTTTCTGGTGCTCTCCTCTGCGTGTACGATTTTCTGTCTGTATCTGTGGGGATTGCCGAAAGATTCCTGTATCGGCTCGGTTGCAGCCCAGAAACCCACCCACGAGCCAAGAAATGCCACGTGATTTCGCTTACAGCCGCACACATATCTGCTCCGATCCGATAAACGGAATTTTCAGATAATGTTGCTCCCCGCGTGAGTGCAATTCTCTATCCCTTGTAGTGATGGTGGCGATTGCTCCCCGTAAAGGGACGCCCATCATAATTTCTCGCTCGTCTGCGCGGCCTGCCTGCCGACCCAGCGAAGCCCAGTCTGGCTCAAAAAAGCCCCGTTGGCCCGAAGGCCGTGGACTAGCTAGTGTGAACTGCCTCTCGTATGTTAGTCCAGGCTCAACCTGACTGTTGAGACCCGGGCTCCAGTCGCCCGACGACAACCCGCCTCAACTGTCCGTTACCGCAGTCCTCCGTATTCGACGTCTCGGCCGAGAAGCGGTCTATCCGGAGGCTGTCCATGCACAGGATGGCATCTGTATACATATTTAGTCGTAACTAGGGTGTACAACACCGTTTCACCCCACGCAAAACATCATCATAACTCACTCGCCACTCGGGCCTACTCCATGCAACCTAGCGCTGACAGTCGCGCACGATGGTGTGCATACTTAGCACCTGCCCGGTTGTGAGCAGCAATTCCCACCCTTGGCTTTCTGACGTGTTGAAGGTTACCAAAGCTGTATGTAGGTGCCGACCCCCATATCCCCCGACGACCCGTTCGGCAACCCTGACAATCAATGGCACGCCACACTTTTGTATCGTGAAGGATAGAAAGTCGCTGACTTCCCAAAAATCCATAACTGACTTTTTACAGCGGCGACGTGGCACTTCCACTGACTCAGCGGACGACTCCTCCTATCCACAGTACTTAGGTATGATGGTAGCTGACTTTGGGGGTCACGTTGGCATGTACATACTTGTTGCGGAAGCTAGGAAAATCTCATCTACCAATTTTTTTGTTGCCGAGCACAGTGAAAGCTAGCAACCCACCCCGCCATGCCAACAGCACCAAAACTCCACACTCCCTTACATACACAACATCGGCACATTTGCTGTAGTGACTCTAATGTCTGATCAAAAGCGATTCTCAGTCAATTTGGCCGATCAAGCATGCTCTTGCGTATGCTAGCAAGGCACTGAAATCCCTGCGGTCATGCTACATATTACGGCTACCTATCAACACGGCCAAGCAGGCGCCTGTGGACTTTTTACAATCCCCAGCGAGTGAGGCTATGTAGTGTGAGCCACCTTTGACACGTGTACCTAGAGGACGGCCGGCAAAGAAGAGGTGTCCTCTAAAGGACACTAGATGCGAGGAATCAATCCAAGAAAAAAGAAAAGAAGAATATCGCATGCGTTTGTGATGCAGGAAAGTTCTTCAGCTGCAACCCAACAAGACTCCGACAGCGAGCGAGTACAGCGCTGTGAGGAGCGTGGCGGTTGAGGAGCTCTAGCGAAGTGCGGGCACATAGCATCGTTGGAGAACTCTCCTGTATCATAAGCTAATGCGGCTACTCGGCTGGCATCATAGACTTTTGCACACTATGTAAGCGAGGGGGTCGGGGATGGATTTGCAAGTTTTTTTTTTGTTTATTCATACTCGCATACGACCTATATAGATCATGGCGGCGTACACTTTTTACCCGGTTTTCCTGTCCGCAGTCCGCGTGAAGCGGCTCGTTGCAAGCTCCCCTTGTGCCCTCCGCCCAGGCCCAAGATGGATTTGTAGGTAAGTAAGTACATACATATCAAAGAGAATGATTCGGGGGGGGAGCGACTCGGCGCCGGGGTGGCTGACAGGGTGTGCGGTTTTAGCGCTGTCCACAGCATCGTTGGATCAGCGAGTATCTAGGACTGCTGGTTGTATAGGTGGGCTGGGAGGATGGCTGGGTTACTGTGGGGGCAGCTGACCTGCAGTTCCCAGGAACCACACTACATATGTAGTACGGCGTTGGCCCGCGTTGGCGCGCTGGCCGGACGGGACGGGCTGCGGTCGTCGGGTCGACCGCACAGACTCTCATCCGTGCAACAGGTTCCTAGTGACACGGCATCCTAGCATACCGCTAGCTATGCATACCGCTCTGCAGTCCAACCATCCCATCTTTCAGGAACGGGAGGGACTATTTTCATCGTGTCCTCAAAAGCCAGCGGACGGGGCTGGGCGAACGCCGAGTCTAGACTACAATTCGTGCCGTGTTATGTGGAACATAACGTCGACCACTCTGACGAAGTCTGGTGGGATAGGTAGTGTACCTACTTTGCAGTGTATCGGATACTACATTGGCTCTACTACTCTAACGCCGGAATCCCTAGTCTGGCGCCGCCGCAGTAGTGTGCCTCTCCGTAATGGCAGCCAGGACGTAACACGCATTGTCGCGTAATATGGGACCGGGAGGTACGGCTTCTGACGGTAAGCTATTTGCCCAGTAGGGCTGGTAGTAGGTGGTAGTGGCTGGTGGCGGTAGTGGTGCCCGCCTCCGGTCCGCCGAATATCCACATAGATTCGCCTTTTTTTTTGATATGTTTACCATGCGACCTAAATAGATTATGGAGAGGTTAGCACTGTCCCCGCAGAGCGGCACGTTTCAAGCTCCCCTTGCCGTCCACACAGGCCTGTCAAAAGAAGAAACGGTGCCCACCAAAGAAATCACGAAGGAGAGGACAGAAGAAAGACGGAACAGAAAAGAAACCCCAAGGAAACCGTGATCGCGCCCCCATCACACGTCTGCGGGCGCTCGCTCCTCGCGTCCTCCTCAGCCGGGACCAGCTTTCTGGAGAGAAAGTCTAGTACCGCCTGGCTGCACCTCCCATCGGCGAGGAGGTCCCAGATCGTGAACCGGCTCATCCCGCTCCCAGCCTCCTTTCACACCTCTGCCAGAAGGATCCTCTGTTGGGCCTTCCACTCGGGGCAGATCTTGAACAGGTGGTCCCACGTTTGCGTCCTGCACGAGTGAGTCGGCTCTTTGTCCGGCTCAGGTACATACTGTCCAGTGAAGCAGTGCCCTGTCTTCAGCTGATAAAACCTAGAGACGAGCCTCTTGGAGCTACCCGCAACCGTGCCGTCCGGCTTCTTTCTAGGGCCCGACCTCCAGCCCATTGGCCCACTTCTTGGAGATCTCTCGCTTGAGATGCGCGAGGGATCTGGGGAGGGGCATTGCGCGTGCCTCCCGTCTGGTCCGAGTAACCTAGCCATTCCACTCCGCCACACCGCGGTGCGCCTTCTTGCCTGGAGCGTGTGGCCGGGGCCTGGATCCTCCCACCACATATGTACTCCAGAGTAGATTCGCCTATGCTATCCACTTATGCACTCTGGGGCATCGCTTGCAAGGCTCTAATTGCCTTGCCACGGAGTCAAGAGGGAGGTTTTGCAACCCCTGCGGGGACTGCAACTAGATAGAGTACAACTGTCGCCACAGCAATGGACAGGGTCCCTGGTCGCATCCGTCAACTGCTGAAGCTCCTGAATTAGATATGATAGCGTACACTATAGAATGTAACCAAAGACGCTGATTGGATGACAGCGTCGAGGATAGGGGGTGCAGACATGCTACATATAGTTCTGCGGCTTGGGTTTGCCGAGCCTCGCATCCCTCACGAACAGGCTAAATCCTCCTGGTAACCCTGGATGTTGTACACTGGAGTATGTTCTCGTACAGGGTATGTACTCGGCGTTTGAACACCCAGGATTATCTAAGGATGGGGTATAGGTTGTGAAAGGGCAGTTTTGAACGCCCTAAATTAGTGCGTTAGCGTCATGAACCAACATCACCAACACTACAACACTATCGCCCCGCTGCCACTGCCACTACCACCAGCACTACTTCGGCCCGGCACAGCAGAGAGAGGGAGAGGAGAAGGAGTGAGGGAGCCGAGAAGAGGGCAGAGCTGGGGGAGGGAGCTGTGCGAAAGCAGTTACCCGTTGTCGGCAGGTCGAATACAGATTGCTAACTGGTGGCATCTATGATATTCACTCACCCTTCCGATTAATTGTATTGTACTAGCGTTATTTTCTGGTGCACTGTACGAATGTGTAGATGTTGCCAAGTATGGGCTGTAAGCGGCGCGTCGGAGTCACCCGTGACAGGGGCAGTTGTTGTTTCAGCCGCACGACCAACTTTACCGACCCCCATTTCCATGGTTGCTCTTGGCCCTCGAGGTTCGGTAGCGCTGTCTCACCGCCTGCGAGGTGCCGTACAACACCATAAATATGCTTTTCTGCAGGAACTATTTCGGCATAGGAGACACTGAATTGTCGGGTGAGTTGTCTCCGCCGCTCACGCTACCTGCCAGTCATCAGCCCCTTCATGCACGCAGCAGACGGTGGGAATCTCGGCCGGTTGTGGAGAGGGACGTGCAGTTCACTGAGCCGGCCATTGCCGGTCGCCGTGGCAGATGCTCCGAGCCACGGTGGACGACGCCTCTGGGCTGGCCCGGCTCATCGAGCTTTTCGCTACCATTCCTGTGGATCTTCCTCAGCCCCGGCGCATCCGGAAGACAATAAAACGCTCCTTCCCCCGTCTCTACTGGACTACCAAAGCAACAATCAACATCGTCAACACCTACGGCATTCTCTCTCAATCCACTCTATATTCAGACCCACCCTACGAACGTACCCACCACTCCACACCACCAGTCAACATGAAATTCTCTGTCGCTCTCATGCTGGCCTTCGCCGCCCTCGTCGTCGCCGCTCCCCCTGGGGAACGCCCTTGCAAGCCGAGGGAGAGGGTTATGTGTTGCAACACGAAAACCTGTGCGGAGTCGCGTGAGTTCCATTTCCCCATGGTGTACGAGTATCGATCGTCGCTGACAAAGGCACATACAGCCTGCGAGGAGTCTAATCTTGAGGACGGCCAAAATGTTTGCTGCAACCACGGAATTCCCGGCTTCCTTGACTGTCTCCAAAGGTCGTAGACACGGCTGAAGCAGGACGAGGGGGTTGTTGAAGGGTCGTTTTCGCGGAGGCGGGGGGTGGGGGTTGTGAGGTGGATTATGTGCTTTTGCTTGATTGGGTGGACTGTGACTAAGTACTTAAGTGTAAATGGAATAATTATTATAATTGGCCGTAGCCTCAAGATGTGGGAAAATTGCCTGTTGCTCGCTCCCTCCAGCCACACGCAGACGTGCTCTCCCTCTGTCGTCACTGCATCCGTGGAACGTGGGTGGGTTCGGCTTCCTTTCTGTTTTGTAGTGAAAGATCGATACCATTTCGCATGAGAGCCGTTAAGTGGTCCAGCCGGTCGGCCGGGATTCTCACTCTTGAAACAAGCAAAGCGGTGAAAAGTTTACCTTCCTGTGGGAACGCGACAATAGTGTCAAGATTAGGCGGCCGAAGACCTGCAGCCAAGAAGTCTGGAAGACTTGACTCGCGGAGGGCCTGAGGCATTTCTGGAGGATAGACCGAGGCCTCGGGTAAGGCCAATGGAAAGGAGTTCCTACGAAGAACTATCGGATCCCAGATCCGATAGTGAACGTGAATATATAGAGACGCGCTCCAGTCCTACGAGAACCTCAGCATTTGTCAAAGTTAAACGTCCGGGAGGCTCGTGAAGGCTCTGACGGCGATGGTAACCAGGGCCGACTATCATCATGGCTCAATTTTCTTCTCCTTTGCACGAGTATTGGGTGTATATACGGATGCGATCCAACTACATATATAGAGGTCCTCCGAGAGTATCACACGATACGATCACCATTACTCTCAACTATTCTGACAGGTGTAAGCGTCTTGACAATCCATAACCTCGCCATCGTTGCTGCCGATCCTTGCCGTAAGCGGCTCGCTTCTGTACCTCGCTTCTGCATCTCGCTGAGTCGCTCCTGCACCTAATCGTTGAACACCAACTTCTTTTTTTATTTATTTTTATTTATTCAATCATTTTTCGCTCAAGATCATGGCGAGGATATGTACAGTCCGTTTCCTGTCCGCAGTCCTTGAACACAAACTCAAGGAGAAAGGTACACGAGCACAGTCCAGTCGGAGGAGCCAAAGATCCTCGAGGAGGAAGAGGCCGAAGCTAGGGCGGGGGCGGATTCACAGATGGGTAACGACTAGGCAGCGGATCAAGCGCATGGCCTCTGAGGAGCTTGGCCCCGGCCAGATGTATGGATTCCAGGCAAAAAAAGCATATCGCGGCATTGCGGTGAGCCAGACCGAACATCACCATCGAGATCCGCTAGTGCCCAGCTCACACGGGTGTCTCGCGGAACGAAAAGGCCGACGCGGGGGGAAAGCTCGCTGCGGAGGAGACAGACGGTAGAATGGCTAGGGTGCTCGGACCAGGCGGAGGCGCGGTCGATGCCGCTCCCCAGTTCCCTACACCTTAAGCCGGAGATCTTGGAGAAGAAGCAGGCGGGCCGCGGCCAAGCAGCGGCCGGACCGGACGGTAGCCAGCAGCCCCAAGAGGCTAGCCTCAAGGCCTTACCAACTGAAGACCAGTCACTGCCTCACCGCGCAGTACCTGAGCTGGATGAAGAATCGCCCCACGGCCAAGTGCTGGTGATGCCCATACAGGACGCAGACGCCGGAGCATGCCCTCAAAAACTGCCCCCGCTGGAAGGCCCAACAAGTAGATATTGTGGGAAGAAGTTCGGAGGGAAGTCGGGAGGAGGAAGTGCTGGTTCACGATCCAGGACCTCTTCGCCGAGACGAGGGTCGGTATTATACTTCCTCTCCACCACGGAGATGGGAAAGCTGGTCTCGGTTGAGGAAGACGCGCAGAGTGAGGCGTCGGAATGGGAACGGAGGGAACGGAGGGAAGGGGAAGAGGAGCGCCGGCAGGAGGCTGCTGCACCTCGCTTCAATCATGGCTTCCACTCGTCAGCGGCGCGCCCGACGGATTGCCTGTCTCCCAAGAATGATGAGTCACAACAATGGAATGACAAATGAGATGGCGGAGAAGAAAAAAAGTAACGTGACCCACATCCGAAAACCCCTCATCCTCCCCCGCAGGCCGCAGAGGCCAGGAAGTCAGCCGTGGAGAGGAACAATGGTTACCGCCAGCGCCCGGCCCCTCCAGCAGGCACGCCCAGGATAAGCGAATCGAACAAGTGGGCTGAAGAGCACATCGATACATGAGCCGTTGACGAGCGGACCAAACATCGAACCGGGCGGAATATTGAATTGGACATCGAACCGGAATGGAACCGAAAATGGAGCGGAACCCCTTCAGATTGTTTAGCTGTGAATTATTCAAAAAACCTGACTTGTCAAGGGAACATCGAATACTCCGACATTGGCATGTGCGACAGCCCTGGGCGGAGGGCAAAGGGGAGCTTGCAACGTGCCGCCTCGCGCGGACAGCGGTCAGGTAACTCGGATAAAAAGTGCGCCGCCATGGTCTTGATAGGCTGTATGCGAATATGAATAAACCCCTCCAAAAAGACGTTGACAGCGCGTCCAATCCCATAACGGTATGTATGTTGGTATTAATCGACACCATCCAGACAGGTCGCCCTAATCGAAATATTCAGGTCCACCCGAGCCGTCGCCGTAAATAGTGCTGGCTTCGGATTTCTGTAGATCAACGTCGGGCGGTGCATCAGGTGGGGGAACCCAGTAGTATCTAGGCGCAATGTGGTATCTCAGACTAGGAAGCTCATTACAAACTGGCTTAGTATGAAACCTGATGAAAAATATGTAACCAGTGACCCCCCCCCCCCCCAGAATGGCGGTGTAGTCTAGGCAGCTACTGCTGGCCACCCTTCGGCCAATGGCTTCTCTTAAGATAATCATTCCCAGAGCTACACATGATAGTAAATTATGAGGAAATTTAAGCGGCAGACTTGTCGTGGAAAAATGAGTTGGAACTGCTTCGCCCACCCTTCCAGCCTGCAACGCAATGCAAAACCACCTTTTTCTTTATCCAGCGTCAGCAATTGAGATTCCAGATAGTTATACAGCGTTCTCTATGTCAGAGCAAGTTATAATTATCTGGTTGTGCGAAGACTGGGAACAGCCAGGCTGGGCGCGGGGTGCGCCCCGCTTCTTACCACCCGGAGTGATCCGGTGCAACCTGGTCTTGAATAGGGACCCACAAGCAGCGGCTTGTCGTATGTAGTTACGCTTTGCTCCCATCGTTGTCAGCTTGCCACATGGCTTGCGCGACAGATGGTGCAACAGAGCGGCTGTCAGCTCGCCCGCCATTTTGCCCCACGTCGCCTGTCGGCTTGGTCGGCAGCTAGCTCTCGCGTTTCGTGTGTCCGACGATCTGTACGACGGCCTGCCCCTGAGACGGCGGATACCGGGAAGATGCCAAAAGAGAGGCACCGGAGTGGGATTCCGGGTGCGAGAGGAGAGAACAGCGAATACATAGGCCGAAGGCGGAGGGGATAGCAGCGGCGATTGCCGAACCTGCAGGTCTTTCCCACGCCATCGTGCACACCTATAAACGCTACTGGCGCACGCCAGCACGCTTAAGGGCTAGTTAGCGCAGTATCACTTCGCACTTGCACCTGTGGGGATCGGTTGCTGCGTGCATGCAGGGGTACCTTATTCGGCAACTACTCCAGCCACAGCCACGCAGATTAAAAATGAAAAAAATTACTTTGATGTTGGCGTTTGTTGGGGATCGGTTGCTGCGTGCATGCAGGGGTACCTTATTCGGCAACTACTCCAGCCACAGCCACGCAGATTAAAAATGAAAAAAATTACTTTGATGTTGGCGTTTGTTGTGGTAAGGGAATAAACGATCACCAAGAACTCCGGATAGAACCAATTTTTCGTCACTCCCTCCCCCCCTCTCAACCCGTTAATCCGCAAGTTCAAAAGTTATATGAATTTGAAAAAAAGTTTGATCATAATTCCCACGG
>Ga0307516_10003937_pt1 | contig 18694 bp, 25 predicted proteins | sample 19_EM_MG_FD_203310 | JGI IMG/M metagenome (GOLD analysis project Ga0307516, IMG submission 203310) | Populus trichocarpa ectomycorrhiza microbial communities from riparian zone in the Pacific Northwest, United States - 19_EM | ecosystem: Host-associated > Plants > Roots > Unclassified | place... | reverse complement strand
TTCTGCCACGGCGGGGGATTGAACGCGTGTTGGGCAGTCCACCTATAACTTTGGAAATGCCTTGAGGAGGCTCTATGTTGACCGGTAGGAACTTGCTGCTTTCGCGCTTTGTGTGACTGAAATGTAAATTCAGGCTACGCTTCCTACCCGATATCATGGAGAACACCGAAGAGGTGTACCTGAGGTCAAGTAACAGGACGAGGACCATCGAATCCCTTCAACAAGTCATCCACGGATTGTTCCCTCTGGACAAACAAGGCCAATTCTTCGTTCCGCACATCTGCGTCAGGTTAGTCCTGGCCACCCTTCCATTTCGGTCTCTTATTGAATACCGCGGCCAGAAACAAACGGGACGAGAACTTGTACCCTAACACTTCCGCCTGCCAACGCCTCAACACTCTAATGGAAGAGTTTGCGAAAGGTGCAGTGTGTTTGATGGGGTCGGAACTTCTGGTTCTGACGGCGTGTAACCACCAGCCGCTGCGGTTTCAATGAATACTACGTTGGAGCCTCTGGATAAGAAGATTTCGAAGTATATTGGCGGCAACCCTATTAGGATCGACGGATCCCCCAAGGCAAGCGGCATCCTCGAGACGGTAAGTTCTGTGTTGCGGTTGTGGTACTCCCCCTAACGCTTTAGAATGTAGATTCGCGCTGCAACTGCCAATGGTATCAAGGTTCCAAAAGAGTTCTTGGACCTTGCTGTCATGGATCCCATCGTGAGATAATACATCCCCCCGTCTGTGAACGCCGTAACGAATGCGAAGGCATGTTTGTAGGAAAAGGCCGTAGTTGCCGAATGGTTTGGGGGATGTATGAAGATTCAATTCATCACAAACACTAAATCTAATTCCCCAACCCCAATCCAGACGCTGTATCGCCGGAACTCAGACGGTTGGGCATCGGCCGTGTCATGGACGACGTCTCCCAAAAGATGCGATCAAAGGCGATCAAGAAGAACGAGGATCAGCTCAAGATCCTCGTTAACTGTACCCACGATACAGCCATTGCGGGTGTTTTGCAGACCCTTGGCGTCTACGATCAAAAGTGGGTCTTAATGGCCCTCACTTCCCCGCGTCTGGCTCACTGGACCCGTTAGGTGGCCAACGTTCGCGGCCCAGATGACTTTCGAATTGTATAAGGACAAGGCAGATACAACGCCTCCGCAGCGTGAGTCGTTCTTGAGTAGATTCACTTCCTCTTTCATAGGCCCGAAAATCCCCAAGACATACTGTAAGTACGAAGGACACCCGTTCTTGATATTAGCCTAAAGCTACATTTCTGGCAGATGTCCGAATGAGGTACCAGAACGATACGATGGCCCTCCCCGCTTGCGCTGCGCCAAGGAACCACCTTGAAGGTCACCCTGAGTTCTGTACTCTCGAGGCATTCGCCGAGACCGTGAAAGAGTTCACCCCGACAGATTGGGAGGGAGAGTGTGCCAAGTAGTCGCTTGTGACATTTATTTACCAAGATAGAGGGAAAGTAAATCCGCACACACATATGTATGTACAATGCCACACGAGTATCGTACCGATCTCGTTTCATTTCTTCCCTGTTGTGTCTTTGGCTTCGATCCATTGTTTTGGAACACCTTTTGCGATCAATAGATCGGTGACCGCCTTGAGTTGCTTTCCTTGGACCATGAGCTCCTGTCCGGCTCCTCTTCCTGGGAGAGGATTTATGGATGTTGAGGACGCGCAGACTTTCCGAAGTCCCTCGGCGAGGTCATCCGCTTCGACTTGGAAGTTCTCGAACCCAGTGACGCAAGTGGTCGCACGACGCCCCTGGCGGGTCTTGACGATGACGGAGATTTGTTTCAGACCGCCCTTCCTGAGATAATCGTGGGTTGGCATAACAGGAAAATTAGACGTTAGGTTCTTACTTGACGACTGGATCCTTTCCCTCTCCGGTGATCTCGTACCAGGGTTGCATATTCTTGACGATCCTATCAGCGACCTCGTGGCGGAGTAGGAACCCGGTCTCTTGGAGCTGCCTCCGTTCGCTGGCCCTCATGTCCGAGAGAGCGTCAAACAGAACGGGGTCCTCCGTTACGTTAACATAGGCTTGGTCTTTGGGGTTAAGTATTCGCTTCGCCGTCACGTATCCGTTGACGATGGACCTGATTTCCGCCTGAGTGAAGAGATCTCCCGGGCTGAGGAGCCCCATTATGTGTTTAGTCACGTAATTTGGGTGTGTATGCGTTCGCACTCACTCTCTACCGGCTTCCTTGAAAAATGCGACGTTTCCCATATGCGGTTTCCAAAGTAGGGTTATCTGGAGCTCGCGTCCCTTCTCCATGGCCTTTTGCTCTTCGTGGCGTTCCCGCTCCCCTTTCCTCTCTTCCTTCTCCTCGACGTCTTTCACTGTTACATGGTTAGGGTGCCCGTCAACGCTCGGATGGGACTGGTTAACGCCTGCGTAGCGTCTTAGCAAAAACGACCAGAACACCATGAACACAATGCGCACCGGTAACAACGACTTCTCCTTTGGTTTCCTTTACTTTGATCAATCCCTCTTTGGCACTCGCCTTGAGGAAGGCGGTCAAAGACTTATACACAGAATGTTTGATGTCCACTGGGGTACTAGTGGCCGAAACCTCCTTGAAGGGCCGGTAGGGTGAAACATATGTCTCGGAGAAGACTGAAGGAGAAATTGGGAAGGATGACGGGGGTAGCTTCGAAAGCGTCGTGGTGATCGATTGGAGCAGAGCGGATCGCAGTATGTCGGAAACCTCTACGCTTCCCGGTCAGAAGAGAGTTTTCCCACAATACGGGAAGAATTACCCTGTTGGGACAATGGATTTATTTCTTCTTTCGGGGACGTCGCCAGTGGTTCGTCTTGAGGTTGCGAGAATCCTTCTCCACGGCTCCCTGAATTGGGTTCGGCGGGGGCATCAGGATCGCCACCAACCTCAGAGCCTGTCTCCTGGTTGAGTCCAACGATCCGGGGGGCGGGCGGGTCTTCCTTCCCGCCCATCTCCCACAGATGGTCTTTCCACATATGAATAATATTCACCGCCTTCCCCTTCCCGGATCCTCTGACCTGATCGCCTGTGAACGCCATGTGACCCACGGCAAGCCCAGGTCCAATCTGTGGGGCACCGTTCACGGCAGGGTAGTATTGAGTTACGCAAACGAGTTGGCCGACGGATAGAGAGGGCGAATGCTGAACCACTGCCCTTAGGAGATATCAGTGAGAAGAATGGTTTGTGATTACTAGAGGGGCAGACCTCCTGGTGCCATGAGGTCTGCTCCGTTGGTCAGGACCGGTATGACGGCCGACGGCGTTGAGAGGAACGGAAGTAGATCGGCGTGCTTCCACAAGGTGTACACTGAAACAGATATGTGAGCGAAGCGTAAATGCGAGAGAGTTGTTTTATTACGCGTTGGAATTAGGTGATCAGACCCTTTTCCCGCCGTGAACCACAGCGGAACGCCATCGGACGAGAGGTAAACCACCTAGACGCGATCGAATAAAAAAAGGACCAAGAAGATCGCCCGAGAGCCACGCACGCCGGGAACCCTCGAATGGCTCGTGTATTTGACGGAAAGTAGACCTCCCGGGACGAGGAGCTCTCCGATCTCTGGGGAAAGGGAGAACTCCTGGATCACACGCTGCCTGAGTTTTTTACGATCAGAAGTCCGCAAGGGTGCTAAGGTCGTTCAGGAACTGGGTTGAGGAGTGGTGGCTTTGAATCGTACCGGACGTCTTGAAGTCCGCCAAAGGTTTCTTGAACATGGTGGCGGATGGAACTGGCACAACCGCGTGACCCGGCAATCCCCCGCTCTTGTGTTTGAACTAGGGTACAGTGAGAAATGGCACGAGTTTCTAACTAACAGTTATTAACTCACGCACGAAATACCCCATTCTTGACTAACATTCTAACCGGTTATTAACAGATATTTTAACCTAACACATGTACACCGGTTATAACAGTAACCGCATTGTTAACCACGCGAGAAACGGTTAAAAAATGTCGCCCAACTCCCATCATCACGTATTCTCCCAATCGTCCTTAATTGATTTGAGATTCCCCGTTTCCGTGTGCGCCACAGTGGCCATAGAGGCCTCAACAATATCTTGGATTTGTGCCAGTTGCCTGTCAAAGAGCATGTAGTTGGGGAGCGGCAACATAGGAGTCTTCAATCTCCTCACCACTGAAAGAGAAACGGTAGCTTGTTGGCTGGGCGTCACAGACTCCGGGAGGTTGTCCAGTAGTTGTTGAGGGTAGGTGGGCCGCTGTTCAATGTTTATAAGACATTTTCTGACGGCCGTCGGGATGGGCAGAGCACGGAGACACTGACAGTTGTACGTATTTGTTTTCCATTGGGCCCAGGACACGGTTTCTGCTCCATTACCCGACCAAACTGATGTTTCGTCGGACCAAAGACTTATCCTATTGGCTGTAGGCCACTCTGAAAATACATTGCTACTTGTACATAAGCTTCCATGTCCTGGATTGGCGCAGAGCGGGCGGTTACCGCAGCAGGATGGGCGAAGTTATTAACGGGGTGATTTGGACCTCGGTTTCCTAACAAGTTAATAACAGTTAATAACCGTGTTAATAACAGGTGGTTAGCAAGTCGTGCATTCTCCACCGTACCCTAGTTTGAACGTCCTCATAGATCCCGCCCTCGGCAGCTTCACCTCCCACAGCCGGTATCCCGTTGATCGCTGAAAGCTAGTTCACCGTCGAGGAGGCCCCCAGCAACTGGGACCTGACGCGGCGCCTCTCCCTGGGACCTTAGCTACACCATCTCCGCCTTCAACTAGTTTACCTGGGCCTGAGAGAACTGGAGGCGCTGACGCCGCGATTCATCCAAGATAAAATTTCTGGTCTGTACTGAACCGAATTCATCCGCGCGAATATCAGTACTGCCTGCCCGGTGTGCGACACCAGCACGCATAGTGTGGGGAACGAAGGGATTCCCAGGACCCTATCCTTGTCACGCCCACCCCACACCCGGCAGCGATCCTACTGCATCGAAAACAAACAGCTGTTAATGAGGGGCGACGGCCCTCGCTTGCAGCCGATAGCCAAATCGACCTTGGTCGGAACTTGCATGTACACCCTGCGTAACCAAAAAAACAACAATACACCGTGCAAACCAGGTCCGGAAGGAATATACTATGCCCCAGAGGTATCTAATGTCTCTTCGCGAACCGCTCACTACCCTGCTTAGCCTTCAGCTGCTTCAAGTAGCCGTCAACCTTGCCTAGCATCCAAACCGTGAACGAGAACTTGTAGTTTGGATACAAGAGTGGGATTCCCCCATTGGTCAACCCCTCGGGCGTTTCTTGTGCCCACGAACCGTCCTACAACAACAATGAAGCGTGAACGCGAACTCCAAAGCGAGGTCGTAGAGAACGTACAGGCAGTTGCCTTGACATGACCAGCCTGACAGCTCTCTCGATCGGTTCAGGGTGAGGGTATTCGGCGTACATCAGACCCATAACCGCCCAAGCAGTTTGCACAACCTGCGACTCCTCTTCCTCGACCCACTTGAGGACACCACACGACTGGAGCCACCATAGTTAGTGATTTCCCACACGGGAGCTACAATCAAAACCCTTGTACCTTCCAGCTCTCACTCCAACCGCCATCCCCCCGCTGGTATTTGAGCAGGAATTCGCACCCCTTCCTGGAATATTCACTCGTTTCGTACGTCTCTCCAACGAGGGACAAACTCTCTAGCGCGAACCGTGCGGCGTAGGTGAAACAGATGCCCCAACTACCCACCCATCCTCCGTGAGGCTGTTGCGCTTTGTGTAGGTAGTCGATCGCTTTCCGGAGGCAATTCCTAGAAGTAGATGTCAGGCAGTCTGAAGGAGTGGGCATTGGCGTGGGACTCACGCAATATCGGCGGCCCGGTACTCGGGGTGGTATTCTCTGAAGATGGCGAGCGCCGTATGGACCGAAGTCGTGCATTCTGGATAGTTGTGTTCAATCATTGTCTGACCTGCGACGACTTTAGTGCGCACTCAAGACGAAATTTCACTTCGTTCACATACCAAACACCTCTACGGGGTTGAACAACTCTAGCCACTGTGGTCCACGGATGACTTCATAACCCGCAAACCCCCCATCTGGATTCTGTAAACTGAGCATAATGTCTACGGCATCATGCATCCGTTGTTTTGAGACCAGCTTTGGAGTGAAGCTAGGGGCCTCGTCAGAAGTTCCCACACAGTGGGTGTGGTTACTCTGCAGCACGCACTCGAGGTGTTCCTGGAGGTACAACACAGCTTTCAGGCCTTCAGCAGTACAGTCACTAACGGCGTAGCTTTGTCCTGGGGTGCTGAACGGCCAAGCACCCTTACTCTGATGCCGGTAGTCCTTCCCATAGTGCATGGTGTTGTCCTTGATCTGCGCTTGATCTAACCATTCCAGAGCCTTCACGCAGCTCTGGCGGTTTGGCTCCTCGGCGGCCAGTCCGGACTCGACAATAGCCTGGGAGATGAAAGCAAGATCCCACAACTGAGTCCCGTTCGTCGCAGTCATCATCATCCCATCCTTCCCAAGCCACATGAAATCGGCTCGCCGCCATCGATGCTTCTTGAAAGCAGCACTCTCGGGGCCATCGACGTACCACCGGACAATGAGGTTTATCACCTTGTTGACAGGGTTTGCGTCCCGGTAATCGGTATTGTCGTCCTCGGTAAGTACAAGCTCGTAAACCCTCTTGAGGGCGGCGCGACGAAGCGGGGGAAGGGAGCACTTCTCGTACTGAGCGAGGATGACGTTCAGGCCATCAAGGAGAATGGAATGGGGCGCAAATAGGTCGACCTTGCAGATGTTGTTACGCTGCCCTGCCCAGTCGATAGAATAGTAGTCCTGGGTGTACAATTCCTAACGAGACAAATTCAGCGCCATTTAGCAGAACCGCCGTATAACCGCACCTCTCGCAGAGAAAGAATCAGACCTGTTTCCTTGGCCTGGAAACGGGTTCCGTACAGGTAGCTCATCGGGAGGTAGACCATTCGACAATGCATCCACCATCTACACGGATGGAACGGGAGCCATTCGGGCAAGATCCTGAGAAGAAAGAAGGGTAAGGAGCGGTAGTAGCTAACAGAGGTAACAGAGCGAGAGGATCCCGCACCAGAACTCCGGGGGTATGGGGTTGTTCCCTTCCCATTCGTATACATTCAGAACGGACAACCAAAATTTACCCCAAGCAGGTGCAACCAAAGCGGAACCTTTGTTGGGGGGAAACGGGGAATGAGCCAGAGCTGAATGACAAACTGGTCACAAACAGACCAAGTTTATGAAGACAGCCACGAGCCTTGACGGCGACCGGGTGATCGGCACTCATACCGAGGATGCGGATGGCGCAGTAGTTTAACGAAGTCCCAAGAGCAGCAGAAGGTCCTCCAATGTAACTGGAACCATGCTATGAGAACCCGGGCGTGTCAAGAGATGATATGACACGTATACGTACACCCCCCATCCACCGTCCTCGTTTGCGTAGTTGATCGAGTAACGAATCATCTCGCGGCGTTCTTCGTCAGTAAACGGCATCCCGGCGACGTAGGATCCAATGACGAGCCCTGGGGTGAGGAACATCGGTCCACTGTATTCCCCGGGCCAGTGACCATCGTGTGCTTGAAGGCGTTTGTAGTATTCGTAACCATTACGTGCAGATTCGAGAGGCGTTTTTGCTGGCGGTAGATTGGGCAATTCCTTCGCAAGATCAATGGAGTTTCGAGACGAATGGCCTGGCCACATACTGTTGGTAGGCCAATCCAAAACCTGTCCAGTGTCTTTTGCGGCCATGCCGCACACTCCTCGTCAGTATGGAGATACGTCCAAGAGTGCCTTCCGTCCTCGTCCACGACCAACCTCCATCGAGAGTAATCCGTGAAAGGCTCTGAGGGTGTAGTGGGGATGTCCAGCGGTGAGAAAGACATGGCAAAGAATGGATTGATTGACAATTCCAAGATGTGATTATATTCTGGACGGGGCGTGCTTCAGGAAACCCCAAGTCGGCTTCCAAGAACTTGAAGACACTTGGAAAATCGTACATTCCATAAACCCTGCATCAGGAAATATACAAAAATGCTGATTGTGCTGGAATCAGCACGCCCAGCACGAGTTAGCACGTAAAGCGTCAAAAGCATGACACTTGTAAAGCATAGAAGCAAAATTTACCGCATTTTCCTCGGCAAAAATGGCGGGGCCAAGCAGTCAAGCACGATCGGCATTTTTGTGAATTTCCTGATGTGGCATACCCTCTTGGAGTTCTGGGAGAAACACCCCAATATTCCGATCGAACAAAGTCTCGTTCGGGGAGCAATGAAGTCACCTAAAACCACCGTTGCAGCAGCAACGGGAAACACCAGAGAGATTGGGAGTTATATTTTTGCAATCGCATACAACCTGTACGCTTCAGTGGAACCGCGGTCCGCTCTTTGCGCTTCCAGGCGATCCAGAGCGGCCGCACCGGGACACCCTTTTACAAAAGGGCTTCAGCATCAGGGAAAACAGGTGGCACGGCCATTACAATGCATTGGAAATCGCCCGGTGCCGCGCCGTCATACAACCAAGAAGTCGGTCGCTCTGGCAAACCGCACCAATGTCGTCCGATACCTTGCTGAACCCAGAACGTTTTTCTTCACGATCCGCGAGATGATGGTGGTACACATCAGAAAGATGGCGAAAGACTTTTTTATACGTTCGCTGGGTCACTATCCGTAAGGTTACACTGTGTACACATTTCTCTGGACAACCCCCCGGGGACCTGTCAGGACCCCGCCCGTTGAGTCGGACTGGGAACAATGTCTCCAAACCGCGCATCTGGCATTTCGCTCGAAACCCAGCCGGCCTTCTGAATTACAGGGGCTGGGAATCCCGCCATGTGTCGGTGTCACCTCGACGCTTGGTTTCTCGATTTCGTTGGTGTACGCGGTACGGATAATCTCAAATCTTGGGGTTAATTTCGGCTGATGGCACCCTCGTACAATGGCAATGTTAGGGACTCTCACTCGTCACTAATATTCAGCATTCCACCGGCACTTTTACAGCCCCAACTTCTCTCGATTCACGACATAGCATATATAAGTTAGCACGTTTATCTTTTTTCCCCATTTTCTTGCAAAAGGATTAGGAAAATCAGTAGAAAGTAAATTGCAGTTTCGCCGATTGGACACGACGCCATCCCAGATCACCCGCTTCCAGACTCAAAAAGTACAGAACCACGCGTATTTCGCGGGTATACGTACAGAGACACGAAAGGAAACCAATAGGAGATCACATACGGCAGCGATACAGTGGATGGGATGGTGTGGGTTGTTACTGCGATGACGGTGTTGCGGAGGGGGCGATGATTCGCCGCTGGGCATGCTGTCCGTTGTTGCACGACAGGAGATACCGAGCCGAGACGGCGGTCGTGAGGATGGTGAGTGGTTGGAGGCGGCCCGATGAACCAATTGAGTCACCGGTGCCGAGAACCTTGTTGTAGTGTCAGGATCTTGAGGCCACGGCCTATGCATACGGGCTGCGTTCGGAGAATGCGCAAGTGGAGAGTCAGATGCTTGAGAACCAATGCCATAAGCGTCTTCAGGTGTTACAATTCCACCCCGTGGTGGGTGACCAGGGAATTCCCTCCATATATGGTCTGGAACCCGCATCTGCTCTCCGACGGTCCGTCGCTGCCTGCAGGCGGAGTTGCCAGTCGTGTAAAGGCGTACTCTTGATCCCCCGAGACAGCCAAAAAAAGGTCTCGGGCATCCGCACTGCGGCGGGCAATGGAGTGTAGACGCCCGCAACCTCAACGGGTGCCCGGAGACAAGTATCAGTAAACCGTCCAGCCCCACCCAACAAAGCCAGAAACAGGTAGGGGACATCAGCTATTTCATCCGAAACGTTCTTTGCCAAAATGAGTTCGCTTCTTGATCGTCGTGTTTGCTGATCGATGTCAAGCATTCCCTTCAATTGGGCGCGAATCAAGCATTTCACGTAGTTATATACGCGAGTTCCACCGACGCCCAAGCCGGCCTTTTTCGAGTCGGTAGATTCAGGGCTGTCGTGGGAGACGTCGCGAGGGAAATACCGGTTGGTTTTGGTGTCCGGAACGATCATGGGAGTACCACGCAAGCGCTTCGGGGCGCTCCTGTCGTTGACTGTCAGTCCTGAGCCTGCGTTCACGGGATTCGGACGAAATGGACGAGGTTTGTATTATCCAATAAGGCGTTCACGCACCGCCCAGCTGCCTCCTCAGCCCCGTGCGCGACCGGTTGAAATCACGTCACCCAGCCTCAGGTTGAGAGGGAGGTAACGATGGAGGAAGCAGGATATGGTCGAGGGAGAGGGATGTAGATGGCATGTCGGCCTACATTTCCGCTCGCGACCAACTCGTGATCGTGTTGACCGAATGGGATGAGATGGCAGGATCCTAGGCTGGAGACCAGGCGAGCCAGAACCTCACATTGGGGGTTGTCGGGAAAGCACGTATAGGTGCTGGAATTACCAGACATCCAAGATGCGCCAGGCCCAGATCCATGCAACACCGGTTGATGAGAGCAAGTAAAGAAGGAGGTCCCAGGAAACCGGAGGGTGTGATACTTGATGGAACTTGGAGAAACGCCGCTCAGGCTCACGGAATTAGCAAAGGGTGGCATCCCTGAAAGTCCCTGAAGTGCACAAAAGGCAGAGTGAGTTTTGCCACACGGCCTGAAGGACCACGGCAGGAACATCACCGAGCACAATATCTAGTCTAGGCCCAGGTCTCGTGCCCTGTTTCGAAAGCATTCGGATAGGAAAAAAACCGTGACGCAAACAAAAAGTGATAAATACTGAACAGAAGACAGGCGAACTAGAAGAGACCCAGTAAATCCTCCTCCTGCTTTTGCGTCTGTTGTGGTGGTGGAGAAGTGACTTGAGGGGAGGTCACGCCACCCAATCCCCCGAAAACACTCTGCTGTTGTTGGGGTTGCAGTGGAGGTTGTGAACCGAACAGGTTCGGTGGAGCCCCCGGAGTTAGTGTCGGTTGGGTGGTGCCCATGTTTCCGAAGATCGAGACAAGGTCGTCGAGGGGGTTTGATGAAGTGCCCGCGATAAGATTTGCAGCTGCGGGTATGGTGGTGGAAATTTGTGTGGCGGCCAGTCCGGATGGTTGATCTGAGGGAACATCGTCGAAGTCGAGAAGGTTTTCAGCCTGCTGACCCGCTGCGACAGTTTGCAACGCCTTCTGTGCGGAGAATCGGTCGTCCGACACACTAAATGGCGAGGGTGAGATCCCACATGGGCGGAGAGCTTTAAGCCTATGGACACCCACTCTTCCTTCTTCTGCACGGAGTCGGCGCCGATGCGCCCCAGTCCAATGAACGTCCCAGCAGGTTTGTGGTATACGCTGGCCAGACTTGACATCTCGCTAATAAGCTCGTCCAAAAGTGCCGGAGAAATGTTTGTTCTTGGAATAGATATTGGCGGTCGGTGAGCCAAAATCACGGCCTACAGATCCATCAGACCAATAGCGCGCAGGACCATCAGGCTCCGTACCTTCGCTGCGCCCGGGTCCGTCGACAACAATCTCCAGTAGATATACGCTCGATCTCGCACATCGGGGGAATCACAGTCCTTGGTTGCCGTGTTTAATACCTTTTGCACTAAGCCCTGCGACGTTTCAGGCTTCCGCAGGAATAGCTTCACCACAGCGGTGAGCGTTTGTAGTTGCACCTGATTGGGGTAGCGCGTTGTAGCTCGAACAATGGCAATGGGTTAACAGAGACGCACAGGGTAAGACTCCTCCATGAAAGTATCCACAAATATGCCCAATAACTCGTCAGCGTTATCGATCTTGTTCGCGTACTCTCCAATGATCCAGATCAATGAAGCCTTGGCTTCCGGTTCATCGAGTTCATCGAGGTTGGCGCACAGCGTCGGAATAATACCCTCGTACTGTGATGGGTACTTCCTGAAAATATCCTGAAACGGAAATCAGAAAGCTATTGGCTGGCGTTCAACTGCTCCGTCACCTTCATTACAACCACAGCTTCCTGGACGACGTAGCTGACCCTCGTAGCAATGAGATCCAACAAGACGTTTACGCATCGCTCAGCTCCCTCCTCGATCTTGATTGCAGCTTGACCGATGGCTTTGACACTCTTCCTCACGAAGTCCACATCAACCTCTGAGGCGTACCTGGGCCGCAAATATCAGCCGTGGCGTGTTCCGGACCAGAGATTGACTTACTCTTTCAGTTCGCTGAGCAAAGGGTCGATATTGTGCTCGTTTGCAAGCCGCACCATGATATCGAGTTTCTCCACCTTCACGTACAATGGGTCGTTATACTTGCAGAAAAATACCCTCATTTCGCTCGAAAGGACGCCAGGCTCCTTTTGCAGCAGCAGGTTAATGTTCCTCAGCGCAACCCATTGGACCTCTGGAGGGGAAGACAACAGGGTAACAAGTGGAGGTGCCATCTTTCGAACTAGCGTTCTCCGGAGTTGGTCGCCAGAAATTCCACGCATGTGGATCATGATGGCCTAAAACACTCCGTAAGTCGAGGCGAGTCCGCAGATATGGCAAGAGCTTGCCTTGATGGCAGCCAAAACCACACTGCCATTCGCATGCTGGAATTGAGGAACGACACGCTCGCATATATGCTCGCTTTCCCGCTCATCAATAGCATCATATCGGGCCAACGCATTTAGAATGGCGACTCTCCCCCATTCAGAACATTCGTTCAGGGCAATGAGGAGTTTCTGGAGGACCGACGAGTCGATGGTAAAGAGGCCTTCTTCCGATCCAGCGGCAACGGATGCGAAGTGGATATCTGAGAGAGCAGCAATCGTGTTTGCGACAACCTTTGAGGAAAAACTTGAGCATCCAGCATGGGGGGAAGGTCTCGACTCACCATTGGATTGGAATCAGCTACCATATCCTTCAGTTGCTCCAAGAACCCATTGTCCATCACCAACTCCGGCTTTAGGTCATACAGCTTGGCTACACACAGCGCTGCAGTTTTCCGGACGTATGGATCGTCGTCCCTTAAACACTTCTGGAGCGGGTCGCAAAGGTAATCGATGATCTTTTCGGCACGTAGGCACCCCATGGTTCGGATCGCCAACGCCCGTACGAGCGGGTTTGGATCTTCAGCGTCTTTGACAAAAGTGTTCACAGCGAGGATGACAAGTTCGGGTTGAGTCTTGGCGTAGTTCATAAGGTACAGATAGACGAGCTTTTTCTGCTCGAGATCTTCCGTCTGCATGTTCTTGAGCACGTCGGGGAACAGACCACTAACATCTACCATACGTCAGCTCTCCTCAAGCTCAAGGAGCGGGAATTTGGCCGAAACGCACCTTTCCCCACCGTCATGGACGCAATTACACGTTTGATGGCATCCTTGCGTTTATCGCGGTATTCGCTGTTGAGGTCGACACTGAGCTCGTAATTTTCTCCTTTACGCGGAGCTTGTCGACCAGTGAATCCGCTCATGGTCCAGCCTGGAAGGTAAGATGAAGAGTGTCGTCGCCGTCACAGCCGGCGGCGGTCGAGGTTGATCAGAAGAAGCGGAAGTGATTTTACATCAAACTCGGCGGTTGCGGACTTGTGTGTCATCCGCCACGACACTACGGAGAGGAGGTTACACGTTGTCTACGGCTCGACCCCAAACCAGTGTTCGCCCTCTTCGCGACGCCATCCGAAGTTTCCTCGTCGAAAAACATCCCGTTCCTCTTAGTGCGCAAAGAAACCGGGGAATGCGGGTCCTCCTGGCCGTCTCCAGTCATCGCCATAGCGGGTATCTGCACGTTTCGTGTCAGACAACACACCGCAACCAAGAGGGGCAGTACTGACGCATTTCGAGCGAGGTCGGGGTACGAGGGTGCCTGGAATCGCAATCGTGCTGTAGGCTGTGGGCCTAGATTTCAATCCTAGACTCGAATGAACGCTGTTGCGAATGTATTCCTTACTGCCTGAGTGTCTGGGAGCCGCCATCTCATTCAAGCGTGCAATCTCTTCTCTGCAGACCTGCTGCTTCATCCGCTCTTCGACGACGCTAGCCTTGGCCTGCTCTATCTGATCCTTCAGCTCGAGGCATCGGAGAGTCACAGATCCGGTTTCCGCTTCGGTCTGAGAGCTACGCTGGAGCAGTTGCGAGACGTGTTCCAAAAGCTGGTGGATGGTCGGCAAAACGGATGACGACGCCATATGGTGAAAGAAAGCTGGGTATACGAAAGGAGCGGTAGGGTGCGACAGCGAAACTCGATGAAGGAAAGTGGGTAAGGTTGGGATCCAGCCCCTGAATTCAACCTCGCTCTCTTCCACCACTACAGTCGGCCACCCTCAACCAGCTACCCACCTCTCTTTCAACATGCTATCCGACCACTTGTCCCTCCCTTCCCAACACGAAGTCGTCGACGAATCTGTGGAATCGCTTCGAGCCCAGATCAAGGAAATCGAGGACAAGTGGAACGACGAGCTCAAGCGACTGGAGACCGCCCGCAAGGACAAGGAAGAACTCGAACGAATCCTCCGCGTCTTACAAACCCTTGTTGAATCCGAACGGGAGGCTACACTCAAGATGGAGGCTATGGTCCAGGAGACGAAAGACGCCCTTGGCGTCCCGGACGGGGCTAGCCGCCCTCCTCAAGGGATGGTGTACGACCCGTCGAGGTCAACAGGATCATCTTCCTCTTGGGATTCATCTATTCTTGAATTCGACCTGGTCTACAATCCCAACGCGGCTCTTACGGTCTCCCTTGAAACACTCCCCGCCTCCCCTCCGTCCCCGTCACCCGATACAGACGATCAGGCCGCCTCGGTCCCACCCTTGGTAGAAACACCGATTAAACCCGCCTCGAAACCGAAACGCACGCCCAACTGGAAGAGCAGGATCACCTCCATTCTCATCAGCACCAGCAACCACAATCATACCGACCCGCCCTCTTCATCACCCCGCTCTCTCAACGACACTAAGCCACCATTCGACGACCCTGGCTCCCGTGGTGCCAAACCCGAGCGCCCCGCAAAGCCTCAGAAGCGCCCCCCGCAGGATTCCGAAAATCACTGGACTCCAGGCGGGAAGAGAGCTATGGGATCCACCGGGAACAAGTTCGCCAATCGTGCTAATCGGGACATTAACCGAAAGAAGCCCAGGGACCTTGCCTCGATTCTACAGAGCTGATGACCGCAACGAGGCTTTCGTACTTGTTCGTACGTACGCGGCGGTTTTTCCCATTGTCATTATTCATCCCGGCGAGGGTTTCGACTTCCTTGTTTCAGACTGGCATCAGATTGTACATAATCCACCGCAAGAGTAACACCTCCGAAGATTCATTGAAATGCCAATACTATATCCATAAACAATGGTTCGTCGATGGGGCCGTCGTTTTCTATTCGGGTCCCGGTGCCCCAAGCTCACCTGATTGACCCATTGTGACCTCCACCTGTAAGCTGTTCGCTCTTAGACCATACCTGGGATGATCGTGGAGATTCGCCTTGGGCGGTCTGTGATACAACCGACTCTCACTTGAATTTCCCCTGGTTTATTTCCCGTGGCCAACGCACAGGTCGGTATCTCGATATGGAGCCGCGAATCTCTGGCTTGATTCCGTACGATGGTGCGAAGGCGCCCCAACGGCTTTTGAGGTTTCATGACGGGCTTCAGGTGCCTGAAACCGAAGCACAATCCCGGTGACCTATCACCGACTTGTGATCTTCTCCCCCTCATTCTAGATTGTCTCGGCCGTGTAAAGCCACTTGTTTCATTGCAGGGTCCACGGGTATGGGACGAGAAACAGATAAAAGGATGCGTACCATGTACCTTACGTGCCCCACCCCTTCTCTATGTCTGAACGCTTACTGCAGTGGGTTCCCTCGCAGGTGGCCTTCGAGCCGTCCAGGATTGGCTGGGGGGCCATCGTGGCCGTGTTGCTAGCAACCATCCTATCCAAGGCGACGAAGAAGTCTCCAAACTATCCACCAGGTCCCCCAAGGGATCCCATCCTCGGCAACGCTCGCCAAATGACTGGGGACTATATCGAGCGAAGGCTCACAGAGTGGGGGAAACGTTACGGTACGTCCCATTCATTCCTGGTCGGGATTAGAGCCTCAACCTGACAGGCGATCAACGTTCTGACTTTGAAACGTTGATAGGGGATGTAAACTACCTCGAAGTCCTCGGACAACCGTTGATCATCTTGAACTCCTACACGGCGTGCAAAGATCTATTGGAGAAGAGGGGCAGCAAGTACTCCAGTCGGCCCCGCTTGGTACTTCTCTCAGAGCTGTGAGCGTCCATTATTTATTCACTCGATAGACTCTACCGCTTATGGAGCAATTTCACCATTTTTCGGTTTCCCCCAACAGGATGGGATACGGCGACGTTCTGGTGCACCAACGTGGTGGGCCTCGGTTCCGCAAACACCGCCGGATTGTGCAGGACAGCTTTAGCACCAAGTCACTTTCAAACTACACCAGCTTGCAACGAAAGGAGGTCTACACCACCCTCCTGGACATCGGCAATAGTCCTCATTATCTCGATCGGCACCTGAAACGGTACGACTCTCAATACGACCTATTAGGACGCGATCCCCGTAGTCCGTGATTTTGACGCCTTTCCCGTCCTCAGGTTTAGTCAGTGACTTGGTTGATTCATCGGGCTACTCGATTGGGCTAACGTGGGTGGACTTACGACAACAACACCCCAGCCGCTGGCCTGATTCTCAACATTGCGTACGGATACAATGTGCGTGACTGCGAGGATCCACTGATTGAGATCGCCGACGAGGCTACACGTAACACGGTCAAAGCTGGAGGGCCTGGTGCGATGTTGTGTGACATGTTCCCGGCGTGTGAGTTGACCATGAGAACCCTCATTGGTTCTTCTTTTTGGACATGGATTTTTATGACACCCTCGTCTGGGTTAGTAAAATACCTACCTGCGTGGTTCCCATTTGCCCAGTTCAAACGGCACGCGCTATTCACAAGGGGACTCGTGTTCAAGATGTTTGACACCCCCTATCAGTGGGTCAAGGGCCAGATCGTGCGTCGTTATGTATGGGTCGTTCCTGGGAGTCAACCCCCCTGACACTGTCCAATAGGCTAATGGTACCGCGGTACCTTGTATTGCTGTTGATCTTTTAGAGACGCTCAGAACGCAGTCTGGGCCATATGACGCCTCCAGGACTATCGACGAACAGGATGTTCTCCATATCACTGGTGTGTTATACGCTGGTAGGGTCCTACGATATCTCCGATGGCAATCACAAGGTTGACCCAGCGATCAGCTGCTACAGATACGGTATTTCCCATCTTGACACTCCCACTCCCGATTCTGGAGGTTTTGATGCGGAGGTATAGACTGGGTCCTTCCTGACGAGTTTCGTGCTGTGCATGGTGCTCCACCCGGAGGTGTTCAGGACGGCCCAAAAGGAGGTCGACCAAGTTATCGGCAACGATAGGCTGGTGGACTTTGACGACCATGACTCGCTCCCCTACTTGCATTACGTTTTAAAGGAGGTGTTGAGGTGAGTCGTCCTTCCAAATTATTGTTACGACCGCGGCTGAACCCCGAAGCAGGTGGGGCTGCCCGGTGCCACTAGGTAAACGAACGTTCCCAAGCCTCATCGGCGTACTGAAGATAGCGGTAGGTGTTCCGCACCAGCTAACAGCGGACGATAACTATCGCGGATACTTCCTACCAGGGGGTGCCACAGTACTCTTTAACGCATGGTTTGTGGCCCCCCTACCCACGAGCCAACCCACGATTGATTGGCTTTCAGGGCAATCACCCGGAACGAGGAGCTCTATCCAGAACCGGAGAAGTTCAATCCCGGACGGTTCATAGGAAATGTGGATTCGGAGGCAACCCAGCAGGTTGATGCCATCTTTGGGTTCGGCAGGCGAGTATGTCCAGGGAAAGCATTCGCTGAGGCAAACGTGTGGTTGTTAATGGCCAACATCGTCGCTATGATGAACATCGAGAAATCCGTAGACGACACGGGGCAACCAATAACGCCAAATCCTGAGTATATTGGATCGTTCGTCAGGTGCGCATATGCCCATCGCGCCCCGGGCACCTCGGCGTTTTTTCTCTGAGGACTCGCCGTTTTGCAGACACGTCAAACCGTTCACCTGCAGGATTACTTACCGGTCTGAGAAGGCTCGCGCGACTGTGGAACAAACCAAACTGCTCCACGGTTGAACGTTGAACGTTGGAACTTTGACATGGTCCAATCGTCTTGAGCTTAGACAACCCTCTCTCGTCTGTTGTCCATCATTATCATTGGATTCATGGTTGCGTGGTACTTCTTTATGGTTTCCTTTTCCGTACCAACCAGCTGTATCATTCAAGCTACCGTGTTTTACTTGATGAAATTTCTACACTTTCGGATGCTCGCTGTTGGTTCTGTTCCATCGAACGCGACCCCCGACTGGGAACCACCAAATCTACATATAAAAGAGACAGACGACTATCGATCTTACTCATGATTGGCCCACGCCCTCGAGGGGCGGACCGAAAGTGGAAACTCCCTTGAGTGACGACAAGGAGAGGGTCAGGCCTAAGCGGGCCGGCAATCCTTAATCCCCACTCGAACAGGGGCATGCTTAGGTGCGCATGCGCTGCTGGGCGCGACGATTGAATATTGTATGATGGTCGAAGTGTATGACGGTCAAAGTATATGACGGTCAAAGTGCACAAAAAATATCTCACGTCACGTGCGGGTGAATGAGAACAGTTCACAC
>Ga0307516_10003936_pt1 | contig 18696 bp, 16 predicted proteins | sample 19_EM_MG_FD_203310 | JGI IMG/M metagenome (GOLD analysis project Ga0307516, IMG submission 203310) | Populus trichocarpa ectomycorrhiza microbial communities from riparian zone in the Pacific Northwest, United States - 19_EM | ecosystem: Host-associated > Plants > Roots > Unclassified | place... | reverse complement strand
AAAATAGACGGTGTTGGTGTGAATGTTCAGCCGGCGGGCCGTCTGCTTGACGTTGAAGTTGCTGTCGGCGAATGCCTGGATGGTGCGGCATAACTCGCGTGATTGATCGTCCTTGCTCTGGCCGAGCCGGCGCGCCCATTCCGGAATCAAGCGCGCGGCCGCGCTGTCGGCGCGGCGAACGAGGAATTCCGGAAGATCGATGTCGGCAAAATGCATCAGCGAGTGCACGGCTCCGGTGAACTCGATTGCAATGCGCGCCTCCTCAAGCGCAAGCGGCAATCTTGAAATCTCGGTCACATCGAGACTGATGCCGACGGTCACCGGTTGCGCGCCTGCGGCGCGGCGGGCGAAGCCGCTGCGGCGCATGAGCTTCGTGAGGCCGCGGCCCGCGTCGGCTTCGCTGCAGGCAATCACGACGGCTTCGCCGTTCCGAATATCAATCAGTGTCCCGTAGATGGCGCGCGGCAGCACTTGCTCAACGTGGCGAGCGAACGAGCGTAACGCCGCCTCGGCAGCCGTCGGCTCGCCATCACCAGCACGATCCGTGCGGGCGACGAGGACAGCCATAGCCGCGCCCGGGCGAATGCCGCAGAGCGCACATAGCCGCTGCGCTTCTGACGATCGCGGCTCCCTCCCATGCAGCAGGTCAGTCATAAGCGCCTCATAGGTTTGCGTGCTCTGGGCAACGATCCTGCTTTCTTCTGCTGCGTGCGCCTCGGCCAAAACTGCGCCAACATGGTCGAACAATTCCATCCAGAAATCCGACAGCATTGTCAGGGAGTGAATGGCCTGTTTCTCGTTCGCGCCTTTCGGCAGGGCGTCGCGCGTGATTTCCCAGTATGTCCGATGGGCGAGCCGGTAGGCATGCAATGACGCAATCAGCGGCACGCGATGGCGCGCGCGCCATGCGGCGTGCGTGCGCACGAATTCGAACAGGTCGGGCCCGGAGTTTTTGCCTCTCCGCTCTGCGATGGCCACAATGGTTTGCAGCAAGGTGTTGCAATGAGCCTTGGATTCCCGGGCGAATTCGGCGTCGACCGCGTTTCGATATTCGGAGCTTTCCCGTTGCAGAAGATCAAATGCGTGCTGCCAGATCTCGTCGCTCCGGTCACGCAAACCGGCGACAATCTTAGCCGCGAGGGAGTCCGCGCGGAATTGCTCGCTCCATCGGCGAATGAGCTGGTCGGAAACCGCGTTCGTCATGAAATTGTGTAACTCCACAACGCGTTGCGCAAAGCTATATGGGTGGCGGTGAATTGATCAAGCCGCCGTTTCGGCCATAGTGGCTCGGGCGGGCCGGATATTTTTCCACCGGCCCGGGAATAAACGCGCCGGTTTGACTTTCGCGTCGGGCCGGTCGGCGTCTCGCAGCTCATCAATCCCGCGCAAGGCAAGGGAGCACGTCACTCAAGGGAGTACGTCATGGCGGACTTGAAATTCATCGTTCCCATTAACGCGGACCCCAACAAGGTCTATGCCGCTGTGGCCACACAGACGGGCATGCGGACCTGGTGGACCGCCGACACACAAATGGAAGAAGCGGTCGGAGGCAAGGCGGAACTCGGTTTCGACAAGCGCGCCTTTATTTTTCGGATGACCATCGAAAAACTCGATCCGGGCCGCTGCGTCATCCTGAAGTGCCACGGCGACCAGCCGGAATGGAACGGCTCGACGTTACGATGGGACATCGCCAGCAACGAGGACGGCGGCGCGACCTTGCGTTTCGTTCACAGCGGCTGGCGCGAGGTCACCGACTTTTGCTCGAGCTGCAATGCCATGTGGGGCAACCTGCTGTTCCGGCTCAAGGACGGCCTGGAAGGCAAAGGCCGCGGACCCCAATGGAGCGAATAGTCCGCATGAGCGCAGCGAGATGTGAGAATTAAAGCGCACAAGGTCCCGGGTGTCGCTTCGCTTACCCCGGGCTATGCTTGCTGGTCTTGTTGTCCTTTCATAATGCGTTTGTAGGCGGCCACGGCCGCGCCGAACCCCATCACCAGGCCATCCGCAGTTAGCTCATGGCCAATCGACGCCTCTGCGACCATCGGCAAGCGCCTGAGCAATGGTGGCAGGTTGACGAGATTCAAGTCGTGGCCGATGTTCACGATCAGACCGCTGATCTGCGCGCGCCTTCCGGTTTCAGCACATAGGTCGAGTTGATTGGCCGCCGAGCCAGATCGCGCCTCGCTCGCATATGTGCCGGTATATATTTCGATGCCGTCAGCACCCACCTCGGCGACGTGCTCGACAATTGCTGGATTCGGATCAACAAAAAGAATGACTCGGCAACCGAGCATCTTCAATTGCGCGACCACAGAGGCGACGTCGATCGCATCCTTGCCCTCGAGCCGCCAACCTTCCGTCGAGGTCAACACCCCCGGCAGATCTGGAACGAGCGTGCATTGCTCAGGAGCCACCTCTCTTACGATTTCAATGAAGCGCGCGTCCGGATAACCCTCTACATTCAGTTCAGACTCGGGACGAATTGTCCTCTTGAACTTCGCCAGTGCAACAACGTCGTCGCGGCGGATGTGCCGCTCGTCCGGACGTGGATGGACAGTTAGTCCATCGGCACCGGATTTGAGCGCGATGTCTGCGAACGCCAAAATCGACGGAACGCCGGTGAGCCGTGAGTTCCTCAGAAGCGCGATCTTGTTGAGATTGACGCTCAGACGGGGCGTGTGGTTCATCGTGCAAGTCCCTCCCCATATTCAAGCGAGAAGCCCGCATAAGCGAAAACGAGAGCGGGGATTAAAGCGCACAAGGTCACGGGTGTCACTTCGCTTACCCAGGGTAACACTTCCGTCCGGCGAGCCAGACCGGCAGCGATCGACGGGCCATCAGACGACGCGTTTGACCCGAACCGGCCGCGCACCAGTTTGCCATCGACCGGTCGGTTGGCGGTCCAGGATGCTTGCTGACTGCTTCCTGCCGATATGATATGCTGATGCTCCTCGTGGAGAACGGCTTCCATCCTTAATTGCGGGGGCGAGACCGGCACTGCCACGCAAATCAATGAGATAGGCGGCCAGGCCACACGATGGGAGGACGCTATGTCTATCGAAAGCATTCTGAGACGGAAGGGTACCGACGTCGCCACAATAGCTCCGGAAGCCAGCGTCAAGCGTGCGGCGGACTGGCTCCGCGCCAAGAACATCGGCGCTCTCGTGGTGACGAGTGGGGACGCAGTTCTTGGCCTCATTTCCGAACGAGAGATCGTTCATGCATTTTCCCGCCATGGCGAGGCAGCCGGGTCGATGACTGTGAAGGAAATCATGCAATTCGGCGTGACCTCCGTGTCCCCGGACGAAAGTATCAATCGCGTGATGAACCTGATGACGCACCACCGCGTGCGCCACATGCCGGTCCTGCGCGACGGCAAGCTGGCCGGTATCGTCAGCATCGGCGATGTCGTCAAGCATCGACTGGAGGATCTGGAGCTCGAGACGAACGTCCTGCGTGATGTCTACAACGCCGCGCGTTGACGGCCCGGGCGTCGAGGCCGATCGAGCGCGGGCATTCCGCAAATTCAGCCAATAGCCCGCATCAGCGCAGCGATATGGGGGGATGAGAACGCAGAGGTCCCGGGTGTCGCTGACCCCGGCTATGCTTGCTTATCTCGGACTTGCACCGTCGAACTCGGTGATCTCGACGCCCGCAAGATCGAACTCCTCGACACAGCGCAGATTGATCGCGATCATCTCCCTCCCGTCGGGCGTCCTGCCCTCGGCAAACGGCGCGCAGCCGCAGGTTTTGCAGAAATGATGCTGGATCACATGCTTGTTGAAGGTGTAGGTCGCCAGCGCGTCGCGCGGCGTTTCCAGAGTGAACTTCGACGGAGGAAAGAAGGCGAGGACACTCCCCTTCCGCCGACATATCGAGCAATTGCAGGCGATCCCCGTGCTCGGCACGTCCGCGAGCACATACGCCACCGCCTGGCAGTGACAGCTGCCGCGAACAGATTTTGTCTCATCAGACGCATTACTCATCGATCCAGAGCTCCTTCCGACACTTAACTAATTGGTTTACTATCAGCCCAGCCCGTCATTCTGTCAAGCGATCAACGATGACGCGCGACCTCAGTTCGCGCACCGGCCTTCACGGCGCCAGCGTCACCCACACCCCGCCGGCCGCGCTCGAGCGCAGGGCGGCATCGACCATCGCGACTCCGGCGACGCCGTCCTCGATATTGGGAAAAGTCACCGCCGGATCGATCGACGCGCCGGTCCGCCGCGCCATGATGGTCGCGGCCACCTCGGCATAGATCGTCGCGAAGGCTTCCAGATAACCTTCCGGATGGCCGGCCGGGATGCGGTTGACGCGCTGGCCGCTGGCATTCATCGCCACCGTGCCGCGATTGATCCATCGCGGCGGTTCGCCGAGCGGCGACCAGATCAGGCGGTTCGGCTCCTCCTGGCTCCATTCCAGCGCTCCCTTCTCGCCGAACACCCGCAGGCGTAATCCGTTGTTCTGGCCGGGCGCGACCTGGCTCGCCCAGAGCGCGCCGCGCGCGCCGTTGGGATAGCGCAGCAGGATCTGCACATTGTCATCGACGCGGCGGCCCGGCACGAAGGTGGTCAGTTCGGCGAGGATCTGATCGGGCATCATGCCGCTGACGAAATGCGCCAGCTGATACGCGTGGGTGCCGATGTCGCCGATGCAGCCGCCGGCTCCTGAGCGCGCCGGATCGGTGCGCCAGTCGGCCTGTTTCTGCCCCGTGGTCTCCAGCGGTCCGGCCAGCCAGTCCTGCGGATATTCGACCTGCACGATTCTGACGGCACCGAGTTCGCCCGCCTCGACCATGGCGCGGGCGTGCCGCACCAACGGATAGCCGGTGTAATTGTACGTCACGGCGAAGATCAGCCCGCTCGCGCGCACCTTGTCGCGCAGGTGCAGCGCCTGCTCCAGCGTCGTCGTCAGCGGCTTGTCACAGATGACGTGGATGCCCGTGTCGAGAAACGCCTCGGCGACCGGAACATGCATGTGGTTCGGGGTGACGATCGCGACCGCCTCGATCCCGTCGGCGCGCGCGGCTTCCGCTCGTGCCATGGTCTGGAAGTCCGGATAGGAGCGATCGGAGGCAAGGCCGATCGCCTCGGCCGAGCGCATCGCCTTGTCGGACGAAGCCGACAGCGCGCCGGCCACCAGCTCATAGCGGTCGTCGAGGCGGGCTGCGATGCGGTGGACGGCGCCGATGAAGGCGCCCTCGCCGCCGCCGACCATCCCCAGTCGTATCCGTAGTTCGGCCATGATGTGCTCCTGCGCTCGTTTGAACCAGCCTTAGCTAACACCACTGCGTCATTCGCCCCTCGTGGTGAGGAGGCGCGTATGCGCTGTCTCCGGACGATGCTTTCGCATCGCTCGGAGAACCATGAGGCCCCGGTGCCCATGTCTCGGCCTCATTCGTTCGAGACGCTTGCTATGCAAGCTCCTCAGGATGAGGGGATAAACCCGTTTATGACGCAGCAGGATCAAGTCCCAGCATGCGCCGGGTCTGCGCGGCGTCGACCGTGCCGCCGGCGAAGTCGTCGAAGGCGCGGTCGGTGACGCGGATGATGTGATCGCGGATGAAGGCCGCGCCCTCGCGGGCGCCGTCCTCCGCATTCTTCAGGCAGCACTCCCACTCCAGCACTGCCCAGCGGTCGAAACCGATCGCGGCCAGCTTCGAGAAGATCGCCTTGAAGTCAACCTGCCCGTCGCCGAGCGAACGGAAGCGGCCGGCGCGATTGATCCAGGACTGGAAGCCGGAATAGACGCCCTGCCGGCCGCTCGGATTGAATTCGGCATCCTTGACATGGAAGGCGCGGATGCGCTCCGCATAGATGTCGATGAAGGCGAGATAATCCAGCTGCTGCAGCACGAAATGCGAGGGATCATAGTTGATCGCGCAGCGCGGATGGTTGCCGGTGCGCTCCAGAAACATCTCGAAGGTGATGCCGTCGCAGACGTCCTCGCCCGGATGAATCTCGAAACAGAGATCGACGCCGGCCTCCTCATAGGCGTCCAGGATCGGACGCCAGCGCCGGGCCAGTTCGTCGAAGGCAGTCTCGATCATGCCCGGCGGCCGCTGCGGCCACGGATAGAGGAACGGCCAGGCCAGCGCGCCGGTGAAGCTGACGCTGCCGGTGAGGCCGAGCCGGCGCGACGCTCTTGCCGCCTTGATCATCTGATCCACCGCCCAGCCTTGGCGCTCCTTCGGGCGGCCCTTGACCGCGGCTGGCGCAAACGCATCGAAGGCCTCGTCATAGGCAGGGTGCACGGCGACGAGCTGTCCCTGCAGATGCGTGGACAATTCGGTGATCATGAGACCGTGGCGCGCGGCCACGCCTTTGATCTCATCGCAATAGGTTTGGGAGTCCGCCGCCTTGTCGAGGTCGAGCATGCGCGGATCCGTCGTCGGGACCTGAACGCCCTTGTAACCGAGGCCCGCGGCCCAACCGCAGATGGCATCGAAGCTGTCGAACGGCGCCGTGTCGCCGATGAATTGCGCGAGAAAAATCGCAGGCCCTTTCATGGTGGCAGGTTGCATGGTGGCCGGTTGCATCGTGGCTGACATCGCACTCTCTCCCATTCAGGTGGCGTGGCCGCGCCAATACGTCGCCGCCTCGTCGTCCGACAACGGCGCTGGCCGTTCGATCCGCGAGGCGATCCTGACGGTCCCGCCATCGGCCCCCGCCCGCAGCATCGCGTTCATGACCTCGAGAACGTGCGCGGCGAAAGCACCGGTTGAGCGATGCGGCGTTCCTTTCAGAACCGAGCTCGCCAGGTCCGCTATCCCAAGGCAGCGATAATTGGCGCGATCCGGCGCGCTGGCCGGCCAGTTCGGCGATCGCCAGTTCGGCTTGCCATAGGGCCGATCCGATGAATCCAGCAGCTGCCAGTCCCCGCCCCGCTCGGTGACCTCAACGCTGCCGCCGAAGAAGTTCGGATCCGGCACGCGAAGCGAGCCCTCGGTGCCGTACAGTTCGATGGGCGGATGGCCATGCTTCCAGACGTCCCAGCTCATCGACAGCACGATGTCGGCGCCCGACACGAAGCGAATCAGCGCCATCACGGTGGTCGGGGTCTCGACCGCGATGCGGCTGTTCTTGCGCGGCCCTTCGGCGGTCACCACGCGCTCGGCGAATCCGATCGAGGCCTGCGCCTGCACGCTCTCGACCGGACCGAGCAGGTTGCACAGCGCGGCGAGATAATAGGGGCCCATATCCAGGATCGGTCCGCCGCCCGGCTTGAAGAAGAATTCCGGATTCGGATGCCAGTGTTCCATGCCATGCGACATCAGAAAACACGAGCCTGCCAGAACCGAGCCGACCTTGCCGGCATCGACCAGTTCGCGCGCCAACCGTCCGCCGGCGCCGAGGAAGGTGTCCGGCGCACAGCCGAATTTGCGCCCGCGCCGGTCCGCCTCCGCGACCAGCCGATGTCCGTCTTCGGCGCTGACGCAGAGCGGCTTTTCCGAGAAGACATGCTTGCCTGCGGTCAGCGCCGCATGGCTCACCTCGAAATGGGCGTTAGGCGTAGTCAGGTTGAGCACGATGTCCACCTCGGGATCGCGCAGCAGCGCCTCGATGGCGAGCGCCGGGATGCCAAACCGCTCGGCCTGGGCCCGCGCGTTGTCGTGCAACATGTCCGCGCACGCGACCAGCCGCACCTCGCGAAACGCCGCGAGGTTCTGCATGTAGATCGTCGAAATCACGCCGCAGCCGACGACGCCGACGCCAAGTTGCTTCATCGGTCGCTCCTTGTTGCCAGGACTTATTGCCATGACGCGACGGTCGCGAAGGCGCGACGCGCGAACCGCGCCACATCGTTCGGCTTGTCGTGTTCGGCCACGAACTGGGTCACGCCGATCTTCCTGAGCAGGGGCACCAGTGTCGACCAGTCGAGCACACCGTGGCCCGGATCGGCCCAGCCGTCTTCGTCCAGACACTGCCCCGCAGGCGCGATGTCCTTGACGTGAACCGCCTCGATCCGCCCCGAATAGCGCTTCAGCTCGGCGACCGGGTCAGCGCCGCCGCGCACGATCCAGGCGAGATCGGCTTCCCACAGCAGATCCGGCGCCTGCTCCAGCAGGATGTCGATGAAACGCCGGCCATCCGCAGCTTTGGCATATTCCCAATGATGGTTGTGCCAACCGAATTTCAGGCCCTCGGCGATGACGATCTTGCCGATCGAAGCGAGCTCGCGCCCGAGCGCGGTCCACTCGGCCTCGCCGCCGTCGCGCTCGCCGGGCGGCGGCGCCGGAGCGTAGATGGTGCGGATGCCCAGCTCCCGGCACACCCCGACCGTAGCGACGGGATCGGCGCGCAGCCGGTCCAGGCCGACATGCGCTGACGGTGCCGACATGCCGTGCGCTTGCAGCTGCGCCTTCAGTTGCTGCGGATCGTTGAACAGGCCGCCATAGGGTTCGACCTGCCTGTAGCCAAGCCCGGCGAGCAGGTCGAACTGAGCCTCCAGCGGTTCGAGCGTGCGGGCGGAGTAGAGCTGAAACGAGAGGCCGTCGAGCGACGTCATGGGCATTCCTTTCGATACGAAATTTAGAGTCGACGGCCGGAGGCGGCGTCGAACAGGTTGAGCTTGTCGGCCGGCAGCCGCAGCTGAAGCGATTGACCGGCGGCGATCGGGGTATCGGCCGGCAGCCGCATCGAGAGCGGCTGGCTGGCAAGCCGCAGCCAGGCGAGTTGATCGCTTCCCATCGGCTCGACCATCTCGACCGCAGCCGGCAGATCGCCGCCCGCCTCGACATGCTCGGGACGAATGCCGAGTTCGATGGCTGCACCTGGCTGCGGCCGCGCATCGAAGCCATAGCCTTCGAGCGGAATCGATATCCCGGCGGCGGCGAAGCATGGCACGCCGTCATGCACCGCAAATGTACCGGGCAGGAAGTTCATCGCCGGCGAGCCAACGAAGGACGCCACGAAACGGTTCGCCGGCCGGCGGTAGATGTCGCTCGGCGTGCCGAGCTGCTGGATCACCCGATCCTTCATCACCGCGATGCGGTCGGCCAAGGTCAGGGCCTCGATCTGGTCATGGGTGACGTAGATCATCGTCGCCGCGAGCCGCTGATGCAGACGCTTGATCTCGACCCGCAATTCGGCGCGCAGCTGGGCATCGAGATTGGAGAGCGGTTCGTCGAACAGATAGACGCCGGCGTCGCGCACCAGCGCGCGGCCGATCGCGACGCGCTGGCGCTGTCCGCCCGACAATTCGGCCGGCCGGCGATCCAGCAGTTCGGTGATCTTCAACATGGCCGCGGCGTTGTCGACACGGCGGGCGATCTCGGCCGGCGGCATGCCCGCCACCTTCAGCCCGAACGACATGTTGCCACGTACCGTCATGCGCGGGTACAGCGCGTAGGACTGGAACACCATGGCAATGCCGCGATCCTTGGGCTCTTCCCAGGTGACATTGTTGCCGCCGATCCAGATCTGCCCGTCGCGCAGATCGACCAGACCGGCGATGGCGTTGAGCAAGGTCGACTTGCCGCAGCCGGACGGGCCGAGCAGCACGATGAATTCCGATTGCGCGACCTCGAGGTCGAACTTTTCCAGGATCTTGATGGTGCCGTAGGCGATCTCGGCCCCGCGAATGGAGACGTCGCAGCGCTTGTTCATGCTCAGCCTTTCACCGCGCCGGCCGCGATGCCGCGCACGAACCAGCGCCCGGAGGCGAAATAGACGACGAGAGGCACCAGGGCCGTCAGGATCGTGGCAGCCATGTCGACATTGTAGGCGCGCTCGCCTTGCGTGGAATTGACGATGTTGTTGAGCTGCACCGTCATCGGCAGGTTGTCGCGGCCCGCGAACACCAGGCCGAGAATGAAATCGTTCCAGATGCCGGTGACCTGCAGAATGATGGCGACGACCAGCATCGGCGTCGCCATCGGCAGCATCACGGACCAGAAGATGCGAAAGAAACCGGCCCCGTCGACGCGCGCCGCCCTGAACAGTTCCGGCGGCAGCGCCCCGAAGTAGTTGCGGAACAACAGCGTCATGGTCGGCAGGCCGAAGATGGTGTGAATCAGCACGATGCCCGGAATCGAGTTGTTGATGCCGATGAAGGCGAGCACGCGCACCAGCGGATAGATGAAGATCTGATAGGGCACGAAGGCCACCACCATCAGCGTGCCGAACAGCAGGCCCGCCCCGCGCACTTTCCAGAACGACAGCGTGTAGCCGGTCAGCGCACCGGCCGCGATCGAGACGATCACCGATGGGACGAGGATCTTCACCGAATTGAGAAAGCCGACGCTGATCCCGTTGCAGCGCAAGCCGGTGCAGGCGGAGGACCACGCCACGATCCATGGCTCGAAGGTCGGCGCTCGCGGCAGCGCCAGGATCGCTCCGAGCCGGATCTCGCCCATGGTTTTCAGCGAGGTCACGATCATGACGTAGAGCGGCGTCAGGAAGAACAGCGCCGTCACCACCAGAAAGGCATAGATGCCGATGCGCCCGGGCGTCATCCGCGACGGAGGGGCGCCGTTCGGCTGCAGTGCGGGGGACACGGTCATGCCGCCAACCTCCGGTCGCGCTGGCGTGCCTGCCAGTAGAGCCAGGGCGCGACCACCGCCGCGACGGTGATCAGCATCGAGGTCGCCGCGGCGGTGGCGAGGCCGAGATTGCCGCGCTCGAACAGGTGATCCATGACGAACTTGGCCGGCACCTCGGAGGCGAGGCCCGGCCCGCCATTGGTCATCGCCACCGCGAGATCGTAGAGCCGCACCACGCTGGTCGCGAGCAGCACCGAGGCGGTGGCGAAGCTCGCGCCCAGCATCGGGATCACGATCGAGAGATAGACCCGCCACGGCGGCAGTCCGTCGATCCGGGCCGCCTTCCAGATCTCCGGATCGATGCCGCGCAGGCCGGCGAGCAGGATCGCCATCACGAGCCCGGCGGCGTGCCACACCGCCGCAAACACCAGCGTGTAGATCACCATGTCCTGGCGCACGATCCAGTCGAAGCGGAACCAGTCGAGGCCGAGATCACGTCCCATCTTCTCGATCCCAAAGCTCGGATTCAGCAGCCATTGCCAGACCAGGCCGGTGACGATGAAGGACATCGAGAACGGATAGAGAAAGATCGACCGCAGCAGGTCCTCCGCCCGCACCCGCTGGTCGATCATGACCGCCAGCAGGAACCCGAGCGCGAGGCTCGCGGCAAGGAACAGCGCGCCGAACACCGCGAGATTGACCACCGAGACCTGCCAGCGCTCGTTGCCCATGAGCGATGCATATTGGCGCAAGCCGACGAAGGTGGAGTTGGGCAGCATGCGCGACGCCGTGAGCGATATCCACATGGTCCACGCGGTGCAGCCGACATACACCACGACGACAACCAGAATCGCCGGCGACAGCGCCAGACCGACCGCCAGCCGTGACGCCAAACGATGTTTTACGAAGCTCACCGGCATCATCTTTCACCGATCGGACCGGACGTTTGACGGAAGAACTTGGCGGAAGGCGGACCCACGGCTCGCGTCAGGTCCGCCTGCTCTCCTGCTGCAACACAGCCACCTGCCGACAGCCCGGCGCGAGGCTGCGAGCAGTCGTTGGGGCTGCTCAGTACGGGTCCTTCAGCACCGCGGCGACCTTGGCGACGAAGGCATCAGTGGTCATTGATGGTGTATTCCAGTATTGCGAAATCACGTCCTCGATCGCGCCGGTCATGGCCGGCGGCGACAGCAGCTCCTGCGCCGGAACCTGGTGACTCTTCTCGGCCAGAAGCTTCATCGCCTTCTGGGCGCAGGCGTCCAGCGAGCTGACGTCGAGATCAAGCCGGACCGGGATCGCACCCTTCTTCTGCGCGAAGCGAATCTGCGTCTCGGGATCGAGCATGACCCGGGCGAGCAGGAGCTGCGCCTTCTGCTGTTCCGGATCCTTCAGTTTCGGGAACGCGAAGACGTCGCCTCCCATGACGTAGCCGCCCTCCCGGGACAGGATGGTGCAGTCGAACTCCTTGCCCGCGGTCTGGCCCGCTGCGGCGAACTCGCCCTTGGCCCAGTCGCCCATGATCTGCATACCGGCCTTGCCCTGGATCACCAGATTGGTGGCGTCGTTCCAGTTGCGCCCGGGCGCGCCCGGATCGACGTAGCCGCGCAATCTGCCGTAGGTCTCGGCCACCGCCTTGAACCCGGCGCTCATGGCCGCGGCCGTATCGCGCTTGCCGTAGATCGCCACCCAGAGCGCGTTGCCGCCCTTGCCGACCAACACGGCATTGAACAGGTTGCGCTCCCACACCTTCTGCCCGCTGAATGCCAGCGGAATCAGCCCGGCGTCCCTGAGCTTGTCGAGCGCGGGGAAGACATCGTCCCAGTCGGTCGGCTCGGTTGCGCCGGCCTTGGCGAGCGCCGACTTCGACATCCAGAGCCAGTTCTGGCCGTGGATGTCGACCGGCACCGCGAACATCTTGCCGTTGCGCGTCGCCGCATTGACGATCGCCTCCGGCATCGTGCTCCTCCATTTCTGCTCGGTGGCGAGCTGATCGACGTCGCGCAGCAGGTCGTTCTCGACCAGATCGTCGAACTGCTTGCCGGTGTTGAACTGCATGGCTGTCGGCGGGGTGCCGCCGACGGTGCGGTTGATGGCGGCGGTGCGGGCGTTGACGCCGCCGGCGATCGCAGTGTCGACCCAGGTGCCGCCGGCCTTGGCGAACTGCTCGGCGAACACCTTCACCGCGGCCGATTCACCGCCCGAGGTCCACCAGTGGATCACCTCGGCTTTCAACTCTTCGGCCTTCGCGCCTTGGGTGGCCGCAACCACCGCCCAGGCAAGCGCAAGCGACGTCGTCCAGAGCCTCGCTGTCATGTCATCCTCCCTCGGGTCGATTTGTAATCGATTACATTTTTCTTTACACTGCCACAGGCGCGGTTGGAGTCAATGCCTTATTGCCGGCTTTCGAGCGGTAAACGGCGGCGGGAGATTGTTGGTGGCGATGCACAAGCCGATACGCAAACCCAGAATCGGCGACGTCGCAGCGCGTGCCGGTGTGTCGACTGCGACCGTCAGCCGGACCCTGGCCAGCCCCGATCAGGTCAGGCCGAAAACCCGCGATGCCGTCATGAAGGCGGTGCGTGAGACCGGCTATGTACTCAACGTCGCCGCCCGCAACCTGCGCACCAGCCGCAGCCACGCGGTGCTGGCGGTGCTGCCGGACGCCTCGAACATCTTCTTCTCGCAGGTGCTGCGCGGCATCTCCGACACGCTGCACCAGCACGGCTACAGTCTGGTGATCGCCGACACCGCCAACGACCCCGCGCGCGAGCGCGAGCATGCCGCGTTCATCCAGGGCGGCCGCGTCGACGGCGTGCTGCTGCTCAACGGCCGCCTGCTGCCCTCCCCCGCGGCCAAGCGCAACGGACACCGCGTGCCGACCGTCAGCCTGTGCGAGCGCATTCCGGGCTCGCGGCTGCCCCATGTGGAGACGGCCAATCGCGAGGCGGCCCGGGCCATGACGGAGCATCTGCTGAAGCTCGGACACCGTCACATCGGCTACCTCCGCGGACCAGCGGCCAACGTGCTCGAACACGATCGCCACGCCGGCTTCTGCGATGCGCTCGCCGCCGCTGGAGTAGCGCTCGACCCGCAGCTGGTGCTATCAGGCGACTTCACCATTGCCGCCGGCGAGGCCGCGGCCAAGGACTATCTGGCGCTTCCCCAGCTGCCCGATGCGATCTTCGCGTGCAATGACGCCATGGCGATGGGTTTGATACGCGGTTTCACGGCGGCCGGCATCACCGTGCCGGACAGGATCTCGATCGCGGGCTTCGACGATATCGAGTTCGCCGCGGCCTACATTCCCGCCCTCACCACCGTCCACCAGTCACGCGGCGACATTGGCGCCCGCGCCGCCGCGATGCTGGTTGACCTGATGCGGGGCAACAAGCTCGCCAGCCGTGACATTCGCCTGTCCGCCGAGGTCGTCATGCGCGACAGCACGCGCGCGGTTTGAGCGGGCAAGCCCCCGTTTCGCTGCCGCTATAGGTGACTGGCCCGTAGTCGCGTCAATCAACGATATTCTTGCGCCTGCGATTAGCCACTTTCCAGATGGTCGGCAGCACGAGGCCGGCTTCTTAGCTTTGTTCGCCGGACAAATGACGACAGTAGCGATTCTGGGCCCATCGCGTAACGCTCTCAACCGCGTTCGAGGCTTCCGATCCCAGCTACACTTGCTGACCCGTGGTGCCCCGATTACCGCCTCCAACAGGTTGCGATGCGCACTCGTGCCTCAGCTTTTTCGCGCCTGTGCTTGCCTGTTCCGGACGGCCCGCACTTTGGCGCGGTTGCCGCAGACACGCATGTCGCACCAGCGCCGGCGATTATTCTTGGTGGTGTCGAAGAACAGCCAGCCGCAGTCCTGCCCCGCACACCGCCTGGTGCGCAGCAGGTCTTTCTCCATGACCAGCGTCAAGGCTGACAGCGTGATGGGGCCCAGGATCGCCGCTTGAATGTCCCGACGCGGATCCCAGACCCAGATGTAGCTGCCAAGCCGCATCTTCATCTCGGCATGCCCGAGGTTCTCGGCGTGGGTGGCCGAGAGCAATTCGAGCAGTTTCCCCGCGATCGGCCGCTGCTCGGCCAACGCTGTCCCGATCATCCAGATCAGCTCGCGCATCTCGAGCGCCCGTTCGAAGATGCGTCGCGACCGACGCGGATGGCCGGTGAGCTCGGCACGCACATAGGCGCAATCGGAGGGCGGCATGACGCGGGCGTGTTCGACCCACTGCATCAGCGTGTCAAAGTCCCGCAGATGCTCCTGTCTGGCGGGAGAACCGCGAGCCGAAGACGTGTTGGTGAAGTCCCATGCCAATTCACCGCCGACGAGATCCAGACTGCCGGCGCGCGATGGGGGAAGGACAATCTTGATGCGGCGGTGCGTGCTCATGTGTAACCATCAAACGGCCTGTTCGGGGCAGCGGCAGGCGTTCGGCTGGTCCGCCGTACCACGAAGTCTTTCCACCTTAGGCGTTTTGCAACGCCGGCGCACCGGGAATCTGTAACCATCTATCCGTTATTGACTGGTTGTGGCCTGCGTGACAGCCTCAACCGCTAAAACGTGGTTAGGAGGTTACCATGACCGGTCGTCGCAGCGCTCTCCCCCTGCTCGTCCTGTTGGTTGTCCTGGCGGTCGCGATCGCGTTCCCGGCCAAGGCGCAACTCGGCGGCAAGGATGTCAAGATCGGCATTGGCGGGCCGTTGACGACGACCTCGGCCGGTTTCGGTGTCGAGATGAAACAGGCGGCGGAACTCGCCGTCGATGAGCGCAACGGCGCCGGTGGCGTCGCGGGCGCCAAGGTCGTTCCCATGGCCCTCGACGACAAGGCGGACGCCGAGACGGGGAAGGCTGTCGCCAAGACCTTCTGCGATGATCCGGCGATCCTGGGTGTGGTCGGACACGTCAACAGCGGCGTCGCCATCGCCACCGGCAAGATCTATGCGGACTGTGGCCTCCCGGTGATCACGCCGATGGCATCGAACCCGCAGGTGACGGAGAGCGGCTTTGCCACCATCTTTCGCCTGACCAACCGCGACGACCGCAAGGGGCCGGGCCTGGCGCGTTATCTCATGCAGAAGATGGGCAAGAAACGCGCGCTCGTGGTCGACGACGGAACGCCCTACGGCGTCGGACTGGCCGACCAGTTCGTTGCAGGATTTGGCGCCGGCGGCACCGTGGTCGCGCGCAAATCCGTCCACGTCGGGGACCGCGACTTCGTCGATTTCGTCAAGTCGTTCCCTGGGGATTTCGACGTGCTGTTCTTTGCGGGCATTCGTGAAGGTGCGCTGATCCTCAAGGAAATGCGGGCGCAGGGCCTGGCGCAATTGTTCACTTGCGGCGACGGATGCTGGGATGCCAAGGCCTTCATCCAGGCGGCCGATGGGGCCGCCACCAAGGCAGAAGGCGTTCGTATTCTCTCCGCAGCACCCGCGATCGGCACCGTTCCCGGATCGTCCGAATTCGGTGCCAGGTACACGGCGAAATACGGGCCCATCAACAATTATGCGGCGAGCTCCTACGACTCGGCGCGTGTCCTGATGGTTGCCATCGCCGCGGCCGCCACGGCCAAGGAAGGCGTTCCGACACGCGCCGATGTCGTGGCGGCCCTGCGCAAGCTGACGTTTCAGGGCATCGCCTACGCCAAGCCGGTGCAATGGACCGAGAAGGGCGACAACAAGTCCGCCGTGATCTTCATCAACACGGTTGAAGGCGATCACTTCAAGCAGATCGACCAGATCGGCGACTGACCCTGCTAGAAGTCCCATCAGAATTGACCGTCCCTCGGCCGCTCGACATACTTCCCGTGAAGACGAGCCCAGAAGACTCGCCGATTCCGGGAGAAGAAAATGAACAACGCTTTTGTCGTCCTCGCAGGGACGTTGATATCTGCCGCGTGGCTCATGCCGGACGCTCTCGCCCAGACGGCGTGCGTCACCCAGAACATGGCGGTCCCCGCCGGCGCCAACACCAGCGACAAGGCTGCACCTTTCTTCATCGACACGACGGGCCTCGATTTCAAGACAGCGCCGCCCACGCGCGACCCGTCGAACCCGAACTATCCGCGCGCGACGGAACTGCCCGACGGCACGCTGCCGCCGTCCGGCGCCGAGGGAAACTTCATCATCGGTCCGACCCACGCGCCCGCCCCCGAGACCTCCTCCAGGGAGGGCGTGCCGCGCGGCGCGACCACATCTTTCACCCTGTCGTCGAACGACAGCGTGATCTACAACCCCGGCCTGATCCGCGACGATCCGGCGGGCTGCAACAACGGCTCGATCATGGTGGCGATGACGGCGCCGGGCGACAAATCGAACATGGTCGTCACGACCAGCCATCCCGGCACCTGGACGCGCACGATCGACGTCTATGTGCCGGCACAATACGTGCGCGGCACGGAGGCGCCGTTCATCGTGATCAGCGACGGCGGGTCGACCGCCTACAAGGACCTCACCACCACCCTCGACAACCTGATCGCGCAGCGCCGCGTGCCGCCGATGATTGCCATTCAGATCGGCAACGGCGGTCAGGACGCCCAGGGCAGCGAGCGCGGACGCGAATACGACACGGTCTCGGGCACCTACGCCCAGTTCGTCGAACGCGAGGTGCTGCCGCTGGTCGAGCAGCGCGCCGACGTCAAGCTCACCAAGAACCCCGACGGCCGCGCCACGATGGGCCTGAGCTCGAGTGGCTCTGCGGCCTTCAACATGGCCTGGTTCCATCCCGAGCTCTATCGCCGGGTCCTGGCCTTTTCGCCGACGATGGTGAACCAGCAATGGCCGCACGATCCGTCGCTGCGCGGCGGTGCCTGGGAATATCACAGCCCTTGGACGGGCCCGGCCGGTCCCAACCTCAACATCAAAGCGGGCGTGCTGTCGCCCTCCGAACCGCCCGGCGCGCCACTGATCCCCCGCGCACCCACCAAGCCGATCCGCTTCTGGTTCGTCGTCGGCGACCAGGACCTGTTCTATCCCAATCCCGTCCTCCCCGACGGCATGCACGACTGGACCTTGTCGAACGAACTCATGGCGAAGGTGCTGGCCGACAAAGGCTATCATTACCAGTTCCTGTTTGCCCGCAACGCCAAGCACGTCGACCGCCCGACCATTGCGCAAACCCTGCCGGCGGCCCTGGAATGGTTGTGGAAGGGCTATCCGATCCCCTAGTGGTCCTGATTTCAACCGCAAGGGGTCGATTGAAGCCATCGCATTTCGGTTCATCGGGATCACCGGCTTCAGCGTGGTGAACAGCTTGCGCGCCTCGGGATTGAGCGCGGCGACCTGTCCCTGATTGAGCGAGACGACGATGCCGGCCGCAAGCCGTCGCCTCGACGGCGGAGGCTTGCTCGTCAGGATGAGGTCAGAGAGACTGGAAACGATAGGTTCCATGTAATCGATCTACTCGGCGTCACGTCGACATAGGTCAGCGCCCGCAGGCGTCGATGCGCGCCCCGAGTTGATCCATCATCGTGGCCCTCTGCAATGAAGAGGGCGCGGGGAATGCCGGGTGCCCAATGCACCCGCAGCCTCGTGCGCGCTAGGGGTAGTGAATATGCGCACGAGTATTCACAGCGGAGGCACCGGAAACATCCGGCATTCCCCACGCAATGGTTTTAACAGCTTCCTCCGTGCTCTCCCCGGGGACCGGGCTTTCTTGCCCCCGTCATCCGGCACGATCGGCGCTTCGCAGCCCGGTTGGACTCCGCGCGATCATGCAAACCGGACTTGACACCAGCGTCGGGGCGTCAGGACCACACGGCTTCGCCGTCCGCAACCATGCCGCTCGTCTTGCATGCCGCTCTCGATCGCTCACGAGTTTGACCTCGCCCTGCGACCTCATGCGCACACGACACCGTCGCGTCCACCGCATCCCGCACTCCACGTTCGTGACGATCGCGATACGCCCCTCTTCGATGAGGCGGGATGCGAGAGAGATGCCATATATTTCTGAAAAACGGAAGCGCTATTTTTCGAGGGAGGACTGGACCACTCAGATCGCTTTGATACGACTTACGAAAGTCGTTTTTGCGCGTACGCGATTTTTCGCGTCATGAGCACGCGACATCGCGATCGACTGCGACCAGTTTTGCCCGTCGAGACCGGGCAAGAACCCGTTATGGAGCTTGAGCAGCTCGGCGCGGTGCGACTTCGAGCCATGGCGCCATATTGGTGCAAAATCGTTGCAGGACAAGCAGAAACGAGCGCAGAACTGG
>Ga0307516_10003935_pt1 | contig 18706 bp, 17 predicted proteins | sample 19_EM_MG_FD_203310 | JGI IMG/M metagenome (GOLD analysis project Ga0307516, IMG submission 203310) | Populus trichocarpa ectomycorrhiza microbial communities from riparian zone in the Pacific Northwest, United States - 19_EM | ecosystem: Host-associated > Plants > Roots > Unclassified | place... | reverse complement strand
GTCCACCGTGTGCGGGTGGGAGCGCAGCGTGTTGATGTGCTCCGAGGCGCCATGGAAGCGCTGCATCAGCGTGTCGCAGGCGTCGGACAACAGCGTCTGCAGCCGATCCAGGTCATTGCTGGCGGTCATCAGGTGGTCTTGCAAGTCAGCGGCGGCCATCAAAGGCATTGCGCCGGCGGCAGACGATTCTTGAGCGTCGTTCGCGTCTTCCATCAGCTTCAAGTCTCCACTCAGGTGAGAGGGGCAGGGTGCGAGCAGAGGCGCGCACTCAACGAGGTCATATGCAGTGGATTTTCGGCAGCCGTCGCCGATACATAAGCTCAATCACGGGCAATAAGTCGTGGCAATTCGGCAGACCACCGTGTTGATGGGCCCTGGGGCGAGGACTTGTTCACTGCTTTGCGGCTGCAAGGCATCCCTTGGCATACTGCAAGCCATGCCTTCTCACCTGCCAGAAAAGCGGTTGCGCATCCTGCATCTCGAGGATTCGGAGCTCGACCACCAACTGATGCTGGCCCATCTGCGGCGCGGCGGCTTGCAGGTGGACGTGGTTCGAATCGACTCCGAGGCCGAGTTCCTGCAGGCCATCGAGCCCGAGCAGAACTGGGACGCGGTGATTTCCGACTACAACCTGCCCGGCTTCTCGGGCCTGGTGGCGCTCGACCTGCTCAAGGCCAGCGCCCAGATGCTGCCCTTCATCCTGGTCTCGGGCGAGATCGGCGAAGACACCGCCGTCGAGGCGATGCGAAACGGCGCCAGCGACTACCTGCTCAAGAACAACCTCGTGCGGCTGGCCCCGGCCCTGCTGCACGCGGTCGAGACCCACGAACTGCTGCTGGCCCGCCAGCGCGCCGACCGCGAGCTGGGTGAATCCAAGCAGCGCGTGCACGAACTGGCTCAGCACCTGCAGACCAGCGTCGAAGCCGAACGTGCCGCCATCGCCCGGGAGATCCATGACGACGTGGGCGGCTCGCTCACCGCGCTCAAGTTCGACCTGGCCTGGATCGCTCGCCATTCCGACTCGCCAGAGGTGCTGGCGCGGGTGACGTCGGCGCTCGAAACCGTCTCGCACGCCATCGAGGCCAGCCAGCGGGTCATGCACAACCTGCGGCCCGCCATCCTGGAGCAGGGGCTGATCGCCGCCCTGCAGTGGATGGCCAGCCGGTTCGAGAAGCGCACCGGCATCGCCTGTGAATTCCGTTCGCGGCACGAGCACCTGACGCTGCCGGCCGGCGTGCCGCTTGTGGCCTACCGGGCGGCCCAGGAGGCGCTGACCAACGTCTCCAAGCACGCCCAGGCCACCCAGGTGCACATCGACCTGTCCCTCGCTGGGGGTGTGTTGTCCCTGGAGATCAGCGACAACGGGCGTGGCCTCAACCAGGAAGACCTTGCCAAGGTGCGGTCTTTCGGGATTCGCGGCCTGCATGAACGCGCCGGAACTGTCGGCGGCTGGGTTGATCTGAGCAGTGGCCCCGCGGGAACCACCCTGATCCTGTCGGTGCCGCTAGGCCCCGAGCCCGAGCCCGACACCGGCGTCGACCTGGAGCTGTCAGAGGCGTCGGACGACGAGCCCGCCGAAGGGGCCAAGCCCTATGACCCTACGGTATGGGGGGCCCTATGATGACTTTTCACCTCCTCACCACCTGCCATCAATGATCAAAGTCCTGCTCTGCGACGACCACGCGCTGATCCGGCGCGGCATACGAGACACCCTGTCTGATGCGCCGGACATCGAAGTCGTGGGCGAAGCCGGCGACTACGGTGAACTGCGCACCCTGATGCGTACCGTCGGCGATGCCGACGTGCTCGTGCTCGACATCAACCTGCCCGGTCGCAGCGGCCTGGACGTGCTCCACGTGCTGAAGGACGAAGGCACGACGATGCGCGTGCTCGTGGTGTCGATGTACCCCGAAGACCAGTACGCCATCCGTGCCCTGCGGGCCGGCGCCTACGGCTATGTCAACAAGGGCGGCGACCCGCAGCTCATCGTGGCCGCGGTGCGCACGGTGGGGCAGGGGCGCAAGTACGTGACGCCGGAGATTGCTCAGATGCTGGTCGAGAGCCTGACCACGCCCGGGACCGAGGCGGCACACGAGAAGCTCTCGGACCGGGAACTGCAGACGCTGGTGATGATTGCCTCTGGGAAGAGGCTGTCGGACATTGCGGAGGAGCTGACGCTTTCGCCGAAGACGGTGAGTGTGTATCGGGCGCGGGTGCTGGAGAAGCTCGGGTTGTCGAACAACTCCGAGATGACGGTGTACGCCATTCGCAACGGGCTTGTTGGCAGCGAGTGAGGGGCTTGCTCGCTGCTTGAGTTCTCGCTGAGCGCTTTTGCCGGCTCCTGGCATCAACGGTTCGGCCTGACGTATCTAAAGCTCGCTCCGCTACTCGCGTGATGCTGCCGTTCACTGCGTGAGGCTGCTGCCGGGTATTCGGCCCGGCGGCCGAGTAACTTTCATTTGTCGCGCCAAATGAAAGTCACCAAAGCAAAGGCGCCGAACACCAGCCGACTTGTCACAGCTGCGTGGCTGCAGGACGCGACTTGTCACCTGTGGACAGACCCGTACCACGGCACACCTGTTCAACGTACCCCACCACTCGGCTCGCTGCGCATCGCCACGAAGCACGATGCGCAGAGAGCTGGGGCAGGGAATGTTTGCGCAGCAAACGACCGTATTGCTCTTCGGGCCCCGTGGGGGGCGTCGAGGAGCGCAGGGGTTTGGGGCCGCGTGCGTCAGCACGCTTCGTCAACTGACTTCGCGCGGCTGTCTGAGCGCAGCGGCCAAAGGCCGCGTAGCGAGTTCGGCGCGAGGCCCCAAACACCGAGCACCGCAGAGCAGTCCGGCCCTAGCCGGACCGCCCCCGTCGGGGTCGCCTTTCTTTGCCTTCTTTCTTTGGCGAAGCAAAGAAAGAAGGTCGCCCGCCGGGGCGATATCCCGGCACGGCCTCACGCAGTGAACGGAAGCATCACGCGAATAGCGCCAAGGGGCTTCGATACCTCCGCCCGAGCGGTGCAGCGGGCAACCAGGAAAGACCGGAAGCAAAAATGAAAACGGCGACCCACAGGCCGCCGTCCTCAAAGCAGAAAAGATCAGAACCCGAGACTGGCCAGCAGGTCGTCCACCTCGCCCTGATTGGAGACCACGTCAGTCCGACCCTCCGGATTCACCACCGGCCCATTCAGCACCGACGAGGCATGCTCCACCACCTTCTGTGCTTCCGGCGGAGCGGCCTGAACCAGCAGCTTCACCAGGCTGTCTTCCAGGTCGCTGGCCAGGGCCACGACCTTGGCGACAACCTGGCCGGTGAGGTCATGGAAGTCCTGCGCCATCATGATGTCGGTCAGGTGCCGGTCGATGCGCTCGGTGGCGCTTTCGACGTCGCCGACGAAGTTCATCACCATGCCGGTGGCCACGGCCTTCACCGGGTCGGCCACGATGGCGGCCGCGATGCGGCGCGTTTCCGAGGCGATGGTGTTGTGTTCGGCCTTGGCCTGGTCGACCGAGTTCAGCACCTTGTTGGCTGCAGCGCCGGTCTTCTCGGCGATGTAGTTCAGGCGGCTGCGCGCGTCGGGCAGGTTGTTGGCGGCGTCCTGCAGCTTGGGGATCACGCCCAGCTGGTGCAGGGTGTCGTGCAACTGGCGGGTGATGAGCCCGAGCTGCTGAAACACTTCGGGGGAGGCGGCAGCCTGCGCTTGAGCGTGGGCTTGCGCTTGGGTCTGGGCCGCAGTCTGTGACGGGTCGGCCAGTACGGCCACGTTGTCCATCTTCATGTGGATTCTCCGTTCAGGCCGTGGCGGCCAGTTTTTGCATGATCTTCTGGACCTTCTCTTCCAAGGTGGCCTTGGTGAAAGGTTTGACGATGTAGCCGGCCGCGCCGTCTTGGGCTGCGCGCACGATGTCTTCCTTGCGGGCCTCGGCGGTGACCATCAGCACGGGGATGTGCTTGAGGCTGGCCTCGGCCTTGATGGCCGACAGCAGCTCGAAGCCGTTCATGTTGGGCATGTTGATGTCGCTCACGACGAAATCGAACTTGGCGCCCTTCAGCAGCGCCAGGGCGGCCACACCGTCTTCGGCCTCCTCGGCGTTGTTGTAGCCCAGCTCTTTGAGCAGGCCACGCACGATGCGGCGCATCGTGGAGAAGTCGTCGACGATCAGAAATTTCATGTCAGGGTTGCTCATGGCAGTCCTCGCTTCAATGCACTGGGGCTGTTATCGGGCGTTTGGGTTGGATATTGAGGGCACAGTTGACGTCTCCGCCTCCGGCGCGCTCGCGGGGGCTTCGGCGGCAGCCGCCGTTTCCTCTAAGGGAGTCTTTCCGAAGAAGCGATCTTCGGCGTCGCGGTTCATCACGATGATGCTGATGCGCCGGTTGCTGGGGCTGAGCGGCTCTTCGGGCACGAAGGGCACGCTGGACGCCAGGCCCTGCACCCGAAGAACCGCCTCGGCGGGCAATCCGCCGGCAATGAGTTCGCGCCGCGAAGCGTTGGCCCGGTCGGACGACAGTTCCCAGTTGCCATAGCCAAGCCCGTCGCGGTCGCCGGAGAAGGCCTGCGCGTCGGTGTGGCCCTCGAGGGTGAGGCGGTTGGGCAGTTCGGCCAGCACCGCGCCGATCTCGCGCAGCAGCTCGCGCATGTAGGGTTTGACGACCGGGCTGCCGCTGTCGAACATCGGTCGGTTCTGGTCGTCGACGATCTGGATCCGCAGGCCGTCGGGCGTCATGTCCATCTTGATCTGGTTCTTGATCGCGCCGAACTTCGGGCTGTCGGCCAGCTTCGCTTCCATCTGCTTCTTGATCTGCTCGAGCTTGGCTGCTTCGGCGGCACGCTGCTCGGCGCGCATGGCGGCGAGGTTGATCGTGCTCTTGGTGGTGGCGATGTCGCCCTTCTTCACTTGGCCGCCAGAACGGGTGATGTCGGTGCCGCCGCCCTTGATGACATGCGAAGAATCGCCGGAGCCGCTGCCGCCGCTCAGCAGCGCCACCTTCAGCGGCGCCGAGAAGTAGTCGGCGATGCCCTTCTTGTCGCCCTCGGTGGTCGAACCGAGCAGCCACATCAGCAGGAAGAACGCCATCATGGCCGTCACGAAGTCGGCGTAAGCGATCTTCCAGGCGCCGCCGTGCGCAGCGTGACCGCCCTTCTTGACGCGCTTGATGATGATCGGCTGCAGCTTTTTCGAATCGCCGGCCATTATTTCTTGCCTTTCACATGAGCCTCAAGCTCTGCGAAATTGGGGCGCTCTGTGGAGTACAGGACCTTGCGGCCGAACTCCACGGCGACTTGCGGGGCGTAGCCCTGCATGCTCGCGAGCAGCGTGGTCTTGATGCACTGCAGTTCCTTGCCGCTCTCGTCGTTCTTCTGTTCCAGCAGGCCGGCCAGCGGCTCGGCCACGGCGTAGGCCAGCAAGATGCCGAGGAAGGTGCCGACCAGGGCCGAGCCGATCATGCCGCCGAGGATCGCGGGCGGCTGGCCCACCGAGCCCATGGTGTTCACCACGCCCAGCACGGCGGCCACGATGCCGAAGGCGGGCAGGGCACCGGCGAGCCGGGCGATGGCCGCGGCGGGCGCGTGGGCCTCGTGGTGGTGGGTGTCGATCTCGCTGTCCATCAGGCTTTCGATCTCATGGGCGTTCAGGTTGCCCGAGACCATCATGCGCAGGTAGTCGGTGATGAACTCGACCACGTGGTGGTCGCTGCCGACCGCGGAATACTTCTTGAAGACGGGTGACTCGTGCGGTGCGTCGACGTCTTTCTCGATCGACATCAGGCCTTCCTTGCGGGCCTTCTGAAGAATGTCGTACAGCAGCGCCAGCAGTTCCATGTAGCGCGCCTTGGTGTACTTGGAGCCCTTGAGCAGCCCAGGCAGTGAGCCCAGCGTGGCTTTGAGTACCTTGGGCTGGTTGTTCACCACGAAGGCGCCCAGCGCGCCGCCCAGAATGGCCATCAACTCCGTCGGCAAGGCGTGGATGATCACGGACATGTTGCCGCCGTGAAGAACGTAGGCCCCGAAGATGCACCCCAGGGCGACGCCGTAGCCGATAAGTACAAACATGGTTGTTGTGTGGTTGCGTGAAGCTCGCTGCGCAGTGACTTACCCGGTGCCACGCATGCCTCAGCCCTATATCGGCCCGAACCCCGTGCGCTTGAGCAAGTGTGTGCGTCCTGCTGCCCAATCGATCCAAGCAACAGCAGGACATTCACGGCACAAAAAAAAGCGGACCTCGAGAGGTCCGCGATAAAGCACTTTTCCGAGTGCCAGGAGGAGACTAACCAGAAACTTGTGCCATGCCATTCATATCGGCAAGGCGAGGGGCTGACTTGAGCCCCGGAATTCAATGCATCTGAATGCCACCCGAGGCCTTGCCCTTGCCGGCACGTGCCGGGGGGTTGCACAGGCCGCAGATGTAGTGCTTCGAGATCTCGTGCGGGTGGCTGACGAAGTGGCCGCCGCACTTGGAGCACTTGGTCATGGTGAGCATGCCGTTGTCGACGAACTTCACCAGGCGCCAGGCGCGGGTCACGGAGAGCAGGGCTTCCAGGTTCTGGGCCTGGGTCTGCTCCAGGTACAGCTGGTAGGCCTTGATGACGGTGTCGATCTCGTCCATCTCGGCAACCTTGTTCAGGTACTCGTGGATGTTGAGGAACAGCGACGCATGGATATTGGGTTGCCAGGTCATGAACCAGTCGGTCGAGAAAGGCAGCTGGCCCTTGCTCGGCGACTTGCCCGACACCTCTTTGTAGAGACGCAGCAGTCTTTCGTAGCTCAGATCGGTTTCAGACTCCAGCACCTGGAGGCGGGCGCCCAGGTTGATCAGCGTCACGGCGCGATCGATTTGCTTGGCTTCGGTGAGGATGCTCTTGCTACGCATGGAATCTGCTCCTGATATCTGTTGTGTGTTCTAGGGTGCGACTGAATTCAAGCGGCTTCTTGATGGCGGCCGGCCATCAGGATGCTGGCGTGCAGGCGGCTGGTCGTGTCGTTCGACGCGGCCTTGCCGTGGTTGGTCAGCAGGCCCCAGACCATGTCGTCGTCCATGCGGAAGCGGCACAGCAGGGTGTTGCCCGAAGCCACCTTCATCATCTGGGCGGGGGTCAGCAGCGCGATCATCGCGGCGCTTTCTTCGCTGATGCCGAGGCGGAACAGGGCTTGTTCGCGGTCGCTGCGGATCAGGCTCTGGGCCAGCATCAGGTAGGACAGGTTGGCTTCGCGGATTTCGGTGAGGATTTGGTCGGCGTTCATGCTGTTATTCCTTGGTTGTCTGGGTTTGTCTGCTGCGTTGGTTTGCGTCTCAACGTGAAATGGATTGTGAAGATCAGAAATGTTCCGAAACATCAGGTCAGTTCTGTCGCTTGAGTCCAGCTTCTTCCATCACCCCTGTCAGGAAACTTCCTACAGAGAAATGCGCCGTTTTTGGCACCTATTTCTGCGCTTAGGGTGGCCCTGACGCCAAAGCGGGCTTTGTGCGCACATATGGCGCTGCTGCCCGGCGTTGCATGCTGTAGGCGGGCATGAAAAAGGGCCGCAAAAGCGGCCCTTGGAGGGATTGGGAGTCGGTTTTGTAGGCGTGCGCGCGGCAGATTTCAGGCGCCGACTTGGCCCACTTCAGGCGAATCGGCACCCGGCAGGTCGTCCGGCAAGGCGAAATCGGCCCGCATCACACGCGCCGTGGTGCGTTCCCGTGGGGTGGTCTCGATCTTGGCCAGCACCACGCGCATGAAGGCGGCCTTGTCGCGCTGGCATTCGCGCAGGGCGTCGTCCAGGTAGGTGAACTGGGCCACGTGAAAGCGGTGCTCGAACCAGCCCAGGTACCAGAACCAATCGGTGTAGTAGAGCCACGACTTCTCGTTCAGGGCGCGCAGGTGCGTCGGGTCCTGCCAGGCGGTGGCGGCGTGCTCGTAGGGCACCTCGATGACGAAGTGGCCCCCCGTCTTCAGCAGCTTCAGGCAGTTGCCCATCAGCTGCGGCAGGTCGGGCACGTGCTCAAGCACGTTGTTGGCGAAGATCATCTCGGCGCTGCCCTCGGTCAGCTGCAGCGGCCCGGCGTAGGGCGTTTGCGCGAGCACCGGGAAGCTGGTGGGCTGGCCCAGGTCGAGCACCAGGTCGGGCTGGGCGCGGTCGAGCACGTCGATGTTCAGCCAGCCGGGCTTGTAGTCCTTGCCCGAGCCGAGGTTGATGCGAGTGGGTTGCCAGGCCTCGCTCGGCCGGCGCCCCTGGTGCACGCCCGCATAGCCGGCGGCGAAGGCCAGGATGTCGGCGTAGGGCTCGATCGGGTCGATCTCGGCAAAGCGCTGCATCTGCGCGCGTGCCTCGTCGTAGAACTCGGGTGTCTTGAAGTGCTTGGAGAAGAACCAGGCCAAGTTGTTGTCGTTGATCCAGAACACGTTGTCTTCGAAGGCAGCGTGCGGCTGCGTGAGTTCGGTGCGCTCGGACACGACCGGCGTACCCAGCGAGAGGCAGTGCGACACGCGGGCCTGCTCGAAGCGGCTGCTCGGATAGAAGTGGGCGTTGAACACCACCTTGGCCTGCAGGATGACGGCGTCGCGCTCGGGGCCGTACAGCGGGGCATCGAACAGGCTCACCTTGATGCCTTGCGCCTCGATGTGCTGCAGCATCTGGCGGCGGCGGTCGTTCATGCTGCCGATGAAGAGCACGTCCAGCGGGCGCTGCTCGAGCGGCAGGCTTTCCGCCGGCGTGAGGTAGGGCGCGTGCAGCAGCGGGAACACCGGCACGTCTTCGGCGTGCGTGGTGTAGGCGGGGATGTTGTCGGCGTTGTAGTCGACCACCGCCGAGCTGGCGAGCAGTGCCAGGTAGTCCTTCGACACCGCAGCGCCGCCTTCACCCAGCTGCTCCAGGTTGACGAAGACGCAGGTGTAGCGCTCGCGCAGCGCCGCCTCGAAGCCGAGGTGCGCACCGAAGATGAAGTTCACGGCGTCGTGGCGCAGGCGGTTCTTCGCCAGGCTCACGCTGGCGCCCATGCGGCGGAACTGATGGCGGAAGTAACGGGCCTGGTCAAGAAAGCCCAGCGAGTGCACGTAGCCCGCAGGCTGCACGACACACAGGTGGATTTCGGGCAGGGTGATGCTCATGCGGTTTCTCCGTGGGCGCTTTCGGTGACGCTTGCGCCAACGACGTGGTCGACCGGCAGGCCGCGCGACCAGCGGTCGGCCAGGGTCCATAACAGGTTCTCGAAGTCGCGCGTGTAGCCCACGCTGTCGAACAGCGCGGCGGTGTCGCGGGCCTGCACCAGGTGCTCGTGCACCTTGCGGCGCGCCACGGCATCGGTGGCCAGGTGCATCACGCGGGCTTCATAGTCAGGCAAGGTGCCGCAGGCGAACTCGGGCGTGCCCACGCCGTGCAGCAGGCTGGCGGCCACGCGCGAGGCGAAGGTCTCGCCGGCATAGGTGACCACCGGCACGCCGGCCCACAGCGCGTCGCTTACCGTGGTGTGGCCGTTGCAGGGCCAGGTGTCGATGAACACGTCGGACAGCGCCAGGCGGCTCATGTGCTCGCGTGCGCCGACCTTGGGTGCGAACACCAGGCGGTCGGCGGCAATGCCGCGGGCTTCGGCTTCGCGCTTCAGCTGCGCTGGCGCATGCTCGTTCCACTGCAGCAGCCACAGCACCGAGTTCGGCAATTGGTTCAGCAGCCGGCACCACACGTCGAACACCTCGGGCGAGAGCTTGAACGGCTGGTTGAAGCCGCACAGCACCAGCGCGTCTTCCGGCAGGCCGGCCATCGCGCGGGTGTAGGGGCCGGGCCGGGCGCGTTGGCGGTCGTTGGGCTGGTAGCAGCGCGGCATCAGTGCGAGCTTCTCGCTGTAGTGCGCCGCATGCGACAGCGGCGAGACGATCTCGTCGCCGATGAAGTAGTCGATGTGTTCGGCACCCGTGGTGCCTGGGAAGCCAAGGAAGCTCACCTGCACCGGCGCGGGCCGGTAGGCGAAGAGCGCGAGGCGCGTGTCACGCGTGTGGCCCTTCAGGTCGACCAGCAGATCGATCTCGTCGCGGCGCACCTGCTGAGCCACCTCGAGGTCGCTGGCTTTGGACACTTCGACGAAATGGTCGGTACCGTCCTTCAGGCGCTGGCGCATCGGGCTGTTGTCTTCCGGGCCATGTGAATAGAGCGTGATCTCGAAGCGCGAACGGTCCATCTTCTCGAACACCTCGGCCATCAGGATGGCGGTGGCGTGCTGATGGAAGTCGGCCGAGACGAAGCCCACGCGCAGGCGCGCAGGCAAGGGGCGCGGCGCGATCGGCGTGAAAGGCTTGATGCCGCGCGCCTGGAAGCGTGCGCACGAGGCCGCGGCCTTGCGCTGCTCTTCGGCGTTGTTGGTGAGGGTGACTTGTGCAAACACCGAGGCCCAGGATGCCGCGTCCGCAGGGAGCTCGGCCGCCATGCGGCGCAATGCGGCCACGTCTTCAAGCGCGTGGTCCCAGCGGCAGAGCTCGCTCTCGACGAAAGCCAACAGGCCTTGCGCTGCCAGGTTGCCCGAGCCCAGCCCGAGGATGAGCGAGGTGCGGAAGCATTCGGTGGCTTCCTGCTTCATGCCGAGCGAGTTGAACGACAGGCCCAGCCGGTAGTGCGAGAGCGCGTGGTCGATGTTGAGTGCCAGCGCCTGGAAGAGCGCGGAGATCGCTTCTTGGTGCTTGTCGGCATTGAAGAGCGCTTCACCCAGGTTCTGGTAGTACTCGGCGCTGCGCGGGCCCTGCTCGGGCTGTCGCTGCAGGTAGCTGGCGGCCTCGGCATAGCGGTGCTGCTGGTTCAGGCAATCGGCAGCGATGGTCCAGGCGATCGATTCACCCGGAGAAAGCTCGAGCACCTTCTGCGCTGAAGCCAGTGCGCCGTCGAGGTCGCCGTTCTTGCGCTGCGCGCGAGCCAGGTTCAACAGGTAGACGGTGTCGCGTGGGTTGGCTTCGCTGGCGCGGCGAAAGGCCTTTTCGGCGCGAGCCCAGTCGCCGGCGTTGGCGAGGGCCACGCCTTGTTGCCAGCTGTTCTTCCCTTCGCGCGCGAAGCGTGCCTGCGCGGCAGACGAGGAAGAAGCGGCCTTGCGTTGCTTGAGCTGCATGTGAACGGCACCCACGCAGGTGCCCGCTATTGGACGTGAGCCAAATTCTAGGAACGCACCTGTGCAGGCAAGCGCGGAAGAGGCGCTGACTACGCCGTCTGTTCAACGCATCACGCTGGGGCGCGTCACAACTTCACGCCCGGAGAGTCACAACTCGACACCGCCCCCTCGTTCACGGGCCTCAAGTTTTTGGCGGAGAGGCAGATAAAAGAACCTTCTATACCACCCTGTTCAAGTGACTCAGCAAGATTTTTTATGCGAAGTCCTCAAGTCCGAACAAGGCCGGTCCGATAACAAAAACATCGGGGATGAGCAATCAGAACCGGGGTCCGGAGTCAGCGACAAAGGTTCCGCAAGAGGTGAGGCAACGAGTCCTCGAGCGGTGTCGGAAAGCGTGAATCACGCCGGGCGCAGCAGGCCAACACACTTGTGTGAAGGCTGTTTAGGCAGATGAGTTTTGTATAGGCAGTGAGAACTGATCTGCCGAGGCAATGCCGGCGCTCGTGCCGGGTGTCATTCAACCGTTTTGGAGATTTTTAAATGAGCATGTCAGTCAATACCAACGTCACGTCTCTCAACGCACAACGCAACCTGTCGATGACCCAGTCGCAACTGTCGACATCGATGCAGCGTCTGTCATCCGGCCTTCGCGTCAACAGCGCCAAGGACGACGCCGCCGGCCTCGCGATCTCTGAGCGCATGAACGCTCAAGTCCGCGGCATGAACGTCGCTATCCGCAACGCAAACGACGGCATCTCGCTGGCGCAAACCGCTGAAGGCGCGCTCGGCAAGGTCGGTGATTCGCTGCAGCGTATGCGTGAACTCGCTGTGCAAGCACGTAACAGCACGAACAGCGGCTCCGACAAGGACTCGCTGGACAAGGAATACCAGCAACTCGCGTCTGAAATCACCCGCGTTCTGGGCGGCACGACCTTCAACGGCGCAGCCATCCTCGGCGGCAGCGCTGGTGCCAAGGACTTCCAGATCGGTGCCAACACGACCACGAACGACGTGATCACCGTGACCACGACCGACATGACGGGTGATGCCAGCATCACCGCCGTGACGACCGGTGCCGTGATCGACAGCACGACCAACACGACCTCGCTGGCTACCGTCATCGACAACATCGACGGCGCGATCAACAAGGTCAACAGCGAGCGCGCTCTGTACGGTGCCACGCAAAACCGATTCGACTCGGTGATCTCGAACCTGCAGACCTCGGTCGAGAACCAGTCCGCTGCCAAGAGCCGCATCACTGATGCTGACTTCGCTTCGGAAACGTCGAACCTGTCGCGTGCCCAGATCCTGCAGCAAGCAGGTACGGCGATGGTGGCTCAAGCCAACCAGCTGCCGCAGCAAGTCCTGTCGCTGCTGAAGTAAGTCGCCGGAAACCTCTTGGCCGCCCTCGGGCGACCAGGCGGTCTTCGACAGCTCACGACAGAAGGCCTCACCCGGTTCGCCGGGTGAGGCCTTTTCTTTTGGGCTTTCGAACTGAGCGGGTTTTTGCCTTCATTTCCCGCATTTGCCGTTCCTCACTTTTGAAAACAATGACTCCAACAAGTCCTCGAAGGGATTTGTGGTCCGGATGCACTGACGCGAGCCGTGCCCCGCTGTCCCCAACAGGCCAGCGAGCTGCAGCCAACGACGGTGATGCGTACCGGGGTTATGGAACACCAGCCCCCGGACAGGCGACTTGCCTTCTGACCTGGTGTTTCGCAATGCCGGCGCGTTTGCCGGGAGTCACTGATTCTTGAGGAGTGTCAACATGCCACAGACGATCAACACGAACATCGTTTCGCTGAATGCGCAGCGAAACCTGAACATGTCGCAGACTTCTCTTGCGACGTCGATGCAACGCCTCTCATCGGGCCTGCGCGTCAACTCCGCGAAAGACGATGCCGCTGGCCTCGCGATCGCCGAACGCATGAACGCGCAAGTGCGCGGCATGAATGTCGCGATCCGCAATGCCAACGACGGCATCTCGCTCGCGCAGACCGCTGAAGGCGCACTGTCCAAAGTGGGCGACGCGCTGCAACGGATGCGTGAACTGACGGTTCAGGCCCGCAACTCGACCAACAGCGGCAGCGACAAGGATTCCTTGAACAAGGAATTCCAGCAGCTGTCGGCTGAAATCAACCGCGTGCTGGCCGGCACCACCTTCAACGGCCAGACGATTCTGGCGTCGACGGGCACCCAGACCTTCCAGGTCGGCGCCAACACGACGGCCAACGACACCATCGCCATCAACACGGTCGACATGACTACCGATGCCTCGGTGACCGCGGTGACAGCCGCCACGACCGTGATCGACAGCACGACCGACGCCACCATCTTGGCGACCGTGATCGACAGCATCGACGGCGCACTGAACCTGATCAATGACACGCGCGCCACCTACGGTGCGAGCCAGTCCCGCTTCGACTCGGTCATCTCCAACCTGCAGCAAGCAGTGGAAAACCAGTCGGCCGCACGCAGCCGCATCATGGACGCCGACTTTGCCGCAGAAACCGCCGCGCTCAGCCGCTCGCAGATCCTGCAGCAGGCCGGCAACGCGATGGTGGCCCAGGCCAACCAGCTGCCCCAGCAAGTGCTGCAGCTGCTGAAGTGATCGGCCAGAAGTAACCAAGTGTTACTGGATTGAAGTCCGTCCTCAAGTTCAAAAAGGAACGTCCGATACAGAGATCACTCGGGGTTTTAGCCGAGGTCTCTGTGCAATGAAAGGACGATGGCGGCAGGCAGCAAGGCACTGACGCCCTCCCCAAGGGAAAGGACACGCATATGGCTTCGATCAGTTCAGCGGGCATTGGCAGCGGCCTCGACGTCGAGTCCATCATCACGAAGTTGATGTCGATTGAGAAGGCGCCGGTTGTCCAGCTCCAGACTCAGGCATCCGCCATCCAGACGAAGATTTCGGCCTTCGGGTCGTTGCAGTCTGCCGTGTCCACGTTTCGCGATGCCGCCCAGGCGCTCACCAAGAGCGACACCTGGGGCGCCACCACAGCCACCTCGGCCGATGCTGCTTCGGTCAGCGCGGTTGGCAGCAGCAGTGCGCTGGCCGGCAGCTACGCCGTCAAGGTTCAAAGCCTCGCGGCTGCGCAATCGGTTGCCAGCACCGCTTACGCCTCCAGCAGCGCCGTGGTCGGCGCCGGCGACATGACCATCGAAGTCGGCGCGTGGGACCTCACGGAGCCGGGCTTCGCCGCACGCGCCACCATCAATGCCTTGAGCATCCCGATCAGCTCGACCGACACGCTTGCCGATGTGCGAGACAAGATCAACGCCGCCGGTGGCGCCGTGCGCGCGTCCATCGTGACCGACTCGTCCGGTGCCCGCCTGGTGCTCAGCTCGTCGACCACCGGCGCCAGCAATGGCTTCCGCGTCACCGGCAGCGGTGGCGCTGCCGCCTTCACCTACGACGCGACCGACGGCTCTTCGCCGATGACGCGAACGCAGACCGCCTCCGACGCAAAGGCCTTCGTGAATGGCCTGGAGATCAACTCCGCCACCAACAACCTGAGCGATGTGATCCAGGGCCTGACGCTGAACCTGAACAAGGTCACCACCGACACGGTGCAGATCAACGTCGCGCAAGACAACACGGCGATGAAGACGTCGGTCCAGAACTTCGTCAACGCGTACAACAGCCTCGCCTCCACGCTGGCCACCCAGACCAAGTACGACGACGCGACCAAGACCGCCGGCACGCTGCAGGGCGACAGCACGGCCGTGGCCTTGCAGCGGCAGCTGCGCAGCCTGGTCGCTGCACCGTCAGGCGCCTCGTCGGTGTTCTCGTCCCTCTCGCAAGTGGGCGTCGAGCTGCAGGCCGATGGCACGCTGAAGGTCAGCGACACCAAGCTGGTCAGCGCGTTGAGCAGCAACCTGGCCGAGGTCAAGAAGCTCTTTGCCAACACCAGCCTGACCGACGACACCTCGACCAACGGCGTGGCCCAGCGCCTGCGCAGCTTCGGCGACACGGTGCTCGGCACTGACGGCATGCTGACCACGCGCAAGGCTGGCCTGAGCTCCAACCTCACGCGCAACAAGGACCAGCAGGACGCCTACACCACGCGCCTCGAGAGCACCGAAAAGCGCATCCGCGCCCAGTACACCGCGCTCGACACCAAGGTGGCGAGCCTGACCGCGCTGAACACCTACATCACGCAGCAGATCACCAACTGGAACAAGAGCAAGGACTGATGGTTGGTTCTGTTTCGCCTGAATCCCGTACGCCGCTCCTGAAGCGGCGTATTGCGTTTTCGCGCTTGCCTTGGTCGAACGCTTGATGGTCGCCCTGCAGATGGCCGAGTTGAGCCGGAATAGCGGGTCTTTCACGGTCTTCGTCGCCGTAATCGGGCCACATGAGGTGCTGGCGTGACGCTAAAGCCGACTGGGATGGTGGCCGATAACCTAAACATCAAGACCATGCAGAAAGCCTGATCTCATGTTTGCCTCCGCCGCCTTCGCCACACCGTCCAGCCGCCAGCGCCACGCCTACCAGGACGTGCAGGTCACCACGGCCGTGGACGGCGCCTCGCCCCACCAGCTCGTGACCATGCTGTTCGACGGCCTGATGGATTCCATCGCCCAGGCTCGCGGCGGCATTCGTGCCAAGAACGTCGAAGCCAAGGGCCGTGCCATCCAGCGCGCGGTTCGCATCATCGACGAAGGCCTGAAGGCCGGCTTGAACCTCACTGAAGGCGGCAACCTGGCTGCCGACCTGAACGATCTCTATGCCTACATCGCCGTGCGGCTGACCTATGCCAACCTGCACAGCGACGAAGCAGCCCTGGACGAATGCGTGCGTCTGGTCGAACCCCTGCGCAGCGCGTGGGGTGCGATGAGCCCGGCGATCAAGACGGGAGCGTCGGTTTGAAGACTACCCACACCACGCCACACCGCGCCTCGGGAGACCCCATGAACACCGCCTTGCTGCATTACTACGAAGCCATCGAACGGGCCAGCGCCGACATGCTGACGGCTGCCCGCTCGGGCGACTGGGACCAGGTCGTCAAGCTCGAAGGCGCCTGTGCGCTGCTCATCTCGCAGCTCAAGCATGCCGCCAACGCGCAGCACCTCGACACCGAAGAAGCGCAGCTCAAGTCGCGCATCATGCAGCGCATCCTGATCAACGACGCCGAGATCCGCCAGCTCGCCGAGCCGTGGCTGGAAGACCTCGACGGCATCCTTGCCGGCAAGCCCAAGTCCGTTCACTGAACGAGCCGGTGCCGCACCCACGGAGTCCTCACATGTCCCTGGACACCATGCCCATGCAGCTGGATGCGGTGGCTGCCGCCCATGGCGGGCTGGAAGAGTTTCGTATCACCTCGCAGGCCGAGCTGCTGAGCACGCTCAAGTCGCTGGTCGACGGCAACGTGCCGATCAACCTCAACGGCAGCGATGGTGCGGCGTACACCACCACGCTGTGGTCGATCGACTCCGCACGCGGCGTCATCAGCTTCAGCGCTGACGCCGACAGCAACCACGTGCAAGCCCTGGTCGAGGCCGAAGAGGCCGTGGCCGTGGCCTACCTCGACAGCATCAAGCTGCAGTTCGACGTGAGCGGCCTCGTGCTCGTGCACGGCGGCAAAACCAATGCGATGAACTGCGAGTTCCCTCGCGTGGTCTACCGCTTCCAGCGGCGCAGCGGCTTCCGCGTGCGGCCCTTGCTGCGCAACACGCCGGTGGCACGCATGCGCCACCCGATGATTCCCGACATGAACCTGAGCCTGCGCGTGCTCGACCTGAGCATCGGCGGCTGCGCGCTCTTCCTGCCCGAAGACGTGCCACCGCTGCAACCCGGCGTGGTGCTCAACGGCGTGCAGATCGAACTCGACATGGACACGCGCGTGAACGTCTCGCTGCGCCTGCAGCACGTCACCTCGCTCAACCAGGACGCGCACGGCGTGCGCCTGGGCTGCGAGATCGTCAACCCCATGGCCGACGTGCTGCGCGCCATGCAGCGCTACATCGACCAGACGCAAAAGCGGCATCGCGCACTGTCGCGCTAAGCCTTCGGCAGCCCGTCGTCGGGCAGGGGCCGCGCTCGCAGCCCCTCTGCAGCAGATCAGGCAGACTGGATCCTCGACGATTCAGTGGACACCTGTGATGACTCATTCCTCTCTTCGATCGGCCTCGCGCTTGGTCCTGACCTTGACCCTGGCGTGCTGGCTGGCCGCTTGCAGCAACGCACCGCCCGCGCCACCGATGGCGGCGCAGGCCGCGCCTGTTGCTAGTACCTGCCCTGCGGGCTTGCCCGCCGACACGCGTTGCCTGGCCGGCACCGACACCGAAGGCGCGCACTACCTGATCGCCGTACCGCCTGCATGGAGCGGCGTGCTGGTGCTCCACGCCCATGGTGGCCCCGAACTCGGCGCACCCAAGGCCGAGCGCACCGCTGAAGACCTGCAGCGCTGGGCGGTGATGGTGAAGGCCGGTTATGCGTGGGCGGGGTCCACCTACCACCAAGGCGGTGTCGCCGTGCGCTCTGCCGCCGAAGACACCGAGCGGCTGCGGCGCATCTTCGTGCAGTACGTGGCCAAGCCGCAGCTCACCATCCTGCACGGCCAGTCGTGGGGGGCGAGCGTGGCGGCCAAGGCCGCAGAGATGTACGCCGGCACCGGCCAGCCGCGGCCGGCCTACGACGCGGTGCTGCTCACCAGCGGCGTGCTCGGCGGCGGCACGCGTTCATATGACTTCCGGCTCGACCTGCGCGTGCTGTACCAGAGCCTGTGCGGCAACCACCCTGCGCCGAGCGAGGCGCAGTACCCCTTGTGGATGGGCCTGCCGCCGGGTGCCACGCTGACGCGCCCCGAACTCGCCAGACGCGTCGACGAGTGCCTGGGCCTCAAGTTGCCTGCGGTGCAACGCAGTGCCGAACAGCAAGCTCGGGTGCAGACGATCGTGAAGGTGATCCGCATCCCGGAGCGCTCGATCCTGAGCCACCTCAACTGGGGCACCTGGCACTTCCAGGACATCGTTCAGCGGCGCACGGGTGGCGCGAATCCCTTCGGCAACGTCGGTGCGCGGTATGTGGGCTCGGCCGATGATGCGGCGGTGAACGAGGGTGTGCTGCGCTATCGCGCCGACCCGGTGGCGGTGCGGCGGTTTGGTGACGACACTGACCTGACCGGGCGCATTGGCGTGCCGGTGCTCACGGTGCATGGCGTCAATGACCCGACGGCTTTTGTCGAACTTGACTCGGCGTTTCTTGAGACGATGAAGGCCGCCGGTACGTCAGAGCGGCTGGTGCAGACCTTCACTGATGACAATGAGCACAGCTACCTTAGCCACCCGGTTTATCCGACGTTGGTCGAAGCCTTGTTGAAGTGGGTGACGGAGGGGGTCAAGCCGACGGCTGAAGGGATTGCGGGGCGTTGCCCGCAGCTTGAGGCGAGGTTTGGGGCGGGGTGTCGGTTTCTCCCTGGTTATCGGCCGGCACCTCTTGCGGAGCGCGTTACGGCGCGTGAGCGGCCCTAGTGATGCCACTCCTGTCGGAATGAAGTGTTGAAGCGTGGGCGCTATTCGCGTTCGGGTCTTGTTCACTGCGTGAGGCCGAGTCGGGATGTCGTCCCGACAGCCGACCTACTTTTCTTTGCTTCGCCAAAGAAAAGTAGGCAAAAGAAAGGCGACCCGACGGTGGC
>Ga0307516_10003934_pt1 | contig 18708 bp, 16 predicted proteins | sample 19_EM_MG_FD_203310 | JGI IMG/M metagenome (GOLD analysis project Ga0307516, IMG submission 203310) | Populus trichocarpa ectomycorrhiza microbial communities from riparian zone in the Pacific Northwest, United States - 19_EM | ecosystem: Host-associated > Plants > Roots > Unclassified | place... | reverse complement strand
AGATGATGATGCCGAGCCCGCCGGTCTGGCCTGCGCGCGCGCATTCCTCGATGCCGTGGATCAGGTACGGACGGCAGGTGCAGATGTCGGAACCGAACACGTCGGAGCCGTTGCACTCGTCGTGCACACGGCAGGTGATCTTCGTTGTGTGGTCCGGCAGTTTGGAAACGTCGCCGAACAGATAGGCAGTCGTGCCGCCGATCGGCGGCAGAAAGACCTGTAGATCAGGCCGCGTCACCAATTCTGGAAACATGCCGGCGGTCTGCTCGAACAATTGTCGGCGCAGATTGTTCTCGGTGGTTGCGAACCGCTCCGCCAGGCCCGGCAAATACCAGACCGGGTCGATCGCAATCTTGACCACGGAGACGCTGCCATTCTTGTGCACGACGTTGCCGTCGCGCTTCAGCCTTCCGGCTTCGATCGCGGCCTGCAATTCGGGCAGATCGAGACGGGCGCGCGTGATGGCGATGCTCGGACGGATGTCGATGCCTTCGGCGATCTCGCTGGCGAAGTTTTCCGCGACGAGATGTCCCCACGGATCGAGTGAGACGATCTGCTGCTTATCGGTCCATTGCGGAAACGGCCCGATCGTCTCGGCGGGGTGGGTATTGGTGAGGTCTGGACGTCGGATCGGGTCGAGCGCGCCGGAGGAGACGGCGAGTGCGCGGTAGACCGAATAGGAACCGCCGTGGCTACCGATCACGTTGCGATCCTGCGGACGCGAGACCGTGCCAATCACCGGCCCGCGCTCGCGAGCGCTGGCTGCACCCCAGGTGATTGGGAAGTTGAGCTTGGCACCCGGCGCCGGGTGCGACGTAATCCGGATATGGTCAACCCGATTGGAGCGAGTCATTGCCACTAACCCTGAAACGGCGACGGCCCGCCTGAGCAGACGGGCCTGGTCACCAACGACAAATCAGCAGCGGTTGCAGCTGAGAGAGCAATATAATCAGAATTCGGCCGAATACAATGACGATTTGAATTCCGCCGCTTTAGGCCGCCTCGGCTGTTAACCTTTTCAGCATGGGCGCGGTGGCTTCGAATCGCGAAGGCTGGCCGCGCCGACCGCTTTCGCGGACCACGGCCGGAAAGTGCGGAATCGCTTTACGCCATTCGTCGCGCGCGTGACACATTCGATGAAGTGTGGTGTCGCGCGCGAGGGCTCGACCTGAAATGCGGGACTGACGTGCGTGATCCCAAGCCTCGCAGCAATTGACTTCGTGCAAACCAAAACTTTAACTACCGGCTTCGTGTGGGCCGGAACGCATTCCGCGCACTGCTTCATTATTGTACAGCGCGGCCACTAAACTACTCAGGAAGCCATCTATGCGCGTGATCAATGTCGCCGCCGCCCAGTTGGGCCCGATCCAGAGGGCCGAAAGCCGCGGGGCCGTCGTCAAGCGCATGATCGAGCTGATGGATGAAGCCAAGGCGAAGAGCGCCGATCTGATCGTCTATCCCGAACTCGCACTCACGACTTTTTTTCCGCGCTGGTACATGGAGGATCAGGTCGAGGTCGATACCTGGTTCGAACGTGAGATGCCGAACGCGGCGACGAGGCCGCTGTTCGAGCGCGCCGCGCGACATCAGATGGCGATGAGCTTTGGATACGCCGAGCTGACACCCGATGGGCACCATTTCAACACCTGCATCCTCACCGATAAATCCGCAAAGATCGTGGGGACGTACCGCAAGATTCACCTGCCGGGCCATTCGGAGTTCGAAGCCAAGCGCGCCTTCCAGCATCTGGAGAAGCGCTACTTCGAGCCCGGCGATCTCGGCTTCAAGGTCTGGCGTACGCTGGGCGGCATCTTCGGCATGGCGGTCTGCAACGATCGCCGCTGGCCGGAGACCTATCGTGTGATGGGCCTGCAAGGCGTCGAGATGGTGCTGATCGGCTACAATACGCCCTCGGTCAATGCCGAGAAGGGCGAGGAGGGCCCCGAGAAGCGGCTGTTCCACAATCGCCTGTCCGCGCAGGCCGGCGCCTACCAAAATTCGACCTGGGTCGTGTGCGTCGCCAAGGCCGGCGTCGAGGATGGTCATCCCCTGATCGGCGGCAGCCTGATCGTCGATCCGAACGGCGAGATCGTGGTCGAGGCCAGCACCGAAGAAGACGAATTGCTGGTTCACCCTTGCGATCTCGACGCCACCGCTTTCGGCAAGCAAACCATCTTCAACTTCGCCAACCATCGCCGTGTCGAGCATTACGGCCTGATCACCAGCCGCACCGGCGCGGTACCGCCCCCGGAAATCTAGACGTCCGGCAGCTCCTTCCGCGAGCTCGATCCGCGCGACCGCTATAAGTTGCTGTGTGGCGTCGTCGTGCCCAGACCGATCGCACTGATCATGACGCTCGACGAGAACGGCAAGGTCAACGCGGCGCCGTTCAGCTTCTTCAACGCCTTCTCCGAGGACCCGCCGCTCGTAGTCCTCGGCCTGCAACACAAGGCCGATCACAGTCCAAAAGACACCACGCGCAACATCCACCGTAACGGACAGTTCGTCGTGCATATGGTGGACGAGGTGCTGCGCCTCCACGCCCGCGACGGATTGATCGACCAGGCCAGGATGCATGTCAATTTCGATGTTTATCACCCGATCGGGCGATTGTTTGGCAATCTCTATGCCGCCCAGCGCGATACCTTCGAACTGGCACGCGAGAGCCTTGCGCAGTGGCTTGCACGCAAGGGCGCGTCAGACGAAAGTCAGTGATGAGCGAACTGCACCGTGCCCAGCGCCATGGTCACGGCGGCCTGCGTCGGGTCGATGACGGGAATCCCGAGTGCCTGTTCCAGCGGCCTGCGATGACGCGCCATCCCGGCGCAGCCCATCACGATAGCGCCGGCACCATCTTCGTCCTTGAGCGCACGCCCGACCTCGATCATCTTCGCCAGCGTTCCTTCGCCGGATGCGGTTTCCGCCACGCTCATGTTGAGCGGTCGCTCCCGGGTCAGACGATCCATCAACCCCATCTGCCTGAGATAGCGGACATGGCGGCGGATCGAGCGCTGCGCGATCGCAATGACACCAAAGGAGTCAGCGCGCGCGAGCGCGGTCAGCACACCGCATTCGGCGATGCCGAACACGGGCCGGTCCGTTGCCTCGCGGCAGACATGCAGGCCCGGGTCGCTGTAGCAGGCAATTACGAAGGCAGCCGATTGGTTGTCGCCTTCGACGAGACGACGCAATGGCATCACCACGCTGTCGGCGTCGGCCTGGCTCTCGATCCCGTAGGGACCTTCAGCCAGCGTCTCGCAGACGATCTCCGGCCCGCCCTCAAAGCCAAGCGGCTTCAAGGCTTGCTCCAGCCCTTGGGTCACAAGGTTGTTGGAGTTGGGGTTGATGACGAGAATGCGGGGCCGGGGCATCGTGTTTTCCTGCGGAATGATGCGTTGTGGTATGACAGGGGCAACTGGACACAAAATCGCGAAAACAACCCCATGCAAAGTAGGATGGAGCCGCTCGGGAAGCAATGACCATGCCATCCCGTGATGCATGGTCCACTGTCTGTTCCGAGGCCGCAAGAGAGTGTGGCGGCACGATCTGTGCTTGATTGCAGCGAACGCAGCACGCGCAATTCAACACCGGGATTCAAGATTTGAGGAGTTTGCCATGACCGAGCCCGCCTACGACCTGCTCATTCGCGGCGGAAGGGTCGCGACCGCGAGCGACGTGTTCGAGGCCGATGTCGCGATTTCCGGTGAGACCATCGTCGCCATCGGCCGTGGGCTGCCAGGCGCCCGGCGCGAGATCGACGCGCGGGGCAAACTGGTGCTGCCGGGAGGCGTCGACAGCCACGCCCATATCGAACAGCTCTCGGCCGCAGGCATCGTGAACGCCGATACGTTCGAGAGCGCGACCGTCTCGGCAGCCTTCGGCGGCACCACCAGCGTGATCTCGTTTGCGGCCCAGCATGTCGGTATGAAGCTGTCGCAGGTGCTGGAGGAGTATCATGCGCTCGCGAAAAGGGGCGCCGTGATCGACTATGCCTTCCACATGATCATCGCCGATCCGACCAAGGAAACGCTTGAGAAGGACCTGCCTGCGCTGATCAAACAAGGCCATGGCTCAATCAAGATATTCATGACCTATGATCTCCTGAAGATCGACGACGAGCCGCTGCTCGACATTCTGCTTGCCGCGCGGGACGGTGGTGCAATGCTCTGCGCCCATGCGGAGAACCACGGGATTATCTCCTGGATGGTGAAGCGGCTGCTCGCCCGGGGTTATACCCATCCGAAATATCACGCCATCAGCCATGCCCGGTTCTCGGAAGCGGAGGCCTTCAACCGGCTGATCGGCATGGCCGCGCTGATCGATCAGCCGATCATGATCTTCCACGTGTCGACGGCGGAAGGCGCGAAGGTGATCCGCGACGCGCGCGGGCAGGGCCTGAAGGTGTTCGCGGAGACCTGTCCGCAATATCTTTTCCTCACCGCTGATGATCTCGATAAGCCCGGTGTCGACGGCGCCAAATGGATGTGTAGCCCGCCGCCACGCCGGGCGTCCGACCAGGAGGCGCTGTGGCAGGCGCTTGCGCTCGGCGATCTCCAGACGATTTCGTCCGACCACGCGCCCTATCGTTTTGACGAGACCGGCAAATTGCGCGCCGGTCCCAATCCGAATTTCAAGCAAATAGCGAACGGCCTGCCGGGCCTGGAGGTGCGTTTGCCGCTGCTGTTCGACGCCATGGTTTCCAAAGGCCGGCTCGGCATCGAAAAATTCGTCGAGCTGACCGCAACCGCACCGGCCAAGATCTACAATCTGCATCCGCGCAAGGGCTCGATCGCGGTCGGAGCAGACGCGGATATCGCGATCTGGGATCCGCAGCGGGAGGTCACGCTGAGCGACGCTGCCATGCACGACCTCGCCGGCTACACGCCATTCGCAGGGCGCAAGCTGCGTGGTTGGCCGACGAGCGTGCTCTCCCGCGGGCGCGTCATCGTGGACGATGGTAAGCGTTCGGTCGAAGCAGGCTCCGGCCGCTTCCTGGCCCGCACGGGAGGCGAGGCGGCGAAGCCGACTGGGCGGCTGGTGTCAGACATGGACCCGGAACAGAATTTTGGGGCGCGCCTTTTGTGACTTGTCCGCCGCGATGTGTTCGGATTGAGCGACGAGAATCCTTGTTTTCGGCGGCACCGGTTTTGCACCATCGTGCTGCAAAATGGCCGGATCGTCGAACAGGGCGAAAGCCGGGCGATGTTCGCCAATCCGCAAACCGGCTATACACATGAACTAGTCGAAGCCGTGCCGCATATCGAGACTGCGATGGCTGTGGCCGGTTGATGCCATCAGGTTTTTCCGACATCGTGTTCTCGGTTCATCGTCAGACATCCGGAACGCTTAGGAGGCCGCCATGCCGTCAGTCGATCTCAATTCCGATCTTGGCGAAGGTTTTGGCACTTATCGCTGCGGTGACGATGACGCCATGCTCGCAATCGTCACTTCCGCGAACGTGGCCTGCGGGCTTCACGCCGGCGATCCCGAGGTGATGGCGCGGACGTTTGCCACAGCCCGCAAGTGCGGCGTCGCGGTTGGTGCCCATCCCGGTTTCCCCGATATCTGGGGTTTCGGCCGCCGCCGCCTGCCGTTCTCGAATGGGGAGATCGAGCGGCTCGTCGCCTATCAGATCGGCGCTGCCACCGCGCTCGCGGCTTACGCCGGCCATCGCATTACCTATGTGAAGACCCACGGCGCGCTTGGCAACATCGCCTGCGAGGAGCGTGACGTCGCTGATGCCGTGGCGCGGGCGATACGTGCGGTCGATCCTGGCCTTTCGGTGCTGGCGATCGCGTTGACGGAGATGGCTGCCGCCGGTGAAGCCGCCGGGCTCGAAATCCATCAGGAGATTTATGCCGATCGCGGCTATACCGACACCGGGCAACTGATTCCGCGCGGCCAGCCCGGCGCGATGATCGAAGGTGCGGAAGAAGCCGCCGACCGCGTGCTGGCGATGGTGCAGGCGGGGGCGGTGATTACGGCCAGCGGCAAGCATCTGCCGACACCGATCCGTTCGATCTGCGTCCACGGCGATTCCGACCATGCGGTCGCAACCGCCGGCCGTGTCCGCCAGCGATTGGAGCAGGCCGGTATCGTCTTGAAGCCGTTCAAGCCGATCGTGGCATGACCCTGTCGAGTGATCCCGTTCCCACGTTGTCCGAACCGCGCTTCCTCGATGCGGGAGAGGCCGCTCTCGTCGTTCAGTTCGGCGAGACGGTCGATCCCGCGATCAACGACAGGGTGCTTGCGCTCGACGCGGTTCTACGTGCCGATCCTCCGGCAGGAACGCGCGAGTTCGTGCCCACCTATCGCTCGCTGATGATCCACTACGATCGATCCTGCGCATCCTGTCAGCCGGGCCGGGTGTTACGCTCCAGGATGCCGGCCGTCATGGCTATCTGCGCTTTGGCGTCACCGCCGCAGGGCCGATGGACCAGCTGGCGTACGCCGCGGCCAATCTTGCCGTCGGCAATCCAGCAGGCGCGACCGCGCTGGAAGTTTCCGTCGGCGGCATCGAAGTGACCGCCGACGCCGCGCCGCTCCATGTTGCCGTGGTCGGCGGTGAATTTGCGGTCAGTCTCGACGGCAGGCCGCTGCCGCCTGCCGTGGTGCTCAAGCTAGATGAAGGTGCGGTGCTGAAAATTCGCGCTGGGGCTGAGGGTTCGTGGTGCTATCTGGCGATCGCAGGTCAACTCAGTGTGCCAAAAGTGCTCGGCTCGCACGCCACCCACACCCGCACTGGATTCGGCGGCGTGAACGGCCGCGCGATCGCCGCTGGCGATCGCCTTGGAATCGAACGATCCAGATCGTCGGCGCCCTCAGCGTGCGCCATCGTGGCGCCCTGGCTCGACCGCCCGTTCAGTACCATCCGTGTGGTGCTTGGTCCTCAGCACGACTACTTCGCCGACGACCAGATCGCCGCCTTTCTGGCCGGCCCATGGACCGTCTCCGCCAAGGGCGACCGCATGGCATGTTTTCTCGACGGACCGCGACTGACGCATGCGGGCGGCTACAACATCGTTTCCGACGGGATCGCCATCGGCGCGATCCAGGTGCCGGGAGACGGCCGCCCGATCGTACTGATGGCCGATCGTCAATCGACCGGCGGCTATCCGAAGATAGCCACCGTCATTGGCCCTGACCTTAGCCGGTTGGCTCAGGCACGGCCGGGAACCACCTTCAAATTCGAGGCGGTGTCGATCGGGCAGGCGGTGGTGGCCCGTCGTGAAGAGGCGGCCTTGCTGGCGCGGAACATTGTCGTCGAACCCCTGGTGCGCACCCACCTCAGTTCCGAATTTCTGCTCGGCCTCAATCTGATCGATGGTGTCGTTGGTTTCGATGGCTAGACGCCCTCGACGCGCAATGGGCGGTCGATCGCAGGGCCCGGACACAAAATCGCGAAAACAACCCCATGCAAAGTAGAATATCTAAGGCTTGGGGCCATCCTGGCCCAGAAGACGGCTCGTCTCCCGGACCTCATTCAGGAACGCCTTGGCCAGGCGCGTTAAGGGTTCCGCTTCCGACCACAGCATGTAGGCCACGGCCACGGTCTTCGGCGCGAAGGGCCGGACGATCAGGTCATGGCTGCCGCCCTGGCACGGCGAAAACGGATCGACCACGGCTACGCCCACGCCGGCGGCCGCAAGCACGCAGGCCGTATTACAGTATCGCACCTCAACGGTCGGCTGGAACGGTGCGCCGGCTTGCGCAAAACTCTCGCGTACGGCTTCGCCCAATCGTGTTCCGCGCTCGAGCCCAATGAAGGGCAAGCCGACGAGGTCGGCAGCTGTAATCACCGGCCGTTCGGCCAGCGGATGCTTCGGCGGCAGGACGCAGACCATTTCACCGGTATGCACCACTTCATGCGCAATACCCGGATGATGCGACAGGCCGAGCGCGAAGCCGAGTTCGGCAACCCGGCTCGTGACCCCTTCGATGATTCCTTCGTAGCGCCGTACGTCGAAGAAGACGCGTGTCTGCTGGCGGCGGCGCAGGAAGTTCGACAATGCGGGTGGAATGATGCTGTAGGCCAGCGGCGGCGTCGCCACGATCGAAAGATGCCCGGTGCGATTCTCTCGCAAATCGCGTACGCGGTTTTCGAGTTTGGCGTGCAACGCGAAGATCGCGTCGCTCTCCTTGTACAGCGCCATCGCCTCGGTGGTCGGGAACAGCCGGTTGTTGACGCGCTCGAACAAGGCAAAACCCGCCTGCGTCTCCATCGCCTTCAGCGCGTTGCTGATCGCCGGCTGCGACAGCGCCAGTTCGTCCGCCGCCGCGACCGTGGTGCGGTGGCGGATGACGGCGCGCAGGATCTCCAATTGGCGCAGGTTCATATAACTACCAGTTATTGTCTTAGGTAAAATATCATAGCACGAATGATTGCAATTGGCGCGGCGTTTGCTCGTAATTGGCTGCGCATCGGGGCGCCGTCGGAGCGGGTTCATCCGCCTCTGGAGTGAGCAATCCGCACAGATTGGAGGCAATGTTGGTCCGAGTTATCCGTGCCGCCGCCGCCCAGATGGGGCCGACGCAAAAAGCTGATACGCGCGGGCACACGCTGGCCCGGATGCTGGAACTGCTGGAGGCGGCGGCCGCGCGTGGCGCAACCCTGGCGGTTTTCCCCGAACTGGCGTTTACGACCTTTTTCCCGCGCTGGCTGCTCGAGGGCGAGGCGCTCGACCACTACTTCGAGCGCGGCATGCCGAATCCGGCCGTGCAGGCGCTGTTCGATCGCGCCCGGGCGCTTCGGGTCGGCTTCTATGTCGGTTACGCCGAACTGACACCGGCTGGCCAATGCTTCAACTGTTCCGTTCTGGTCGATAGCGACGGCGAAATACTCGGCCGCTATCGCAAGGTGCATTTGCCGGGCTCGGTCGAGCCGCGCGCTGACGCGCGCTACCAGCAGCTCGAAAAGCGCTATTTCGAATATGGTGATCTCGGATTTCCTGCCTTTCGGGCCGGACCGGACTGGCGCCATGCGATCATGGGCATGATGATCTGCAACGATCGCCGCTGGCCGGAGGCCTGGCGCGTGCTGGGCTTGCAGGGAGTCGAACTGGTGTGCGTCGGCTACAATTCCGCGGCTTACGATCCGAACGGCGGCGCCTCCGAAGATGAGGCGCTGCGCACTTTCCATTCCAAGCTCGTGGTTCAAGCCAACGCCTACATGAATGCCACCTGGGCGATCGCGGTCGCCAAGGCGGGGAATGAGGACGGCTCCGGGCTGATCGGTGGCTCCTGCATCGTGGACCCCAACGGCCGGATCGTCGCGGAAGCAGAGACGCAGGCGGACGAGATCATCGTTGCTGACATCGACCTCGATCTCTGCCGCCAGGGCAAGGACAAGATGTTCAATTTCGCCGCGCATCGGCGGCCGGAACAATACACCGCCATCACGGCGCGCGCGGGTGTCGTCGAACCGGCCGTTCTCGATGCGATTTGACCTGACGCAGCATTATCGAAGGAGCTGATATGACACGCCTCTGGTTCTCCGCTGGTTTCGCCGCGGTCGTCGCCTTTACAAGCGCCCAGGCCGCTGAATTGCCGGAGGCGATCAAACAGGCGGGCGCTTTGCGGCTGACGGTCAATTCGACCTACGCCCCGATGGAGTATCGCGATCCCGCGACCAACGAACTCGTCGGCCTCGACATCGATCTCGCGAACGAGATTGCGAAGCGACTCGGCGTCAAGATCGTCTGGAGTGAAACGCCGTTCGCCGAACTGATCCCCTCATTGCAGACCAAGCGCGCCGATTTCATCATCAGCGGCATTTCGGACCGCAGCTCACGGCGCGAGACCGCCGATTTCGTCGACTATTTGACCACCGGTCCGCAGTTCTTCGTTCTGGCTGACAGTGCGGCGAAGGCCGCCGTCGATCTCTGCGGCAAGAAGGTCGGGACGACGCGCAGCACCAGCTTCCCGGTCGAGATCGAGAAGTGGAGCAAGCAAAATTGCGAAGCGGGCGGCAAGCCGGCGATACAATACGTTCCGGGCGAGAACAGCATCGACGTCCGCAACCAACTCAAGCAAGCCCGTATCGACGCCGCGGTGCAGGGCAGTGAGACACTGCCTTACGCCCAGAGCCAGGAGGCGGGCAAATATCGCGTCGTCGGTGAGCCGTTCTCCACCGGCTATCAGGGCATCATGTTCCGCAAGGACGACGCCGCGCTGCGGGAAGTGGTGACGCAACACCTCACGGCGATGATCGCTGATGGCTCGTACAAGGCCATTCTCGACAAATTCGGGCTAGGTGCCAACGCGGTCGCCCAGCCCTTGATGAATGCGGCCACCCAATGAGAACAGCGGACACGCTTGCAGGAGGCTTCTCCGATATATCCGACATGACGGTTGCGCGGCAGGTCCATTGGCAGCGATGGCTCGCCGCGGCAGCGATTGTCGTTGTATTGGCGGTGATCGGCCGGGCCTTCGTCAACGGCCAGATCGAGTGGACCTATGTGGGCCGCTTCCTGACCGTAAAGGTGATCCTCGAGGGCATCGTCAACACCATGGTGATGGCGATACTCGCCATGGCGCTCGGCATCGTTTTGGGGGTGGTCGCGGCAATCATGCGGCTGTCGCCCAATCCGGTGCTGAAGTCGGTCGCAGCCGGTTACACGTGGCTGTTCCGCGGTACGCCGCTGATCCTGCAATTGCTGCTGTGGTTCAACCTCGCGCTGGTGTTTCCGACCATCGGCATCCCGGGCCTGTGGTCGGCCCGGGCGGTCGATGTCATGACGCCGTTTCTGTCCGCGCTGCTCGGGCTCGGTATCAACCAGGGCGCCTATACGTCGGAAGTGATGCGGGCCGGCATGCTGTCGGTCGATATCGGGCAGTATGAGGCCGCGCAGGCAATTGGCATGGGACGGCTGCGCGCGCTGCGCCGGATCATCCTGCCGCAGGCGATGCGGGTGGTGATCCCGCCGCTCGGCAACGAGTTCATTGGCATGGTGAAGGCGACGTCGCTCGCAAGCGTCATTCAGTATCCGGAATTGCTGCACAACGCCGAGAATATCTATTACGCGAATTCACGCGTGATCGAACTCTTGATCGTCGCCGGCCTCTGGTATTTGCTGGTCGTGTCGATCCTGACGCCGTTGCAGATGCTGCTCGAACGACGCTTCGCGCGTGGAACGTTGCAGATCAGCCGATGACCCAGCCCCTCGTCGCCATCCGCTTGGTCAGCAAGAATTTCGGGGAGTTTCAAGCTCTCAAGCAGGTGTCGCTGGACGTCCGGGCAGGCGAGGTGCTTTGCCTGATCGGCGCGTCGGGTTCGGGCAAGACGACGCTGCTGCGGTGTATCAATCAGCTGACCTCCGTCGACAGCGGCGGCATCTGGCTGGATGGCGAGTTGCTGGGTGTTCGCGAAGAGGGCGGGCGGTTGCATCGGCTCACCGAGCGGCAGATTGCGCGCCAGCGTCTGAAGACCGGCATGGTGTTTCAGCGTTTCAACCTGTTCCCGCACATGACGGCGCTCGAAAACATCACCGAAGGTCCGGTGCAGGTGCAGGGCCGCAAGGCGGCGGAGGCGCGGGCGGAGGCGGTGGAGCTTCTGGGCCGCGTTGGGCTTGCGGCAAAAGCCGATGCCTATCCCGCACAACTTTCGGGCGGCCAGCAGCAGCGGGTGGCCATCGCCCGTGCGCTCGCCATGAAGCCGATGCTGATGCTGTTCGATGAACCGACCAGTGCGCTCGAACCCGAACTGGTCGGCGAGGTGCTCGCGGTCATGAAGGAGCTTGCGCGCAGCGGCATGACGATGATGGTGGTGACCCACGAACTCGGCTTTGCGCGCGAGGTGGCCGATACCGTCGTTTATATGGACCATGGCGTCATCGTGGAATCCGGCCCCGCGGCCGGAGTCCTCAGTGCGCCCCGTGAAGTACGTACGCAATCTTTTCTCGCAGCGGTGATCTGATAAGGCGATTTTCATGATGAAATGTATTCTTGCGACCGTGATGTTCGGTGTGATCGCCGGGTCGGCGATGGCGGTCGAACTGCCTCCCGAAATCGCTAAGCAAGGCAGCCTCAAGGTTGCCATTGTGCCGAACTATCCGCCGATGGAATTCCGCGATCCCGCGACCAGCACGCTGACCGGCTTCGATGTCGAGCTTGGCGAGGCGCTCGGCCGCAAGCTCGGCATCAAGATCGTCTGGCAGGAAACCAGTTTCGACCAGATGATGCCCGCGATCGCGACGGGGAGGGTGGACGCGATCCTGTCCGGCATCACGGATATGGCGAGCCGGCAGGACACCGCGACCTTTGTCGACTATCTGCGCAGCGGGCCGCGCTTCTTCGCGCAGCAATCGCGCGCGGCGGAGTTCAAGGAGCCGGCGGCGCTGTGCGGGAAAAACGTCGGTGCCAGCCGCCGCACGTCCTTTCCGAAGAACATCGCCGAGTGGAGCGATGCGCATTGCGCCGGCAATCCAGTCAAATTCGTCGGTACGGAGGGTTCGGCCGATGCTCGGACCCAGCTTAAGCAGGGACGGCTCGACGCAGCCGTCCAGGGCGGCGAGACGCTTCCCTACATCATGGACCTCGAACCGGGCGCCTATGTCCCGATTGGCGACGCTTTCGCCGTCCAGTTCACCGGGCTTGCGCTCGGCGTGAAGGAGAAGGTGCTTCAGCAGGCGGTGGTAGAGGCGCTAGGACGCGTTGATCGCGGACGGCTCCTATCGCGCGCTGCTGACGAAATGGAAATTGACCGACTACGGCGTAGAAAAGGCGACGATCAATGCTGGACAGTAAAGCACTTGCGAGCATCCCCCTGATTCCGGCGAACACCGCGCCGCCGGCTCCGGAATATCCCTGGCCCAAACCCTATACCTCGGCGATGTTCCTGTCGTTCGACGTCGACGCCGAGAGCGCCTGGACCAGCAAGGATGCGTTGCACGCGGAGCGGCTGATCACCATGAGCTATGGCGGTTACGAGGCGCGCGTCGGCACGCCAAAGCTGCTGGAATTGCTCGATCAACTCGATCTGAAGGCGACGTTCTTCGTCACCGGCTGGTCGGTCGATGCGCATCCGGCGATGGCGGAGTCAATCCTGAAGGCCGGCCACGAGATCGGCCATCACGGCTATCACCACCTGCTGCCGGATCCGGGCGACCCCTGGATCGAGGAGGAGCTGGAGCGGGGTTTTGAGGCGCTGAAGCGCCGCCTCGGTGTCAGGCCGATCGGCTATCGCGCGCCTTATGGTGAGTTCACCGAACAGCTGCGGGTGGCGCTGGTGCGTCACGGCATCGTCTACACTTCGTCATTCCGGGACGATGTGCGGCCTTATCGCCATCGCCTGGCAGACGGCAAGCCCGGAACGATCGAGCTTCCGGTGACCGCAAGCTATGACGACTGGATGCACGGGCTGTCCGCCCGGTTCAGCCCGCGATCGATCTTTCCGAAGGAGCATGTGCTCTCGATCTGGAAGGACGAACTCGACGAGGTCAGGGATTGGGGCGCGATGGTCACGACCGTGCTGCATCCGCAATGCAGCGGTCGTCCGATGCGACTTCGTCTGCTGCGGGAATTTCTCACCTACGCCAAATCCTGCCCCGATCTGTGGATTACAACGGGCGAGGCGATCGCGGCGAATTACAGCAAGCACGAAGCGGCCGCTCGCTGAGAGCCGCACTGATCGAATATTCCGGGAGCCCTTGATGCTCGTTTCCCGTCGCTCACTGTTGCGGGCCGCCGCCGCAGCGCCGGTATTGTCGCTGCCGGGAATCGTGCGGGCGCAGTCGCAGACGACGCTGCGCTTCATTCCCGTGATCGACCTGACCTTCGTCGATCCGATCTACTCCACGGCGCAGGTCTCGCGAAACCATGGTTTCATGGTGTACGACACCCTCTACGGCATGAATTCAGCGCTCGAGATCTCGCCCCAGATGCTGTCCGGGCATGTCGTCTCCGGCGACGGGCGGCAATGGGATCTCAGCTTGCGCGACGGCCTGCTCTGGCATGACGGCGAGCGCGTGCTGGCACGCGATTGCACAGCCAGCATCCGGCGATGGGCGGCCCGCGACGGGTTCGGCGCCGAACTGATGGCGGCGACCGACGAATTGTCGGCGCCGGACGACCGCACGATCCGTTTCCGGTTGAACAAGCCTTTCCCGCTGTTATCAGCGGCGCTCGGCAAAGCCGCGATCGCAGCACCCTTCATGATGCCGGAGCGGTTGGCGAACCAGGATCCGTTCAAGCCGCTGACCGAAGTCATCGGCAGCGGTCCTTTCCGATTCGTGGCGGATGAGCGCTTGCAGGGCGCGCGCAACGTCTACGCCCGCTTCGACCGCTATCGGCCCCGTGAGGACGGCAAGGCGGATTGGACCGCCGGTCCCAAGATCGTCCACTACGACCGCGTGGTCTGGACGACAATGCCGGATGCGGCGACAGGCGTTGCCGCACTACAAACGCACGAGCAGGATTGGCAGGAAACGACGCCTCACGACCTGCTGCCGGTCTTGAAGCGTGCCGGCGGCATCACCGCGCGAATTCTCGACCCGCGCGGCTACACCTGCATGATGCGCGTCAACCATCTTCAGCCGCCGTTCGACAATCCAGCCATCCGCCGGGCGCTGTTGGGTGCGATCGATCAGTCTGCCTTCATGACCGCGGTGGCGGGCGACGATCCCGCCTATCAGTCCTCGCCGATCGGCTTCTTTGCGCCGGGTACGCCGCTGGCGAGCGATGTCGGACTCAATGTATTCCGCGGACCGCGCGACATGGCGAAGGTCAAGGCCGACCTCAAAGCCGCCGGTTACAATGGCGAGAAAGTGGTGCTGCTGGTTCCCACCAACTCGCTGGCCCAAAAACCTCTCGGCGACGTCGCCGCCGACATGTTGCAGCAAGCCGGCATGAACGTCGAATATGCGGGGATGGATTTCGGCCTGGTATTGCAGCGTCAATTAAAAAAGGAGCCGATCGCCCAGGGCGGCTGGAGCGCCGGCGTCGGCAACTGGCAAGGCATCGATTGGCTCAACCCGGCCGGCAACACCAATCTTCGCGGCGATGGCAAGGCTGCCGGCTGGTACAAGAGCGAGAAGATGGGAGCGTTGCGAAGCCAGTGGCTTGCTGCCGCCAGCCTTGCCGAGCAACAGCGTATCTGCGGCGAGATCCAGGCGTTGTCGTTCGAGGAAATTCCCTATTTCCCGATTGGCCAGTATAAGCAACCGACCGGCTACCGTTCTGGTATCACCGGCATCCTCGACGGCACGGCCGTGTTCTGGAATGTGAAACCGGCATGAGCACGATCGCAATCTTCGGCAGCTATGTGTTGTCGCGCAAGGACGGGGCACAGGAAGTGCTGCGCGATCATTGGGTGTTGCTGGAGGGCAGGCGGATCGCCGCCGTCACGCGCGACCGGCCGTCCGCCGGCGAAGTGTTCGACCGGCCGGGCCGTTTTGTGCTGCCGGGTCTTCTGAACCTGCACAACCACTGCTTCAGCGAAGCCGTCGCGCGGACGCATACGGAGGACGGCAATGGCCGCCGCAACAACCAGAGTATCGTCTATACGGTGCTGCTGCCGCTGACCAAGCGCGGGGCCGACCTGCTGTCGCCGCCGGAGCGGCTCGCCATTGCGCGGCTCGGCATCCTGCAACTGCTGAAGGGCGGCGCCACCACCGTGATGGAGCCGTTCCGCAACACCATACCGGAGATGTTCGACGCCGCCGAGGAGATGGGCATCCGCTTTTATGGCGCGCCCTATCTGTTCTCGACGTCGGATGCCGAGGCGGGTCCGGACGGCGTGGTGCGCTATGCCGGCGACGACGGCCAGGCCGATATGGATACCTGGAACGCGTTGTACCAGCGCTGGAACGGACGCGGCGATGGCCGGATTGGCCTCGCAATGAGCCCGCACGCGACCGACACCTGTGGTCCGGACCTGCTGCGGGCGTGTGCGGTTCGCGCGCGCGAGCTCGACGTTCCGATCACGACTCATCTTGCGCAGAGCCAGGCCGAAGTCGCCACCATCGGCAGCCGCCACGGCGGCCGCACGCCGGCCGAATATCTCGACTGGCTCGGCCTGCTCGCGCCGGATCTGTTGGCTGCGCATTGCATCGCGAGCACCGATGGCGATTTGAAGCTGATGGCGGCGAGGGGGGCCACGGTGCTGAATTGCCCGCGGGTATTTGCGCGCGCAGGTGTCGCCGCGGCATTCAGCCGATTTGCGGGGCATGGGGTTCGGACCGTGGTCGGAACCGATGGTTACAACATGGACCTGCTCGGCGAGCTCAACGCCGCCTCGATGATCTCGAAGATCGCCTCCGGCCGCGCGGACGTAGCAAACGCACCTGATCTGATCGAGTCGGTCACCGCCACCGCCGCAGCGCTCATCAAGCGGCCAGACCTCGGCACGATCGCGCCGGGCGCAACCGCCGACCTCACCGTCGTCGACCTGACCCACCCCCATTTGCAGCCGCTGTTCGATCCGCGGCGTGGTTTGATCGCGCTTGGCAATCGCGCCAATATCGACCAGGTCATCGTTGACGGGCGTGTACTCATCGATGCCGGCCGCTACATTCACGGCGACGAGACCGCGATGACGTCGGCCGCAACCGCGGCGATCGGCAAAATCTGGGATTTGCCAGAAGCCCAGGCCGCTTTCAATGGCTGACGGCGCGTCGATACACCTGCTACGGTGAATCGGCGGGGCGTGCTCCCGCAGTTTCCTTCACTGCGAGATTCGGAGAATGCGATGCCTTTCGATTTGATCCTGCGCGGCGGCCGGGTGATTGATCCCTCCCAGAAGCTCGACGCGGTGACGGATGTCGGCTTTGCCGCCGGCAAGGTGGTCGCGGTCGGAAGCGAACTCAAGGCCGATCCCGGCACCGACGTGCGCGACGTGTCGGGTTACATCGTCACCCCGGGCCTGATCGATCTGCACACGCACGTTTACTGGGGCGGCACTTCGCTCGGCATCGACGCCGAGGAGTTTTGCCGTACCTCCGGCGTTACCACGGCGGTCGATACCGGCAGCGCCGGCCCCGGCAATTTCCTGGGCTTCCGCAAGCACGTGATCGAGCCCAGCCAGGTCCGCATTCTGGCTTATCTGCATGTCTCGCACGCCGGCATCTACGGCTTCTCGCATCGGATCATGGTCGGCGAGAGTGAGGAGATCCGACTGATGAATCCGATCGACGCCGTTGCGGTGGCGAACCAGAATCGCGATCTCATCGTCGGTATCAAGGTCCGGGTTGGCCTCCACGCATCGGGCATGTCGGGGATCGTGCCGCTCGACATCGCGCTTGAGGTCGCCGAAGAGGTCGGCATGCCGCTGATGGCGCATATCGACCATCCGCCGCCGAGCTACGAGGAGGTGCTCGCTCGCCTGCGCCCCGGCGACGTTCTTACCCACGCGTTCCGGCCGTTTCCCAATACGGCTGCCACCGCCCAGGGCACGGTAAAAAGAGCGGTGCTGGAGGCGCGCGAACGCGGTGTGTTGTTCGATATCGGCCATGGCAAAGGCTCTTTCGCCTTCAAGACGGCGCGGGCGATGCTCGCCAACGGCTTCTATCCCGACACCATCTCCTCGGACGTCCATCTGCTTTGCATCGACGGCCCGGCCTTCGACCAGGTGACGACGATGTCAAAATTCCTCTGCATGGGCATGCCGCTCTCCGATGTGATTGCGGCTTCGACGGTCAATGCGGCGATGGCGCTGCGGCGTCCCGAACTCGGCAGCCTTAAGCCGGGCAGCGTCGGAGACGCCACCCTGATCTCGATTCCGCAAGGCCAGTTTGACTATGTCGACGTGGTAGGCGAGCATTTGATCGGCGACCGAAAGATCGTGTCCGAAGGCGTCGTGATTGGCGGCCGTTGGTGGCACCCGAAGGAATCGCCGAAATTCAGGCAGATCGCGGGATAAGCGCTCCGTGAATCGATCTAAGCGCTCGACAATGTGTTCGCCCGAAAATACCTTCTGCTTAGTGGCCGGCCGGCTCCTGGCAGCGGAACGAGCCGGTCGCACTGGCATACCACTTGCAAGCAAAAGGGAACTGATTGCTATCGATCTGACCGGCCCGCTTCACTACGCCTAGCGCCGAACCCGTCGGCCAATGAATTGGGCGGAATCATCATCAAAACTCGAGACTGGGAGAGCTCTATGGATCGCAGGACAGTGTTGAAGGGATTGGCCGGGGTGGGCAGCCTGGCCGCGACGGGCGGCCTTTCGATGCCGGCCCTTTCCCAGGGCGCTGCGGCGCGCACTTTGCGCTTTGTGCCCCAGGCCAATCTTGCGAATTTCGATCCGATCTGGGGAACCCAGTATGTCGTGCGTAATGCCGCCGCGATGGTCTGGGACACGCTCTACGGCTTTGACGCCACGCTGACACCGCAGCGCCAGATGGTCGAGTCAGAGGAAACGTCCGATGACGGTCTGGTCTGGACCTTTCGGCTGCGGCCGGGACTGAAGTTTCACGACGGCGAGCCGGTGCGCAGCAAGGACGTGGTGGCGAGCCTGACACGCTGGTCGGCGCGTGATCCGATGGGACTGATGCTCAAGGCGCTTCAGAATGAACTTGTCGCCGTCGACGACCGGACCTTCAAATGGTCGCTGAAGGCGCCCTTTCCGAAAATGCTGCTGGCGCTCGGCAAGAACAGCACGCCTTGCGCCTTCATCATGCCGGAGCGCCTCGCCCAGACCGACCCATTCAAACAAATCTCCGACTATATCGGTTCGGGTCCGATGAAGTTCGCCAAGAGCGAGTGGGTGCCCGGCGC